>ENA-ORXB01001060-ORXB01001060.1-sediment-metagenome-genome-assembly--contig:-NODE-1060-length-38852-cov-5.605957_pt1 | contig 38852 bp, 27 predicted proteins | sample MGYA00237863_ERZ511475 | MGnify/ENA primary metagenome ERZ511475 (study PRJEB26305, sample SAMN06343858) | sediment metagenome | isolation source: hot spring sediment | place: Canada: British Columbia... | reverse complement strand
CGGCATCTTGCGACGCCTCCTTGGAGGTCTGGGCGGAGCAAAAGGGCTCTCCCCGGCTCGCCCGCGAAGGGGACTCCCAAATCTTTCGAACGGCTAAATGAATTTCTCAAATGATGCGAGGGTTGGACGAAAAACAGAAGACTCGCTCTTATGCCTGGCTATCATAATATGCGTCAATAGCACTTCATGAAAATCTTGTCAAGCCGGAAAATTCATTTTCCGAAAAAACTTTAAGATCCTCCCCAACGCCATTCATGGGTCGTATCCCTTTCGTTAAATGCGCCTCCCCCGAAGTGTCGATCGGAGGAAGGATTGATTCCCCTTCCGGGGTATGCTAATTTGAAACGCAGATGGAAATTGTTTGGTTTTGGAGGACTTTTCGAAGACGGATCGGCCGTGGGGATGTGCCTTGAAACTACGCAGATCCTGTTGGTTTCACCATTTGATTTATCATCTGGGCAACGCTTGCTTTCGGATCCTCTATCGGCTCGAAATCGAAGGTCGGCAGAATATTCCCTCCGAAGGACCCTGCGTGATTTTGCCCAAGCATCAATTCTGGACCGATATTCCCATTGTGGGCATCGCCGCCGTCCGGCCCGGCGGAACCCTCGTCTATGCGACGTGCAGCCTGGAACCGGAAGAAAATGAACGGCTGATCCAGGAATTGCTCCGCGCCTTTCCCCGGCTGGAAGTCGAAGAGGAATATCACGCCATCCCTGGACGGCCCGCCGATGGCGGCTACCACGTCCGCCTCCGCTGCCGTTGACCGCCGCTTCCCTTCCCCCGCCTCCCTTCTGTGCTTCACTCATGCGATCCCAAGCCTTGCTTCACTCATTCGATGACATCTTCCACATCATACTGGCCGATTTGACCCAGCAGTTCCACGAATTTGCGGAACGCCATCACCACCGTCCGCTTGGAGATGCCGCTGAATACCGGAAGGTACCAATCGATGACCAGGGTGTCGCCATCGTGGATGGAGGCGCGGAGAATGATCAGCTCGTCATTGATGCGGTTGCACAAGCTGTGAGCCAGTTCCTCCGGCGTCTCCGGGCGCACGCGGAAAAACGAGGTGAACCGGATGTAGCGGTTGTTGTGATGCGTCACCAGCACCCGGAACTGATCCTGGACCACCACATCGCCATCGTCGTCGAGGTGGTAGTCGAACAGGGCGGCATCGAACAATTCCCGCAACACGTCATTGTCCAAGTTGTCCGTTGTGATCAACTCTGCGTTCATGAGTATCGATCTCCTCAAAAACAGAATGTGGAAACTCCTGGAATGTGTTCGGGATTTCGGTGTAGGACACGTGGGCAGCGAGTCTTTATCTCCAGCTCTGGTCCGCCGGTGGGGGCGGCTCCCTGAGGAGTGTAACTTGTTGCAGGTTATCAGATCGCTAGGAAGCCGTCAAGGATCGCAGGGGTCCGACGAAGTCCGAAGGGGCAGTTGGAGGAGGGCGAGCACAGGGGGCCAGCGAGAGCATTCCGAGGTGGAGAAGAGGACGGCGGCAGGCAGGAGGCAGGGAAGTCAGGGAGAGGCGGTGATTCGCCGCCGGTGGCGCGGTGAGGTCGTACAATGGCGAGGTCGTACAATAAAGTCAGGCGTGTGGCGGCGCGGCGGCTCAGAAATGACGGGCCGAAAGCGAGCGCCACCCTGGTCGGTCCCGTTGATAACGGTGTTCCCGATACCTGGCAGGATGAGATGGCATGAGCATGTCGCGGAAGGTGTACATTGAGACGGTCGGCTGTCAGATGAATGTGCTGGACAGCGAGGTGGTCATCGGCACGCTGCGGCGGCAGGGATACACGCTGGCGGACAGCCCCGCCCAGGCGGATGTCATCCTGTTCAACACCTGTTCGGTCCGCGAGCATGCAGAGGACAAAATCTATTCCGCTCTGGGCCGGCTGCGCTCCCTCAAGCGGCACAATCCGCAGGCAGTCATCGGCGTGCTCGGTTGCATGGCGCAGAAGGATCAGCACCGGATCGCGGAACGGGCGCCGCATGTCGATTTGATCGTCGGGCCGGGTCAGTTGGCGGAAGTGCCCCGTCTGATCGAGGAGGCGCGCAGCAGCCGTCGGTTGCAGATGGCGGTCAGTCTGGGCCGCGCTGAGGCAGGCCGGGCGGAGGTGGAGGCCAGCTTCGTCAGCTTCGATCCGGTACGGGACCCCACCATGCGCCCCACGCCGTTCCAGGCGTATGTGCGGATTCAAATCGGCTGCGACAAGTTCTGCACCTACTGCGTCGTGCCATCGACCCGCGGCCCGGAGCAGAGCCGCCCCCCCGCCCACATCCTCGCCGAAGCCCGCCAGCTCGTCGAACAAGGCTGCAAGGAAATCACCCTCCTGGGCCAGACCGTCAACAGCTACCGCTTCCAGCATGGTGACGGGCGCGTGACACGCCTGAGCGACTTGCTGGCCGCCCTCCACGATCTGCCCGGCCTGGAACGCCTCAAGTTCGTCACCAACTTCCCCAAGGACATGACCGACGACTTGCTCGACGCCGTCCGCTCCCTGCCCAAAGTCGTCAAATACCTGCACGTGCCGGCGCAATCCGGCTGCGATCTGGTGCTGCAACGCATGAAGCGCAACTACACCGTCGCTTTTTACACCGATATGCTCGCCCGCTGCCGGGAGAAGGTCCCCGGTGTCGCCATCAGTTCCGACTTCATCGTCGGCTTCTGCGGAGAAAGTGAGGAGAGCTTCGCCCGCACGGTCCGCCTGGTCGAACAGGCCCGCTTCAAAAACTCCTACATCTTCAAGTACAGCGAACGGCCTGGTACCAAGGCCGCCCAGCGCTACGCGGATGATGTGCCGGAGGAAGTCAAGAAGCGCCGCAATAATGACCTATTAGCCGTGCAGACGGAAATCAGCCGCCAGGAGCACCGCCGCTGGATCGGCCAACGCGTCGCCATTCTGGTGGAGGGGCCGAGCAAGCGGGATCAGAACCGCTTTGCTACCGCATCCAGCAGCGACATCTTGCAACTGACGGGCCGGACCATGACCGATCACATCGTCGTCTGCGACGGCTCGCCGCGCCTCATCGGCCAGATCATCGACGTGGACATTATCGATGCTTCCCCCTTCACCCTCTTCGGCGTGGTTAGCTCGGCTGCATCCTGCGACTCCGCCGGCCTGGCCGGGCTGCCGGAAGCGGCCGCCTTCCCTCGCCGCGTGCCGTTGCCAGTACTGTGAGCTTTTCCCCTCGATTTGCCTTCGCTGACCTGGCGATGGTCCTTTCTGGAGCGGGTTCCTCGGATACTTCCGGCCCTGGCGGACAACGCTGTCGCTACCCCAGTACGGCCTGGGGCCTAGGAAACAGGCCGCTTTCCCGAATTGGGGTTTCCGAAGGAGTGACGCGATTTGGGGTTCCCGGCAGTGGGACACGATTCCGCCAGGACAATGCCGTGTCAGCAGGTGCGGCTCAGGGTGAGGATGGGGAGGATGGTGCGGGGGCGGGGGAAGCGGCATCGCGCCGGATCAACTCGTTGAGGCGGCGGAAGAAGCCGGGCGGATCAGGCAGGGGGGAGCCTTCCGCCACCAGAGCCTGTTCGTAGAGGAGGCGGGCATATTCCGCCAAGCGGGGGTCCTGCGGGGCGCGGCGGTGCAACTCCTCCAAGGCAGCGACGGCCGGATGCTGCGGGTTCAGCTCCAGGATGCGCTTATCAGGCGGCACTTCCTGCCCCAGGCGCTCCAGCAGTCGGCGGACATGCGGCGGCGTGGCGTGCTGGTCCTGCACCAAACAGGCGGCGCTCTCGGTCAACCGCCGGCTCAAACGCACCTCCGCCACCTCCGGCACCTGATCCTTGACAAACGACACCAGAGCGGCGAAGCGGTCTCGTTCTTCCCAGCTCACCTCTCCGTCGGGCAGGCTATCGGCCCGATCCGCCGGCAGCAGCCGCTGGCCCCGATACGGCGACAGATAGGGATAAATGAAGGCGTCGATCGGATCGGTAAGGAAGAGCACGTCATATCCCTTGGCCCGGAAGGCTTCCACATGCGGGGAGCGCCGCAGGCTCTCCGCCGATTCCCCCAGCAGGTAGTAAATCGCCTCCTGGCCTTTGGGCATCTTGTTCAGATATTGTTCTAGCGTGAGGTATTGTCCCGCCGGGGTCTGGAGGCTCTCGAAGAGGAGCAGGTCGGCGATCTTGTCCCGGTTGTTCCAGTCCTTGGCCAGTCCTTCCTTGAGGATCGAGCCAAAGTTCTGGTAGAAGCGGATGTATTTGTCGAAGTGGGAGCTTTTCATCCAGGCCAGGGTGTCGAGGACGGTTTTGACCACGCTTTTCTGAATAGTGTCGAGCAGGGGGTGGGCCTGGATTTGCTCGCGGGAGACGTTGAGAGGCAGCTCGGAACTATCTACCACCCCTTCGACGAAGCGGAGATAGAAGGGGAGGACCTTGTCGCAGCGTTCCATGATGAGGACGCGCTGGATGTAAAGGCGCAGGCCGCATTGGGGTTCGCGCCAGTCGTAGCCGAGGGGTTTGTGGGCGGGGATGAAGGCCAGCACCTTGAACTCATGCTTCCCTTCCGCGGCATAGTGGATGACCTCAGCGGGCGGTTCGGTATCATGTGTGAGGGCTTTGTAGAACTCCTCATACTCCTGTTGTGTAACTTCCTGTTTGCGCCGCAGCCAGATTGCCTGGCGTTGATTGACAATTTCCTCCGTGACTTTTTTCTGTCCATCCGTTGTAGTTTCCAGGACTAAGACCACCGGGAATTCGATATAGTTGGAGTATTTACGGATCAGTTCCCGCAAGCGTTCTGGCTCAAGGAATTCGCGGGCGTCGTCTTTGAGGTGGAGGATGACGTCGGTGCCGCGCTGGGGCTTGTCGCAGCTTTCCAGAGTGTAAGTGCCTTGACCATCGGATTGCCAGCAGACGGCTTCGGAACTGTCGAAGCGGCGGGTGCGGACGGCGACACGGTCAGCCACCATGAAGGCGGAGTAGAAGCCGACGCCGAATTGGCCGATCAATCCCAGGGCTTCGGTGCCCTTGCCCGCCTCCTTCATCGCCTGGAGAAAGGCCCGCGTGCCGGAATGGGCCACGGTCCCCAAATGCTCGATCACTTCCTGCCGGGACATGCCGATGCCGTTGTCGGAAATGGTCAGCGTGCCGGCGTCGGCCTGGGGAATGACCCGAATTTTCCAGTCGGTGTCCCCCTGGAGCAGGTCCGCGTGAGACAGCGCGTCGAACCGGACTTTATGAATCGCATCGGAAGCATTGGATATTAATTCCCGGAGGAAGATTTCCCGGTGTGTGTAAAGAGAATGGGTGATGATATGAAGCAGTTGCCGAAGTTCCGCTTTAAATTCCAGTGTTTCCGCCATAGTAGTCCTCCGTAACGGAAGGAGTAGGATCGAGGTTGGCAGCAGCATAGAGATCGCAGGCAGAGATATTTTAGGCCGGTGGGGAAGGGGGCGGGGTGAGGGGCAGGCGGATGGTGAAGCAGGTGCGGTTCTGGCGGCGTTGCCAGTGGAGGGAGCCGCCGTGGGCGTGGATGAGCCGCCGGGCGACAGCCAGTCCCAGTCCGATGCCGTCGGGCTTGCCGGTGACGAAGGGATCGAAGAGGCGCTCGGCGAGATGCGGCGGCGGTCCCGGCCCGCTGTCACACACCTCGATCCGCACTCCCTCCTCGTCTCCCTGGCACGCCACGGTGACGCTTCCTCCGTCCCCCGCGGCTTCCAGAGCGTTGGTCAGCAGATTGGCCACGGCGTGCAGGAGCTGTTCGGGATCAGCGGTGAGAAGGCAGGGAGTGTCCGGACGTTGCCACTGGAGGGTGACATTGGCGTGGCGAGCCTGGGGCAGATGCAGTTGAACGGCCTGATCCAGCAGGTCGCGCGCATCCACCGCGTGCAGGTCCAAAGTCGGAGGCCGGCCCAGGGTCAGAAACTGACGCACGGAGACTTCCAGGCGGGTGAGCTGGCGCAGGGCCACTTGGAGGGGTTCTGGGTCGCCCAGGTGAGGGTTTTCCTGGAGGAACAGTTGGATGGCCAGGCGGGCGCCGGCGGCAGTGTTGCGGAGCTGGTGGGCCAAGCCGCCGGAGAATTGCCCCAGCAGGCGCAGGCGTTCCGCATGCTGGAGCTGTTCGTGGAGCTGGGCCAGTTGCCGAGCCATCTCGTTGAGCGCCGCGGCGAGGTCCCGCAGTTCGTCATCAGCGGCGGGGAGCGGTTGCGGGCGCAAATCTCCCGCGGCGATCCACTGGGTGCGGGCATGGAGCTGGCGCAGGCGGCGAAGCAGGCGCGCGCTCAGACCCCACATCAACGCCAAAGCACACAGGCCGCTCAGACCACCAAGCCACAGAAGCGGCCGGACGGCATCGGCAATCGCCGTGCGCCGCAAACTCTCCGGGAAGAGAACGAACAGCTCCGCGCCCGCTTGCGGATGTGGAGGCTTCAGGGCAATGCGCCGGCAGCGGAAGAGGCTGTCCTGAATCAGCAGCGGCGGGCCGAGCTGCTGCGGTTCCTCTTGGTCCGGCCAGCTTTCCAGGACCGGGAGAGTCTCGGCGGCCAGGGGGAAGGTGGTTTCCACCGTGCCGTTAGGCAGGCGGAGGATGAACTCCGCGCCGGAGAGGCCCTTCATCTGTTCCAGCACGCGGGAGGTAAGCGGAAAAGTGCTGCGGGGTTCGGCCAGGGTGCGGGCAATGGCTTCCTGCTGGGCGGCTAGTTGGCGCTCCGCATGGCGCGCTGCGGCATACGCTGTCCAGGCTGTAGCCCCCGCTTCCCCCACCACCAGCAGGGCCAGCGGCCAAAGCAGGCGATACCGCAACGACAGGCGCATGGCCGACCATCATCCCGCAGAAGGACCCGCCGATCCGCCCTGCTGTCCTAGGAATTGCCCCAGGCGGATGACCAGAGGCCGGTCTGCTAGCATGCGAGCTGCCAGCAGCGCAGCAGGATCGCCCGGAGCCAAGCCTTCGTCCGATGGCCGCCTCGCCTCAGACGTGGTCGGGGCAATGGCGTGGCCTTCGGCCTGGTTCAGATAGCCGCCATGACCAGAGCGCCGTTCTGGCCGCCGAAACCGAAGCTGGTGGATAAGCCGTATTTGACCCGCCCTTCCCGTGCGACATTGGGGATGTAGTCGAGATCGCACTGGGGATCGGGATACTTCAGATTGATGGTGGGGGGATAGATGCGGGTTTTGAGGCTGAGGGCCAGGGCCGCGGCTTCGATGGCTCCGCTGGCGCCGATGGAGTGGCCGATCATCGACTTGATGGACGAGAGTTGCACCTGGCGGGCATAGTCGCCGAAGACGCGCTTGACCGCCTGGGTTTCCATGGCATCGTTGAGCTTGGTGCTGGTGCCGTGGGCGTTGATGTAGCCGACATCGCGGAAGTCAACGCGGGCTTCGCGCAGGGCGGCCTGGATGGCCCGCGCTCCGCCGCGCCCTTCGGGGTCCGGTTTAGTCACGGAGTAGGCGTCGAAGGAGCTGCCCCAGCCGAGCACTTCCGCGTAGATGTTCGCACCGCGCGCCTTGGCGTGGTTGTATTCCTCGAGCACCAGGACGGCGGCCCCTTCACTGATGACGAAACCATCGCGCAGGCGGTCGAAGGGGCGGGAGCGTTCCTCCGGGGCCAGGTCGGTGGAACGGCTGAGGGTGCCCAGGGCGGTGTAAGCCAGGAGCATGAGGGGATCGATGCGGCTGTCTGCGCCGCCGGCGAGCATGATGTCGGCATCGCCGCGGGCAATGAGGCGGAAGGCTTCCCCCACGGCTTGAGTGCCCGCCACGCAGGCCGTTACCACGGTGTTGTTCGGGCCTTGGCAATTGAAGGCCATCGAGATGTGGGCGGCAGTCATGTTCGGCAGGTACTTGAGCAGCCAGAGGGGGAACAAGGCGCTGTCGGGGCGCGAGGAGTCGGCCAGGGCGCGGGGATCGAAGCCGCCATCCTCGTGGACGGCACGGGCGAGCAGAGGGGCCAGCTCGCCCAAGTCGATCGGCACCAAGCCAGCCCCCATAACCACGCCGAAGCGTTCCGGCTGAATCTTGTGCAGCTCCAGGCCGCTATCCGCCACCGCCAGTCCCGCCGCGCCGACCCCAAAGCGCGCCGCCCGTCCCATCACCTTGAGCGACTTGCGAAACGCCGGGGGAATGAACGGCTCCGGATCAAAATCGTGAACTTCCCCCGCGACCTGAATCGGATGCTGCGACGCATCGAACGACCGGATCGGACCAATGCCGCTGCGCCCTTCGATGCAGGCTTTCCAGAAGGCGTCTTTCCCGATGCCGTTGGGGGCGACCACTCCCAACCCGGTCACCACTACCCTACGCATGTTCCCCACCCCCGCACACCTGCCCTCCCGCCTCCTTCCTGAGTCGAGTTTGGACACCCCGAAGCCACACCCCTGTCGCTCCCGACAGGGTCATCGTTCGCTTTGGCGGCCTCCATCCCCCACGGAGGCGCCGTTCTACCACATGAGATTTCGCTATTTCTCCTATCCTATGCATATTTACCAAAATCGTCTTCTTTTCGCAACAGGTTCTCGCACGATTCCCCGCAGATAGTTCCGCCAGATTCGCTAGCTTCGCACCGGCCGTATCCTGGGGTTCGCTCCGCCTGCTTTGTTCGCCAGGGAGCAGCGCCGGGCCTTATGACCATGAGTTCGGCGTGTGGAGGGGTGCCGTTTCTGCCTTTCCATCTTCCGAACGACGGCCGTTCATCCTGTGAACGACTGCCGCGACGGCACCTGCGCGGGGCTGAAGCGGGGGAGTGCAAAAGGCATGCCCAATTTCGCAGAGGGCACAAATTGGGAGACTTGCACAGGGGACGCGAGGCGGAAGCGCGACCCGCTTGATTCCCATCAAGCTGGCGCGGTCTATGTTCCCGCGGCGGGGAGTGTTTCCCGCGGCGGGGAGTGTTTCCCGCGGCGGGGAACTTTTTCGCGCGGAGGTGAGGGTGTGTGGCTCCGGTGTGCCCGCAGAATTGTGTTGGGATGGAAAGCGGCAACCGAAAGGAGTTGCGGGGGGACGAAAGTGGCGGAAAGCCCATTGGCGGGAGGGGGAGGGATGAGCTAGATTTGGGGGATAACCGGATGGGAAGGAGGGAAGGGCCGGTTCGCGGGAGCGAGCGGCGCGGCTAGGCCGAACCCGGTGCTCGAAGTGGAAGCGAGATGGCGTCATCATCGCCCAGGTTGCCCGTGAGCGACGATCCCTTGCCGGAACTGGTGGAGGCCTTGCAGTCGCCGCAGGCGGCGTTGCGCCTGCGGGCGGCGCGGGATTTGGGGCGTTTGGGGCCGCTGGCGTGCGAGGCGCTGGATGAGTTGCTCCGGGCGACGCAGGATGCCGATGGGCGAGTCCGGGAAGCGGCGGCGGCGGCCATCGGCGGCATGGGAGCGCTGGCCCTGCGCGAACTGGCCCTGCTCCTGCGACACGAGGATAAGTACGTGCGGCGGCAGGCGGTGTGGGCGTTGGGGCGGCTGGGCGGTGGCGCCCAGGCGGCCCTGGGGGCCTTGTGTGCCGCCCTCAAGGACAGCGATCCGCGGACAGCCAGCGGGGCGGCTCAAGCCTTGGGCAACATGGGGGAAGCGGCGGCGGAAGCTGTGCCCGCTCTGACCGAGGCGATGTGCGGAACGAACATCGTCCTGTGCCGCTTGGCCGCCAAGGCGCTCAGCCAGATCGGCCCTCCGGCTTTGTCCACTCTCATCGGGCATCTGTATCATCACGATCCGTTTGTGCGGGGGGAAGCGGCCCTGGCGCTGGGATGGATGGGACCACTGGCTCAGGCGGCCGTCCCGCATCTGGCTCGCATCCTCCGGGAAGCCGATAGCGCTACCCGCCCGCTCGCCGAAGCGAGGGAGCCAATGCCGGCGGACCCCCAGCGCACCCCTTTGTCAGCGGGGGACGTGGATGCTGAGGCCGCCACACCGCCGCAGCTTAGCGCGGAACCTGCCGAGGAAAGCCTCTCCCCGGACCAGAGCTGCCTGGTCCATGCGGCGCTCTCCCTGGGACGATTGGGCCAGGCGGCGCGGACCGCTTTGCCCATCCTGCAAGCGCTGGCGCAGCGCGGCTTTCCCGCCTTGCGGCGGGCCGCTCAACAAGCCGTGCAACACATCCTCAGCGACAGCGCCGAGACTCCTTGACCCGTCCGCTCCCGCCTTCCCCTGCGCGAGTTCCTGCGTTCCATCGGATTGGCTCCGGCCTTGCCCTCGCCTGGGGTGACACGAGCTTCTCTGCCGGGTGACCCGCTGCCGCCTCGGCTGTTGGGACTCGCGCGAATGGAACGGTCGGACCGCTGGGATCGGCGCTGAGATGTCCGGCGGACAGCCAATGCAAAGATTCCCATAACAGACTTCGGGACACCTTCCGGGACGGCGAGGAGAGCCTTTCCGGTTGGGACGGGGTGCCGCCTTCCGGGAGCGACGCTTCGGAGGCGGAATCGGGAGCCTGGGAATATCTCGGAAGCCCAACAACAGCTCAATGAGGAGACGGCGGCGATTATGCGTGTTTTGGTGACGGGCGGAGCGGGATACGTGGGCAGTTTCACGGTGCGGCACCTTCTGACCCAAGGGCATACCGTGACCGTCTTCGACAATCTGAGCACAGGACACCGGCGTGCGGTTCCCGCGGAGTGCCTGGTGGTGGGCGATTTGCGCGATGCCGACCAGATTGATCAGTTGCTAATCGTGGGGCGGATCGAAGCGGTGGTGCATTTTGCGGCGCGGTGCCAGGTGGCGGAATCGGTGCGTGATCCAGCGGGGTATTACGTGAACAATCTGCTGTACAGTTTGCAGTTGCTGGAGCGGTGCCGCCGCAATGGGGTGAACATTTTCGTCTTTTCCAGCAGTTGTGCGGTCTACGGAGTGCCGCAGCAGGTGCCAATTGCGGAGGAGGCCCCCTTGGCGCCGATTCAGGCTTACGGCCGCACGAAGCTGGCCCTGGAATATGCTCTGCGGGATTACGCCGCCGCTTACGGTCTGGCCGCGGTGGCTTTGCGTTATTTCAACGCGGCGGGCGCGGCCCCGGATGGCAGCCTCGGCGAGGATCACGAACCGGAGACGCACCTGATCCCGCGGGTCTTGCGGGCGGCTCTGGGGCGGGAAGCTGCTGTGGAGATTTTCGGGACCGACTATCCCACCGCTGATGGCACCTGCGTGCGGGATTATGTCCATGTGGAGGATTTGGCCGCGGCCCACGCTTTGGCCCTTCAGCATGCCCAGGCCGGCCAGTTTCTCGCCTACAACGTCGGCTTGGGCCGAGGCTACAGCGTGCGGGAAGTGATTGCCACCGCCGAGGAAGTGACCGGGCGGTCCATCCCCGTCCGCGCCTCTCCCCGCCGCCCCGGCGATCCACCGGTCCTGATCGCGGACAACCGGCGCATCTGCCAGGAGTGGGGCTGGCGACCCCGTTATACCGATCTGCGGCAGATTGTGGCCACCGCCTGGGAATGGCATCGCCGGCAAGGCCGTTGATCTGGTGCTGCTGGCCAGCTCGCCATGCCGGGGAGCCAGCCATTCGTTCGCCGCGGGAGTATTTTTCACCCTGCCTTGAGGCGGCGCTCTTCCTCGTATTTGTGGAGCTTGTTGTAAAGGGTCTTGAGGCTGATCCCCAGCTCGGCAGCGGTGGCCTGTTTGTTGAAGTTGTTTTTGGCGTAAACCTGGAGGATATATTCCATCTCGACATCGGCGAGGGATTTGGCCGGTTGTCCGGGCTGGGGCGGAGTGAACGGCACCACACTGACGGCCGGGGCAGCGGCGACCGGGGCGGGCGGAGTACCTGGCGGCAGGAGCGGGGCAGGGGAAGCAGCGGTGCCGTAGGAGACGGCGGAGGCAGGGTAGGCGGCCGCGGGAAAGTGTGCAGCGCTGGCCGGAGCGTAGGGGTCGGGCGGCGGCGTGGCGGCATAAGTGCGCGGGCCGGGCGAACGGATGTCGTGCGGCAGATGGGCGGCGGTGATCGGCTGGCCGCCGGAGACAATCCAGGCGTACTCCATCGCATTGGCCAGTTCGCGGACGTTGCCTTTGAAGTCGTGATGCATCATGAGGTCGAGGGCTTCCGCGGTCAGCAGATCAGCGACCATTTCCACTGGCTTGCGGGCGGCGCGGGCCAGAAGATAACGGGCCAGCTCCGGGATGTCTTCCCGCCGTTCGCGCAGGGGGGGAAGATGGACGTGGAACATGTTGAGGCGGTAGAGCAGGTCTTCGCGGAAGTGGCCTTCGGCGATGAGGCGGCGGAGATCGCGGTGGGTGGCGGAGATGATGCGCACATCCACGGTGAAGGGGACGCTATCGCCCACGCGCTGGATTTCGCCGGATTCCAGGAAGCGGAGGAGTTTGACCTGGATGTGGCGGTCGAGTTCGCCGAGTTCGTCGAGGAAGACAGTGCCGCCGTTGGCGACTTCAAAGAAACCTTTGTGGTCGCGGTCGGCCCCGGTGAAGGCCCCTTTACGGTGCCCGAAGAGCTGGCTTTCGGCCAGGTGGGTGGTCAAGGCGCCGCAGTTGACGGGGACAAAGGGCATCTCGGCCCGCTTGCTTTTCTGGTAGATGGCCCGGGCGACGACTTCCTTGCCGGTGCCAGTTTCGCCGGTGATCAGGACGCGGCCATCGGTCGGTCCGATCCGCTCGATGAATTGCAGGACTGGTTGCATGGCGGGGGAGGAACCGATGAGCAGGCCGGGGCCTTCCACGGCCTGGACGCGGCGTTCGAGCGCGGCGGCCTTCTGCTTGAGCTTACGCTTCTCCTGGATGCGCAGGAGCAGGGCTTCGATGTCGGCCAGCTTGCAGGGCTTGGTCAGGTAGTCGCAGGCGCCCAAGCGCAGGGCTTCCACGGCGGTCTCGGTGCTGCCGTAGCCGGTGAGAATGACCGCCTCGGTGTCCGGGGAATGCTGTTTGAGGGCCGCCAGCACTTCCAGCCCCGCCCGGTCATGCTCCATGCGCAGATCGAGGATGGCCGCGTCGAACGCCTGGCGCTTGACCGCTTCGATGCCGGCCTTGCTATCGGGGCAGACGACGACTTCATGGCCCAAGCGGGGCAGTTCCGTGCGCATGAATTCCCGCAAGTGCGTCTCGTCGTCCACGAAGAGGATGCGTAAGCGGTGATGCGGCGGTGTGTGAGCCACGGGCAGCACTCCTTGCCTGATCCCTGGGCGGATTCCCGCTCCTGGCGGTTCCAGCCTGACTATCGCTTCAGGTGTTCCCCCTATGGGCAGCCCAACTTAGACTCTGCGCCAGGAAATGCAAGAGCGCTTGGGCGGGAGTGAGCCGAACTTGGCGCGGGCAAGCCGAAGGGGCTAGCGGCTCCTTCTGCGGCGGTGGCATTTCCGGCGCTGCCGTTGCCGGGGGTGGCATTTCCGGCGCTGCCGTTTCCAGCAGTTCCTGCTGCGGCGGCCCTTGACCAAAGGGGAATCGCTTCGGCGGCAGCGTGGAGTGGAGAAAGTGATCCAGGCGGCGTGTTAGGCATAAGTCCTCCCGTGGGTTTAGGCAGCCGAGGCAAGGCGGACAGCCGGCAGAGTGGGAGTGCGGCTAGCCGCCGGTGTTTCCGACCCTGCTGTCACAGGGCGCAAAGGTAAGCGAACCGTGAACGTACTGCCCCGTCCCGGACCGGGGCTGCTGGCGGTGATGGTGCCGCCGTGCTGATCGATGATCTGATGGCTGATGAACAGTCCCAAGCCAGTCCCTTTGCCGGTGCGGCTTTTGGTGAAGAACGGCTCGAAGAGGTTGGCCAGGACTTCCGGCGTCATGCCGCAGCCGGTGTCGCTGAAGGTCATCTCGGCCCAGTCGCCGCGCGCCGCCAGGGTGATGGTCAGGCGTCCGCCTTCGTCCATGCTTTCCAGGGCATTGACTACCAGGTTGAGCACAACGCTTTTGAGGTCCTGGGCGTGGACCGGGGCGACGACATATTCGCTCGGTTCAAAGACGATCTGCTTGCCGCGGCAATGGGGCAGGTGGCGGACCATTTCCAGCACGCCGCGGATCAGGCCGGCCAAGTCGGTCGGTTCCCGCTGGCGTTCGCCGCTGCGGCTGAAGTCCAGCAGTTTCTGGGTGATCTCCTTGCAGCGGAGGGCTTCCTGCTGGATCATGCTCAGGTAGCGGATGATGACCTCGCGGTCCTCCGCGGCAGGGGGCGGCAGGGGAGAGGCGGAGGCGGGCAGAGGAGAGGAGCTAATGTCCGCCGGGATCAGGTCCTTGAGGCGGCGCTCCAGGGCTTCGGCACAAAAGAGGATGCTGGCCAGGGGATTGTTGATCTCGTGGGCGACGCCGGCGGCGAGAAAACCGACGGAGACCATCCGTTCGCTGCGGACCAGTTGCCGGCTCCGTTCATCGACCTGGCGGGCCAGGTCCGCATAGACGGCGGCCAGGCGGGCAGTCATGGCGTTGAATTCGTCGGCCAGTTCCTGCAATTCATCCCCGGAATGCAAGCAGATCGGCTGGGAGAAGTCGCCGGCATGGACGCGCTGGACGCCCGCTTGCAATTGCCGGATGGGTGCGAACATCCACACGCGGAAGTAATAGAGCAGAGTCAGGACCAGGACCACCGCCCAGGTCGCCGCCAGGGCGACAACCCACTGGCTTTGGCGGATGGTCCGATTGGCCTGCCGCGTGCTGCTTTCGATGTCGTGAATGATCGCCAAGCGAAGATGTTCCGCGCTGCGGCGGGCGCGATCGAAGAGGGTGCGCAGTGGGGGATGCTGGCCGAGCGGTTCGCTTCGCCCGTCCGGGAGCAGCCGGGGCGAGCTTTTCAACTCGTGCAGCAGCCATTGCAGTTGTTGCACATCGCGCGCCAGTTGGTCCAGCAGGCCGCGCTCCTGGTCTCCCGCGTCAGGGTCTAGGCCGGCGCTGACGGAGCGCTCCTGTTCCTCCCGGAAAATGCTCAGATGGGCCTCCACCGCTTGCAGGGCTTCTACCGTGGGTTCCGCCGCATCCGCCCCTTTGAGCGTTTCGATGAGAATGTTTGCCAGTTGTAGCTCATACATCTTCCGTTCGGTGACCCGGACGGTGGTGTAATAGGCCCGAATGCCGTAGAGGGTGCCGCCCAGGAGCAGCCCCACACTGCCGACCATCAGGCCCAGACCGAGCAACAACTTACTGCGTAAGCGGCGGGGACGAGCCACCGGCACCCCCTCCCTGTTGCGCCCCGCCGGTTCTGCTCTGCGGGAACGCATCCCGTCCCAGGACGGGCGGCACTTTACCAGGTCACATCTCCCAAAGTAAGAGCACTTTTTGCCATGCAGGCGGTAAAAATTACAAGCCCAATTCCCTCCCCTCCAGACTCCTTAGCCGGTCGGCAGGGGACAGTGAGCCGCCGGCGGCGAGGGGGGCCGTCTCTCTGGGTTCGCTTCCTTACCCCGTCCTGAATGCGGTTGCTTTGGGATTCCAGGGGAAAACGAGGATAGAAAACCAGAAGTTGCGCGGGAAGGTAAAGCCAGGTGTGTGTGCCCTGAGAAGGTAAAGCCAGGAGTGTGCCCTGAATGGTGAGGAGAGGAAGGAGAGCGGTCGTTTTGGCCATCTTGTGCGCGGGGGGTTACAACGATATGGAAGATGCCCTCCCTCAAAAGGCCAAGGGTGCTGCCTGGAATCAGGACGAAAGCGGCACCGGCGGCAGGAGATGCGGGGATGGCGGGAGGGTGGAAGACCAGCCCGCGGCGACTGGGGGCGAGCAAGGAGGCGCAGCTATGGCAGAGCGGAGCGAAGCCGGAGGGTATCGGCCAGTCCGGGTGGGGCCGTACACGGTCGGAGCAGATCAACCGCTGCTGTGGATTTGCGGTCCGTGCGTCATCGAGAGCCGGGACCATGTGCTGATGGTGGCGGAGCGTTTGCGGCGTCTGGCGGATGAGTTGGGCCTGCCGTTGGTGTTCAAGGCGTCGTTTGACAAGGCGAATCGTTCGTCGGGGCGGTCGTTCCGGGGTGTAGGGTTGGAGGCGGGTCTGGCGGCGCTAGCAGCGGTGCGGGCGGCGACGGGCTTGCCAGTGACCACGGACGTGCACGAGCCGTATCAAGCGGCGGCAGCGGCGGAGGTGTGCGACGTGCTGCAAGTGCCGGCGTTTTTGGCCCGGCAGACCGACCTCTTGGAAGCCTGCGGGCGCACCGGGCGGGTGGTGAACGTGAAGAAGGGCCAATTCATGGCACCCTGGGAGATGCGGCAGGTGATCGCCAAACTGGCGGATGTGGGCAATGAGCGGGTGCTGCTGACGGAGCGGGGGACGACCTTCGGCTACGGCTGGCTGGTCAACGACATGCGCGGCATTGCTTGGATGCAACAGTGCGGCGCGCCGGTGATCTTTGATGCCACGCACAGCGTACAGAAACCAGGGGCGCTGGGCGATCGCAGCGGAGGGGATCGCTCAATGGTGCCGCTTTTGGCCCGTGCCGCTGTGGCTGCCGGGTGCGATGGCCTGTTCCTGGAAACCCACCCGGACCCCGATCAGGCCCCCTCCGATGGCCCCAATATGCTCCCGCTCGATCAATTGCCGGAGGTGATCCGTGTCTGCCTGCGACTGCGCGAAGTGGTGCTCGAGAGTTCTCTCCAGGATAGAAATCGTGAGTGAACCCGATAGCTTGCCAGCCCCTGAATGCTCGAAGCGCTCCCAATGCGTGATTTGGAGTCGTTCTCTCGTCCGGCTTGGTTTGTTGATTGCCCTCGTGTTGGGGACGGTGGCGGCGGGTTGCAGCCGGCCGCCGCGCCTGGCCGCCCCCCAGGATGGAACCGGAACGGCGGAACGGGCGGACCCGTGGGAAAATGCCCTGCGGCAACTGCGCAAGGAGACCAGCGCCGCTGCCTGCCGCACCCTGATGCAGACACTCAATCAGGAGTTGGGAGCGGAGGAAGCCCTGCGCCCTCCGGCATTGTCCGCCGAAGCGCTGGAGGGATTGCAGCGCCTGGTGCCTCTGGATGCCGGCGATCGCGAGGAGCTGCGCTCTCTTCACTTCACGGCCCAGGACGGGGTCTATCTGGCGGACTGCCTCTACCTGCGGGACGTGGCGCGCCATGTGGTGCTCCCGGAGCTGACGGATCGGGAGAAGGCGGAGCGGGCGTTTGCCTGGGTGTGCCGGCATGTTTGGCTTCAGCCGTGGCTGGTGCCGACCGAACGGGGTCTGATGGCCACGGCTTTACCGCCTACGGCGGTGTTGCGTCGGGGCACGGGTTCCGGCCTGGAGCGCATGTATGTCTTTCTGGCTGTATTACAGCAAATGGGTTTGGAAGGCTGCTTGTTGGGTCCGCCGGAAGCCGCCGCCCATCACGCTGGCCATGTGGCCCTGGCGGGGGACCAAGTTCTCACGGGTGCGCCGCGGGGGCCGTTCTGGGCCGTGGGCGTGCGTCTGAATCAGGACGTGCTGCTGTTCGATCCGTGGCGTGGGGTTCCGTTCCCGGCAACGTGGCGCAGTCTGCGGGCCAATCCTTCGGCGTATGCGGACTGGTTCGCCGCCCGCGAACATGTCTCCGGCCTGACAGTGGAGGCAGTGCGGAGCGCTGTCCTGTATCTGGCCGTGCCGGTTTCGGCTCTCTCACCCCGCATGCGCCTGCTTCAGGACAAACTCGGCGAAGCGTTGCAGGTGCAACTGGCGATCGATCCGGGAGCGTGGCAGAAGCGCTGGGGAGAGTGGCAGCCCCGCTTTTGGAACCCGCCGGAGGATCGCTTCGCCTATGGGCGGACCAGCCGCACCTTCCTGCCGCCCGATCACGGGGGCAGCGATTCATCGCCGGTCGGCAGCCGGGTGTTCGACTTGTACTATCTGTCGCAGCTTCCGCCGCCGGGGCAAGTTGTTCCCGCGGAGCTACGGGAGAACGCCGCTTTGATGCGGGATGTGGGGGAACGGATCGCCCAGGTGGCCCGGACACAGTATGCGGTGCGGTTTCTGGAGCCGCCGACGCCGCGCGAGCGTATTCAGCGCGGCCAGTTCCAGGATGCGGCCCGATTGCTGGTCGGCTTGCAGGATGAATTTGGCCGAGGTTTATCCCGCATTCGCAACACGCCGAATGTCGATCGGCTCCGCCGCGAGTGGATTCAGCAGGCTGCCGAACTCTACGAGAAAATCGGGCGCGATCCCGAAGCGTTAGCCCGGATCGAGCAGCACTGGCGGAGCGAGGCCGCTGCGGTACTCTTGGATCAGGCGGTGTGCGAAGTGGGCCAGGCGGAGGCCACCTTTCTGCTTGCCCTTTGCCAGCACGAACAGGCGGAACGGGTGCAACTGCGCTACGAACAGGCCTCGGCGGCGGATGCTCCCCGCCTGCGGGAGGACGCGCGGGAAGCCTGGAACATTGCCGCACGGGCCTGGCGGACCTATCGGGGGCAGTACGCCGCCTTCCATGCTGCTATGCCAGGCCGCGCCCCTCTGGCCGATCAGCTCGCCGCACGCGCCGAGCGCTATGCCCGACCTTGAGACGGGATATTCCGGGACAAAGGAGGCGGAGCATCTATCCCCGTGGTGCTATGCTGCCAGGTGCTCCGGGATGCTGCCGCTGGTGCCGCTCGGCCGGTCTGACTCTGGCCGATTCCCTCTGTCTCTACGTCTCCATCCGTCTCGACGTCTACATCCGTTCCACGGTGCGGATGCCGAGCAGTTCGAGGGTTTGGCGCAGGATGCGGGCCGTCAGGTCCACCAAGAGCAGGCGGCTGTCCCGCAGGGAGACCGGCTCGGCTTTGAGCACCGGGCAATGCTCGAAGAAACCGCTGAAGGTTTTCGCTAGGTCCCACAGGTAGTTGGTGAGATAGTGGGGGAGGTATTCGCTGGCGGCAGCCTGCAAGGCTTCCGGGAAGCGGAGCAGTTGCAGGGCCAAAGCCCGCTCGCTGGGGTGGGTGATCTGGAGCGGCGGGGGTTGCGCGCGGAAGCGCTCCTCGGACACATTCCCTTCGCGGAAGATGCTGCGGCAGCGGGCGTAGGCATATTGCATGTAGGTGGCGGTGTTCCCGTCGGTGGCGAGCATTTTGTCATAACTGAAGACGTAATCGCTCGTGCGATTCTGGCTGAGATCGGCATATTTGATCGCTCCGATGCCCACGGCTTCGGCGATGGCGGCGATCTCCTCTTCGCTCAGGTCCGGGAGTTTGTGGCCTTGGGCGAGCCGTTCCTGACGGGACTGCTCGTATTTGTGCCGTCCCAAGCGGACAGCTTGTTCGATCAGCTCTTCGAGTTCCGGCGCTCCTCCCGTGCGGGAAGCGAAGGGGCGGCGGTCTTCTCCCAGGATCGTGCCAAAGCTGATGTGGTGCAGTTCGACCTGGTTGTAGCCCCAGCGGCGGGCCTGGGCGAACAAGGTGCGGAAGTGCAGCGCCTGGCGGGCGTCCACCACGTACAGAATGGCGTCCGGCTGGAAATGCTCGACGCGGTAGCGGATGGTGGCCAAGTCGGTGGCCAGGTAGGTGAAGGCGCCGTCCCGCTTGCGGAGGATGCCCGGCGGGTCGTCCCGCTGCCACTCCTCCGGGGTGCGCGGAATCCGCCCGGCAGGATTGGGAATGACCACCGCCCCTTCGCTTTCTTCGGCCAGACCCCGTGCGAGCATTTCCTCCACGATCGCCGGCAGAAACGGATGGTAGAAACTTTCCCCTAACTGGTAGTCGAAGGGGAGAATGCCGAGGCGGCGGTAGATGCGCTCGATCATCTCCAGGCAGTGGGGAAGGAATTGCCGCCAGAGGGCGAGGTTTTCGGGATCGCCGGCGTGGAGGCGGGCGGTTTCGAGCCGGCAGGCCTGGCGGATGGGGTCATCGCCGCCGTCTTCGTCCTCGTCGTCGTCCCCTTTTTTGCGGAACAGGCTGCGCACATGGACATACAAGCGGGCCAGCTCCCGGACCGGGTCCGCCGCATAAGCCTGGGGGTCAACGAAATGCTTGTAGCCGTAGATGAGAATGCCGAATTGCGTGCCCCAGTCGCCCAGGTGGTTATCGGTGATGACGGTATGCCCCAGGAAGCGCAACAGGCGGGTCAGAGCGTCTCCCAGGATGGTGCTGCGGAGATGGCCGACGTGCAGCGGCTTGGCGACATTGGGGCTGCTGTAGTCGATGACGTAACGGCGGGGAGGGCGGACCGGTGCGACGCCCAGCCGCTCATCCGCAGCCACCGCTGTCAAGGTTTCGGCCAGGAAACTATTGCGGTAGCGCAGATTGATGAAGCCCGGTCCGGCGATTTCCGGGGTTTCCCAAGCCTCCGCGGGGGGCAGGTGCCGGAGCAATTCCTCGGCGATCTGACGGGGGGGCCGGCCCAGGCGCTTGGCCAAAGGGAGAGCGGCGTTGATCTGGTAATCCCCATGTTCCGGCCTGCCGGCAGTACGAATCGTGCCCAGCAGCTCCTCGATCACCGCGGTTTCCGAAACCAGCGCGGCGAGCGCCGGCCGGACCCATTCTCGGATGCGCTCCAAAAGATTCATGTTGGCTTCGGCTCGAAAAAACGTTCCTGTTGCTCCGGGCCGCGGCACCCTAACCTACCCTTCCCTTGGCCAAGCAGCCTTGCCTTGGCCGAGCAGGCGGAGGATGCGGCAGAACCAGTCAGCTCGCGGGCATGCCAGCCGTGCCGGTCGGACCGGACGCTGGCAGCGCAGGGGGGCAGTCGGACCGAACCCTGTCCGCGAGGCCAACGGCCTCGGCCCGCTTGCGCCGCGCTGGCGTGTTTGTCTTACAGCTTGCGGAACAGTTCGTACACCTGGGCTACCTGGGCGGCGGCGGCGTCCCCGTCGTGCGCATACACACCGTAGCGCAGTTTCAGCTCCACGCCTTTGGCCAGGTGGAGCAGCTCCGTTTTCCCCTTCTGGGAGGGAAAACCGCTGCGCTGGCGCCCGAAGGGGTTGGCGGCGTTCAAACCGTAGGCGCGCACATGCCAGCTCGCCGGGGGGTTGGACGGATGATCGAAGACAGCCACCCCTACCGCCTTGTCCCCGACTTTGCCGGAATAGTCGATCCAAGCGGCGGGATGGCCCCAGATGGGCAGGTTATCCTTGGCCGGAGGCGTGATAGTCTTCCCCTCGGCCGTGGTGATGGTGCCTCCGCCGGCGACGCTGGGCCGCAGGGCGTCGTGCACCCGGATGCCAAACGAGCCTTCCTTCGTATCCCCGAAGGTGATGGGGCAGACCTTGGCCTGCAAGGTGATGTCGAAGACGAACAGCCGACCGTGCGGGCAGTCGAGGAAGTGGATCACGCGGACTTCGTCCAGGATGCGGGTCCCCTCCGGGGTTAGCCATTCGTTGAGCGTTTCCACGCGGATGTGGCCGGGGCGTACCACCTGCGGTTTGCCGACCTGGACGCAGACGATCCGCCCGTGCCGGGGAGTGCCGTCCTTGTCCCGCGCTTCGCTCCAGAAGTCCACTCCCCGCCCGCCGCGCTCCGTGGTCAGGATTTTGAGCGGAATCCCTTCGGGGATGACATCGCCGTGGCAGAACCAGACTGATTTCTGGTGGACGTGGTCGGTGGTGACTTCTCCGGGCAGCCCCTTTTCCACCGGCCAGCCGCGCGTGACCGGCGCCCCGCATGGCGCCCGCAACGGATAAAGGAAAGGCTTGGCATACTGCTTGTCCGTCACATACCGCGCGACCACCTCCTGCCCGACCTTGAACACGATCGCTCCCGGCAGGACTTCCGCTTGCACCTCGGCGGCCCAGGCCGTGTTCGCGCCCAGCCCCAGACTTGCCGCCAGGACGAAGGCAGGCCATGCAGTGGGTTTCCCGACAAGGGTTCGGATCATGGGGAATCTCCTTGAGCTTGAGAGGGTCGAGTCGGCACCAGTGGGGGAGCGTCCTGCTTTCCCAGAGGGGGTGTTCCCGTTTCTGGCATGGGGAGTTTGGGATTCCCCCTTGAATTATTCCCGTTCCTCTCCTTAGGTGGGGTGATCTTGTTCCCAGTGTGAGGAAGTGAGACGGTTCCGTCAAGGGTGGGCTTGCGGGGAAGGCAGAAGAAGCAAGAGGGATGTGCTTCAGAATATTTTGGTGGAAGGTGTGCAAATCGGGTGCTCGGCGGGCGGAGAAGGGCGTATGATGATCGGTATGAGCCGATCCTCTGATGCTGAGTCCGAGCGGGAACCGCCGAAGAAGAAAATTCGCGTGGAGCTGCGCAAGAATCTGTCCCGGCGGCGGCGGGAGAAAGACCTGACGCGGGAGTTCGCCAGCGGGGAGGAGGCGGACGACATTCCCACCAGCGAGCGGGTCCGCGCCAAGGGGGAATTGTCGCGGCGGCGCACGGTGGTTACGGAAGGGACGGGCGAGGGAGAGGCGGCTGCCTTGCCGGCGGTCGATTCGCAGCAGTGCATCCGGGGTCGAGTGTTGCGGGTCCACGGCTTGCTGTCGATCGTCGCGGGGGAGGATGGCCGCACCTACCGCTGTGCCGTCCGCCGCTTGCTCAAAAGTCTGGCGACGGAGGAGCGCCACGTCGTCACCTGCGGCGACGTGGTTTGGCTCCGGCCCGCCCCGGCCAGTGGCGGCGATCCCAACGCCCCGCGTGAAGGACTCATCGAACGCGTGGAACCGCGCCACGGCTTGCTCACCCGGGCCAGCCGGGGACGGGAACATGTCGTCGCGGCCAATGTCGATCAGGCGGCTATCGTACTCTCCCTGATGCAGCCGGAACTCAAACCCCACCTGATCGACCGCTATCTGGCGGCGGCCGCCCTCGGCCAGCTTCAGCCCCTCATCCTCCTCAACAAGGTGGACCTGGTGCCTGAGCCGTCCGTCTATCAGCCCCTCATCGGCTACTACGCCCAGTTGGGCATTCCCGTGCTGCTCACCAGCGCTACCACCGGCTATGGCCTGGAGCACCTGCGGCAGTATCTGCACCAGCGGGTCACCGTCTTCGCGGGGCAATCCGGGGTAGGCAAATCTTCCCTGCTTAATGCTCTCCTGCCGGATTTGCATCTGCCGACGCGCGCGGTCAGTGCCGCTACCGAGAAAGGGCGCCACACCACGACCTACGCTCAGCTTCTCCCCTTGCCCGACGGGGGATGGGTGGTCGATACTCCCGGCGTGCGCCAGCTCCAGCTCTGGAAGATCCAGCGAGAAGAAGTGGAAGGGCTGTTCCTGGAGTTCCGGCCGTTTGTGCCCCTGTGTGCCTTCGCCGATTGCACCCACACCCACGAGACCGGCTGCGCCATCCAGCAGGCCGTCGCTCGCAATCGCATCAGTCCCCGGCGCTACCACTCCTACCTCGGCCTCTTCTACGACCTGCCGGAAGATAAATGGTGAGGGGAGGGGAGTGATGTGTCCTCCCAGAAACCGGCGCTGCGCGTTGCTCCAGAGATGGAATGAAGTTCCCCTATTGATCCAGATCGATCAAGAGACCGGCGGCGCGTGTCAACTCGGATCGCCCGTACTGAAGGTCCTTTTCCTCTGAAGGCGGAAATCCGAGCGGCAGCGGCGCAAATGCGGCGACTTCTCTAAGGCGTCCCAGCCCTCCTCGCCGATCAGATTGCCCTGAAGTTTGAGGGTGGCGAGATTCTGGAGGAAAGGGGACTGAGCCAGCGATTTCGCTCCTTCTGTGCTGAGCCGGTTGTTCCACAAGATCAGGGTTGTGAGTTTTTGGAGGTAGGGCGAGGCGGCGAGGGCCGCTGCTCCCTCATCGCCGATCGCGTTTCCTCCCAGTTCCAGGGTTGTGAGTTTTTGGAGGTGGGGCGAGGCGGCGAGGGCCGCTGCTCCCTCATCGCCGATCGCATTGCCTTGCAGGTTGAGGGTGGTCAGGTTTTGGAGGAGGGCCGATTGGGCCAAGGCGGCTGCCCCGGCGGGTCCAATCCCGGCGTACCCCAGGTTCAGGACCGAGAGGTTCTGCCAGTTCGCCGACTGGGCCAACGCCTCTGCTCCGGCGTCGCCGAGCGGATTGCGGCTCACAATCAGAGTGGCCAGTTGCGGGAACTGAGACGATTGAGCCAAGGCCAAGGCACCCGCCGGACCGATCCGGTTGGAATGGAGATTCAGCACCTTCAGCTTCCCAAGATAAGGGGATTCAGCCAGGGCTTGCACGCCGTAATTGCCCAGGTCGTTATTGCCGAGATGGAGGGCCGAGAGGTTTTGCAGATAGGGCGAGTTGGCCAACGTGGCAGCCCCGGACACGTTGATCCGATTGTCCCAAAGGTTCAGCACCGCCAGGTCCTGGACATAGGGAGAGTGGACCAACAGGGCTACCCCCGCCGCTTCGATCCGCCGTCCGGACAAGTGGAGAGCGGCCACCCCGGAGAGCAGGGCCAGATGCGTCAGCAGATGCTCGCGCGAGTTGACCCGCCAGAGCACCCGCCGCACATCGAGATGCCGCTTGGCGCGCTCCAGCTCTTCGGCTTGCTCGATCTCCACCCCTTCGGCCAGGCCGCCCCAGAATTGCCACTTCAGGCCTTTCGGCAGTCCCTGGAGCCACTCGGCCCGATGCCGTGCGAGCAGTTGCCGTTCGCGCCGTGTGAGAAAGCTGTCGTCTTCCCAGGAAAGTAACTGGTCCCGCAAGTGTTGGACCTGGAGGCGGATGAACTCGGCCCGCGTCGGCGCGCCGGCTTCCTCCAGAGCGTCCGCGAGAATCAGGCGCGGCAAAGGGTCGAAGGGGGATTGGGCGATCTGGCGGAGCAAAGCCTTGACCTCGAAGCCGAAGCGCTGCCACCACGGCTCCACCTTGAGCGGTTCCGGTACTGGACGCTCCCGCATCAAAACCGCCTCCCCGTGCGATCCAACTTCCTTCGGACATTGTATCCCTTTTCCCGATCTTACCGGCGCTCGAATGTGTTCGCCATCTCGGTGGGCGAATCGGCGCGACGGCCCAGGCGGTCCCCTCAACCGATCCCCCCGGCGGGTGCTATGCCGCAGAGCATGGGATGTTCGACCATTTCCTCTTGACACGTCCGCCGCAAAGGTTATAAGCCGCACGCCCCACATTGCGGGCACTCAACGCCGAGGCTCAGCGGGGGTTCCCGGCGTCTTCCCTCTCAGCCCGGTCACTCTTATGGGGGAAAACAGGCGATGCCGCGCTCCATTCCCATTTCGCCCTGGTTCGTCCGCGGAGGATTGGCCCTGGCCCTGTGCCTCGGCCTGGCTCAGAGTCTGCCGCAAGTGCAGGCCCAGGACATTGTGTACAAGCCCATCGATGTGAACCGGCTATTGGTTCGGCCTACCCAGGCTTCGGCTTCGCTGGCGGAGAAGACCATCCAGCTCCTGGGAGCGACCACCGCCCAGGCCATCGAAAACAACGGCTACGTCAAGACGATCAACAACCTCTTCGGCAAGAAAATTGTGGTGCCGCATACCCAGGCCGGGCCGAGTCCCCTCCCGGCTCCCACGCTGTTCCCCTCCACGCGCTATCCGAATTACAACCAGCCGCCCCTGCCAACCTACCAGCGTATTCGACGCTGACAGCCGTCTCTTTTGACCCAGCAGCGTATTCGACGCTGACACCTGCTTGTTCCAACTTGCCAGCGTATTCGACGCTGAAGTCCGACCGGCCAGCGGATTCAGTGCTGAGGCTCAACCTGTCAACGTATTCAACCCGAGAGTTATCAGTGGAAGCTGGAATTCGCTATGCTTCCTTTATTCCAATTCCCATCTGCTAAAAACAGAAACTACGACCCTTGAGGGCGCAGCGGCCCCTGCGGTATGATCGGTAGTGATGGGGAGACGCGGGGCGGTGTCGGGAGCGTCCGCACTCCGAAGTCTCTGAAGCGGGACAATACGGTGCCGCTCCGAGCGAATCCCTCCCGTAAGGAAGACCAAGCCGTAGGGGAGACCGAGGATATGCAGACGAGCCGATCGTGGAACGCGCCGCGGGCGCAAAGGGGCGTGTGGCGGCTGGTGATGGCTGCCGTGGGAGGGCTAGCCGGGGTGATGGCCGGAGGGTGGGGCCGTTCTGGCCATGTGCAGGCCGCGGAGATGGAAGCGCCACGCCCCCTCGCGGCAGCGCACCGCCTGGAAGCTCAGCCCAGCGGGCAGATCACGGTGGATTCTCGCAACGACGAGGCGGCCGGTGTCGCTGAATTGTTCCGCTTTCCCAAGCCCTACACCTTTCGCTATACCTTGCGGTTGCGGCAGGAGTTGATCTGCTGCGGCGTGCGGATTTACGATCTGACCTTTCCCTCGCCGGTGACCACGGAGGTGGTGGAGAACAACACGGTGCATGCGGAGTTGTTCCTGCCGCCCGGCGCGGGTCCGTTCCCAGCGGCTATCGTTTTGGACATCATGCAGGGGAATGCGCTGGTGTCGCGGGCCAAGGCTCTGTGGCTGGCGCAGCACGGGGTGGCGGGTTTGGTGGTGCACATGGCGTACTACGGGCCGCGCCGCCCGCCAGGAAGTCCCATTCGCCTGATTTCCACCGACCTTCCCCGCACTCTCAGCGGCGTCCGCCAGACGGTGTTGGACATCCGCTGTGCGACCGCCTGGCTGGCCAGTCAACCGGTGTTCGATTCCCAGCGGCTCGGCCTGGCCGGGACGAGCCTGGGCAGCCTCATCGGGGCGATCGCGGCTGCCAACGAACCCCGGCTGCAACACGTCTGCCTGATGCTCGGCGGCGGCGGACTAGTCGATGCCTACGCCGATCATCCCCTGGCGCAGCGCTACCTGCCGTTGATCGAAGCGGCGGGGGGTAAAGCGGCTCTCCGCCTCCTGATTGCCCCGATGGACCCCCTCACTTACGCTCCGCAATTGCGGCGCAAAAACCTGCTGCTGATCTGCGCGGCTCGCGATGACATCGTGCCGCCACGAGCCGGACGGCAACTCTGGGAAGCTACCGGCAAGCCCCGCATCCTCTGGCTCGAAGCCACCCATGTCGGAGCCGCCGCTTATCTGCTGCCCATGTTCCAGGCCATGACCGAGCATCTGCGCGGCGACTCCGTCCGCACCCCCTGAGTTTCGTCCCCCATTGAACCGAGGAGAACCGCGAATCCCTGCTGCTGGTGGAGAACCTCCGACGCGCGCCCCGCCCTCCGTTCCCCGAACACACCCGGCCCCCTGAGGACAAATACCGTCGGACCAATACCGCCTCCCAAACCGAACGAGGAAAACACCCCACGGAGGACGTATCATGGCCGAATATGCCGACCGCGAACATTTCATCCCCCTGCGGGTCCCCGACCTGCTCGATCTGCTCTGTACGGACAGCGGTCCGGGAGGTGTCAATCCACTGACGGCGGAGGAACGCGAGCAATTCCGCGCCTTCGCTGATGCCGCGGCGGCCTGCGTCCACGCCCAGTGCCATGCCCACTTGCAGCGCCTCAAAAACGCCTATGCCCCCTTCGACCCCGATGCCGATACCCGCCCCTTGCGCCAGCTTACCGTCCAGGAACGCGCCCAGGCCTGCCAGTCCTTGGTGGCGGACATCATCCACCTGATGGAACGGGCCAATTACATCCGCCTCAACCGGCCAGAGCTGGAGCAGATCATGCAAGGGGCCAGCGACTGGGGCGTGGATATGGATGTGGATTGGAATTGCTTCGAGACCCTGGAGGTGTTCGTGCGGGGGAAGGGGATCGGCAAGCGGGTCCGCCGCCGCTGGTATCGCCTTTTCCGCCGGGAAACAGTGTCTGTGCCCATCTTCCAGCGGGTCGTCATTGTCCTCAAACAGCGGCCCCACCGCCGCCTCGGCCCTTATGCCGACACCGAGAGCGTCTTCCTCAAACTGTTCAAAGACATTCCCCAGATGGATATCGAGATGCTCTTCCCCGGCACGCGGGTCAAAATGCCCTGGATGGATCGCTGCAAACTCGGCGGTTCCGCGGCGGGTTCCATCGGCTACGTCGGTTGGAAGCTCAGCGCTGTCCCGCTGACCGGCTTCACCCTCGCCGGCGGTACAAGCCTGCTCGGCTTGCTGACCCTCTACACCCCCCTGGCTCTGATCCTCGGCTACGGCTACAAGACCTACGCCAGCTTCCAGACAACCCGGCAAACCTACATGCTCCAGCTCCACCAGAGCCTTTACTACCAGAACCTGGACAACAACGCCGGCGTGTTCCACCGCATGATGGACGAAGCCGAGGAACAGGAATTGCGGGAAATCCTCCTGTCCTACTTCTACCTCTGGCGTTATGCCCGCTCCCCCGGCTGGTCCGCTGCTGAATTGGATGACTATGTCGAACTGGACCTGGAACGGCGCCTCAACATGAAGATCGACTTTGAAATCGACGACGCTCTGGCCAAGCTCCGCCGCCTCGGCCTGGTGGAAATCCGGGAAACCCTCGCAGATGCAGACTCCGCAGCCGAGTTGTCCCTAGCTGCTCCCACAACCCCGGCTTCAGCACCGCCCCGCCGCCTGGAACGCTTCCTCGCCGTCCCCATTGCCACCGCCACGGAAAAACTCCGCCAGTTTGCCGTCAGCAGCGTGTCCATCACCGAGACCGCCGGCCGCATCGCCACCGCCGAGACCGAAACGCTCCCCGAAGCCGAGGAGATGGTCACCTGACCCCTGCCCCCCTTCTTTTGGGGTGTCTTCTCCCTTGGCGGTGCCTTTCCTTCCGACGACGGCTGAAGGGGCTGCCCTCATTCAGTGCCCCCTCATTGTTCTGAAACGATTGCAGAGGAGGCAGAAAAACGGAACGCGGTGAATCCCTCCTCTTCCGACTCCTCTCTGACTCATCGAAGCGGCGAGGCAGCTTGCTAGGGAGGCAGCTTGCCAGAAAGGACAGGGGAAGGCAGGGGTTGCGGGGAAGGGAGGAAACGGAGCATTGCCGTCGGAAACGAAGGATTGCCATCGAAGACGGAGCAGCCCCTGGTATGAGGTGAGAGAGCCATTCCCGCTGTTGCGGCGGTTGAGAAGGGCCGCAGGCCGTAAAATGATAGTGGATTCGGTGGGTTCGATTCCCCCTCCGGGGAAGTCTAGGGGGATGGCGAAAGAAGCGGAAGTACGACGGCCTCGCTAGGGCGGAAACAGAAAGGCCCGATAGGGAACAGGGAAGCGATCGAGAGGATTCCAACCCGATGGGCTGAGAAATCGAGAGGATTTCGACCAACGGAATGGGAAGTTACTATGCCGCGTGATCCGTATGAAGTGCTTGGCGTGTCGCGCAATGCCACCGCCGAGGAGATTCAGAAGGCGTATCGGAAGCTGTCGAAGAAATATCACCCGGACCGCAATCCGGGGGATAAGCAGGCGGAGAATGCCTATAAGGAGGTGCAGGAGGCGTATGAGATTTTGAATGATCCGCAGAAGCGGGCGGCTTATGATCGGTACGGTTTCGCCGGTCCGCCGCCGGGGGGATTCGGCGGAGGATTTGGCAACGCGGAACAGGTCCACGTGGATCCGGAAATGGCGGAGGAGTTGTTCCGCCGCGTAATGGGCGGCTTCGGGGGGTTTGGCGGCTTCGGCGGCTTCAGCAACCTGGAGGACTTGTTCGGCGGTCCCCGTCGGCGTACTGGCAGCCGCACGCGGGTCCGCGCCACTCCGACTGTGGAGCCGGTCGAGACGGAAGTCTCCATCCCCTTTCTGACCGCCGCGCTGGGGGGCACGGTTTCCATCCGGGTGGACGGGCGGCAGATCGATGTCAAAATCCCCGCGGGAATCGAGGAGGGGAAGAAGTTGCGCGTACCGGCGGAGGCCACCGGCAGTGCGGACGTGCTGCTCAAGGTGCACATTGAACCCCACCCCTACTTCCGCCGGGAAGGGAACGATCTGCTTCTGGATGTGCCCATCAGCATCGCCGAGGCCATCCTGGGCGGTAGCGTCGAGGTGCCCACACTTACTGGCGAGCGGCTGGAAGTGAAAGTGCAACCGGGTACGTCCAGCGGCAAGCGCGCCCGCATTCGCGGCAAAGGGATTCAGGGCGGGGATTTGTATCTGGTGTTCAAGGTCATGGTGCCGCCGGGGGAAGTCGATGCCCGCAGCCGGGAATTGATCGCCGAGTTCGCCCAACGCAACCCCTACAACCCGCGGGCCAATGTTCCTTGGGCCTCGGCCTAATTCCCCTCCAGCGATGGTGTTCTTCCCGGAACCGCTATTATGCTCTCGCACTCCATGCTGCCCGATGGCTTTCGGAAATCCGGGGAAGGCGGCGAACGACCGGCCGACCAGACTCCGCCGTTGCCGATCGAACCGCGTGCGACGACGACTGCCGAACCGCCACGAGCAGAGGAGGCAGGACAGATCAAACTGCCGGAGGAAATGAAGGGGGGACAGCCGCTCCCACCCGGCACCGCACCGGAGGGCGGAGGAGCGAGAGAGCCTGTTGTGGGGAGAGGGAACCCGCCGCGCCGTTATACCTTCCCCGCTCACTTACGTCTCAAGCGGGCGGCGGAGTTTGAGCGCTGCTTGGCCCACAAAGTCTCCACCGCCGATGAGGTGCTCATCGTCTATGGCTATCCGAGCCAACTGCCTTACCCGCGCCTCGGCTGCGTGGTGTCCCGCAAGTGGGGGAAGGCGGTACGCCGCAATCGCCTCAAGCGGCTGCTCCGGGAGGCCTTTCGGCTGTCGCAGCACGAACTGCCCGCCGGGATCGACTACGTGGTCCTGCCTCGTCTCACGGCGGAGGTTCCCTCCTTGGCAGCCATTCGGCGTTCGCTGATGCGTCTGGCCCGCCGCCTGTCCCGTCGCCTCACGGAGGCTGCTCCGTTCCCTCGGCCGCAGAAACCGCCAGCGCAGCAGAAATCACCGCCCATCCAGGAACCACTCCCGGTTCAGGGAGCACCTGGGGTACAGGGAGCACCTGGGGTGCAGGGATCGCCTTTGGCCCCGAACTCGCCCACTTCTGCTTCGCGGGAGGAACGGTCGTGAAACCCTGCCTGGCCTGGCTTGTTGCAGCGGTGCGTTCGACCGGCCATCTTTTCCGGCAGGGGGCGGCTGCCGTGCTCATCGGTCTGGTTCGCCTTTATCAGGGGCTGATTCGGCCGCTGCTGCCCGCCAACATGTGCCGCTTCCAGCCGAGTTGCAGCGAGTATTTCATTGCCGCGGTGCACAAGTACGGTCCGTGGCGGGGCAGTCTCAAAGGTCTGTGGCGGCTCTGCCGCTGCCATCCGTGGGGCGGGAGCGGCTTCGATCCCCCTTGAGGGCGATGCCTGCGGACCCTTTCGGACTGCCGCTTCACCCCTGTCGGAACCGCAACGTTATCTCCGTCGTAAACCGCCGCTTTGTCCAGGTCGGAACCAGCCCTTTATCCTCCCTCGGTCTCCGATTTGCATAACAGCAGTGTAAGATGCTGGCAAAGGCATCCGCCCTCCAGGACTCCGCTCGCCCAGGCTTCGCAGGACGGACCCAGGCTTCGCAGGACGGACGGTATCCATGACGATGAACAGTGGGGACAACGCAGTCGGGCCAGGGGATAGCACCCCGCGCATGGATCGGGAGCAATACGCGACGGCCCAGGCTTTGAGCCGGCGCGGGGGGCGGCGCATTCCCCAAGTGCCGGGATATACGTTGCAGCGCTTCCTGGGCCGGGGGGCGTATGGCGAGGTCTGGACGGCGATCAGCCGCAACACCGGCCGGCAGGTGGCCATCAAGTTTTTCACCGACCGCGGAGGACTCGATTGGACCAGTCTGGCGCGGGAAGTGGACAAACTTCGGCATCTGTTTTCCGAGCGCTCGGTGGTGCAACTGTTCGAGATCGGCTGGGAGGCCGACCCGCCGTATTACGTCATGGAGTACATGGAGAACGGCTCGCTGGAAGAGCTGCTCCAGGCGCAGGGGGCGCTGCCGGTGGAACAGGCGGTCGCCTACTTTCGCGAGATCACCGTGGCGTTGATCCAGGCGCATGACAAGGGGATTCTGCACTGCGATTTGAAGCCGGCGAACATTCTGCTGGACCGTGAGCGCCGGCCTCGCCTGGCGGATTTTGGCCAGGCCCGTCTGGTGCAGGAAGCCTCCCCCGCCTTGGGGACGCTGTTTTACATGGCGCCGGAACAGGCCGATCTCGAGGCGGTGCCCGACGCCCGCTGGGACGTGTATGCTCTGGGGGCGGTGTTCTACCGTATGCTCACGGGTGCACCGCCCTACGTTGGCGAGGGACCGTGGCATCAAGCCTTGCCCCTGGCCCAGCGCCTGGCGGCCTATCGGCAGCATCTGCTGACAGCTCCCCCTCCCCGTGGCCACCGCCAGGTAGCGGGCGTGGATGCCGGTCTGGCCGCGATTGTGGAGCGCTGCCTGGCGGTCCAACCGGAGCAACGCTATCCCAATCCCCAGGCCGTGCTCTCCGCCCTGGATGCCTGGCAACTGCAACGCCTGCGCCGCCCCTTGCTGGCCATCACCGCCGCCGCCTTTGCCGGCCTGCTGTTGGTCCTTTCTCTCCTGGGTGCCTACGGATTCTACACCACTATCACAACGGCGGAACGGGAAGTGGTGCAGCGCGCCCTGGCGGCCAATCATTTCGCGGCCGCGGCAGAAGCCAATCAACTGGCGATGGAGATCGAGCACCGCTGGCGCCTGCTGGAATTCGAGGCCGCCGATCCCCAACTCCATCAGTGGCTCACCGACGACCGCTTCGCGCAAAACCCCCAAGCTCAAGCGGCCCTGGAGCAGTGGCTGGCCGAACGGCGGGCCAAATACAATCGGGATTTCCGTGCCGGCTCTCAAGCCTCGCTGTGGATGGCACTCGATGCCGACGGCTTCCTTCGCGGCGCGTCGCCTCCCACCCGCTTCCGCTTGCATTATTTCGGCTATCGCGACTACTTCACCGGCTTGGGACACAATCTGCGGGAAGACAAAGCTGGTCCGCCCCAGGCGATCATCACCGCTCCCTACCGCTCGCTGGTGTACCGCCGCGCTAGCACCCGCACCTGGACGGTCACCTTCAGCGTTCCGGTCTACGCCATGCCGGATGATCTGGAACCGATCGGCGTGCTGGCGATGTCGGTCGATCTCAAGCAGGACGTAGCCCCCGCGGATACGCCCCGCTTTTCCGTGCTCATCGACCGCCGCCCCGACGACAAGGAAGGGCGCGCCGGCCTCATCGTCCGCCATCCGTACATGACCCGCCTGCCTCCCGATCTGCCGGATGAGAACCTGCCGCTGTACTACGCCCAAAGCGTGGTGGACGCCCTGGCCGCCCATCCGGTTCAGGATTCGCCCGCGCCCGACTCTCCTTCGGCGAGAGTCTGGTTCGAGTCTTACACCGATCCGGTGGACGATCCGGCTTTCGCGGGAAGCTGGCTGGCAGCGGCCGTACCTGTGACCATCCTGATGGAGGAAGACCAACCCCGCGATAGCGGTTTTGTGGTGCTGGTGCAACAGCGGCGCGACGAAGTCCTGGCCCCGGTGCGGGCCTTGCAATGGCGGCTGGGTTTGGGTGCGGCGGCGGCGTTGGCCCTGGTTCTGCTCCTGTTTGGCATCTGGACCGCTGGGCTGGCTGCCTTGTTCCACCCGACGCCGGCCTCCCGCTTGGCCCGTTTCTTCCGCCGCTGGCTCGCGCCGCCCCCCTGGCCGGAGTCTCTCCAGACGCCCACCCCCACGGTCCCTCTGGCCACACCGCGCTCGACATCTCCACCCGCTACCTGGGCCGATAATAAACCATGAGTGTTCCCCCTGCTTGCTTCGCCTGGTCCGCATGTTGGACTTGCGAAGCCGACCGGCGGGCTGCAAAGCAAAGAAAGGCGACGGGATGCGGATGAACCGGCTCGGCCGGCAACATTCCCTGATACCGCTCGGCTCCATAGCCCCATTCGCAGGGGGAGAGCGCCCTGGGATAACACCGGCAGGCGACTGACGATCCCAAGACAACGGAGGGCGGTAAGAAGGAAACAGCGGCAGATGGAAGGAAGGGAAACGGCAGCGGGAATGAGAGGGAAGGGAAGGGGCAGCGGAAATCCCGAAGCGGCGGTTCCGAACGGATCGAACTTTATGCTAATAAAGGATCGCACGGCATGCTGATACTGGTGGCCCAGGGTACGGAACCGACCGAGCACTGGCGGCGTCCCCTCCCGCCGCAAGGCAGCGTCATCCTCGGACGCGCGAGCGGAGCTTGGCCTGTGCCGTGGGAACCATTTCTGTCGCGCCGCCATGCCGAATTGCAGGTGCAAGGGTCCGCGGTTTGTCTCCGCCGGTTGCCTCAAGCGAGGAATCCCGTTTTTCACCGCGGTGCTGAAGTCGAAGAGGCCGTACTGGAGGTGGGGGACAGTTTTGTCATCGGGCGGACCCTCTTCACGCTGGAGGCGGATTCCGAGAAGCCCGGCGAGGCAGCCGACCCCCTGCCGGTCCAGAGCCGCACCATCACGGTGCAGGAGCTGGAAGCGGTTCCCTTTCGGGATGCGCCTCGCCGCCTGGACGTCCTCCGCCGCTTGCCGGAGGTCATCCGCAGCGCCGCCGATGAACGCGAGGGACTGGCCCGCCTGGTGGACCTGCTCCTGGCCGGGATTCGCTCTGCCGAGGCGGCGGCCATCGTTACCACGGAGGCCGTTCTCTTCTGGGACCGGCGGCGTAGCGGCGAGGGGCGCTTCCTGCCCAGCCGGCGGCTGATCCGCCAGGCCCTGCGCGAACAGCGTCAGACGGTGCTGCACCTTTGGCCGCCCGCTGGCTCAGCGTCCTCCTCTTCGCCTCCCTCTCCGTCTGCCCCCGCTGCTTCGGCTGCGGCTTACACTCTGCACGAGAGCTTCGATTGGGCTTTCTGCACACCGTTGCGCCAGGAGAGCGGGCCAGAAAGAGGGTTGTACGTGGCGGGGCGTTTCGCGACGGCAGCCGGCACTCCCTTGCCGTGGCACGAACAGCAACTCCACGAAGACATCAAGTTCGCGGAGCTGGTGGCGGACATCTACGGGGCGCTGCGGCAGGTGCAGCAGTTGCAGGAACGGCAGGGTTTGTTCCGCCGCTTCTTCTCGCCGGCCGTGCTGGAGCTGCTCGGCAGCCGAGCCGCGGGGGAAGCGCTGGAACCGCGTGAGGCGGATGTCACCGTGCTTTTCTGCGATCTGCGGGGTTTCTCCCGCACGGTGGAAGCCGCGGAGGGAAACCTACTGCCAGCCTTGCAACGGGTCAGCGCCGCTCTGGGAATTATGACCCAGGCGATCCTGCGGCATGGGGGAGTCGTGGCGGATTTCCTGGGGGATGCGGCTCTCGGCTTCTGGGGTTGGCCGACACCGCAGCCCGCCCGCATGCGTGATGCTGCCTTGGCCGCCCTGGACATTCACGGGGAGCTGACCGCGAAGAGCCAGGACGAAGGCCACATCCTGCACGGTTTTTGTGCCGGGATCGGGATCGCCTCCGGCCGGGCGGTGGCCGGCGGCATCGGCACGGCCGAGCAGGTCAAAGTCACGGTCTTCGGCCCGCCGGTCAATCTGGCCGCGCGCCTCCAAGACCTGACCCGCCTCCTGCGCGTCCCCATCCTTCTGGACGAAGCGACCGCCGCGGCCCTGCGGCAGGGAACCGAAAGCGACTCACTCCTGCGCGTCCGCCGGCTGGCCCGCCTCATCCCCGCGGGGCTGACCCGCCCCCTCACCGTGGCCGAACTGCTCCCCGCCGGTCCCCTGGCTCCCCTCAGCGAGAGCGACATCGCCACCTACGAACAAGCGCTCGACGCCTTCCTGGCAGGCCACTGGGACGAAGCCTACCGCCTCCTCCACCGCATCCCGCCCGACGATCGCGGCAAAGACCTCCTCATGGAAATCATCCTCCAGCACAATCGCAAACCCCCCGCTTCCTGGAGCGGTGCCATCCCCATCTTGCACAAGAGTTAATTCCCCCCACTGCCAGACCATTGGACTGACAGGCCTTCGTCAAACCATTGTCTCGGTCCAGTTCATCGTCCTCCTACGGCTGGAGAGTGTCGAGGAGATGGGAAGGCAGACAAAGAGGACAGGAGGGTAACAAAGAATGGGAAGGCGGCAAGGAGAGGGGGGCTTGTCTCCACCCAACCTGCGGGGAACGGAAGGTGTGGCGGCGCTCCGTCGTGGGAGGAGAGCCAGGAGGGATTTCAGCCGAACCGGCCGGAGAGATAGTCGGCGGTGCGCTTTTCCTTGGGGTGGGCGAACATCTCCGCTGTCGGTCCGTTTTCGATCAGTCGGCCTTCGTAGAAGAAGGCGGTGAAATCGGCGACGCGCATCGCTTGCTGCATGTTGTGGGTCACGATGACGATGGTGTAGTGCTGTTTCAATTGCAGGATCAATTCTTCCACCGCCTGGGTGCTCTTGGGGTCCAGGGCGCTGCATGGTTCATCCATGAGCAGGACTTCGGGCTGAGTGGCCAGGGCACGGGCGATGCACAGCCGTTGCTGCTGGCCGCCGGAGAGCGCCCAAGCGGAGGTGTGGAGGCGATCTTTCACCTCCTCCCACAGGGCGGCCTGGCGCAAGCAGCGCTCGACCAGCTCATCCAGGGCACGGCCCGATCGCCAGCCCGCCATCCGCGGCCCGAACGCCACATTCTCGTAGATCGACTTGGGGAAGGGGTTGGACTTTTGAAACACCATTCCGACGCGCCGCCGCAGCTCCACCACGTCCTGACCCGGAGCGTAAATGTCCTCACCGTCCAGCAGGACTTGTCCCGTGTGTCGTGTTCCTTCAATCAGATCGTTCATCCGGTTGAGCAGGCGCAGCAGGGTGCTTTTGCCGCAGCCGCTCGGCCCGATGAACGCCGTCACCGCGCAGGCCGGTATGGACAGCGAGATGTCATACAAGGCCTGTTGCGAACCGTACCAGAAATTGACCCTTTCCAGGCGGAAGCGGATCGCCTCGGAGGGCATTCCTGCCACGACGCTCGCTCCCGCTGCCGCGGTCCTTGTTCCCGCCCATGTTCCCAGGGTGACCGGAGGGGCAACTGCGCTCATAGGGGGTCATCCTTATCTCGGGAGTCCCCGTTTTCCTTCTCGGCCCGTCGCTTTCGCTCTCTGTCCAACGTTGAGCATACCGGCAGAACACGGGACTGACGTAAAGGAACGATGAGCTTTTGGTGTAGATTGCCACCGGCGATCTTCACTTATTCTTTGCAGAAATTGCACAGTTTCTCTGCGAGGCGGGCATAGGGTAAAGTCGACGCTTCCCTCCGGCGGTTTCCGGCGCGTCGGAGTGCCGTGGGCAGACGGGAAATGCCGCTGGCAGACGAGGAAGAAGGGACGGCTGTCAGCGGGGTTGGGGGTACTGATCCCGCGAAGGGTTACGAGATCATGAGTGGCTGGGTCAACCGCTGGCGGTGGATGCGAGCCGTCCGAAGGGCGGGCATCCGCGGGATGGGCAGGGTTCTGGTCCTCGTGCTGGGAGTGCTCGCAGTTCCGGCGTGCCAACGGCAGGGGGGGAGCGCACCGCTACGGATCAGCGCCGGCGGGGCCACGTTCATTGACCCGCTCATGCAGAAGTGGTCCGCGGAATACCGTCGGCAGCAGGGCGTGGAGATCGACTACGTCGCGAAAGGCTCCGGCTACGGGATCACGAACGTGATCAATCGGAACCTGGCCTTCGGTTGCAGCGACGCTCCAATGAGCCGCAGCGAATGGGAAGGCGCCCGCGCTGCCGGTGGGGAGGTGCTGCATATTCCGTTGACGCTCGGCGCCGTGGCGATTGTTTACCACCTGCCGGAGGTGCCGGAGTTGATCCTTTCCGGGGAAGTGCTAGCGGACATTTACCTGGGACGGATTCAACATTGGGACGATCCCCGCCTGGCAGCGCTCAATCCCCAAGCGAAGCTGCCGCACCTGCCGGTTTTGCCAGTGCGGCGGGCGGAGTCCAGCGGGACCACCTTTATTTTCACAGAGTATCTGAGCAAGCGGAGCCAGAAGTTCGCCGAGGCCGTCGGGGCGAGCAAGAGTCCGAAATGGCCGGTGGAGATTTTGGGCAAGGAAGGGAATGCGGGCATCACCGCTCAAGTGAAGCAGACCGCGGGGAGCATCGGGTATGTGGAACTGGAATATGCGCGCAAGAACCAACTGAGCGTCGCGCGGCTGGTGAATGCGGCGGGCCAAGCGGTAGCCCCGGAGTCCGCGGCGGTAACGGCAGCCGCCCAGGCCGCCCTGCAAGCCCCGAAGAAAGAGGAACCCTATTCCCTCCACCCTCTGGCCTTCTCCTGTACGGATGCTTCCGCTGCGGAAGCCTATCCGATCGTCGGGGTCAGCTACGCTTTGCTGTATCAAAAGCAGCCGGCGGAGTCGGGGCGGGCCATCGTAGCGTTTTTGAAGTGGGCGCTTCAGGAAGGGCAGAGTTATACCGCAGATTTGGGATACGCCCCTTTACCACCGGAGTTGTCCCGCCGCGGAGCGGAACTGCTCGATACCGTCCTGTTCGAGTGATACTGGGAAGCGATGACACCTCCTCCGCCATCAGCGGTCCGCCGTTTTTTCCTCGGCTGGGTCCTGCGGGGACGGCTGAGCAGCGATCGGCTGGTGGCCTTGATTTGCCAGGGCGGTGCTGGGGGAGTGCTGATCTTAGCGGCGGCTCTGATCGCCGTGCTGCTGCATCAGGGCTGGCCGGCGCTGGGGCATCTGGGCCTTTGGAACCTGCTGAGCAGTACCAATTGGGACCCGGAGCGCGGCTCCTATGGGGCCTTGCTGTTCGTGTACGGCAGTTGCGTCACTTCGGCGATTGCCTTGCTGGTGGCGGTGCCGTTGGGAGTGGGGACGGCGGTATATTTGTCGGAGCTGGCCACACCGAGGCGGCGGCGCATCAGTGCCTTCTTTCTGGAACTGTTGGCGGCGATTCCCAGCGTGGTGTTCGGCTTTTGGGCCTTGGAGTTCCTTGCCCGACGGCTGCTCGGACCGCTTTATGCCTGGGCCGGGTGGAAGCAGGCGTCCGGGGAAGGGCTGCTCGCGGCGGGTTTGGTCCTGTCCGTGATGGTGTTGCCGTACATTACGGCCCTGAGTTACGACGCCTGCCGGTCGGTCCCTCTGGCGTTGCGGGAAGGCGCCTTGGCCTTGGGAGCGACGCGGTGGCAGATGATCCGGCACGTGATTCTTCCGGTTGCTCGGCCAGGGATTGTCGCTGCCATCTTGCTCGCCTTGGGCCGGGCCGTGGGCGAGACCATGGCCGTCACGATGGTCATCGGCAATGCCCAGTACTTCAACTTCTCCCTGACGGCGACGGGGGACACGATTCCCAGCCTGATTGCCAAGCAACTGCATGAGACCACGCCGCAGGAACCGCGGCGAGCGGTGCTGATGGCTCTGGGACTGCTCCT
>ENA-ORXB01001050-ORXB01001050.1-sediment-metagenome-genome-assembly--contig:-NODE-1050-length-39197-cov-4.457618_pt1 | contig 39197 bp, 31 predicted proteins | sample MGYA00237863_ERZ511475 | MGnify/ENA primary metagenome ERZ511475 (study PRJEB26305, sample SAMN06343858) | sediment metagenome | isolation source: hot spring sediment | place: Canada: British Columbia... | reverse complement strand
GCGGCTGCCCGACATTCTGGACGACATGCTCGCCTTCGCCCGGGGCTACAGAGGTGTGTTGGCCACGGAGACGATGCTCGTCGCCGGCGTCAATGACGGCGAGGAGGAGGTGGCGGAAGTGGCGGCGTTCGTGGCCCGCCTTGACCCGGCTGTCGCTTACCTCTCGATCCCGACCAGGCCGCCGGCGGAGCGGTGGGTGCGGCGCCCGGACGAGTCCGCCCTCCTTCGTGCCTATCGGATGATGAGCGAACGGGTTCCCCGGGTCGAGTACCTGATCGGGTATGAAGGGAATGCCTTTTCGTCAACAGGAGACGCCAAACAGGACCTGCTGGCTATCACGGCGGTGCACCCTATGCGTGAAGATGCAGTAGCCGAGCTTCTGGCCCGAACCGGCGTGGGCTGGACGCTGGTGCGCGACCTCGTGCGCCAGCAGTTGTTGGTCGAGACCGAGTATGAGGGCCACAGATTCTACGTGCGAAAGCTCTCCTGAACTCAAGCTGCTCTTTGCAGAGATGAAAGGACGATTATGGGACAGGGTCCGATCCTCTACAGCGCCATCGGGCACGTGGAAAACGCCTTCCGCGACATTGCCGCTCCGGAGGAGATACAGGCCGGGGAGTCGCGGATCGTCCTCGACCCCACGCTGGCCGACGGGCTGGAGGGCCTGGAGCCGGGGCAGCGCATCATGGTGATCTTTCACTTTGACCGCTCGCATGGGTATGAGCTGCGCCAGCATCCACGGGGTGACCGGACCAAGGCACGGCTCGGAGTCTTTGCCCTGCGCAGCCCCCGCCGCCCCAATCCGATCGGGGTGACGGTGGTGGACCTTGTAGCCATCGAAGGGAGTACCCTGCGGGTGCGCGGCCTCGATGCTCTCGACGGGACGCCGGTGCTCGACATCAAGCCGGCCTGAGCGGCGGGAGGTGAACAGGCGACATGTGTCAGGCAACGGTGTATCTGGGGGAGCAAGAGATTGCCCGGGATGCAGCTTGGCCGCAGCGGGTACTGAGGTCACTCGGTCGGCGGCTCACAATCCGTGCCGGGGAGTCCAGGGAGCAAGGCCTGCAGTAAACGGGTAAGAGGTGGAAGCTGGAGGGCCGGAGGTCAGTTCCTCCGGCCCGGGCCCTGTACCCTACTTGGAGTGCTCTTCGAGCTCTCGCAGCCGCTTTTCGATGTCGTCGAGTGCCGCTCTGAGGTTCTCGGCCTGAGCCCTCAGAAAGCTCGCCTCCTGCTCAGGCGTCGGCGCGGGTGGCGCCTGGAAGGGAAAGGGCGGCGCGCCCCAGGCAGGGTAGTAGCCTGCGCGGGCCCAGCCGGGCAGCCCGGTAGCATAGTACCAGTGCCGCCAACCGCGCCCGCCGCCACGGCCGCCCCAGGCCCAGAAACCTCGCCCCGGCACCGGGTTGAGGTAGCCGGGCACGGGATAGCCTGCACAGTACCCCGCGACCCTTCCGGTCATCGGACCCATCCCCATAGGTCCAGTTCCATCACCGCGTGGCATGACTGACCTCCTTGGTGCTGGCCGGCTCTTCCCGAGGTGTGCCCTGCGCGCACGCTGCCGGCCACTGCGCACGCGCAGGGAGACCCAAGTCTCCTAACCACTGATAGTATACACCAGAAAACGGTACGCCGTCAAGGATTCTGTGACAAGTGGCTGCTCAGATATGCATTCTGAGGGCCGTCGCTGTCGGCGTGCTATCACCCCCATCCCTGGCCGTGCCCCCGTGGCGAGCCGAGCCTCGGCGCCCCTGCCAAATCACATGGCAAATGCCTGCGCGGCCTGTCGTCCGCGGGGAGTCAGTGTCCACAGCCGGGCAGCGGAGGGGAGCGAGCACCCTCCGCGCTGCGGGCAGTGTCGGCAGGCGTCCTGCTCGCAGCCTGCGGTGGCAGGCGCCAGGTATCCCATGCGGACGAGGTCCTCGATCATGCCGTCAAGCATCGTCTCGCTCACCCGGAGCCGGCGAGCGAGCTCGGGCAGAGCGAGCGAGCCATCGCTCTCGGCAATGAGCCGTAAGAGTCTCATCAACATCTTACGCCCCCAGACCCAGCAGGCGCGCCACCTGAAAGACAAGGATTCCGAGGCCGAAGGAGAGGCCCGCCTGATAGGCGAGCGAGACCGCGGCCCAGCGCCAGCTCCGCGTCTCCTGCACGATCGCCGTGATCGTCCCGACGCAGGGGATGAAAAGCATCTGCACGATCAGGAAGGCCAGCCCTGCGGCGGGGCTGAGGAGCTGCGGCAAGGTGGTGGCCAGCGAGCCCTCGGTGCCGACGATCAGGATTGCCATGGTGGCCAGGGCCTGCTCCTTGGCGACCACGCTCGCGAGGAGCGCCACCATCATCCGCCAGTCCAGGCCTATCAGGCCGCCGAGCGGTGCGAGCAGCCGGCCCAGGGATGCCAGGTAGCTCTGCTCGATCGCGCTGCCGGGCAGCGCCGCAAGGGTCCAAATGGCCGTGGAGAGGAGCAGGATGACCGTTCCCGCCCGAACCACAAAGTCGAGGACGCGCCGCCAGGTGTGGAGCAGGATCGTCCGCCAGTTGGGCAGGTGATACAGTGGCAGCTCCATGATGAACGACGGGCTCTCGCCGGGGAAGAGCAGCCGGCCGAGCAGCGTACCGACGAGCCCGACGGTGAGAAGGACGAAGGCCAGCACGCCCAGGGTGACCAGCGGGCCACGGTTACCAAACAGGGCCCCGGTTATGAAGACGAGCACGGCCATCCGCCCGGCGCAGGGGACAAGCGGGATCAGCAACGTCGTCAGGAGGCGGTCCCGCCGGGACTCGAGGATGCGCGTCCCGAGGACGGCCGGCACGTTGCAGCCGAAGCCGAGGAACAACGGCAGGAACGACTTGCCATGCAGCCCCATGCGGTGCATGAGCCGGTCGGCGACAAAGGCGCCGCGGGCCAGGTAGCCGACGTCCTCGAGGAAGGCGAGGGCGGCGAAGAAGAGTGCCAGGAGCGGCAGGAGCGTCAGCACCGTGCCGACTCCGCCGAGGATGCCATCGGCAACCAATCCACCGACCCAGGCCGGAGCGCCTGCAAGCTGAGCCCTCACCAGGTCCGCGACCAGGCTCACGCCGCCGCCAAGCAGGTCGACGAGAGGCTGCGAGAGGCGATAGACCAGCCAGAATATCGAGCCCATCAGCGTCGCGAGGATGGCCGGGCCGACGTAGGGATGCGTCGCCCAGCGGTCCAGTCGCTCGGTGAGGGAGATGGCACCCGCCTTTGGTCGCCTGATGGCCGCGCGAACCATCCGCCCGATCCACTCGTAGCGGGCACTGGCAATCGCGAGGACGGCATCCTCGTGTTGCCGAAGGAGGGCATCAAGGGCCGCCCAGCGCGCGGCATCGAGGCGGGTGCGGAGGAGGTCGCCGACCTCCCTATCCCCCTCGAGGAGCTTGAGGGCCAGCCAGCGCCTCGGATATGGGCCGAGGCCCTCCTGCGGCAGGTGCCGGTCGATCTCGGCGATGAGGGCCTCGAGGTCCGGCCCGAACTCGGGGTGCCGGGGATTGTAGGGGTAGTCTCCGTCGAGTAGACCCTCGACGGCGGCCATCAGCTCCTCCAGTCCCTCACCGTGCGAAGCTACCATGGGCACCACGGGCACGCCGAGGGCGGCCTCGAGCACGGCCGGCTCGACGTGGATTCCCTCGCGCTCGGCCACGTCCATCATGTTCACGCCGACGACGATGGGCAGGGGCAGCTCGAGCGCTTCGGCAACCAGGTAGAGCGTGCGCTCGAGGTTGGCGGCGTTGACGACGACGATGACCACGTCGGGCCGCTCCTGCAGGAGATAGTCGCGGGTGACCTGTTCCTCGACCGAGTTCGCCGTCAGGCTGTAGGTGCCGGGCAGGTCCACGATGCGCATCGTGCGCCCTCTGCCGCGCCACAGGCCGATCTTGAGCTCGACCGTCTTGCCCGGCCAGTTCCCGACGTGCTGTGAAAGGCCGGTAAGAGGGTTGAAGACGCTGCTCTTGCCGACGTTGGGTGAGCCAACGAGGGCGACCGTTGCGGGCCGCGGGGCATCTTCCCTCTGGGCACCCGCCGGAGCAAGCTGTCCCTCGCTAGCGCGCGGACGCATGGGTGCCTCCTCTCCTGACGACCATGACCTTCTGGGCCTCGCCGCGGCCGAGGGCGACGCGCGTGTCCCGCACGAGGACGATCACCGGGCCCCGGCCGGTGTTCTGGACCATCTCCACCGCTGTTCCAGGCGTAAAGCCGAGGGCGAGACATCGGCTGACCATCCCCCGCCCGGCCCTGAAGCCGCGGATGATCCCTATCTCTCCGGGGCCGAGGACGCTGAGCGGAATGGCGTCGTCCTCCTCCTCGCCAGCTTCCTCAGCGGGGAGTACGCGGGCGGTGATGCGCGAGGCCACATCCTCAGGGAGGAGCTGGCGCCGGCCGTCTACGGTGAAGGCGAGGGGCTGCCCCGGCTGCGTGAGTTCTTCAGCGCGCACGATGGCGCCGGGGGTGATCGCCTCGGCGCCCTCAGCCCCGAGGAGCTGCCGGTCCTCCTCGTGGATGCTGACGATGCAGCCCGTCCAGGAGGGGCGAAGGTCCGTCAGCGGTACCAGGCGAGTCGGAGCGGTGTAGCCGCCCTCAGGTGGAATGGCCGAGCCATGGGGGCAGGTGGTGCGGTCGCCGAGGGCGCGTGCGAGCAGGCGCTCCAGCTCCGGCGAGGTGGCATGCTCCAACTCGCAGGCGTGATCGTGGAGCTTGTCCGACTCGAGGCCCAGCACGTCGTGAAGGAAGCGCTCCCAGAGCCGGTGCCGGCGCAGGACGGTTGAGGCAAGGGCGCGGCCGGCGGGCGTCAGCGAGAGCTCGCGCCTAGGCTCGTAGAAGATGAGGCCGTGCTCGGAGAGATGCCGCAGCATCTCGGTGACGGTGGGCGCGGCGACCTGGCACTCGTGGGCCAGAGCGGAGGTGGTCACCGGCTCGCCGCGCTCCTCGAGCCGGACGATGGCCTCCATGTACTCTTCCATCTGTGGGCTGATCATCGGGGACCTCTGACTTAGGGATTCCTAAATTAGGTTAGCCTAATTATGCCAGGATCTGCGGTGTGTGTCAAGGAGGCTGAGAGGCGTGCTGCTCGTTCAGTTGACTTTTCCGTTGTGGCGCTTAGAATGACGCTCGTGGCCCCTGTAGCGACCAGAGCCCCGTCGCCTCCGCGGTCGGTGCCGCCAGCAAGGAGGTGGGCCGTCAGGAGGAGGGACGGGTCCGCCGACTCGCCCGCCCGTTGCCTGCCGACGAGGCGAAGGCGGGTCACCGGAAAGGCGAGTGTTATGTTTGAGAGACCTGACGAGTTGTGCCCGTGCGGAAGTGGCCTCCCGCGCGAGGATTGCTGTGGCCGAGAGAACCGAGCCCGGGGGGCCGACAAGCGCGCGGACTCGGAGAGCTCGCGGCGGGATGGCTGCGACCGGGCTACTCGCCCTGCGCCAGACGATGCGTCCGACGTGTCGCTGCCGTATGATGTGGATGCGCTCATCGCGCAGGCACGGGCCGCGCAGAAGGTCCTCAAGCCGCACCTGGCCGAGTTTGAGGCGCTGATCGCCGACCCCCGTACCTACTTCGACCGAGCCCTCGCGCTGTTCAGAGACGACGACTTTGCGCCGCTTTGCTTCAGCGTAGAGCAAGTAGAGGCGGCCCTGGAAGCCCTGAACTGCTCGCCGCTGGATGATCCGCTGGGGAGTGGTGAGGCCCTGGAGATCGTCTCGGACGTGGTGATGGAGGCCGCCGACAGGAGGTATCGCCGCCGGGCGGCGAGTCTCTTGCTGAGCCTGCTGCCAAGGTACGTCGCAGCGCAGCGGTACATCGATGCCTGGATCATCTATGTCAGCGCCCTTCAGGCGCTGGAGGTCGACGAATCTCTCACTCCTTTCCTGCAGTTGATGCTTTACCTCTCCTTTGAGCGTATCAAGATGGCGATGGATGCCCTGCAGGCGCAGATGCTGCGTGACCTCAACGTGGACTCTGCCGGTATGGAGGAGATGTCCCCCGAGGAGCTCACAGCGCGGTTCTGCGAGCGGCTGGGTGCACCCGATGGAGAGACCTGGGCGAGGGGGCTCTTGGAGGGCTGGCCGGTGGGGCGGGCATGGGTCGAGGGCCAACTCGCGCTGGTGGAGTCGAAGGCCCCGCACCTGTTTGAGCGGGAGGATGCCCGGCACCTCTACCTTTCGGCGCGAGAGGCGCGACGGTGGATGCGGGAGTTCAACGAGTCCGTGGAGCCCCTTCTCTCGACTATGGAAAAAGAGCTGCAGGGAAGCGGGCTGACAGTGGAGACGATGCGCCAGGCCACCGATGCGGTCCTGGAGATGGCCGGGGAGGCGGCGGCAGAGCTCTTTACACACGCGCGCATCCAGAAACTGGCATCGCAACTGCTCGACTACGGTCGGCGTCTGAGCAACGCGGGTGAGACACAGGCAGCCGGAATCGCGCGAGGCCTCGGGCTATGGCTGGCCGACGTTGAGGACCCGGAGACCAGTCCTGCTCTCAGGATGTTGTGCTACTACTCCTTCTGTTGGCTCGGGAGCGAGTCCGACGGACGACGTGGCCGCCGATAGGGATATGCTTTCGCACCTGGGGTAGCGGTGGAGGGCCCGGTTGGGCGGGGAACATGCCGGGGATGCCACTGGAGGGAGGAGGGACCATGCTCGCCGAGTTTAGGAAGTTCGCCATGCGCGGCAACGTCATTGACCTCGCGGTCGGCTTTATCATGGGTGGTGCTTTTGGCGCGATCGTCAACTCGCTGGTCAACGACATCGTCATGCCACCGATCGGGCTGATCCTGGGCAAGATCGACTTCTCGAACCTGTTCATCAACCTGTCGGGCAAGCCCTATGCGAGCCTGGCCGAGGCCAAGGCAACCGGGGCGGCGACGATCAACTATGGTCAGTTCATCAACACCGTCATCAACTTTCTGATCGTCGCCTTTGTGCTCTTTCTGCTGGTGCGGCAGGTGAACCGCTGGACGGTCCGCCCCGCGGCTCCTGCGGCCCCGACGACCAAGCCGTGCCCGTACTGCTTTACCGAGATACCGATCAAGGCCGTCCGCTGCCCGCACTGCACGTCGACGCTGGCGTGACGGGCTGCGACTGCAGCCCCTGCAACCGGGCCCGATGCCGCGGCAGGTGCCGGCTCCCGTTCGGTGGAGACCAGACGCCCTGCCGCGGTGCCATCTCAGGTCCCCGGTATGCCTGCGGCGCGAACGGGAACGCGAAGGGGTGCGAAGGGGAACGCGAAGGGGAACGCGAAGAGGGGCGCGAAGGGGGTGTCGCATGTCACCCGTGACTATCCGTGATGTACAGACCGTCCTGACCCAGCCGGCGAGCGCGCGCCTGGTGGTCGTAAAGGTCCTGACGTCGGAGCCGGGCCTGTATGGCCTGGGCTGTGCGACCTTTACGCAGCGCTGCTTTGCCGTGCGGGCGGCCATCGAGCGGCACCTGAAGCCGTTTCTGATCGGGCGGGACGTCTCGCGCATCGAGGAGACGTGGCAGATGGCGATGGTGCACAGCTACTGGCGCAACGGCCCGGTGCTGAACAATGCCATCTCGGGCATCGACATGGCGCTGTGGGACATCAAGGGCAAGCAGGCCGGGATGCCTCTGTACCAGCTCCTCGGCGGCAAGTGCCGGGAGGCAGCGGCGGTCTATACGCACGCCGACGGGCGCGATCCGCAGGAGGTGGCCGAGAATGTGCAGCGCTTCGTGGCCGAAGGGTACCGCTACGTGCGCGTGCAGATGGGGGGCTACGGCGGGCGGCCCGGCGCTCTTGCCAGGCCCGAGGGGGCGCCCGACGGCGCCTACTATGACCCTCGGGCATATATGCGAGCCACGCTCCGCATGCTCGAGCACGTGCGGGCGACCGTCGGCGAGGAGGTCGAGCTGCTGCACGACGTGCACGAGCGCCTGCAGCCGATCGATGCGGTGCAGCTGGCCAAGGACGTCGAGCGTTTCCGGCTCTTCTTTCTGGAGGACCCGCTCGCCCCTGAGGATATCGCCTGGTTTGCCCGCATCCGCGAGCAGTGCGCGACGCCGCTGGCGATGGGGGAGCTGTTCAACAGTCCCCACGAGTGGCGGCCTCTCATCGAGGGCCGGCTGATCGACTTTTTGCGGATGCATATCAGCCAGATGGGCGGGATCACCCCGGCCCGCCATGTGGCGGCCTTTGCCGCCATGTACGGCGTGCGCACCGCCTGGCACGGGCCGGGCGACGTCTCGCCGATTGGGCATGCTGCAAACCTGCACCTTGACCTGTGGGCGCCGAACTTTGGGGTGCAGGAGTGGTGCCGCTTCCCGGAGCTGGTGTACGAGATGTTCCCCGGCACGCCCGAGGTGCGCGGGGGCTATATGTACGCCAACGACCGACCGGGGCTCGGTATCGACATCGACGAGAAACTGGCGGCCCGCTACCCCTGCGCCGATGAGGTCGAGTGGTGGACTCAGGCCCGCCTCCCTGACGGCAGCCCGGCACGGCCGTGAGAGGCCGTTTGCCGGGCGGCTTTGTGCTTTGGGGCTGACCGTCGCTGGCCCCGTGACCCCCGACCCTTGCGTCTGGCCTTTTCAGGGAGCCCCCTACATGTAGTAGGCCAGGCGCACAACGCCTCCGAGCTCTAGGATCCTCCTGAGCGCACCAGTGCGCAGCTTTACCATAACAGCCAAAGGTCAAACTTGAGGGCGTTTTCTTCTTGTCCAACGGCGGAGGACCCTTGCGCCTGCACAGGCGGATGGAAACCATTCGCCCCTGAGCCCCATCACCCCTCCCGGCGCCCGCCTGGGAACAGGGCCTTTCCTCTCCTGGCATGTTTGTTGCTAGCATCCCCAAGAGGTCTGTGCCGGGCCCTGCGGCGGTGCCCGGATGCTGCGCGCCAGGCCTTACCCCATCACGCAAGCTGCAGGGGATCGATGGAGAGAATCTGCGTTCTCGGCCTCGGGTACGTTGGCCTGCCGACGGCCGCGATGCTGGCCACGCACGGCCACGACGTCCTCGGCGTGGACGTCAGCCGGCAGGTGCTCGACAGGCTGCACGACGGCGAGGTGCACATCCATGAAGCCGGACTCAGGAGCCTGGTGCGGGCGGCCCTCAAGAGCGGACACCTGCGTGTCGCCGAGGAGCCGGGGCCTGCCGATGCCTTCATCGTTGCCGTCCCTACGCCCTTTGTGCGCCACGAGCAGGCGGGAGCCAGGGACGAGCCTCAGGCGGCGCCGGTGGCCGATCTGAGCTTTGTCATCTCTGCGGCAGAGGCGATTGTCCCGCACCTGCAGCCGGGCAACCTGGTCATCCTCGAGTCTACCGTCCCACCCCGTACGACTGAAGATGTAGTGGTGCCGATCCTGCACCGCTCGGGAGTCCGTGACCTTCTGGTCGCACACTGCCCGGAGCGGGTGCTTCCCGGGCGCATCCTGGCCGAGCTCGTGGGCAACGGCCGGGTCATCGGGGGCATCGACCGGAGGTCGGCCGAGGCTGCCAGGGCGCTGTACGCCTCGTTCGTCGAGGGGGAGATGCTGCTGACCGACGCGACGACCGCCGAGCTGGTCAAGCTCATGGAGAACACCTATCGCGACGTCAACATCGCCCTCGCGAACGAGTTCGCCCTGGTCGCCGAGCGGGTTGGCGTCGACGTGTGGGAGGCGATCGATCTGGCGAACCGGCACCCGCGGGTGAAGATGCTCCGCCCGGGGCCGGGTGTGGGAGGACACTGCATCGCGGTAGACCCATGGTTCGTCGTCCAGGCGGCACCCGACCTCACCCCGCTGATCCAGGCGGCCCGCCGCGTCAACGACGGAATGCCCGCACACGTGGTAGAGCTGGTCAAGCAGGCGATGGCCGGGGTGGAGCGGCCGGTGATTGCCTGCCTTGGGCTGACCTACAAGGCCGATGTCGATGACGTCAGGGAGAGTCCGGCGCTCAAGGTGCTCGAGTTGCTCAAGGCCGAGGGCTTTGAGGTCCTCGCCTGCGATCCACATGTGCGGGCACTGCCCGAGGCCTACGGGCCGCTGCTGCCGGTCTCTGAGGTACTGCCTCGGGCCGACTGTGCCGTCATCCTCACCGACCATGCCGAGTTCCGCACGCTGACCTCCGACGACTTTGGACTCATGAGGCGGCCCGTAGTGATCGACACCAGGCGGGCCCTCAAGGCCAGGCTGGCCATACCGGAGGCCAAGCATCTTGTCCTGGGAAGCGGCTGATCGACCTGCGCGAGACGTGGCGCGACAGGGTGCGGAGGAGGGCTCGATGTGCACGCTGGGGCCATCCGGGCTTGCTCCAGACGTGAGGATTGTGCCTGACCGGATCGGTCAAGGGCCGGCGGATGCCCGCAGAGTCTGCTGGTGAGCGAGGAGGCGACGTGCTGGATAGGGTGCGGCCCTACCTGATGCATGTGCCCCGGCCACTGGTGCTGGCCGTTCGCTACGCGTACTCCATGATCCCCCTTCGCTACCGGATGGACAGGGCGTACTTTGAGATGTCGGAACTCTTGCAGGCCTCTCAGTGGTGGGAGGCCGGGGAGCTCCAAGCGTACCAGAATGCCGAGCTAGCCGCGCTACTGAGGCACGCCTATGAGAACGTCCCCTTCTACCGCGAGCTGTTTGATGGGCTGGGCCTGCGACCGGCGGACATTCACGATGCTAAAGCGCTTCGAAGGCTGCCCCTGCTGACCAAGCAGGAGATCAAAAGCCGCAGGGAGGATTTCCTCAGCAGGGCCTGCCGGCATCGTGACCTCGAGTTGGCACGCACCAGCGGCACCTCCGGCGCCCCGCTTTTTTTCTGGCGGGAGCAGAGCAGGAGCGCGGCCATAGAGCGCGCCTTCTTCGAGCGGATGTGGGCATGGCACGGCTACCACAGGGGAGATCGAAGTGTCTACATCACCGGCGCGCTGCGAATGGGCGACCGGTTCCAGTATGAGCCCACGACCAGGACGCTTGTCCTGCAGAACCCCGTGGTCACGCCTGCCAAAGTCGCGGAGTACATGGAGGTGATCCGGCGCTTCAGGCCCAAGGCCATGCGCGGCTATCCGACGCTGATGTACGCCTTTGCCCGCCTCATCAACCGGTACGGCCCCGAGGCAGACTGCCCCTCCCTCGAGGTCATATTCACCAACTCGGAAAAGCTCTACGGCTATCAGCGCGAGGAGATTGCGGCTGCCTTTCGCTGCAAGGTGGTCGATAGCTACGGGCACGCCGAGCGGCTCGCCCTCATGCAGCAGTGCGAGGCCATGCGGGGCTATCATGTCATCCAGGAGTACGGCCTGGTAGAGTTCATCGGACGCGACGGGGAGCCTGTCAGCGAGGGGGAGGCCGAGGTTGTGGCAACCGGCTTTCACAGCAGGGCATACCCCATGATCCGCTACCGGACCGGGGACTGGGTGCGGCTTTCCGCCGAGACGGGCCCTTGCCCGTGCGGGCGGAGCTACCCGCGCGTTGACGAGATCGTCGGGCGCACGGGCGATTACATCGTTGCCCCGTCCGGCCGGCTGCTTTCGCCAACGGTGCTCGAGTTTGTCATGATGCGCAGCCCGAGCTGCCGGGACCTGCAGATCGTGCAGACGGGGAGGGACACGTTGGAGGTCCTCATGGTACCTGACGACGGCTTTGCGATGGAGGATGCGGAGAGGTTTGTCGCGTTCCTGCGCAGCCTCATTGGCGAGCCCATGACGGTGCGGCCTGTGCTCGTTGACGGGATCGAGCGGCCTGCGGGGGCCAAGCACAGCCTCGTCAGGTCGCTCATTGCCCGGGAGCATCTGGCCCAGGTGTAGCAGGCCGGCCTCACCGCCGACTGCGGCAACACGTGAGCAACGAGGCGTTTGCACATGCTGCGGCTGACTGCTGTTGGGGATATCGCCTTCGACGCGCCCCCCGGGGCCAACCCCCTCGGCGGCATCGCCAAGATCCTGCGGGGCGGCACCCTGGTCTTTGGAAACCTGGAAACGGTCCTGTCGGATCGTGAGGACACGCTGCCTGCGGAGAAGCACTATGTGTTCAAGGCACCTGCGTCCTACGCGGCATTCCTTGCAGATGCCGGCTTTGATGTGGTGAACCTGGCCAACAATCACATTCTCGACTTTGGCCCGGATTGCTTGCTGGACACAATCGCGGCGCTCGAGGCAAGGGGGATTGCGCACGTCGGGGCTGGCCGGACCTGCGAAGAGGCTCTGGCGCCGGCTATCCTCGAGCGGGATGGGGTGCGGGTCGGCTTCCTGGGGTTCTCGTCGGCGGGGAACGCGCCTCCGGCGCCCGCAGAAGGGTCGGTGGCGGTGGCGCGCGACGACCCGCGGACCATCCTCGGAAGCGTCGGCCAGCTGAAGCGAGAGGCCGACATCGTGGCGGTCTCGCTGCACTGGGGGATCGAAGGAGCGCGCTGGCCGCTTCCCGAGCAGCAGGCGCTCGCGCGGTCCGTTGTTGACGCGGGGGCCCACCTCGTGCTGGGGCATGGCCCGCACGTGGTGCAGGGGATCGAGAGCTATCGTGGCGGTCACATCGTGTACTCGCTGGGGAACTGCCAGATAGCATGCAGGATGGAAGATGGCACATCGCGCGGGCTCGTGGCCTGCTTTGAGCTGAAAGGCCGGGAGCTGAGCTGCACGCCGAAGGCCATCCGGTTGGGGCCTGACTTCTGTCCTGCCCCGCTGGTCGGGGCCGAGCGGGAGGCGTTCATGCAGGAGCTGGCGGAGCTATCGCACCGGGTTGCGGAGGGCCTGAGATCGGGCTTTGTCATGGAGGAGATCGGCTGGGCGTACATCTCAGGAAACCTCGAAAGCTGGCGGGTTCGCATCGGGCGGTATGGCCTGCGCCACTTCCTGCAGTTCGGCAAGTGGCTCGTGAGCCCCTTTGTGATCAGGTGCTCCCTGGGGGCGGCTCGCCGGGGGCTTCGGAGGCTGGCCGGATGGAGCCCATGAGACCGTCGCAGGAGAGGGCCGAGGGCGCCCTGCATAGCCCTGCCTGGCCCCTGCGTCGCGAGACGGACATGGGCAAGGCGCGTCACGCTGCGAGCCGGGCCAAGGCCATCCTGGCCGAGCCCCTGCGGGCTGCGCTCTCGGCGTTGGGCTACGTGGCGTGGGCGGCAGGCGGCAGGAGGACGGGTTCGGCAGTCGAGCCCCCGCCCGGGGCCATGGAAGGGGGGCTCCCGCTCGATAGAGCCGGGAAGGAGCAGGTCGTGTCGACCCTGCGGGGCCTTGCGCCGGCCGCCCCGGCTCAGATTGTGGCCGAGGCAGAGCGGATCCTGCGGCACGAGGTCGATCTCCTCGGGTCAGGTCCGGTCGCGCTCGGTGCTGACATCGACTGGCACAAGGACTTTATGAGCGGACACCGCTGGCCCCGGTGGAGATACTTCAGGTGGATACGGCCGGCGCCCTATCCGGGTGGCTACGACATCAAGGTGCCATGGGAGTTGAGCCGCTGTCACCATCTGGTGCGCCTTGGTCAGGCCTACTGGCTCACGGGGCACGAGGCCTACGCCCGCGAGTTCGTGGCGCAGGTGGAGGACTGGGTCGCCGCCAATCCCCGACCATGGGGCGTCAACTGGGCCTGCGCCATGGAGGCCGCCATCCGTGCCGTCAACTGGCTGTGGGCGTTTCACCTGGTCAGGGGCGCGCAGGCACCGGACGACGCCTTTGCCCGGCGGCTCTGCGCCAGCCTCCTTGAGCACGGGCGCCACATCTTGCGGAATCTGGAGAGGCAGGGCGATTTCGCCAACAACCACTATCTGGCTGACCTGATCGGGCTCCTGCATCTGGGGATGCTGTGTCCTTGGGCCGATGAGGCGGCTTCCTGCCGCGACCTTGCCCTGCGCGAGCTATGGGCGGCCGTCAAGAAGCAGGTGTGGCCCGATGGAGTGTACTTTGAGGCGTCCACCGCGTATCACCGGCTTGCGACCGAGATGTTGCTGTCGGCGGTCGCGCTCTGTCAGCACAACGGGGTCGCCGTGCCCGAGCCCGTGATGGACAGGCTGGAGAGGATGCTCGAGTTCGTCTTGTGGTCCACGAGGCCGGACGGGACGGTCCCCGCGATCGGCGACGGCGACAACGGACGGCTCCTGCGGTTCTCGGTGTGGACCGATGCGGCACGGGAATGGACCGACTATCGCTATCTGCTGGCCATCGGTGCGGTGCTGCTGGGACGGGACGATCTGGCGCGGGCTGCCGGAGACCAGTGGCAGGAGGCCCTGTGGCTGCTGGGAACGCGGGCAACCGGTGTCGCTATGGCACACTCTGTGCATTCGGCGGGGCTGAGCCTGCCATCGCGAGCCTTCAGGGATGGCGGCTTCTACATCCTGCGCCATCGGGACCTCCATATGATCATGCGCGCCGGGCCCAACGGCCAAAACGGGTACGGGGGGCACGCGCACAACGACGCGCTGAGCTTTGAGCTCTATGCCCGCGGGCGATCTTGGATTGTGGACCCCGGCACCTACGTCTACACAGCGGACTATCGGGCCCGCGACCGCTTCCGCGCGACGGCCAGTCATAACGTCGTGCAGGTCGACGGGGAGGAGATCAACCGCCTCCGGCCGGGGCCCTTTGGGGTCTACGAAGACGCGAGGCCCCGGGTGTATGAGTGGAGGACCACCGCGCGCTACGACCTGCTGGATGCCGGACACTCGGGCTACGCGCGTCTGAGGGAGCCGGTCCTCTGCCGGCGGCAGGTCTATCTGGACAGGGAAGCGGGCTACTGGGCAGTTCGGGACGTCCTGACCGGCCGAGGCTCGCACCGGCTGGCTCTGCGCCTGCACCTTTCGGAGGTGAAGGTCAGTGCAGAGCCCGTCCGGGTCCCGGCGAGTGTGCGGTTGCAGGAAGGTCAGGCGGCACTGGACGTCTTCTTCCTCGCGCCGGAGGGGGCGTGCCTGTCGCTGGAGGAGGGCGAGGTCTCGCCCTCGTATGGGGTGAGGCAGCGGGCGCCGGTGGTGTGCGTATCGGTCTCGTCGTCGCTGCCGGTCGAATTCCTGATGGTTCTGGTGCCGTCGCGGGCAGGAGACGCGAGGCTATCCCGGGATGCGGCGCAGGCCATGGCTGCCGCCGCTCCGTGGCCTGAGGTGAAGGATTGACCGCGCCGGAGGGTCGGGGAAGTGGCGCGGTGCTCACAGTCGATGAGGTGCGAATGACCGGGAACCGAGATATCGTCTGCATCTCGACGCAGGCGTGGAGCTACCTCTGGACGCGCAAGCAGCGCTTCATGGACCGCTTTGCCGACGTGGGGTATCGCGTCCTGTACGTGGAGCCGATCGAGCCCTTTCTGTGGCAGCTGAAAGGGCCGGGATACAATCAGAGCCTCGGCCTCAGGGCGCGGCTCCGCGAGGTCAAGCCCAACCTGCACGTGTTATCCTTGCCGGTGATGCTGCCGTTCTCGCACCGCTTTGGCCTGCTGAACTGGCTCAATCAGGCGTGGGCCATCGCGATCATCAGGCGGCACATGGCCCGGCTCGGGATGCGCTCGCCGATTGTCTGGACGTACACGCCCCTCGTGGCGAGCCAGATAGCCGCCCTCGGCGGGCGGCGGCTTGTGTACGACTGCGTCGATGCTCTGAGCCGCTATCCGGGTATGGGGAGGTATGTGGAGGGCATGGAGCAAGACCTCCTGCGCAGGGCCGATGTCGTGTTCGTAACCAGCGAGGCTCTGCTGGCCCGGGCAGGGCGCCTTGCGGCGCGGGTGCACCTGATTCCCAACGGCGTCGATGTGGCGCTCCTGCGGCGGGCAATCCTTCCTGAGACCGAAGTGCCTGCCGATGTGGAAGCACTTCCCCGCCCGGTCATCGGCTTTGTCGGAGCGCTGGCGGAGTGGATCGACCTCGATGCGATCCGCGTGCTGGCGGAGCGGCGTCCTTCGTGGTCGATTGTGCTGATCGGTCCGGCAGAGCATGCCGGGGAGGTGCACGCCCTCGAGCGCCATGGGAACGTGCGGCTCCTTGGCATGCGTCCTAAGGAGAGCCTGCCCGGCTACCTCAAAGCGTTCGACGTCTGCATCAGCCCCTTCCGGCCGGGCGAGCTGGCAGCCGCAGCCGATCCGCTGAAGGTGTACGAGTACCTGGCGGCCGGCAAGCCGGTGGTGCTCTCGGGGCTGCCGGCCATGGAGCGGCTGGCGGACCTGGTCCATGTGGCCAGGGGCCCGCAGGACTATGTGGCGCAGGTCGAGAAGGCCCTCGAGGAAAACACGGAGGCCAGAGTGCAAGCGCGGCTGGCATTCGCCGAGACGCACTCGTGGGACAGGCTCTTTGCGCAGGTCCTTGCGGTCACTGAGGAGTTGGGTCGGGAGGATACCCGGCCACAGGGGGAGGTGTAAGCCGGCTTGGGAAAGCTTCACCTGGCAGGCCGCCCGCATCAGGCAGTGGTGAAACTCCCTGCGGCGTGCGCCCTTGCGGTCGTGGCGCTCGACGCTGTTCTGGTTGTGAAGACGGGGTTGCCGGTCTCGAGCCTCTTGCTCGGGGGTTGCCTGGCGGTGCTCTTTCTCCTGTGGCAGCCGATTGCCTTCCTGCTGGGTATCATCTTTGTCAACTCTTTCATCAATGCCTTTTCGCGCAGCGTGGCCGTCCCGCTGGGCAGTGTGTCGCTGAACCCGAGTGAGGCTCTTGGGCTCTTGATCATAGCACTGGGCTCCCTGGCCCTGGTGGGCCGGCCGCTCCCCGTGGCGAACCTGCGGCCGATCCTTGTGCCGCTGGTCCTCGGCAACGCGCTCCTTGCCGGGTCATCGATTGCAGCCGGGAGGCTGGGGACGGATAGCATCGCTACCTGGGTCCGCAGCCTGGGCTTTCTGGTCCTCTTTCTCCTCGCTGCTGCGAGCTTTACCAAGGAGCGGCAGGTTCGGCGGGCCGTGGCGCTTTTTTCCTGGGCATCGCTCATCCCCATCGGGGCAGGACTGTATCAGGCCGTCAGCGGCACGGGGAGCAGCGAGCTTGTCCGGGGTGACATCAGCCGCGTCTTCGGCACCTGGAATCATCCGAATCCCTACAGCTTTTACCTGCTCATGGTCTTTGCCCTGGCTTTGGTAACGCTGCTCGATGCCCGAGCCTGGCCGGGCAGGCTGCTTGGCGGGGTCTGGTGCGCACTGGTGCTGGCGTGCCTGTTCCTGACCTATACGCGGATCACCTGGCTCGGTCTGGTCCCCGCCGTGCTTGTGATCTCTGCGTTGAGAAGGAATCCCTGGATACCGCTCGGGATGGCGCTGGTGGCAGTGCTCGTGCTCCTCTTCGTGCCGACGGCGCAGAAGCGGCTGGCGGAGGTGGAGACGGTACGGTGGCAGGCCCCCGGGCTGGGCGGGAACTCGATCGAGTGGCGCCTGGCGGCATGGCAGCAGAGTCGGAAGGCTCTCGAGGGGGGATTGCTCCTTGGGCATGGTGCCAACGCCACCTCGGAACTGCTCGGCTTTGACGCACACAATGACTATCTGGCCGCCCTGATCGATGGCGGGGTGCTGGGGCTTGGGGTGCAGCTCTGGCTGCAGGCGGCGCTGATGGCCGGAAGCCTGCGGGCCTGGAGGAGGCTCCGCACCCCCCTCTACCGCCGGATCGCGCTTGCCTTGCTGGCCGTGCAGGTGGCCTTTGCTCTCATGTCGCTCACCGACAACCTGATTGGCTACTTCCAGCTCTACGCGTACCACTGGATCTTTGTGGGCATGGTGTGCGCCCTGCCGAGCATCGAACGGAGGGTAGGGGCTGCCGCATGAGAGTGCTTGTCTTCACCCACATGTACCCTGTGCCGCAGCACCCAGAGAATGGGGTCTTTGTGCAGCAGCAGGTGCTCTCCCTGCGGCGGGAGGGGATCGATGTGGACGTGCTGCACGTCGACGTCAAGCGCTCGAAGTGGCTGTACCCGGCGAGCGTCGTGCCCCTGGCCGGACGGGTGCTCAGGGAGCGCTACGACCTGGTGCATGCACACTATGTCTTTGCCGGCATTGTGGCGCGTATGCAGCTCCGCTACCCGCTGGTGATCACGCACCACGGCGATGAGACCCTGCACGGCTGGCAGGCTCCGCTCTGCTGGGCGCTGTCGCGCATGGCCGACCGGACCATCGTGGTGAGCGAGCAGATGAAGCAGGCGATCGGCCTGGAAAGCGCGGTAGTGGTGCCGTGCGGCGTGGATTTCAACCTGTTCAGGCCCATGCCTCAGGAGGAGGCCCGCGCGCGGCTGGGCCTGCCGACGGGGAAGGGTCTGGTCCTGTTTGTGGGCGACATCACCAAGCGTCTCAAGCGCTTTGACCTGGTGCAGGAGGCAGTGGGGCGCCTGCGGGCGGGAGGGCTGGATGTTGAGCTGGTGGTGGCTCACAAGCGGCCGTATGAGACGATCCCGCTGTACATGAACGCCTGCGATGTGCTGGTGCTCCCGTCCGAGTGCGAGGGGTCGCCACAGGTTATCAAGGAGGCTATGGCTTGCAATCTGCCGGTGGTCTGTACGGAGGTTGGGGACGTGACCGAGGTGATGGCCGGGGTCACGGGGTGCCACACCTGCTGGCGGGATGCGGAGGATATCGCGGCGAAGGTGGCACAGGTGCTCGAGCGACGCGAGCGCACGAATGCGCGGGAAAAGACCCGAAGGTACGACCTCCCGGCCGTCGCGCGGCGCATCCTTCAGGTCTATGAGGGCGTGGTGAGGGAGAGGGGATGAGCGGGGAGCGCTGCTGCATCATCAGACGCTCATACTACCCGGCCGAGACGCACCTTCGGCGCAACGCGGAGACTCTGGCCGCAGCAGGATACGAGGTCGATGTCATCTGCCTGCGGGGGCCGGGCGAGCCGGCACGGGAGGTCGTCGATGGCGTCCGGGTGTACCGTCTGCCCCTGCGGACACGGAGGGCAGGCCTGCCACTGTATGTGATGGACTATGGGGGGTTCTTTGCTCTGGCAGCCGCTACGGTGGGCTGGCTGCATCTGCGCCATCCCTACGCCGTGGTCGAGGCGGACTCCATGCCGGATGCACTGGCCTTCGCCGGGCTCGTGCCTCGCCTTGCCGGTGCGCGGCTGATCCTCTACCTGTTTGAGAGCATGCCCGAGCTGTGGGCCCAGAAGCAGGGAGTGCCGATGACACACTGGTCGGTGCGGCTCCTGCGCTGGCAGGAGAGGGTCTCCTGTGCGGTAGCCGACGCGATCATCTGCTGCCACGAGATGGCCCGAAATGTGCTGGTGCAGCACGGTGTGCCGGAGCAGAAGGTCACCGCGGTCCTGAATGTGCCGGATGAGCGCATGTTTCACCGGGCGCTGAGGGCGCACGAGCGACGTGGGCACGAACTGCGGCTGGTGCAACACGGGACCATCACGGAGAACTATGGCATACAGGTGGTCCTCGAGGCGATCAGGCTGCTCGGACCGCAGCACAGGGTTCACTTCGACATCGTGGGACAGGGCGAGTACCGGCCGGTTCTGGAGGCCCTGGCCCGCCGGCTGGGCGTCGAGGAGCAGGTCGAGTTCCACGGCTTTGTCACCAGGGAGCGGCTGATGGAGCTCCTGGCCCGGGCCGACATTGGCGTCGTGCCGATGCTCTTCGAGTACCAGTCGCCGAACAAGATGTTCGAGTTCGTGGCCCTCGGCGTGCCGGTCATCGCTTCGGACCGGCGGACCTTTCGCCAGCACTTCAGCGACGACGAGGTGCTCTACTTTCGGACCGGAGATGCTGGTGACCTGGCCAGGGCCATTGCCTGGGCCATCGCCCACCCTCGAGGGATGGAGGAGCGCGCCGGGCGCGCCTGGGAGCGCTATCAGGAGTACCGTTGGCAGGTGATGAAGGAGCGCTATCTGGGAGTCTATGACCTGCTGGTCAGGCAGGCCGGGAGGGGAATGTCATGATCTCGGAGATGCCCATCGGCTCGCCGGCCTGGGCGAGCTTTGCCTGCAGCCATCCGTCTGCGACCCTCTTCCATCAGCCGGTCTGGGCGCAGCTCCTGGAGGAGTGCTACGGTCATCGGGCCTTTGCGTTGGTCCTCTCGGACCGCTCGGGGCAGATCGCAGCCGGCATGCCCATGGTGGAGATGCGGAGCCGGCTGACGGGGCGGCGATGGGTGTCGCTGCCGTTCACCGACCACTGCGCTCCCCTTGCAAGCAGCGAAGGTGCTCTCGCCGATCTGGTCGGCTGGCTGGTGGAGAAGCAGGCGGCGGGCGAGATCCCATCGGTTGAGGTGCGCTGGGCGCTCCCGGTCAAGCAGGGCGTGCATGCGCGGCAGCCCTACGTCATCCACACCCTGCAACTGCGGGCGGATCCCCAGAGCCAGCTTATGGCCTTTGAGAGGACGACGCGCCAGAAGATCAAGCAGGCCGAGAAACAGGGGGTGCACCTGGTCTCCTTTGGGGACCGCCGGGACGTGGAGTGCTTCTATCGCTTGCAGGTCCTGACCCGGCGCAATCTAGGCGTGCCGGTACAGCCGAGGCGGTTCTTCTTGAGGCTGTGGGAGCAGTTGATCCGGCCTGGTCAAGGGCACCTCGTGCTCGCCGCCGAGGGAGATGACGTGGTAGCGGGTGCGCTGTCGCTCTATCACGGCCGCGCGGCGATGATCAAGTACGTGGCCTACGACCCGCGTCGCAAGGCGCTGCCGATTGTCCGCTTCGCCGTGTGGAAGGCGGTCGAGTGGGCGTGTCAGCAGGGCTTTCCCGCGCTGGACTTTGGGCGCACCGATGCGAGCCAGGAGGGGCTGCGGGAGTTCAAGCATCACTTTCGCCCGATCGAGGAGCCCCTCACGTATTCGTGGATCGGGGGTGATCGCTGGCAGCCTACGAACACCTGGGCGGACCGTGCGCTGCGCACGCTGATCAAGCGCTCCCCAGCCACCGTGTGCCGAGGCATGGGTGAGTTGCTCTATGCGCACTTTGGCTGACGGGCGCTACCTGACGGCGCCCAACACACCCTGGAGCCTGTGGGGGCTCCTGGAAAGGGGGCTCTCCGAGGCGGATTGGCAGCGGGCCGTGCAGGAGGCGCGGGGCTGCCTGGAGGGACTGCCTGCGGCCAGACTCTCGGACGCCGCCGGGATTGTGGGCTCGCTGTTGAGCGAGGAGCAGTTCGGCCCGGGCCGCTGGCGGCTTGGGACCGGCGGCTGGGCCTACTATGCGCTGCGCCGGCTCATTCCCCGGGCGGCCCGCATTCGGCTTCAGCGGCTGATGGCAGCGCGGGCGCGGAAGGGGGCGCTCTTGCGATGGCCGGTCGAGGATCGCTATGTGAGGTTCGTGGCCGAGATGGTGTGCAGGCTGTGCGAATGGCGGGGGCTGCGGTCGGTGCCGTATGTGCACTTTTGGCCCGGCGGCCGCCGCTTCGCCCTGGTGCTGACGCATGATGTCGAGACGGCTGAGGGGATGCACTTTGTGCCGACCCTGGCCGACCTGGAGGAGCGCTACGGCTTTCGCTCATCCTTCAACTTTGTGCCGGAAGGGTATGAGGTGGACGCAGCCCTGCTCGCCGACCTGCGCCGCCGCGGCTTTGAGGTCGGGGTCCATGGGCTGCGGCACGATGGCCGGCTCTTTGCCTCTCGGGAGGCGTTTGAAAAGCGGGCCGTGTCCATCAACCGCTACCTGCGGGCATGGCAGGCGGTGGGGTTCCGTGCGCCCATGACGCACCGCAACCCCTATTGGATGCAGTCCCTCGAGATCGAGTACGACAGCTCGTTCTTCGATACCGATCCTTTCGAGCCCATGCCGGGTGGCACCATGAGCATCTGGCCCTTCATCATGGGGCGCTTTGTGGAGTTGCCCTATACCCTGGCGCAGGACCATACCCTGCTGAGGGTGCTCGGGCAGGCTACCCCTGAGCTGTGGCTGCGCAAGGTTGACTTTTTGCGCGAGCACTGTGGCATGGCTCTGATCGACACACACCCGGACTATCTGCGCAGGCCAGAGTATCTGGCCGTCTATGAGCGGCTGCTGGCCGAGGTCAGGCGACAGGGGGATTTCTGGCACGCGCTCCCGGCGGAGGTAGCGCGCTGGTGGCGCACCCGGATGAGCTGGATTGCCGGGGCGGCGGGGCGTACCGGGGAGGCAGTTGCGCCGGGAGGTGCGACGATTGGTCGGATCACGGTGGCCGATGGCATTTGGGAGGCCGGCAGGCTCGTTCTGGAGCCCGCATACTATGTTTCCTAGCAAGCTGGCGGGATAGAGGTATGCTGCACGGTCACCGCAAGCTGATATGGGTCTGTTGCGCCATAGCGATGGCCGCAGTGGGTCTGCTCTTCCTGAGACGTGAGGAGGGCCTGTCCCTGAAGGCTTCCGTGGAGGTCTCTATCCTCTCTGGCGGCGCGGCCGTGTTGGCGCTGAGCGGCCCGGCCCTCGCAGACAGGCGGCGGTTCTGGAAGCGTGTGTTCGACGTAACGATCAGTGGTCTGGCGCTCATCGTCCTCGCTCCGCTCATGGCTGCCATTGCGGCAGCGGTCCGCCTGGACTCCCCGGGTCCCATCCTGTACCGGCAGGAGCGGGTCGGCGAGAACGGCAAGCCATTTGTGATGCTCAAGTTCCGCTCGATGCGGGTGGATGCCGACCCGGCCCTGCATATGGCGCACGTGGCGAGGCTGATCGGCGGGAACGTCAGCCCGGGTCACCTCGGCACGGGCCCGGGAGAGACGCTGAAGATGCGCAACGATCCCCGGATCACGCGGGTGGGCCGGGTTCTGCGCAAGCTCAGCCTGGATGAGCTGCCACAGCTTCTCAACGTGCTGAGGGGAGAGATGAGCCTGGTGGGCCCGAGGCCGCCGCTGCCCTACGAGGTGGCGCTGTACAAGGACTGGCACCGCCGCCGTCTGGAGGCCCTGCCCGGTATCACAGGGCTCTGGCAGGTCGAAGCGCGCAACCGGGTGAGCTTTGACGAGATGGTGCGCCTCGACCTGCGATACATTGCGGAGCAATCCCTCTGGCTGGACCTGAAGATCCTGGCGCGTACGCCCCTGGCCGTGCTGAGCGGTCGAGGGGCTGGCTGAGCCTGGCTTGGGGAGGAGGTCGAGTGGGTGATACGGTGAGCGTGGGCGTGATCGGCTGTGGGTACTGGGGCCCGAAGCACGCGCGGAACTTTCACGAGCTGCCCGGGTCGCGGCTGTCCTGGCTCTGCGACCTCTGTCAGGAGCGGCTTGAGCATGTCAAGCGGCTGTACCCGGAGGCTGAGGCCACGCGCGACTACCGCGATATCCTCGCCTCCGACGTCGACGCCGTGGTCGTGGCCACTCCGGTAGCGACGCACTACCGGCTGGCGATGGAGGCGCTGGCTGCGGGCAAGCATGTGCTCGTCGAAAAGCCTCTGGCGGCAGACCTCGCGCAGGCCGAGGAGATGGTGGCCGAGGCAAGGCGGCAGGGGCGCCTCCTCATGGTCGGGCACACTTTTGAGTACAACCCGGCGGTCGAGGCGGTTCGGGAGATCATCGAGAGGGGCGAGCTCGGCCGCGTCTACTATGTCAACGCCACGCGGGTCAACCTGGGGGTCTTCCAGAGTGACATCAACGTCCTATGGGACCTGGCGCCGCACGATGTGTCGATCCTGCGGTTCATCCTGGGCATGGACCCGGTGAGGGTGAGCGCCTGGGGCAACGCCTACGTGCAATGGCGCAAGGGGATCCACGACGTGGCCTATCTCGCGCTGTTCTACCCGGGCGGCATTCTGGCTGAGGTGCACGTAAGCTGGCTCGACCCGTGCAAGATCCGCCGGTACACCATCGTGGGCAGCCACAAGATGCTGGTCTACGACGACATCGCCTCGGACAAGATACTCATCTACGACAAGGGGGTTGATCTCCCCCCGTACTCGGACACGGAGGAAGAGTTTCACCTTTCATACCGGTACGGCGAGGCGGTGCCCTACCCGGTCACCTGGGTCGAGCCACTGAAGGCCGAGTGCCAGCACTTTCTGCAGTGCATCCGAGAGGGCAGGGAGCCGCGGAGCAGCGGCGAGGTCGGTGCGAGGGTCGTCAGGGTGCTGCAGGCGGCGCAGCGCTCACTCCACAACGGGCAGGTCTGGGAGGAGATCGAGTGGTAGCAGATGAGACAGCGCGGATTGCGCCCGACGTCGTGCTTGGGCGGGATGTCGTCATCCGCGCCTTTGCCAACCTCTACGGCTGTGAGATCGGCGACGAGACCCGCATCGGGACGTTCGTGGAGGTCCAAAAGGGTGCGAGGATCGGAAGGCGGGCCAAGGTCTCAAGCCATACGTTCATCTGCGAGGGTGTGACCATCGAGGATGAGGTGTTCATCGGGCATGGGGTGATGTTCACGAACGACCGCTATCCCCGGGCGACCACGGCGGAGGGCAACCTGCAGGGCGATGGCGACTGGACCTGCATCCCGACGGTGGTCCGGCGGCGGGCATCGATAGGCAGCAATGCCACCATCCTGTGCGGCGTGGAGATCGGCGAGGAGGCCATCGTGGGCGCCGGCAGCGTGGTGACGCGGGATGTGCCTCCGAGGGCGATCGTGGCCGGCGTGCCGGCCCGGGTGCTGCGCTACCTTGGCGCCTCCGGAGAGGCCGGCTCAGCTCCCGGGGGCGGCTCCGGAGCAGGGATTGCCGTGGGCAGCCTGGCCGCGGAGGAGGGGTCATGAGTATTCCTCTGGTGGACCTTGGGGCGCAGTACCGGCCGCTGAAGGCGGAGATCCTGAGCCGCGTGGCCGAGGTCCTGGAAGGGATGCAGCTCTTTCTCGGGCCCAACGTGCAGGCTCTCGAGCGCGAGTTCGCCGCGCATGCCGGCACGGCGTACGCGGTGGGCGTCTCCGACGGCACAACGGCCCTGCAGATTGCGCTGATGGCCTGTGGTGTGGGCGCCGGGGATGAGGTGATCACGGTGGCCCACACCTTTGTTGCGACCGCGGAGGCCATTGTCCTCGTGGGGGCGCGGCCCGTCTTTGTCGACATCGATCCCGAAACGTACACGATCGACGTGGTGGGGATCGAGGAGCGGATCACGCCACGGACGCGGGCCATCATCCCCGTCCACCTGTACGGCCAGCCCGCCGATATGGACCCCATCATGGAACTGGCGAGCCGCCATGGGCTCTGCGTGATCGAGGACGCCTGCCAGGCCCACGGGGCGCGGTACAAGGGGCGGCCGGCCGGCAGCCTTGGGCACATGGCCGCCTTTAGCTTCTACTGCTCGAAGAACCTCGGTGCCTATGGCGAGGCTGGGATGCTCACCACCAACGATGCCCGGCTTGCCGAGCGCGCCCGGATGCTCCGCGACCACGGCTCGCCTGAGCGGTACCGCCATGAGCTGATCGGCCTGAACGGCCGACTCGACGAGATTCAGGCCGCGATCCTGCGGGTGAAGCTCCCGCACATGCCAGAATGGAACAGCCAGCGGCGCAGCAACGCCGCGCACTATAGCGCGCTCCTTGCGGGCAATGAGGCGGTTGCCGTGCCGCGCGAGGCAGGCTATGCGGAGCACGTCTATCACCTCTACGTAGTGCGTGTGCCGCAGCGGGATGAGCTGCTCGCTTACCTGCGCGAGCAGGGGGTTGGTGCAGGCATACACTATCCGGTGCCCTGCCATCTGCAACCCGCCCTGCGCGGGTTGGGCTACAGGAAAGGGGACCTGCCGGCGACGGAGCAGGCTGCTGCTGAAGTGCTCTCGTTGCCGATGTATCCGGAGCTGACGGCGGAGCAGCGCGAGCGCGTGGTGGAGGCGGTCGAGGCCTTTTACGAGCGCAGGCCCGAGGCTTTGGTGGCAGGGGTCGCCATATCCTGAGCGCATCGCCGCCTCATGTGGGGCGGGCCGGGACCTATGGGTCTCTCGCGCCCGGTGCGGGGGTGCCACTTGTACTCGTGGCGCGCCTCTTGCTAAAGAGGCACCGGATGGTGACGCGTGGATATGAGCATGCTCATCGCCCGGGCGCCTGTGCGCATCAGCTTTGCCGGTGGGGGCACCGACCTGCCCGCATACTACGAACGATACGGCGGCATGGTGGTCAGCGCCGCCATCGACAAGTACTTCTATGTGTTTCTCAACGTCGGAGGCTACGAGGGGCTCCAGATCAGCTCTGCGGACTATCACACCTTCTACCGTCAGGGCCCAGACGCCGGCTTTATCTGGAACGGGGACCTGGCGCTTCCACGCACGATACTCCACCAGTTCGGGCTGGATAAGGGGCTCTCGGTTTTCCTGGCCTCAGAGGTGCCGCCGGGGACGGGTCTGGGCTCCTCCAGCACCGTGGCCGTTGCCATGATCAAGGCGCTCTCCGCGCTGCGGGGGCAGTCGCTCAGCCGCAAGAAGATCGCCGAGCTGGCGTGCACCGTGGAGATCGAGAAGATGGGCATGCCCATCGGCAAGCAGGACCAGTATGCGGCGGCCTTTGGCGGGCTGAACGCCATCACCTTCGGCCGGGAGGGCGTGGCCGTGGAGCCGGTGAAGGCGAGGCCAGAGGTAGTGCACACCCTGGAGCGCAACATCCTGCTCTTCTTCACCGGCACGGCGCGCAACTCGGCCGACATCCTCTCTCGCCAGCGGGAATCGAGTGCCCGCGACGAGCCGCGGGTGATCGAATCGCTGCATGCCATCAAGGCGATGGCGAAGGAGACGCTGGCATGCCTGGAGGAAGGCGACCTCACCCGCTACGGCCGGCTGCTGCACGAATCCTGGCAGCGGAAGAAGCAGCTCGCACCCGGCATCACCAACCCGCTGATCGACGAGTGCTATGAGGCGGCTCTCAGCGCCGGAGCTGTCGGTGGCAAGATCACGGGCGCCGGCGGCGGAGGCTTCCTGATGGTGTACTGCGAGCCACCCTTCCAGGAAGCGGTGACGCGGGCACTCGAGGCGCGTGGCTTGAGGCGCATGGAGTTCCGCTTTGACTACGAGGGGGCGCGTATCCTCGTGCACTCCCGGAGGCGTGATGGCTGGCGCCATCCCGTCCGGCGCTCCGACCGGCCCGGCGAGTAGCCCGGCGGCGACCGGACGCAGCTGAAACATCCCCCTGTGGCAGCAAAGGAGAGAGGAGTGGAAGAGCAGCAGACCATAGCGCTGGCCGTCAGGCAGCTACTGGCCCTGCTGCGGCGCTGGGCGTGGCTGGTGGTGCTGTGTGCGGCCCTCGGTGCGGGCCTGGCCTATGGCGTGAGCCGCCGCTCGGCACCGGTCTACGAGGCGACGGCTGTGCTGCTCGTGCACGAGGGTCAGAAACCGACCGGCCCCGACTATGACGCCGTCCTGGTCAGCGAACGCTTGGTTACGACATACGCCGAGCTGCTGAGGGGAGGGCCGGTCCTCACTGAGGTGGCCGCCCGCCTGGGCCTGAAGGACGCAGGTGCGCTCGGCCGGATGGTTGACGTCCAGCCGGTGCGTGACACGCAGCTGCTCCGCCTGCGGGTGCGACACTCCAGTGCCGAGATGGCCGCCCGCCTGGCGAACACGGTCTGCCAGGTCTTTATCGAGCAGAACGCGCGCAGGCAGGCGGCCCGGCTGACGTCCGCCATGGAGGCCGTCGCCAGCCAGATGAACTCCCTGCAGAAGGCGATGAGCGACACCGAGGCGCAGATCGAGAAGGTGCGCGGCACCCAGCCGACCGACAGCGCCGAGCTGGCGCGGCTGGAAGCGGTGCTCTCTCAGCACCGCACGAACTATAGCAGCCTTCTGCAGAGCTACGAGGAGCTATCCATGGCCCGGGCCTCCGGCGGGGAGACGATCAGCGTGATCGAGCCGGCGACGCAGCCGGGGACGCCGGTTGCTCCGCGGCCTGTGCTGAACGCGGTGGCCGCGGGTCTGCTCGGGGTGGTGCTGGCGGCCGGTGCGGCGCTGCTATCGGAGCATCTGAACGACACGATCAGCTCGGCGCGTGATGTCGCGCGTGCGGTGCGGCTGCCTACTCTGGCGACGATCGGCAGTTGGGGTGCGCGCGACGGTCCAGAGGGGCCGCTCATGGCGCTCCGTCCCGGCGCTCAGGAGGGCGAGGGCTATCGCCTGCTGCGGGCGGCCGTCTCGGCTGTGCTGCCTGCGACGGGCAGGGTGGGCAGGGTGCTGCTCATCACCAGCCCAATGCCCTGCGAGGGCAAGACCACGACTCTCGCCAACCTGGGGCTGGCCCTGGCGCAGAGCGGCAAGCGCGTTGTGCTAGTCGATGCAAACCTCCGCAACCCTGGCCTGCACCGGGTCTTTGGACTGCCCCAAGAGCCCGGGCTGGGGACCCTGCTGGGTGCGGGGGAGCACGAGCTCCGCAGCGGAGCCTTGCGGGAGACGATGGTGCCAGGGCTGAAGGTGCTTGCGGCCGGTCAGCTGCCGCAGAGCGTGGCGGAGGTGCTGGACCGACCGGAAATGGGCGCCCTCCTGAGGGGCCTCCGCTCCGAGGCTGACTATGTACTGGTCGACAGCCCGGCAGTTCTGGGCCTGTCGGATGCAGCCATCCTCGCGGAAAGCGCCGATGCCGTGCTGCTGGTCGTGGAGGCGCGGATGACCCGGTTGGAGGCGCTGGCACACGCCGTCGCTTCGCTGCAGCCGGCCGGGAAACGGCTCCTGGGCGTGGTGCTCAACCGGGGAACGCCGCCGTGCAGCGATGCATACTACCCCGGCCGCCGCCCGGCAAGCGTCTCCGGGGACGTGGGAGCGACTAAGGGAGTGCGGGGGCTGGTCGCGAGGTGGCGCAGACGGCGCGAGGGACCGCTGCAGAGGCCTAAGGACCCCAATTCGGGGGCAGCGGGAGGTCCCGCGCCAGGAGGTCCGCTGCCGTCTCGCGCCGCTGAAGGAGAACAGCCTTCCCATCGCGGACAATGACGACGGCCGGCCGGGGGACCAGGTTATAGTTCGAGGACATGGCCAGGCAGTAGGCGCCGGCCCTCGGCACGGCTATCAGGTCCTCAGCCTGGAGGCGGGGGAGAGGGACGTCCCGCGCGATGATGTCGCCGGATTCGCAGAAGCGGCCGGCAAGGGTCACGATCTCCTCCGGGGGAGCAGCAGCCCGATCGGCAGCGAGGGCGGTGTAGCGGGCGCCATAGAGGGCAGGGCGGATGTTATCGCCCATGCCGCCGTCGAGGGACAGGTAGGTGCGCACCCCGGGTATGTCCTTGCGGCTCCGTACCCGATACAGGGCGACCCCTGCGGGGCCCACGATGGCCCGGCCCAGCTCGATCACCAGCGTTGGCAGCGGCAGCCTGTGCCGTGCGCAACGCTCGACCGCGGCCCGGGCGATCGCCTCGCCGAAGGCGGCGAGGGGGAGATCGGCCTCCTCGGGGCTCGTGGCCGCGCCCCAGCCGCCGCCGGGGCTTAGCTCTTGCGGGGCGAAACCGACGCTGGCCGCAAGGTCGAGGAGAAGGGCGGTCGCGCGGGCAAAGGGCTCCGGCTGAAAGACCTGCGAGCCGATATGTGCGTGGAGCCCAACAACCTGCAGGCCGGCCATGGCGAGGGCCTGTCGCAGAGCATCCGCGGCCGCGCCCGTCTCCAGGGTAAAGCCGAACTTGGAGTCGAGGAGCCCGGTCTTGCGGTGCGGGTGGGTGTGGACGTCGATCCCCGGGGCAACGCGCAGCCATACCCTCTGCCGTGCCGGCTGGCCCGCCGTCAGCCGGCCCAGAAGCTCCAACTCATGGAGGTTGTCGACGACAATGGTGCCGATGCCCCAGCCCAGGGCCTCGGAGAGCTCGGCGGCGCTCTTGCTGTTGCCGTGGAGGTGCACGCGCTGCGGGGGAAAGCCGGCCGCCCGGGCGACGGCCATCTCGCCGGCCGAGGTGACGTCGAGGTCGAGACCTTCGCGCCGGAGGATCTGGGCCAGCCCGAGGCAAAGGAACGCCTTACCGGCATAGGCCAGGCGATGGGGGCCGGGGTAGCCCTCAAGCGCCGAGCGGGCCTCGCGTATGCGGGCGAGGAGCGTCTCTGCGTCGTAGACGTAGAGGGGCGTGCCGAACTCGCGTGCCAGGTCGCCGGCGAGGCAGCCGCCGAGCCAGAGCCGGCCGCTGGCATCGACCCTGGCAGTGATCGGGAACAGATCGAGTGGCGTGGTCACGCTCCAAGGATCCCCGGCAGAGCACTGTACATAAGCGCGCCACCTCTCGGGCGAAGACGTCGCGAAGCAGCAGCTAGCTGCGCCCCCCAGTTCGCAGCACCTCCTCGCTGACATCCCGGATGGAGCGGCGCTCGCGCACGGCCTTGGCCTGCAGGTAGTGAGAGGCCTCCGCCTCGCGCCAGCCGTGCACTTTCATGAGCACCCTTTTCGCCTCCTCGAGCACCTGCAGGATGCGCATGGCCGACTGCAGATCGGCAGCCTCCCGCCGGAGGGCCTGCGTCTCCTCAAAGCGGGCGAGGGCAATCTCGAGGGCGGGGGCGAGGTCGATCGGGCGCACGGGCTTGGTCAGGTAAGCGTGGACGGCGAGGCTCGCCGCCCGGGCGACCAGGTCGGGGCTCGAGTAGGCGGTGAGGATGATGACGGGCACCGGCCGCTCGGCGGTGATGGCTTCGGCGGCGTCGAGGCCGTCCATCTGCGGCATCTTGATGTCGAGGATCACGAGATCGGGCTGGATGGCGCGCGCCATCTCGACCGCCTGTGTGCCGTCGCTGACGGCGGCGACGACCTCGTGCCCCATCTCCTCGAGCGTGGCCGTGAGGCCGAGACGGATGATGCCCTCATCATCTGCAATCAGGATGCGCACAGCCGACCTCCTCTGAGCGTCCGGGTATGTCAGCCCCGCAGCCTGCCCCCTGTGCTTTGGCCGCAGGGCTCTCGCGCACGAAAAAAAGCCCTCAGTGCGAGCTTGCCCGCTCGCGTCCAAGGGCTTCGTGGCCGAAAGCTCCATCGCTTCGCTGCTGGTAGCTGGATTGGCGGCAAACCGCCGGCGGCTCGGGGACCGCCCGCGCGGGGACTCCCTGAGGGGAGCATACTACGCCGAGGGGGTATTGTCAAACGGCGGGAGGCCTTTCAGGACGTCCTCGCTCACCTCCCGCATTGACCGACGCTCGCGGCGAGCCCGTGCCCGCAGCCAGCGCAGAGCCTCTTCCTCACCCAGGCCGTGGACCTCCATCAGCCGCCGCTTGGCCTGCTGCACGATGTCGCGGCTGCGCAGCGCCTCCTGCAGGTCGGCCGCCTCCTGCCGCAGCGCCTGCTCCTCCCGAAACCGGCTGATGGCGATCTCGAGGGCGGGCCCCAGCTCGACCGGGCGGATCGGCTTGACGAGATAGGCGTGCACGGGCAGGCCCGCCGCTCTTTCAACGAGGTCGCGGCTCGAGTAGGCGGTCAGGATGACGATGGGCACCGGCCGCTCGCGGCTGATCGCCTCGGCGGCCTCGAGACCGTCGATGCCGGGCATCTTGATGTCGAGGATGACCAGGTCGGGGTGCGCCGTGCGCGCGAACTCGACGGCGGACAGGCCGTCGGCGGCAACGCCGACGACCTCGTGGCCCATGGCCTCAAGCGTGGCTTTCAGCCCCAGCCGGATGATCGCCTCATCGTCGGCGATGAGGATGCGCATGGCAGGCCTCCTCACCTGCAAGAACCGTCGCCAGCTCCAAGACGGAGCTCAGGCCGCGCCGGAGAGCTGGCGGGGGATGCGTATCGTGGCGGTCGTGCCCTCCCGTCGCTCGAAGCGGAGCTCGCCGTGAAGGTCCTCGGCGACCAGGGTCTCGGCAATCTGCAGGCCGCTTTGGGGGGCAGAGGCATCCGGCAGGCCGACGCCATCGTCGCGGACGGCGATCAGCCAGTGCTCTTCCTCCTGCCCCAACTCGACGGCTATCCGCCCGCGGTCGCGACCGACGAAGGCATGCTCCATGGCGTTCTGCACCAGCTCGTTGATCACCAGCGCCAGTGTGGTAGCCGGCCGCGACGGAAGCGCGAACGTCTCGCCTTCTATGGACAGTTCGATGTGCGAGTCGGATGGGGCCATGTTCTGGACGACCCCTCCGGCGACGCGCGCCAGCAACTCCTTGACGTCGACCATCTGCAGGCCACGATGGGAGAGGACCTCGTGCACGGCGGCGATGCTCTGGACGCGGTTGATCGCCTCCTGCAGCAGCTCCTCGGGCGGGACGTGGCGTCCCTCGGCCATCTGCAGCCGCAGCAGCATGATCACGCTCTGGAGGTTGTTCTTGATGCGGTGGTGCATCTCGCGCACGACGGCGGCCGAGGTGGCCAGGCGGGCGTTCTCGATGGCAAGGGCGGTCTGGTTGGCCAGGGTGGAGAAGAGGGCGATCTCCTCCCGGGTAAAGTGGTGGGGCTCGCCGGTGTAGCAGTTGAAGACGCCGATGACCCGCTCGCGGACGCGGAGCGGCACGCAGAGCAGCGAGCAGAGGCCCTCCTGCCGGGCGAAGGCGCGGTAACGGTAACGACGGTCGTGGCGCACATCGTCGACGGCGATGAGCTGGCCGGTCTCGGCGACAAGGCCCGCGATGCCCTCGCCGACGCGGATCGGCTCCTGACTGCGGTAGGCGGGGTTCAGGCCGCGGATGGCGCGCGGCACGAGCTCGCCCCGCTCCTCGTCGAGGAGGAGCAGCGAGCAGGCCTTGGCATGCATCACGCGGGCTGCCATCTCCACGATCAGCTCGAGCATCTCGTCCGGATAGAGGGGGGAGGTGACCGTCTCGCTCACCTCGGCGAGGGTCGAGAGCTCGGCAATCTGGCGCTGCATCTGATCGTAGAGCATGGCCTTCTCGAGGGCGCCGGCAGCGAGGTCGGCGATCAGCGAGAGGAGCTCGACCTCGTCGGAGGTGTACTCGTGGTAGCTCCGAGTTTGGACGTTCACGGCGCCGATGACCCGGCCCTGATTGACGAGCGGCACGGCGAGGAGCGAGCAGAAGAGGCGCTCGCCGGTCTCGGGCAGGTACTTGTAGCGGGGATCGCCTGCCGCATCGGCGACGGCGACGGCCTGACCCTGTTGGGCGGCCCAGCCGGTGAGCCCTTCGCCGAGGCGCAGCCGGGCATGGCCGACGGCGGCGCCGGCCAGCCCGGTAGTAGCTTTGAGGACGAGGAACTGGCCGCTTTCGTCCAGGAGGTAGATGGAGCAGGAGTCCACGTCCATCACCTCAGCGGTGCGCCGGGTAATCAGGTCGAGGGTGGCCTTGAGCTCCCAGGCGGCGTTGATGGCTCGACCGATCTCGCGCAGGGCCGCGAGCTGGGCCACCTTCTGTTGCAGTTCTCTCTCAAGCTCCTGCATGGGTTGGGCTCTGTCCATGGAGAGTCTGTTCCTGTCAACGCGGTAAGCCCGCGTGGTGCGCTGCCTGCCTCAATGCAGGCTCCCCGCGGTGCGACGGTGCCGCTACCTCAGTGGCCCGCGAACCGGCAGGTGGGATCCGATCAGCCACTGCGTCGCTCCTACCCCTGCGGTCAGGCTGCCAGACAGCGCCTATCCGACCCTGAACCCAGCCCCGAAGGGGCTTCGCCGCTTCTGAGCGCGGGGCTTCCAGCCCCGCGCGGTGCCTCGGGCGCGGCGGCTACCCGCCGCCCGAGGCTGAAGCCTGGGGCTGAAAAGGGCGAAGCCCCCTCCGGGGGCTGGGCACGAGCGCTACAGTGGTCCTTGCACTCCTACCATCGGGAGACACGACGTGCCCGTCTACCCCTGAACCCGCTCGGGGGAGGGGAGGCTTTCCCTCACGCTCTCTGTCTCTCCTCCGGGCCGGCGCAGCCTCTGCCTGGCCCGGCCGACCCGCGTCATTGGCCGATCGGGCGATCCGTCAGGTGTATCCCAGAATCGTCGGTGCAGACTGACTCCGTTTCGCGACTCTTGGTACCCGCGAGCGGCAGTATGTCCTCGCCACGCCGGTCCTCCCGCAGAGGATCTCTTGCCTGGAGAAGGAGCGGCCCGTTCCGCAAGGGAGCCGTTCCCCCGGCATCGCGCTACGCCACGGCGTTCTGGGGCGGGCATGCTATGGCGTGCCCCTACCCGACCTACAGACGCGACTTCGCGCCGAGGCGACCACTGCCGCAGAGGCGAACGCCCCGCCCCGTCATTGCGAGGCGGCGTTAGCCGCCGAAGCAATCCCGCGAGACGGGAGGCGAGATTGCTTCGCCAGCCCTCCGGGCTGGCTCGCAATGACAGGGTGCTGCGCAGGCCCTGGTCTTCCTGCTAGGCGCACATGGGTCGTCTGCCAGCGGGCTTTTCCCGCCGAAGGCGGCAGAGATGTGGCTGCCTGGCAGTGCGATCGGTGTGGCCGAACTGTCGAACCCACGCGTACTACCCAGTCCCGAGATTCACCGATGATTGTGGGATATACCCCGATCGGATCGGGCTTGCCAGGCGACGTCGCCTTTAGTACACTTACTGCGGCCCGGTGTGGCACATCTGTCGGCCAGGAGGCGACTTTATGGGTGCAAGCCATCCCCGTTCGCCTGCAGAGGCCCTGCAGGCCTATCTGACCCCCTGGCATCAGGCCGTCGCTGCGCCGGCAGCTGCCCAGGAGCAGACCCTGCAGCGGCTGCTCGCGTTGTACGCGCAGACCGGCTATGGCCGGCAGCACGGCGCGGCGGCGGTCGGAAGCGTTCACGAGTATCGGCGCGCCTTCCCGATCATGACCTACGAGCAGTACGAGCCGCTCATCCGCCGGGTCATGGCGGGCGAGGTCGACCTCTTGCTCACCGAGGACCCCATCGGCTGGGCGATCACCCGCGGTACGACCGCGGGGGAGTCCAAGTTCATCCCCATGACGCCGACGGACCTGGGCATGCGGGTGAGCGCCGCTCGGGCGATGCTCAACTATGTGCAGACCACGGGGCGTTTCGACCTCTTCCAGGGCGTGAACCTCAACCTGAACTTTCCGTCGGTCGTCGGCACGATACGCGTTGGCGACCGTGAGGTCCAGTATGGCTATTCCTCGGGCATCTATACCCGTCATGTGTCGGCCTCGACGCCGATCCGTTCCCTCCCGTCGCAGGAGGAGATCGACTCCCTCGGCGGCGGCAAGACCATCCGCGACTGGGAGGCCCGCTTCGAGCTGGCCTACGAGCGCTGCCGGGGCGAGAACGTCACCCTCGTGGGCGGGGTAGCTCCGACGGCAATCCTGTTTGCGCGCTACCTGAAGCGCATGCATCGGGTCTATCCCAAGGACCTGTGGCAGACGCGCGTCATGACCCTGGGCTCGGTGCCGGGCATTAACACCGAGTACGCCCCTGCCCTGCGCGCCCTCTACGGGCCGGTGGCCATCCGCGAGATCTATGGCACGACGGAAGGCATGTTCGGCCAGCAGCGGGATGAGAACCGGGCCTGGGTCCCCAACTATGACCTGTACTTCTTTGAGGTGCAGACTCGCTCGGGCCTCAAGATGCTGCACGAGATGCGTCCGGGCGAGCTGGGCAGCCTCATCGTCTCGACGCCGACGCTGGCGCGTTACCGGATCGGCGATGTCATCCTGGCCCTGCGCCCGCCCTACTTTCGCTGCATTGGCCGGGAGCGGTGGTGGACCGTGCTCCGGTACGTCTGGGGCGAGCTGGCGAGCCTCAACCTCGGGCGCCTGTAGACGCAGGGTTGCAGTGGCACGCGGCCTTGCGCGGGTGCGATCGCGTCGCGTGCCGCCCCGGCGACGGCGCCGTCACCGCCCGGTCAGGCCCCGGATCAGCAGGTAGAGGCCGATGATCACCAGGGCGAGCGGCAGGATGGTGAGGATGCCGAAGGCGCTGCTCAGCCCGATGGCGATCAGGATGATCGCCAGCACGACGATGCCGGCGACGGGCCGCCGGTAGGCGGGCACCAGCAGGCGAAGGGTGGCCTCCAGGAGAAGGATCACCCCGGCACCGATCAGGATCACCGACCAGGCCGGCAGGGCCACAAGCGTTGCCAGCGTCCCGAGCGAGTCGGCGAGGAGGACCAGGCCGGCCCAGATCAGGATCAGCGCCCAGGCGATCGCGCTGATCGGGTCGCGGCGCCACTTTTCGCCTTGCCCTTTCTCGCGTCCCTTTTCCTCCTGCTTCTCGTCGACCTTTTCGCTCTTCTCATCGCGTCGTTGCGCAGCCATGGCGTGCTCCTTGGATGTGCTGCCCGGTATTTGAGGACATTGTAGCACATAAACGTGGGGAGGTGAAGGCGGATGGGGCGAGTCTCCGACTCCGCCCTGGCGCCGCGTGGCTCGCCGCCGGTGGTTAGCGTCCTGCCCTCCGACATTGACGTCCCTCACGGGCGGTGCTACGATTGCAGAGAGCCTGCAATCACCCTCGGTGCGAAGCCGTCGCTGCGGCATCGCCCAACCTCAGAAAGGACAGACCATGAAGCTCTCCTGCGTGACGGCAAGCTATGTGGCAGACCTCCTCGGCTACGCCGGCGCCATCGATTGGGGCGAGGCCAGCCAGAGGGCGGCACAGGCGCCGCTCCTCAGTACGATCGATGGGATCCTGGAGCGGCTCGCCCCGGCGAGGCTGGACGGCATTGAGCTATGGTTCCCTCATGTGTGGCCGGCCAAGGTGACGCCCTCCCTCGCCAGCGTTGTGCGTCGCCGCCTCGCCGCGCGGGGCATGGCCTGCTGCGCGTGCGCTGGCGGCCTGCCCGATCCGGCGATGGACCCAGACGGATGCGAGGAGCTCTTCCAGGTGACACAGATGCTCCATGCGCCGCTCATCGCCGCGCACCTACCGGCAGCGATCGTGCCACGGCTGGGGGCCTTCTGCGAGCGGTACGGCGTGCGGCTGGGGTTCGAGAACGGACACGAGCGGGACGCCTCGGAGATCATCGCAGTGATCCGCGAGGGCGGGCCCTGGCTGGGGGCGAACCTGGACACCGGGAACCTGGCCGCCCAGGGCGGCGACCCGGTCCGGGCCGTGCGGGAGCTCGCGGGAAGGCTCGTGCACGTGCACTTCAAGGATGTGCCGGCGGTCGGCGCGCACGACTGCGTGGCCCTCGGTAAGGGGATCGTCGACGTGAGGGGCGTGGTCCGCGAGCTCAAGGCCATCGGCTACGATGGGTGGCTCTCCATCGAGATCGAGACTGCGGACCGGGACCCAACGGAGGAGATCATAGCCAGCGCCGAGCTGCTGCGGGCGCTGTGGTAGCGGCAGGGGTTGCTTGGCCGGCCCTGCGGGCCGGCTCGCAAAGACGGGCGGGGGACGGGCGGCGAGGTTGCGCGGGGCTGGAAGCCCCGCGCTGAAAAGCGGCGAAGCCCCTGCGGGGCTGGAGAGTCGCCGTGGTACAATCCTCAGCACTGGCGCAGTCAGACTACGCTGGTGCGCGGCTATGAAGGGAGGCGGGTGATCACGGAAAGCTGTGTCTTGGGCTCCGGGTAGGCGTCACTGGGTAAGTCTGAACGAAGCCTCCCGAGCGCCGCGCTATATGGCTTCTGTGTTGCTGAAGACGTGGTGACGAGCGCAACTGGCGCCCTCTGAGCAGTGGTGGTATTCTTCGGCTGGCCGGCGGCGCCGTCGGCAGACAGCCGACGGCGGACGTCCTCGTAGGCTGCGGTTAGGATGATGTAGGGCTATGGTCCCGGACCTGTCGGCAGCGAACGATCTGCCTACGGCCTAAGTGAACGGGCACCCGACGGGTCACCGCTCGATGCTGCATCTGGGGAGGTGCAGCTCCAATGCATTCGCTGTGCACGGAGCGCCAGCCGATGTCAGCTAAGGCCGACAGCGCGGGGCTGGGGCGCTCCGTCACCGTCACCGTCGTCCGGGACGGGGCACCCTCGTCGCACGACTGTTCCGAGGGTCACGTCCTCGTTGCGATTGCCAAGCCTCGGGCGCTGAGCGTCGGCTCCGGCCCGGTGCACTTGCCCCGAGGGGCGAGCTAGGCTTCAGCATGAGCAGTCCAGTTGTGGGTCATGTGGGCTATCGACGCCAAGGGAGGTCCCGAAATGGAAGCCGAGCAATTCGCTGCCCTCCTGGACGAGGCCGAGGGTAGCCGTGTGGAGTTCAAGGCCGCGTCGGGCGGCTTCCACTTTGAAGAACTATGCAAGTACTGTGTCGCCCTTGCCAATGAGGGCGGCGGCACGATCGTGCTCGGCGTAACGGACCGACGGCCGCGGTTGGTCGTTGGCACGCGAGCTTTTGAGGAACCAGGCCGCACAGAGTACGGGATCTTTGAGCGACTTGGTCACCACGTATCCCTCGAGGAATACCTCCACGACGGCAAACGTGTGCTGATCGTCCACGTGCCTAGCAGGCTGCCGGGAACGGCGTGGCAAGATCGGGGCACGTATTGGATGCGTGCGGGTGACGCAGTGGTGCCCATGTCCGATGAGAGGCTGAGGGCAATCCACAACGAGACTGGACCGGACTTTTCCGCTGAGGTGTGCCCCCGCGCGACACTGGCTGACTTGGATCCGGAGGCCATCGGCCTCCTGCGCACGCTGTGGAATCGCAAGGCACCTGAGAGTGGCATTGCGAGCAAGTCCAGTGACCGACTGCTTGCGGATGCGGAGTTAGTGGTGGGCGGGCAAGTCACCTATGCGGCGCTGATCTTGCTCGGCACTCCGGAGGGCGTGCTACGCCACCTCGGACACGCGGAGGTCGTCTTCGAGTACCGGTCGGGCGATGCGCCTCGCGATGTCGCCGACCGGCGACATTGTCGCAAGGGCTTCCTGCCCGTGCTAGACACAATCTGGCAACTTGTGAACCTTCGCAACGATCTCCAGCATTTCCAGCATGGCCTGTTCGTTTGGGACATCCCAACCTTCGACGAGGGCGCGGTTCGCGAACTCGTGCTGAACGCCGTGACGCACCGGGACTACAGGAGTGGCGGGTCAGTCTTTGTGCGCCAGTATCCGCAGCGTATCGAGGTCCAGAGCCCGGGCGGGTTTCCACCGGGCATCAGCGAGGACAACATCGTGTGGGAGCAAAACCCTCGCAACCGTCGCATTGCCGAGGTACTGAGCAAGTGCGGCCTCGTCGAGAGGGCCGGCCAGGGCTACGACCTGATTTATCACACCTGCATCAGCCACAGCAAGCCGCTGCCTGATTTCACCCACACGAGTGAGAACAGCGTATGGGTGACTCTCCACGGCAAGATCCAGGATCCCGAATTCCTGGGCTTTCTGGAAGAGATTGGCCGCGAGCGCGTTGCCTCGTTTTCCGTCGACGATCTGCTGGTGTTGGACCTGGTGCACCGGGATAGGCCCATCCCCACTTATCTCAGATCGCGCCTGGAGCCGTTGCTGGACAAGGGGATCATTGAACGAATCGGGCGAGGTCGGGGCGTCCGCTACCTGCTCTCGCGTCGCTTCTACCGCTATCTCGGCAAGAGTGGCGTGTACACCCGGCGAAGGGGCCTCGACCGCACTGCAAACAAGGAGCTGCTTCTGCAGCATATAAGGGAGTCGGGCCGCGGCGGGGCCAGTCTCTCCGAGTTGCAGCAGGTGCTGCCGGGGCTAAGCCGCGGCCAGATTCAGACTCTGCTTCGCGAGTTGAGGCGCGAGGCGAAGATCCGGGTGGAAGGGGTGACCAAGGGCGCGCGCTGGTATGCGGGCCCCGA
>ENA-ORXB01001048-ORXB01001048.1-sediment-metagenome-genome-assembly--contig:-NODE-1048-length-39272-cov-4.358796_pt1 | contig 39272 bp, 29 predicted proteins | sample MGYA00237863_ERZ511475 | MGnify/ENA primary metagenome ERZ511475 (study PRJEB26305, sample SAMN06343858) | sediment metagenome | isolation source: hot spring sediment | place: Canada: British Columbia... | reverse complement strand
CGTCTGCCAGCCCTCGCCTTCCATCTGCAGCGAGACGGAATAGTCCCGCACCAGGACACGCTGGGCGAGGAAATCCAGCTCTACCTCCAGCGCTGTCCCTGCCCGCGGAGAGGCCGGCAGCCACCGCGCCCCGACCAGCACCATCTCGCCACCGAGATCAAGGTAGCGAGCGCCCGGCGGGGGCGCATGGAGGAGGACCGGGTCGCGTCGCGGACGGTGCCACGGGCCCAGCCGGGGAAGCGCCTGCCCGTCGACCCTCACCTCGAGGCGGAGCGGCCCGCTCAATGGCGGTATGTCAAGGGCCACCGTGCGGTACCCGGCCCCTTCCCCGCCCGGCAGGCTCACCCGACCCACGACCGAGTCCCCGGACGCGACGGCTATCTCCATCGCAGGCGCCCGCGAAGGCCGCGACCAGTGCAGGTAGATTCGCCGCTGCCCGGCGACCGAGTCGTCCCAATCCACCCCGACCAGCCGGCTGCCATCCGCCCATGTGACCCGGAGCGGGTTCACGCTCACCGGCGGCGCACCGCGCAGCCCGACCCGCAGCGGCCCCAGCGCGACGGCGTCCTCGCCTGCAGACGTACGGAGGCGCTCCCAACCCCCGTCCGCGTAGGTGTAGTACGCGCCCACGAGGAGCCTGTACTCGCCGGGGGGCGAGTCCGGCCGCAGGGCGAAGCGATAGCTATCGACCACCATCTCACCCTGCGCCACACTCCCCGCGGGGTAGGTCAGGTCGGCCTGCCCGGCAATCCCCTGTGGCCCGACCAGATGCACGAACCAGGAGGTATCTCGCTCCAGCCCCGTACAGGCCCGCCACACGACCTCCAGGCTCACGCTTTCGCCCGGCGCCAGGCTATCTCCGGTGACCCGCACGCCCAGAAGCTCGACCTTGCCCCCAAACACCTCGCTCGGCCCCTCGAGGCCAGAGGTGTCCACCTGCACCGGCCGCTGCTCAACGGCCCACGCCTTTCCGTGTGGCACGAGCCGGTAGGGGAGACCGCCATACTCGGCATAGCGGTTGGTTACCAGGACCTGCCGCGTCCCGACCGCCTGGCGAATGCGCCGCGCCCATACCTCGCCGTTGGGTGTCGCCCCCTCGGGGTAGACATACGTCACCGTCACATCCCGCCGGAGCCCTTCGGCAAGCTGCAGATACCACAGCGGCGTCGCCTCGTGCCAGTTGGCCAGGATCAGCGCCCCCGGCCCCGCCGACTGCAAGAGCTCGACCGCTTCATCCCGCGCCGACCTGTCGCGATGCAGCGCCAGGTAGCTCGGATAGGCCTTCAGGCCGTTGGCTACTGCGAGCCACACCACCAGCCCCAGCACCACGGCACGCACGGATGCCCCCCTGCCACTCCGCGGAAGGCTGCCCAGCCCCAGGCCGAGGGCGTAGGCGAGGGCCACATAGGCGGGCATGAGGTACTCGACCGTCTGCGGCGCCCGATAGGTGATGGCGGCCACGGCATTGACGGCCCCCACGCCCCCCCAGAGCAGCGCCCAGCGCCAGTCGCGCCGCAGGGAGAGCACCCCCAGCGCCAGCGCACCGATCCACAGCGCCTGGCCGAACTCGATGCTGAGGATGCCCGCCAGGACCTGCAGACGCGCACCCATCTCGGGCCGGCCCAGGAAGTAGAGCATATCGCCCCGGAAGCCGCGCGCCGTCACGTGGTCCAAAAGCCCCTGAAGCGTGCGAACGGAGGGAGTGTCGAAGGGTGGGTTCATGGCGCTGCGCAGCGGCAGGTAGGCCAGCACGGTCAGGCTTACACAGAGCGCAGCCGCCGGCCGCAGCCAGCGTCGGGGCTCGACGACGATTCGCGGGTCAGCCGCCACCAGATACGCCAGAAACGGCACCCCGAGGAGCGCCAGCGACCCGTGGTGGGTCACCGCCAAGCCAAAGGTCAGCGCAAAGGCCGCCAGGTACCTCTGGGACCGCACCCGGCCATAGCATAGGAGCCAGTGCATGGCCAGGGCGGTCAGCAGCGCCACCAGGCTGCGGATGTTGGCAAAGGTGCCCTGCGCCCAGAAGGTCGGGGAGAGGCCGAGGACCGATGCCGCGGTCACTCCGGCGGCCGCCGAGCCGGTCGCCTGCCGGACGGCCCGGACCAACACCCCAAGGGTCGCTGCCGCGCACACGGCGGCAAAGAGGTTGACGCGCCAGGCCGGGTCCCCCAGCGGGAGCAGGGTGAAGAGCTTGCCCAGCATCGTGTACAGGGGATAGCCAGGCGGGTGGGCGATGCCGAGCACCGAGCAGACGAGCTGGAACTCGCCGGCGTCGGCCGGCTGCACGGAGGGCGCCAGTGTGTGCACGTAGAGTAGAAGCGCCCCCGCCGCCACAGCCACCTCCGGCAGGAAGGCCGGCAGGTGCCGCCCGGGGTCCAGCGTCACCACGAGGGCCACCGCCGACACCGTGGCGACCAGCAGCGCCACCCGCGGGTCGGCCACCGGCCACACGGCGTAGAGGCCAAGGAGCAGCAGCGGCCTGATGTCGCACCGGAGCCTGCGCAGCGCCACTGCCGCCAGCGCCCCTACCACAAGGCCCCCCGCCACTAGGAGCAAGAGGACCCGCCAGGGGTTAGCGTGTGGCATCGCCTCGGCCCATATCCGGCCGACATACAGCCCGGTTGTCAGGGCCGGGAAGGCAGACGCAAGCCTGCGCAGCCGGTGCCGCGCTCTCCCCCGGTCACTGGCACGCCGCCACCACGAGACCTGTGCGCTCCTCAAGCGCCCCTGTCCTCCACACCGCGCCCCCGGCGACCCTGCAGCCCCTCGGGGATGCACCGCCGGCAGGCCGGCTGCTCGCCCTCAGCGCACCGTATCCGAGGGCGCGGAGCACCCCTCCCATACCCGCAGCCCGAAGCGGCTCAGGTAGATCGGGATGCTCTTCCACAGCAGGTCCTCCTGCTCAATGGCACGGATCATGGCCCGCTTCTCGTGCGAGCGCGCGCTGGCCAGAATCGTCACCGAGCCGCCCTCGCCGCCCGCGCCGTTTACCTTCCAGCCGACGGCTCCATGCTCCCTGGCGATCTCAATGACCCGCAGGGCATCCGGGCTGACCAGCGCCGGGTGCAGCCGGGCCTGTGCTTCGGTGTTCTCTATCATCGCCCGGCCAAGCGCCGGCAGGTCCCCCGCATAGATGGCATCCCGGGAGCGCTCGGCGGTTCGGCGCAGGTCCTCCAGCTGCTTGCAGTCGGGACCGGCGTTCTCTAGCTGGGCAATCACCTTCTCATGGACACGCGAAGAGTCGTGGGACCGTCCGAGATAGATCAGCGCCAGCCGCCGCTCGAGCTCCCACCACACCGAGTTGGGCACATAGAGCTGCGACACGGTGGCGCGCGGATACTGGTGCATCTCGATGTAGTTGATCCCGCCATAGGCGGAGCAGAGCTGGTCCTGAATGCCGCTCTGCCGCTTGAGCATATCGACCTCTATGGAGTGGGCCGTGTATGCGACCTCATGGGGCGTCAGCCGGCCCGGAGTCAGGCAGTCCAGCGCCCCCACCAGCGCCACGGTGACGGCGGCCGAGGTTCCGGTCGAAGCCCCCGCGGGGGCCTCGCAGTAGATCGTCACCTGGATGGAGATGTCGTCGGGCACCTTCATGCGCTCGACCGCCGCCTCGAGCAGGGGGTGACGGTCCCAGGTGTCGCTCTCGGGATGCACGACAAAGCGCTCGCCATAGTTCTCGGCATAGATGACGATGCGCTCCTCACGCGCCCCCTTGGGATATACCTCGATCTGCACCTCGGCGTACGGGTAGACGCCGATGTTGAACACCTTGCCGTGCCCGGCAAACCAGGTGTCGGTCCAGCCACCGTTATCGCAGATGCGGATCGGTGCGACGCTGTTGACCACGCGCAGCAGCTGCTCGGCGTCTTTGCCCCCCATCGATTCCTGCCTTTCGATGCTCAACGCGCCCTTGTGCGGGCTCTCCGGGCGCGGCCCGGCGGGACCCGCCGGGCCTCTGCGAGGCCTGCTCTACCGCAAGGATATGCAGTAATCGGCGTGTGTCAAAGGCTGCCATGGAGGTACGCGCTCGAACTCCCCATGGTCCAACCGCACGCAGCGGCATGCCCCGGCCGCCGCGGGACCCGCCAAAAGGCGCTTGACTGGACACGCAGCCTATAGTAAAGTCCCCCCGATGGAAGCGGACACTCTTTCCCCCGACATCATCGCCGAAGGGCTTGGCACATGCTGGCTGGCGCGCAACATCGTCTACTACACCACGGTCGGCTCAACAAACGATGAAGCCCGTCGTCTGGCCCTGGCCGGAGCCCCCGAGGGTACGCTGGTCATAGCCGAAGAGCAGACGGCCGGGCGCGGCCGCCTGCAACGGCGCTGGCTGGCACCGCGCGGGCAGGCGCTCCTCTTCAGCCTCATCTTGTACCCCACCTTCGAGGCGCGCGATGCCTTCCGCCTGACCATGCTCGGCAGCCTGGCCTGCGTGCGTGCCATCGAGGAGCAGACTGACCTGCGCCCCGAGATCAAGTGGCCCAATGACCTTCTCTTGCAGGGGAAGAAGCTGGCCGGCATACTGAGCGAGCTCGGGCAGGCCGGCGACCGGCTGTTCGCCATCCTCGGGATCGGCCTGAACGTGAACGTTGATTTCACACCGTGGCCGGACCTCCGCGAGCGGGCGACCAGCCTCCGTGAGGTGCTGGGCCGACCGGTCCCCCGGCGACCGCTCCTCCAGGCCATACTCCGGCACATCGAGGCCGGCTATGACCGCCTGCGCACCGGGGTCTCCCCATTCGAAGAGTGGGCAGCCAGCCTCGGCACCCTCGGGCGGTCCGTCCGGGTGACCACCAGCGAAGGCACCTTCGAGGGCCAGGCAACCGGCGTGGACCCCGACGGCGCGCTCCGGGTAACCCTGCCGGACGGCACGACCCGCCGTGTCGTCGCCGGAGACGTCGAGAGCCTGCGTGCGGAGGGAAGAGAGCCGTAGCCTGCGCGGGCACGCCCCTGCCCCGGGGGATGATGGCAATCCGCTGCCCGCCGCCGCGATGCCCAACGCTTCCAAAGCTACCGTCGGAGGCATCCCTTGGGCGTCCGTTTCAGGTGGCACTCGGATGATCCCTCGGGTGTCGTTCCGCCAGAGCCGCCGCCCCATCGGCGCCGCGCGCGGATGCTGACCATCCTGCTCATTGCCCTTGTCGCGGCCTGCGCCGGGATTCACTGGCGTACCCGGCAGGGCCTCGCGGCGGCGCGGGCTGATCTGCAGGCACAGGTCGACCGTGAGGTTCTGGCTTTGCAGGCCGGGCAGCTCGACGCCCTCTTCGAGGTGCTGGACGGCCGCTACGCTCCCTGGCTGCGCTACCACCAGCAGTGCTTTGCCCGGGAGTCGGCCTGGTATGCCGCCAGGCCGGGAGCGCGCGTCGTCGTCGAGGCCGTGCAGCTGAGCTCAGACCGGGCCGTCGCACAGGTCAGGCTGTGGGAGGGTGCGGTGCGTACCGGGCGCTCAAGCCAGTGGTACTTCCGTCGTGTGGACGGTGAGTGGCGACACACCCCTCCCACCCTCGACGCCTGGGGCATGCCGGCCTCCTTCGAGACAGAGCACCTCTGCCTCGTGGCGCAGGGGCCGGACCGCGAGCTCGTCACCCGCCTACTCCCCAATCTCGAGGCGTTGCGCACGGGCCTCCTGCACCTGTACGGGCCTGCTCCGCAAGCCACCGGTCCGACAGGGCGGATCACCATCCGTGTCCTCCCCTACGGTGCAAGCACCGAGGGAGGCAACATCATCCCCTCCCCGCACCTGGCGCTTGAGCTCTGGTCGGCTGCCGAGCGCCGGTCCGTGCTCAGCCGCGATCTGCGGGTGGCCGTTGCGCGGGCCGTCGTCAGCAGCCTCCTGGGCCGGTCACACCCCCGACCCGGCGACTGGTGGCTGGTGGAGGCCCTTGCCGCCTTCCACGCCGGTGCCTGGGTGCCGGAGTGGCAGGCTACCTTGCGCCAGAGCCTGGCCGACGGCAGCTACCGGCAGTACCTCACCTTCGAGGCCTACGGTGCCATCAGCCGGGCCCGCGAACTGCGGAGCCTCCCCCCGGACACGCAGCGAGCCCAGCCCCTCGCTTACACCCTGGGTGAACTACTGACCACGCGCTACCCCTCCGGCCAGATCCGTGCCCTCCTCGAGACCATCGCCGCCGGCAGCTCCAGCTGGGCCGCCGTGGAGAGTGTGCTGGGCGCCGACCGGTCCGCACTGGAGGCGGCCTGGCGCCTGTACCTCCAGGAGCGGTATGGCCCTTGAGGAGATGGATTCTCACATCCGCTAAAATCTCTTTAGCTCCACCTCAATATTACTTACGCCAGGTATTGACTTTTCTCAGCATTTGTGCTATAGTGTTCATAGGTAAGCTGAGCACAGGGCCAACTCTCAGGCCCCGCTGGCACCAGGCAGTGCGAGGAGACCTGCCATGAACCCGGTGATCGGTCGTTGCCCAATCTGTCGCGACACGCTCGAGGTAGTCCGCCTCTACTGCCGGCACTGCGACACGGCTATCGAAGGCCACTTTTCGCTGGGCCGCTTCTATCAGCTCAGCCCCGAGCAGCTTCAGTTCGTGGAGACCCTGATCCGCTGCGAGGGCAAGCTGAACCGGGTCGGGGAGGAGCTCAACCTCTCCTACCCAGCGGTCCGCTCGCGCCTGAACGAGGTCATCCGCGCCCTCGGCTACGAGGTGCGTGAGGAGGGCGTCGCGATTGCCGAGCGGCGCCGTGCCGTGTTGCAGGACCTGGCCGATGGCAAGCTGACCCCCGAGGAGGCGCTGCAGGCTCTATCCAACCTCTAGGGCTCTTTTCAGCCCACGCCCACGGTGCTATACTACGCCCCGCTGAACGGCTACCGCTTCTCTGATCCGTAGCCGGCCGGAGGTAGGATGAGCCCTGAAGCGCCTGGCGTGGGCCGAGGGGGCCACGTGAGGCCCGTTGACCCCGGGCGGGACATGGCTGCCATCGCCGACCTGATAGAGGTCGCTTTCCGGGGTGAGCTGGACCGGGTCGGGCGTGGCGTCGTGGCAGAGATGCGCCAGCTGGCCATGCTGGGCCCGCTGCTCACGGTCGTGCAGCACGTGACGACCTTTCCCAGCGGCTTTGTCTGGGAGCAGGACGGCCGCGTGATCGGCAACGCCAGCATCAACCTGGAAGACGCTGCCGCAGGGCGGTGGTTCATGAGCAACGTCGCCGTGCACCCGGACTATCAGGGGCGCGGCATCGGCCGTCGCGTGGTCGAGGAGGCGCTGGAGGCCATCCGGCGCAGAGGTGGCCGGCAGATCATCCTGCAGGTGCGGGTCGACAACGAGCCCGCCCAACGCCTCTACCGCCGTCTGGGGTTTGAGCGGTTCGACACCATCGTCGAGCTGTTACGGCCGGGCCTCCTTCCGTTTCCGGGCCGGCCCGGCATTCAGTTGCACCGCCTCGGGGCCGAGGAGTGGCCCGCCCTGCTCGAGCTCGCCAGGGTGGCAACTCCGGCAGCGGTGCAGCGAGTGCGGCCGCTCGGACCGCATCTGTTCCGTCGCTCGCCGGGGCGGCGCATCAGCGACTGGCTTGAGACGCTCTTGATCGGGCGTCTCAACGAGCGCTGGGCCGTGCAGGATGGGCACAGTCTCCTCGGTGTGGTCAGCCTGCTCGCAGACCATGGCCCGGGGGCAGCCCGGCTTGACATTGCCGTCCGCCCGGAGGCGAGGGGCAGGCTCGAAGGCCCGCTCGCCGACGCCGGGCTGGCGATGCTCGGCCAATGGGGTGCCCGCTCCGTCGCCGCCAATGTATCGACCGAGCACCCGCAGGCCCTCCAGGCCTTGCGGGACCGGCACTTTCTTCCGGGGCGGAGCCTGGACCAACTGGTCCTGTGGCTCAGATAGTGTGGTAACCGATGGCTCGCGTGCTGCCGATGGCGCCCAAAGGCCCCATCGAGCAGCGTCGGAGCGCAGGCATCGCCGCAGGGAGGCAGGCAATGGCAACCGCAGACGAGCGCATACAGATCCTCAAGATGGTCGAGGCGCGGCAGATCACCGCCGAAGAGGGGGCCAAGCTGCTGGACGCCCTCGAAAAGGCGGACAAGGAGCCGCGCGCCGCCCCGACCCGGACCTCCCGCTGGTTCCGGGTCCGCGTCACCGACCTGCATACCGGCAAGCAGAAGGTGAATGTGAGCATCCCGCTGAGCCTGGTCGAAGTTGGCCTCAAGATGGGTGCACGCTTCGCACCGCAGACTGAGGGCATCGACTTTGAGCAGATCGTGAAGGCCATCCGCGAAGGAGCCGAGGGGCGGATCGTCGACGTAGAAGACGAGGACGGTGGCGAGCACGTCGAGATCTCGATCGAATGAGCTATCAGTGGCGGGCGGGCTGATGCCTGCCCGCAAGGAGGTCAGCTCATGCGCAGGCTCGTCCTTCGCCTGCTCATCAACGCCGTAGGGCTCTACATCGCCGTCCAGCTGCTTCAGCCCGGCCTGCGCGCCTCGGGTGGCTGGCTCTCTTACGTGATCGTGGCGCTCATCCTCGGCCTCGTGAATGCTCTGGTGCGGCCGATCCTTGCCCTGATCACGAGCCCGATCATCATCCTGACCCTTGGGCTCTTCACCCTGGTCATCAACGCCCTGATGCTCTGGCTTGCGGGGGCGATCAGCACGGCGCTGGGTGTAGGCTTTGAGGTGCAGGGTTTTGGGCCTGCGTTCCTGGGCGCGCTCGTGCTCAGCGCTGTCAACTGGATCTTCTCCTGGCTGATCGGCGACCTGCGCAGGCGATAGGCCGGTCAGCCGTTCGCTCACCCCACGAACACACGTCACCGGCACGGCAAACCCTCGCCCGGCCGGTGTCCGCACGGGCTACGGGGCGGCGGGCATGCCCGCCGCCCCGTTCAGCGTCGCGCCTTGGGTGCCCCGTTGCCAAAGGCGTGGAAAAAGCTCCGGCTCGCCAGCAGGACGACCGCCACCCCTGTCAGGATGAACAGCACCCCTCGCACCACCCGGGGGATGAACTGCAGCGTAATGTACCAGGCTATCTCCGGAAGAGGCTGCACACGATAGATGTGCGTCAGGAGGTAGGCGATCCCCAGGCTCAGCCACACTCCCCCGACGATCAGGAAGCCAAGCCAGCGCGCCAGCTCGCGCGGGCGGAGACGCACGCGGCGATGGGCGGCAATAGCCGCGCGAGAGAGTGGCGTGACCATCGGTGCACCCGCGAGAGAGACCCGACCTTCCTCAGGAGGTGGGGGCGGCACAGCCTGCCGCGGCCTCCCGAGCTGAGCTGTTGCCTGCTCCTCGGCCAGGATGTACTCTACCGCCTGCGTCAGGCGTCGCGCGATCGGGTAATCCTTGTGAGCGCTATGGTCGCCGAGCACCTCGCCGATAGTGCGCCCCTGCAGATACAGCACCGGCCTCACCCCGGCTGCCGCCGCCATCTCGAGGTCCTGCTGCGTGACGCCGATCAGGTAGCATTCGTTGCACTGCAGATCAAAGCGGGTGGCTGCCTCGAGGATCAGCCCGGGGTGCCCGCTCCAACACGCACAGCCGTGCCCCGCCGGGTGCGGACACCACACCACAGCATCTACGCGGCCTCCCGCTGCTTCGAGGGCCGCCGCCGAGCGGGCGACCGAGGCCGCGTTGGGGGCCGGCCCTTCGGGGCCGGAGTCCAGCAGGATCGTGAACAGCTCGCTCTGTGCCAGAGCCCGCAGCGCACTTTTGACGTCGTCGGAGAGGCTCTCCGTGCCTTTGCCCGGAAAGATGCACTCCCGCATGATCATTACAGCCTTCATCGGCGCTCAGCCCCTTACAATCAGTCGAGTGTGCACCAATGATAGCACAGTAGCCGCGCTGTGACTAACCGCGCACCTGGTGCCGAGCCTGCAGCAACTGCAGAGGTCTTCCGGTGCAGGGCTGGCACCCTTGCCGTCCCGGCCCTCCCTCGCCCGGAAACAGAGGGCGGGCGGAGGTGAACACACCTTCCGCCCGCCACACCGGAGGGACTCTGCACACACTTACTCTGCCGCGGACTCCGCCTCGCTCGCCTCTGGCGGAGCTCCGGCCTGCTCTCCGGCAGCCTCGTCCTTGGGCCCCTCGAGGAGCAGCGGCTCACCGTTGCCCTGCATCACGCACTGGCCCCGGAACACGCCGCCCTCATCAATAAGCAACGCGGCGACTTTTATGTCACCCCACACGCGCCCGGAGGACAGGATCTCCAGCCGGCCCGTGGCCGTGATGTTGCCCTTGATCGCCCCCCACACCTGAACACCATTGGCCACGATGTCGGCCATCACCCGAGCCTGCTCGCCGATGATCACGTTGCCGGCAGTCTCGATCGTTCCCTCGAACACGCCGTCAACGCGCACATTGCCGTCGGAGGTCAGACGGCCCTGAAACCGTGTGCTGGGGCCTAGCACATTCTCGATCTTCCCAGGGCCGACGACCGGTCCCTTTTCCTTGTTGAAGAGTGCCACCGAGACACCTCACCTTGCGCCCTCTCCGCCACACGCGTCGCCCAGAGCCGCCCGGGAGGGACGGCCTTCTTCCGCGGCTCGTGCCGGAGGCGCCCCTTACATATCTACGGCACCGCCGCGGACGGCCCACCCATCTCCAGATGGGCCACTAACCCTCGTCGATGTATCTCAGAGGATCGACGGGGGTTCCATATAGCTGTATCTCATAGTGTAAGTGGGGACCGGTGGAGTTGCCAGAGGAGCCGGAGAGGGCAATGACGTCCCCGGCCTTCACCTTGTCCCCCACCCTCACCTTTAGCGACGAGTTGTGGGCGTACAGCGTGCTGTACCCGGCCTCGTGGGCAATCTCTACCACCCAGCCGTAGCCCGGGCGCCATCCTGCGACCGTTACCGTGCCGTCCTTGGTTGCCCGGACCTTCGTCCCCGTCATCACCGCCAGGTCGAGACCGTAGTGGAAGCCGTACGATCCCCGGAACTCGCGATACCCGAACTCGGACGAGATCGGGTGCGGGTACACGGGCCACCGGTGCGGGGCGGCTGCCCACTGCCGGAGCTCGCGCTGCAGCGTTTCCCAGTCACCCTGTTCGCTCTTGTCAATGCGCGACAGCCTCTCGAGAACCAGCTCGCGCAACTCCTGCAGCGCCTGCACCTCGGCCGGAACTGCCGAGCGCATGCCTACGAGCTCTTGCCCGCGCTCTACTGCCACGCGCATGCTGCGCGACGACGGCCGCACGGCCACCCGGCCGCCCATAGGCGCCTCACTCGTGCCGCTCCAGTTCCAGCTCTGACTCGGAGCGCTCTCGGGCGTCTCAACAGGAGTTGGAGTAGCGGCAGGCGCCGCCGCAGGCAGACCCAGAATATCCCGTATCTCATCGCTCAGACGGCGAACGCTAAGGAGCTCCGCCTTGAACCCCTCAACCTGGGCCGCCAGATTCCGAACCTCATCCTGCTGGCTGAGGATCGTGGCCCTCATCTCCCTCTGGCGCACCCGCTCAGCCGCCTGGTCGCTCAGCAGTTGGGCAAGCTGTCTCTGCATGCTGTGATAGCGGTAAGCAAACACAGCCGCCACGACCATCACGGCGACCAGAACGATGCAGAGGAGGGGCAAGAGCCAGACCGGGAGACGCAGGCTGACGGGGGCCCGTTGCGTGTGAGGCACGAGCAAGATCGTCAGAGCGTTCTCATTTGTTCTGGGTCGCACGCGTCCTCGTCTCCTCGAGTGATTTCATTTGGCGCTGCCCTTGACCCTAAAGGGCCGAGCACAGCACCGATTTGCCCGAGGTGCCGGCGGGTTGCCGGCCAGACGCTCCAGCTCGTGGCGATCACAGCACACACTTTGGCCTAGTATATGCTAGATAGAGGCTTTTGTCAATGGCATTTTCGTATGCTATCATAGCAACCGGCAGGCACGGACGCCGCCACGCCTCCCACTGCCCCGGACAGAGGTTTCGGCAGGCGAAAGCCACCCGGAGGCAGAGAGCCTCTCCCGAGTGTGAGCCCTCCACCCGGACCCTTCCCCTCGGTGAAGGCTGCGCCTCTACAGGGGTCGGCGACTCCGCGGGGGCATGGGGCGGCATAGTCTGATGAGTCCTGCGCAGAACAGGTGTGTCATGCGACTGTTGCTGGCTACGCGTAACTCTGGAAAACTGCGTGAGCTGCGGGCACTCCTTGCCGACCTCCCGCTCGAATGCCTGTCGCTCGCGGACGTTGGCATTGCGACCGACATCCCCGAAACAGGCGCGAGCCTGATTGAGAACGCCATTCTGAAGGCACGCGGCTACGCCGACCTGAGCGGGCTGACGACGCTGGCCGACGACTCCGGCCTAGAGGTTGATGCTCTCGGCGGAGAGCCCGGCGTTCACTCCTCCCGCTGGGCCGGCCCCGGTGCAACCGACGCCGACCGCATCCGCAAGCTTCTCGAGCGGCTTCGGGGAGTGCCGCCGCAGGGCCGTCGGGCGCGCTTTCGCGCCGTCGCCGCCATCGCCACCCCCGACGGCCGACTGTACACCACCGAGGGCACGCTGGAGGGCTTTATCGCCGACCGGCCAAAGGGAAGCGGCGGTTTCGGATATGACCCCGTCTTTCTTGTGCCGGACCTGGGCAAGACGGTCGCCGAGCTCGACCCGGAAACCAAGAACCGCATCAGCCACAGGGCGCGGGCTATCCAGGCGGCCCGGCCCATCCTGGAGCAGCTTGCCGCGGAGGAGATGTGAGGTAAGCATGACCATCTCCGAATGCACCACGACGCCGGAAGCGAGGTTGCCCCTCCATGGCCGATAGCCCGGTCCCCACGCCTCCCTCCGAGCGCAGCACCGTCGCCCGGGGAGTGGCCGCTTCGGCGATCATCGTCGCCATGGGGCAGCTCCTCAGCCGCGTGATGGGGCTGGTGCGCGAGACGGTCCTCTCCGGGGTGTTTGGCTCGAGCCGGCAGATGGACTCATTCGCGGTCGTCTCCGCCGTGCCCGACATGGTCTATCAGTTGCTCCTCGGAGGCATGGTGAGTGCGGCGCTGGTGCCGGTGCTCAGCGAGTACTCCGGTCGAGGGGACCGCGAGGAGCTGGAGCGCCTCGCGAGCATTCTGCTCACGGGGAGCGCCGTCATCTTCCTGGGCATTATCCTCATTCTGGAGGTCGCAGCACCGCTCGTTGCCGTCGTCATCGCCAGCGGCTTTGATGCCGAGCTGCAGCAACTGACCACGCTCCTCATTCGCCTGATCGTGCCGTCGCTGGTCTTTTTCGGAGCCTGGGGCGTGACCGTCGCCGTCCTCTACGCCCGGCAGCAGTTTGCCTTCCCTGCCATGGCAGCAGCGGTGTACAACCTCGGCGTCATCCTGGCGGCGCTCTTCCTGGCGCCGCGGCTCGAGGCGGCGGCCCTGAGCCTCGGCGTCGTCCTCGGGGCCTCGTTGCAGCTCATGATTGTCTTGCCGGGGCTGCGCGGCCTGCGCCTGCGGCCCTGCCTGGACCTGCGCCACCCTGCGCTCCGACGCATCATCATCCTCTACATGCCGGTCATCGCGAGCCTCGTGGTGTCGAACCTGGGCATCGTCATTGACCGCAACCTGGCCTCCCGTGCCGGGCAGCAGGCTTTGAGTTGGATGCGCTATGCCACCTTCCTGACTCAGCTGCCGCTCGGGCTTGTCTCGGTAGCGATCGCGACCGCGTCGCTCCCGACCCTGGCCCGTCTGACCTCGGAGGAGAACCGTCCGCACTTTCGCCGGGCCCTCGCCGGCGCCCTGCGGCTGGTCATTGTGCTGGTCGCCCCGGCGTGCGTCGGGCTCATCATTCTCGGCGAGGCGGGCATACGTGCCGTCCTCGAGCACGGCGCCTTTACCGCTGCGGATACCACCGCGGTGATGCGCACACTGCTTTTCTATCTGCCCGGCCTTCCCTTTGCCGCCATCGACCAGCCGATCGTCTTTGCCTTCTACGCCCGCAAGGACACGGTTACCCCCGTGCTGGTCGGCATCGCCGGGGTCTGCGCCTATCTGCTTGTCGGGCCCCTGCTGGCCTTCGGCCTCGGGATTGGCTACATCGGCCTGGTCATCGCCAACTCGGTGCAGCTAACCACTCACTGCGTCCTCATGTGGATCATGCTCCAGCGGCGCGTCGGCTCCATGGCGGGGCACGGCCTGCGGTCAACGACCATCCGCGCCGGCCTCGCCTCCGTCGCAGCCGGTCTGGCCATGGCTGCCGCCCTCGGAGTTACGCGGCGCGTCCTGCCATCGGAGGGCGCCATGGCCGAGGTCACGCTGCTGCTTATCGGCGGCGGGGCGGGCATCGTGACCTATGTGGGCGGCCTTGCCCTGCTGGGCGTCGAGGAGATGGCGGTGCTGGCCCAGACCGTGCGCCGGCGCCTCCGCCAGCTTGCCGGGAGCGCAGAATAGGGGCGAGGGTTCGGTGCGTGGGTGTTCGTGGCAGACTGGTACGCTGCCCGTGGCCAGAGCCAATAAGACAACAGATGCTTGACGTCGCGCGTTGCACCGCCTATAATCCGCCCTCGGTGACCCATGGTTGACCAGGCGATGGACCCGTGACCGACGAGCTGGCGCGCGCGTTGCGAGCACACCGGCGAGCCATGGCCCGCGCTCGGATGAGGCGCCTGACCTCCGGCCTCGAGCGCGATCCCGACGGCGCGCCCGGGGAGCTTCTATCCGGGCGAGGCGAGCGCCTGACTCCCTTCGAGCCGTGGCGGCCGATCATCCCGGCCGAGCCCGCCGAGGCAGAGCGCTCGCAGCCGGCAAGGACGGCGCAGCCTGCGCAGGGCGGCCGGGCACGCAGGCCGGTCCTCGACCGGGTGCTGCTGGCGGTTGAGGTGCTGGCCGCGGTGGGGCTGCTGACAACGATGGGGCTGTCGTTCGGCATTCTCCAGCGTGTGGCGCAGGACGCGCGGACCATCCTACAGCGCCGCCAGAGGGCGACACAGACCGCCATGGTGGTCGAGTGGCAGAGCCCGGCGCCGGTCTCGACAGCGCCGACCTCTGCCTCCCTGCCGACAGGCTCGCCATCTCCCTCCGCCACCGCCCGGGCCACGCGTGTCCCCTCGCCGACCATGCGGCCCTCGGCGACCGCAACAGCGGTTCCCACAAGGCCCGCGCCGGCAAGCACGCCCGATTCGCCCACCGGCGTCCGGTTTGCCATACCGGCCATCGGCGTCGATGCGCCCATGGTCGAGGGCGATGGCTGGGATATGCTGAAGAACAACATCGGCCACCGGGTAGGCAGTGCCTGGCCGGGGGAGCGCGGCAACGTCGTCATCTCGGCGCACAACGACGTGCATGGCGCCATCTTCAAGGACCTGGGGAAGCTCCAGCCGGGCGACGAGGTGCTCGCCTACACGCCGGAGGGGGTCTATCGATACGAGGTCGTGTCCAGTCAGATCGTGTTGCCCACCGACGTGAGCGTCATCGAGCCCACCGACGAGCCGATCCTGACGATGATCACCTGCTATCCGCCCCTGGTCGACACCCATCGCCTCGTCGTTACGGCGAGGCTGGTCGAATAGGAGTTATAGGTCAAATGGCCAAGAAGGCAAGCAAGCGACGCTCCCGCGCCCGTGCGGTCCGTCAGCCGTCCGTTGCTGCCGCCGTGCAGCCGGCCGCGCCGGCTCCGGCGACGCGGCCGGCCAACAGCCCGGGCGAGAGCACCTCGATCTCCCACGCCGACCTGGCGGAGGAGTACCGTTACGTCTATAGTGACCTCAAGCGGGTCGGCATCCTTGCCGGGTCCATGCTCGGCCTGCTGATCGTCCTGGCGTTGCTCGCGCAGTACCTGTTCTAGCCCTGCCCGGTGAGGCGGCGCCACTCGTCGATCAACGCCTGCACATTCTCCCGCGAGCGTGGCGTATCCTCCCGCACATTGTCCACCGGCGAGAGGACAAAGCCGCCTCCCGGCGCCAGCACCTGCATGGCGCGGCGCACCTCCGCCCGGACCTCCTCGGGCGACCCCTGCTCGACGGTGAGGTGTCCGTTCACGCCACCCCACAGGCAGACCCGCCCGCTGAGCCTGCGCTTGGCCTCGGCGAGGTCCCACTCGCCAGGGTCTACACCGATCAGCACGTCCACGCCCAGCTCGGCGAAGTAGTCGAGCAGCGGCATGCACTTGGACGTGATCAGGCAGCCAAAGCGCACGCCGCGCTCGTGCGCCAGCTCGACGTCGGCCTTCAGTATCGGATAGATGAACCGGCGCCACGTCGTCGGCGACCAGAAGTCCAGGTTCTCATACCACGTCCGCTTGATGTACAGGTCGATACCGGCCTCCAGCAGCACCTGCATGCGCTGGCGGTTCCAGGCGGCGATTATGTCCAGCAGCTGCTGGAGGAACTCGGGCTGGTCAAAGCTCGCATAGACCATGTTCTCCAGGCCATAGACCCAGCCGACCAGGTCTGCGCCGATGCCCCAGCCGCCGGTCAGGAGCAGATTGTGCCGCCGTGCCTGAGCGATCGCCGCCTCTGCCTCGGCGCGGAAGGCAGCAATCTCGGCCTCGGTCAACGGAACGAGCAGGTAGCGCAGCGCCTCGAGGTCCTGCGACCCGGTGATCAGGAACTTGCGCGAGCGGGGCACGATATAGTCGTCAAGGAAGGGCACATGGTCGCCCCAGCGCCAGTCCGGCGTTTTCCGGACTTCCGCGCGTAGCGTGCCGGCCGGGGTGTGGTACTCCTTGACCATGATAGGCCACTCTTCGCCGGGAAGGCGCTCCACCCACTCGCGGATCGTCACCCTCGGATCATAGCTCACCGGCAGCCCGTGCAGGTTGTAGTAGTCGTTCACAACTACCGGCGGCCTCGGCGGCAGCTCCACGCAGGCGTCCAGCCCCATGGCGACCTGCCGCTCCACAAACTCGGCATAGTCGCGGCACGATGACTTGAGCGCATTGAACAGCATAAAGCTGCACGGAGTATGATCCGGCTCCTGACGGTCCAGTGCCGCGAGCATGCGCTGCCGCGATGTCATCTCTTTAGGCACTTCGGACTCCTTTCGCAGGCCAGCCCGGCGCAGGATGCCGGGCTGGCCGATGGTAACGCCACACGATGATCGGGCTAGCGCTTGAACTGTGGCAGGTAAGGCATGTGCACGTGCAGGAGCTCGTCCAGCGTCTTCTCGGCAGCCTCGGCGCTCTGCACCACCGGATCGGCCAGCAGCGCCTGAAGCGCCAGCTCGCGCGAGCCGTGCACCGCGGCCTCGACGACCAGGTCCTGCACATGCGCCTGCGTGTTGACCAGGGCGGCGATCCCGGCCGGCAGCGCGCCGACGTGCACGCCCTTGACGCCATCGGCGCCGACCACCGCCGGTACCTCGACGACCGCCCACGACGCCACGTTGTCGATCAGGCCGTCGTTGCGGATGTTCACTGCCTCGATGAACTGCTGTCGGTTGCCCAGCGTCGCCAGGATGATGGGGAAGGCAAACTCGCCCGAGCGGCGCAGCCGCAGCCGGTCCTCTTGCAGGCGCTCCTCGCCCGAGCCGCCCGCACCCTCGGGCAGAGGCACGGCCTCCTCACCCCGGGCGATACGGGCGATGCGCGCCCAGCTCTTCTCCCGCCACTCGTCCGCCCGGGCAAAGTCGTAGCCGTGCAGGCCACAGGTCTCCCAGGCAAAGGAGAGGTACTCGCCGATGTGATCGTCCGATGGGTGCGGGTACAGGCCGTACAGGCGGAACATCCGCCGCGTCAGCGGGTAAAAGCCCGGGTCGTACGCGGCGTCCGCGGCCCGCAGCAGCGGGTAGACGTCCTCGCCCGTGCTCCGGCGGCGAATGTCCAGGAACCAGGCAAAGTGGTTCAGGCCCGCGGCGGTGCCGACGAGGTCCTCCGGCGGGATGCCCGTGATCCGCCCGATCGAGTCGTAGCCCATCCCGATGCCATGGCAGAGCCCGACAAAGCGCACCCCAGTGTAGCGGCTGAGGGCCAGGCAGATGCGGCTCTCGGGGTTGGTAAAGTTCATCAGCAGCGCCCCGGGAGCCAGCCGCTCGACATCCCGCGCGATATCGAGCACGATGGGGATGTTCCGGAGCGAGTGCGAGAGCCCGCCCGGACCGCCGTTCTCACCCAGCACCTGCTTGATGCCGTGCTTGAGGGGGATCTGAAAGTCGAGCTTCCACAGCTCGTCCCGTCTCACGGCGATGGACGTTATGACAAACTCGGCGCCGGGCAGGGCGCGCGTCCGGTCGGTGGTATGCTCGATCCGCAGCCCGGTCCCCATGGCGTCGTTGACGCGCCGGGCAAAGGCCGCCATCACTTCGAGCCGCTCACCGTCGATGTCGACCAGGCAGAGCGTCGAGCCCTTCAGCTCGGGGCTCAGAACGGCGTCGGCGATCATCGCCGGGCCGAACGAGGCGCTGGCGGCGCCGATGAGCACAATCTTGGTGGAGCGCATGGATTCCTCCTTGCTGCACACAAGGGGCGGGCTGCAGGCGCGGCCCGCTTCCCTGCAGACCGCCCCCTAGGCGGGGGCCTGATACCGGTACCGCTCGGCCTGGAAGCGCTCGGGATGGGCCATGGCGTCGGCGATCAGTGCGTCCAACTCACGCTTGACCGGCTCGCTGACGACCGGCTCAGGCGGGTAGTGGGCGGCGAGAATCTCCTTCACCCGCTCGTGCGCCCGCGCATAGACGTCCTTGCCACCCTTCGCCATCCAGGCATCCCAACTCTCGTAATTGAAGATCGTTGATCGCCAGTAGGTGTCGCGCATGTGCCGCACGGTGTGCTCGTCGGCCAAAAAGCTGCCAAGTATGCCCACGCGGCGGATGACGTCAACCGCCAGCGTCTCCGCGTTGACCTCCACGCCCCGGCTGAAGATGTGGTCGAGGGCGCTCGCCCATTCGTTGTCGATGACCAACTGCTCAAAGCTGGTGCCCTGGTCGGCGCCGACGATCCCCTGTGCGCCGTAGCCGGCCCCGGCAAGGAGCATGGCGATCGCCGACATCCCCTTCTCGAACCCGCCCTGAAAGTCCGGCACGCAGGCATCGGTAAGCGCGCAGTTGGCGCCGACCTCAAAGCCGTACCAGTTGCCGAGCTGCACCGCCGCGAAGCCGATGAGCACCTGATTGGGCGAGCCAAAGGAGCACAGGCTCGAGCGCAGGTCCATGGTGTGGGCGCTGCCCGACCAGCCACACCGCGTGCCCCAGAGGTAGGCGATGACGTTGGCAATGAGATTGTAGGCGTTCTGCATGACCAGCGTGCCCGCCAGCGTCACCGGCGCATCGAGCCCGGCCATGGCCATCGGCCCGACGTGGAACCCATGCCCGGCCTCGGCAAAGGTGAGGGCCATCTCCAGGCTAAAGTCGTCGTAAGAGAGCGCGCCGTTCGGCTCGAGAAGGTAGCTGAGGCGCGGGGGCTCGCCTCCGGCGACGATCCCGGCGATGCGGATGATCTGCCGCGCCGACTCTGGGGTCATGATGTACACGCCATAGGGCTTTTTCGAGTACAGAGCGCACAGGTAGTAGCCATAGAGGTCGCCCATGACCTGTGGGACATCGGCCGGGGTGACGAGCGGCATGGCGCTGCGCACGTACGGCAGCTCGTTACAGAGGACGATCCCCTTGATGACGTCCTCCGTCGTCCCCTGCCGACGCGCCGTGGCATGATAGTCGACAATGTTGGCCTGATTGCCCGGGCTTATGCCCACGTGCCCCCCGCGCAGCACTCCGGCCCGGAACTTGTCCTCCGGGGTGATGCGCCGACCGCCGGTCGCATGGCGGATTGCCTCCTCAACCAGCTGTGGCGGGAGCTTGGCGCGGGCGGTCGCATAGTCGACCTCCGCGCCGGCTGCCATCAGCCTATCGAGGACGCGCCGATGCGGCAGGTGACAGCCGACCGTCGCCAGAACCTCGAGCGTCGCGCCGTGAATCTGCTCGATCTCCTCGGTTGAGAGTATCTCGATCTTGGCATGGATTTGCTTCACAGATGGCCCCTCCCTATCCGGCCTGCGCGGGTAGGGGCGGCTCGTAGGGCCGGCTTGTAGGGTTGGCCTGTAGCCTTGTAGGGACGGCTCGCGAGCCACCCCGCGACACGCCCCTACGATACGCCCCTGCGCCCCTCCGACACGTCCCTTCGCCCCTGCGACTACGACGACGCCCAGGCGATCCATTGCCGGTTCGCCTGCAACAGCTCCTCCAGCAGCGGCCTGGCCACCTCCCACGAGGGCACGAGAGGATGCGCCATCAGCGCCTGCATCGCAAGGCGCCTCGAGCCCTCGACCGCCGCCTGCACCGTCAGGCTCTCATAGGCCTTGACCGCCTGTATCAGCCCCCGGATCGCCAGCGGCAGCGGCCCGAACCGGATCGGATGCGCCCCAGTGCGGTCGACCACGCAGGCAATCTCCACCGAGGCATCGTTCGGCAGGCCGTCGACCGCGCCGGCGTTGAGCGCCTGCACGATCTGCCGCTCGCCCTTGTTGTGGTGAATCGCCAGCATCGCCGCCACGGCGACCTCGGCGTAACCCCCGCCTCCGCGCCGCCTGAGGAGCTCGGGCTTCTGGGCAAGCTCCGGGTCGGCATACTGGCGCAAGAGCTCGGCCTCGATCTCTTTGACCTGCTCCCCCCTCGTCCTGAAGCCCGGCTCCCGGCTCTTTTCCACGATCAGTCCGCGGTGGTAGTAGTTGGCCAGGTACGTGGACGGAATGGCCCCGAGAGTGCGCATCCACTCGGGATCGATGTTCCACTCCTTCGCGGCCGCCTCCACCGCCTCTGCAGTGCGGTCCTGCCCATCCACGTACACCCGCGTGGCAAAGCCGAGGTGGTTCAGGCCGATCCAATCCACGTTGGCGCGGGCCGGGTCCGCCCCAAGGAGCTGGAGTATCCGCTCGATCCAACCCTTTGGCCCCGAGCAGAGCCCAATGAAGCGGATGCCGCCGTACCGGCCGAGCGCCTCGGCGATGATCCCGCTCGGATTGGTATAGTTGATCAGCCACGCCTCGGGACACGCCTCGCGCATATCCGCGGCCAGGGCCAGCATCACCGGGATGGTGCGCAGGGCCTTCATCATGCCGCCGGGGCCGGTCGTCTCCTGGCCCACGATGCCGTACTTGAGCGGAATGCGCTCGTCGTTGATGCGCGCATCCATCCCGCCGACCCGGATCAGGCTGTGGACAAAGTCCGCCCCCTCCAGGGCCCGCCGCCGGTCGGTCGTCATGGTCACCCGCACCGGGAGCCCCGCCTTTGTCAGCATCCGGCGCGTAAGCCCGGCCAGGGTCTCCAGGCGGGTAGTGTTGATGTCGGTCAGACACAGCTCGCCGACCGGCAGCTCCTCGTAGCAGCGGATGAGCCCGTCGACCAGCTCGGGCGTATAAGAGCTGCCGGCGCCGAACACAACCAGCTTCAACGGTTCCTCCCCTTCTGGCTGCGCAGCGGGCTCACCTCGCCACCATCGCGCGTGTCGTAGAACTCGGCGCCGGGTGCGGTCTCGGCCAAGGCGGCGTACATCTCCTCGGTCACGGTCATGCCCAGGGCATCGTAGGCCAGCAGCACCGCACCGACCGCGGGCTCGAACCGCGTACGCACGATGCGGGCCCGCGGAGCCACCTTGTGAATCTGCTGCGTGATGGTGTCAACGAGCAGCGGCCCGCGACCTTTGAAGACGCTCCCCGCGAGGACCACATCGAACTCGAGGTCGCGCATGCCAAAGCGCCGGATCAGGGCTGTCGCGTACTCGGCGAGCGCCACGCCCTGCCGCTCGACGATGTCTGCGGCCGCCGCGTCGCCGGCCTCCGCCGCCTCAAAGACCAGCGGACAGATCGAAAACAGACGGGCGTTGTCAACCTCACCGGCGAGAAGGGCCCGCAGCAGTGCCTCCGCCGTCGGATAGCCCAACCGGCCGAGCACAGCCGGCGTCAGTGCCGTCTCCGGACCCCGCCCATCATCCTGCCGCAGTACCGCCCGGATCGCCTGGCGCGACATGTCGGCGGCGCCGCCGTCATCTACATAGTAGCCAAACGCCCACTCGCGGCCGTCGGGCGCGATCACCGCGGCGTTGACCCCCGTTCCGGCGGCGATCACCACGCCATAGGGCTGCGACGTCCCCGCCCTCAGGCCGGCGAAGGAGTCGTTCCTCACCACCAGGCGCCGCGCGATCCCCGCCGTCTTCAGGTAGGCCTCGCGCCGCTCATAGTCCTCGGGCCAGTCGGCCCCGGCCAGGCAAAAGGCTGCCATTGCGATATCCTCGCCCGTTAGCCCGGCCCGCTGCAGGGCCTGCCGCACCGTGTCGGCCACGACCGCCATGGGGATCTCCACATCCGGCCCCATCCAGTTCGAGCCGGCACCGCGCGCCGCCCCGACGATGCGCCCCGCGGCGTCGGCCACGATGGCGATCGTCTTCGAGGTCCCACCATCGACACCCACGACGTAAAGCGACATGCCTTTCACCTCGGGTAGGTCCGCTTGCGGGGCCGGCCCGTGCCTCACATCCGGGCGTGGAGCCGGTAGCTATCGCCGCGGAACACCGAGCGCGCGAACTCGATCACGGCATCGGTGTCGAGATAGGTCGTCTGCTCGCTGATCAGCACGGCCGCCGGTGTCGGCAACTGCAGAAGCTCGCTCTCCTCCGTGGTCGCGAGGGCTGCCTCGATGCTCGTCTCGGCGCGCACGAGGCGCAGGTGGTACTCGCGACGCAGGACGTCAAACAGCGAGCAGGACGCCAGGTCATAGGAAAGTAGCCCCGGGCAGAGGTGATGGGGCAGCCAGGTGAGCTGGATCGCCAGCGGCAACCCGTTGGCCAGCCTCAGGCGGTGCAATCGGACCACCTCGGCCCCGCGCGGCACCCGCAGGAGCTCCGCGAGGTGATCGTCCGCCGGCGCGATCGTGGCTTGCAGCACGCGGCTCGAAGCGGTCATCCCGCGGCGGCGGACGTCTTCCGTAAAGCTGCTGAGGGGCTGCAGCTCCTCCTGCACCTTGGGCACGGCCACATAGGTCCCCTTGCCCACCGTGGTATAGATCAGCCCCTCGTGGCTCAGCTCCCCTAGGGCCTGCCGCACCGTGATGCGGCTGACGCCGTACTGCAGGCACAGCTCACGCTCCGAGGGAAGCTGCGTGTGGGGCGCGAGCGTGCCGGAGAGGATCTGCTCGCGCAGGAGGTCCCTCAGTTGCACATGGAGCGGTACGGGGCTGTCCTTGTCCAGCATCCTCGTCCCATCCGGGCAGGTGGTCATTACCGGCTATTATAGCATGGATGCGTATTCCTGTCAAAGGAGGCAAACCTGGTAACTGTTCAGACTGGCATCCTGGCAGCGCCGGCTGCTGCGTGTTGCCCCCGCGCCCCGCGCCCCTCCTCCAGGCGGACGCCGCGGCGTCCGCCTGGAGGAGGGGGTTCAGGGGCGGACAGGTTGCCCCACGAGCGGGGCCAACGCATTCGAGGGGCAGTGCCCCATCCCCCCTACCCCCCTTCCCCGCCGCTTGTGCGGCGGGGAAGGGGGCGTTTTTTCCTGTAAGGGGGTGTCCGCGGGCGGCTTTGCCGCCCGCGGACACCCCCATAATACTTGGATTCCCCGCCGCGGCGGGGGCGGGGTTAGGGGTGGGGGTCCCTCGACGGGCAATGCTCTCGCCCTACGCGCGAAGAGGGCGGTCGGCCCCTGAACGCCCGGCTGCCGCCCGGGCCCTGCACCCGCGGGGTACCCGCAATGGCGTCGCCCGCACCCGTCACGGCAGCGTGAGCACCTGCCCGGGCAGGATGAGGTTCGGATCGGGCAGTTTGTTGGCCTCGGCGATGGCCTGCCACTGCTCCATGTCCCCATAGACCCGCTGGGCGATGCGGCTGAGGGAGTCGCCCGGCTGCACGACATAGGGTGCGAGGCGCACGCCACTCGTGTCGACCCAGCTCACGCCGCGGACCCGCCGGACGGCTGCCTCGGCGCGGTACTTGAGGTGCATGGCCGGCACCTCCCCGGCCAGACGGATGCCGAGGCCATCCTGGGTCACCGTGAGACCGGCGAGGGCCTCGTGCTCGCGCCGGAGGGCTTCGGCGACGGCTACGGAGAGGTCCGGCAAGGGCGTGGGCGAGGGTGCCGGCGTAGGCGACGGCAAAGCGGTCGGCGTGGCGGTTGGCACCGGCGTGGCCGTGGGCCGGAGGGTAGGCGCGATGGCCACGATGGGCGGCCGAGTCGGCTGCGGAGGCGGCCGCAGCAGCCGCGCGCCGGCCGGGACGGCGATGAGAACTGCGCCCGCCAGAAACGCGCCGAGGGGGATTGCCCACCGCTCCCGCCGGCGGGCCGCCTCGCGCCGGAGTGCCTCGGTCAGCCCGGCGCGGGCGGCAGCGTTCTCGGGCTCGCGGGCCAGCACCTCGCGCCACCAGGAGGCGGCCTCCCGCCACAGCCGCTTCCGGGCATAGAGGCGGGCGAGCATCGCGTAGGGCGCGACGAGCGAGGGGTCGCGGCCGACGGCGAGGAGCAGCCGGGCGATGGCGGCGTCGAGCTGTCCCTCGCCAGCGAGGCGCACGCCCTCGTTGTAGTAGATGGCCGGCAGGCTCTGGAGGTGGATCAGCGCTGCCAGGTCCTCCTTGCACTGGGGGCAGATCGTTGTGCCCGGCCTAGGCGGCACGCCACAGGTGGGGCAGAGGATGGTCCTTTTCTGCATGGGTCCCCCATGTCAGTGCTTTGTGTCGGTGATGCCCGAGGCCATATCCTCGGGCCTGACGTTTAGGTAGCGGGCGGCCTCGTCAAGCATGCGGCCAAGCTCGGTGAGCGTGCGCTCCATGAGCTGCCGGTTGTTCGAGTGAAAGGCGCGCTTCAGCTCGGCCAGGCCGCCGGCGAGGCGGCTCTGGAGGGCCGGAGGCACACTCGGGTGGGCGGAGGCATACTGGCAGTAGGTGATGAGGTTGATGACGCCCCCGAGGCCGTCCATGTACTGGGTCAGCGCACGGGCCTTTTCCGCGGCCTCCTCGACGCGGTGCTTGCCGAGGGCGGCCTCGACCTCGGCGACCATGCGGGCGATGGTGTCGGCCTTGTCCTTCTCCATGTACTCGCGCACGACCTCGACCACCCATGAGGCACGGGCCAGCACGTGCCTGATCTCGTCGAGCGTGTCGGCCTTGCGCTGACTAGCGGCCAGGTGCTCCTTCCAGCCGGGAAGGGCCTGCTCGGCCCGGGCCGAGTCGCCCGAGTCCAGCACCTCGGCGATCTCGCTGCGGAGGCCCTCGAGGTCCTTTCGGTCCATGTCGTCGAGGGCCTCCTGCGCCTCCTCGAGCAGCTTCTCTGCCTGCCGCTGCATCTGCTCCAGCTCTTTCTTCATGTCGGCCGGCATGGTGGTGCGGCGGATGCGAGCCTGCACCTGCCTGCCGGAGCCATCTTGGAGCTGGACGGTGACGTAGATGGTGCGGCTGGGGTCGAGATCGAAGGATATGGCGACTGCGGTGCCCTTGGGGAGCCCAGGAGGGAGCTCCATGGTGACGGCGCCACAGTAGTCGTTGCGGTTGGCCTGAGGGTTCTCGCCTTCATAGATGGCGACCTCGAGCTGCCGTTGATTTTCGGCCACGGTGTAGTAGGGCCTGGTGGCAGGCGTGGCGGTTGGGAAGCCGGTGCCCTTGGGGATGATCACCGACATCCGACCATCGTGCAGCTCCACGCCCAGGTCCTTGGCGGTCACATCGAGGACGGAGGGACCAAAGTCGGCTCCGCAGCGGGCACACTTGCGCGCGCCGGGCTCGTTGATGTAGCCGCACCCGGGGCTCGGGCAGCGCAGGCCCCCGCGGTCGCGCGGCGCCTGGCAGACGCTACAGGCTGTGAGGTTGGCCGGGTTGGGCTTGCCGCACTCCTGGCAGGTCCATGTGGCCGTTGCTGCCGGCTGGGGCCGGACCCCGGGGGCGAGAGAGGCACCGCACTTCCAGCAGGAGCGTCGGTCGATGTCGTTGGGCATGAAGCAGGCGGGGCAATCGACCTTCTCGTCGCCGACGAGCGAGCGACCGCAGGCGGAGCAGACCTCGGCCTCGACGGGGTTCTTCTGGTTGCATCTGGGGTTGGGGCAGTCGATCTCGGTGACGAGCCCCGTCTGGATGGCAGCGCCCATGGCCACGCAGAGCATCGGGTTCACCTGGCGGAGCAACCGCTCCCGGCCTACCAGCGATTCCAGCGCGCTCTGCACCAGCGGCGTATAGGTCGGCCCGCCGACGAGGAGCATGTGGTCCACCATGTCGAGGGCCATATCGGCATCCTGTACGGCCTTGCGCACGAGCTCGACGGTCCGCTCGATGTGAGGCCGGATCCACTCCTCGTACTGGGCGCGGCTGAGCTCCGCCTCGAGGTCGACACCCGGGGCGATGGCCGGGAGGACGACTTCGGCGTAGGACTGGCTGGAGAGGGCGATCTTGGCTTCCTCGGCGGCGGAGCGCAGCTTTTGCAGGGCCCTGCGGTCCTCGCTGAGGTCAACACCATGCTCGGTGCGGACGAGCTCGATCAGGTAGTCTATAATCAGCTGGTCAAAGTCGTCGCCGCCGAGGTGAGTGTCGCCGAGGTGGCCGATGACGGCGAACGCCCCCTGCACGAGCATGACGATGGAAATGTCGAAGGTGCCGGCGCCGAGGTCGTAGACGAGGATGGTCTTGGCGGCTTCGGGCGCGCGGTCGAGTCCGTAGGCGAGCGAGGCAGCCATCGGCTCGTTGATCATGCGCAGGACGGTAAAGCCGGCCAAACGCCCGGCCTCGCGGGTGGCGGCGGCGGCGCGCTCGCCATAGTAGGCGGGCACGGTGATCACCGCCCTGCCGACCGGCTCGCCGAGGCGCACCTCGGCGTCCTTCTTCATCTTGCGGAGGATGAGGGCGGCGATCTCGGTGGGGGTGTAGGTCCGGCCGTTGAAGGCGATCCGCTCATCGGTGCCGATCTTGCGCTTGATGGAGAGGATGGTGTTCTCCGGCTCGAGGACGGCGCGGTTACGGGCCTCCTTACCGACGAGCAACTCGCCGCGCTTGCCGAGGCTGACTGCCGAGGGCGTGACGTCCATGTTCTGCTGGTTCAGGATCACCCGGGGCTCGCCACGGTGCATGTGGGCCATGGCCGAGTTGCAGGTGCCAAAGTCGATGCCGATGGAGCGTGTCATGGTGCTCTCCTTTCACACGCGGCGAGAGCCGTCGCACTCTGCTGGTGTCTGTCGTGCTGGCCGTGCCCTGCCGGCCCCCATGGGAGCCGCGTTCCTGCCGCGAGCGCGCGCATCGGGAAGCAGCGCTGCCAGCTTCTGGACCTTCTCATGGTGGCGCAGCGGCAGTTGCGCGCCTGCTGACGATGACGACTGCGGGGCGGAGCACCTCTCCGCGCCAGCGGTAGCCGGTTACGACCTCCTGAACGACGGTCTCCTCGGGGAGATCGTCGCGTTCCTCCTCCCCGGCGGCCTCGGCGAGGGCGGGGTCGAAGGGCTGGCCAAGTGCCTCGATGGCGGTCACGCCCTGCCTCTCCAGCAACCGGAGGAGCTTTTTGCGCACGAGGTGAACGCTGTGCGCCGGCTGCTGTGCCAGGATGCGATCGAGATCATCGACGATGTCGAGGAGCGCACGCAAGAGCCCCCGCACCGTGTCGTGTGCGGTGCGCTCGCTCTCCTCGAGCCGGCTCTCGAGCCGGCCGCAGCGGCGCATGAGCTGGACCATGGCCGCGGCCGGGTCGGCGCCGAGGACCTCGGGCAGGGTAGCCCAGGGATCGTCCAGCATGGGCTGTGGCTCGTCCATCGATGTGGTGGGCTGCTCCTCTTCGGGTTGTTTCACTCAGGGACGCTCCTGACTTGATGGCGCTGGTGGCGCCCAGGGTACGTCGCTGCTGCGCCGGCCGGTGGCAGCCGGGAGGTCTGCATCGCAGCCTCCCGGCGCCCACTTCGCGTACGGGCTATCGATCCAGTATCACCGGCAACAGGTCCCAGGCGGGGTTCGCGTAGCGCGCTCTGGCCGCAAGCCTGGCCTCCCGGCGGGGCGGGGGCCGGTAATCTTGCGCGTACCGGCCCATGCCCAGGTCGGTGAGGGTCGGGCCGACGGGCACGGGCTCGGCCGTGAGCGCCGGCAGGCTGACACGGCCATAGTCGCTGACGAGCTGCTCCAGGTCGGCCGCGCCCCCGAGGTTACAGAAGAGCAGGAGGTCGTGCTCGAGGCGTCGCCGCGGGTTGCGCAGCTCGTTGAAGGCGTGCTGCACCTCGCCGGCGCGCTGGCGCTTCGCCGCCAGGGCCCTAGGATAGGCGGCGACGATGTCGCGAGCCGTCGCCGTAGGCGGGATGTCCAGCAGGTCGTAAGGCGTTTCTCTTGGATAGGGCATGGCTCTCGCCTCCTGCCGCTCAGCCACGCTTCTGCTGAAGGAGCCGAAGGATTTCCTCAAGTGTCGCCCCGTCGAGACTGGGGACGCCTCCGGCGTTGATGAGGTTTTGACGGATGACGGGATCCGCCGGGTTCAACCTGAAGGCCTTCTCAAAGTCACCTCGCGCGGCAAAGCGGTCACCGCTGTTCCATCTCTCTACGCCGCGCTGGTTGTAGAGGTGGGCGACGAAGCGGCGGTGCTCCGGAGAGAGGTCGCCCAACTCCATCGCCCGCTCTGCCAGGCGCAGCGCCTGGTCGTATCGGCGGTAGCTGCTCCCGCTCGCTATCTGACCTGCCCGGTTGAGCAGAGCGACCTGCAGGAAGTGGCGCGCCTGGGCGCTCTGGCTATCGAGTTGGACCGCCTGCTCGAGAACCTTGATCGCCTCCTCGTACTTGTTGTCGTTGTTGAGCAGACGGCCTTGCTCACAGTAGCAGGCGCAGAGGTTGCTCTTGATGTCGGCATCCTGCGGGGCGAGTCGCAGGCCGCGCTGGAGCACGGCGATGGCCTGATCGACCTGCTTCTCCTGCAAGAGCTGGTGCCCGCGCCGGGTGCAGGCGGTCGAGATGAGACGCCGCACGGCGTCGGCATCGCGCCCGTAGCCGAGCGCCCGCTCGAGCACGGCAAGGGCATCGTTGTACTGCTCTGCTCCGATGAGGTCCTCTCCCTTGCGGGTTAGGGCGGCGACGATAAGCGATGTCGCTTCCTGGTTGCCCGGCTCCGCGGCAAGCACCTGCTGGAGTTCGGCGATCGCCTGGTCGACCCAGCTCTCCTCGAGCAGGACGTGGATGCGGCCCAGGGGTGAGAAGAGGTAGACGTCGGGAGGCTGTGCGTCCCTCTGGGCGGCCAGGGCGGCGTGGACGGCGGCCCTCAGCGCCTCGGAGCCGTCGGCCGCGCGGACCCTGGCGCAGAATGCCCTGATCCCGGACACGACCTGCCGGCCTTGGGGGGAGCGCTCGAGATAGCCCAGCATGAGCGGGCCGCAGCAGCAGGGCACCCCCTGCCCGCCTGGCTCATCGCCTGCGGCCTCTAGCACGGCGCGGAGCACCGCCGCGGCCCGGCACTCGAGCGCGAGCAGGAGCTGGTACTCGCGATGCCTTGCCGCATCGGCGGGGCGCCCCGCCTGGGTGTAGCGGCTGTAGTACTCCTGCAGGTCTGAGCGCAGCGAGCTCAGGAGGTGCCGCTGCAGCTCTTCGGCCGCCGACTCGGGTATATCGCCCACACAGGCCGCCCGCTCGGCGAGCCACTCCTCCCAGAAGGCCGGGGTGTGTGCCACCAGCGCCCAGTGAGCGATGGCCTTGCGCCACGCCTCATCAGCGGCCGGGTCACCCGCCTCCTCGCGCTCGCAGGCCAGGCGGTAGTAGAGGATGGCCAGGTTGTGGGCGAGGCGGTAGCTCTCGGGCGACCGGAACTGCTCCTCTTCCCAGGCGGCGACGGCGCGGTCTGGCTCGCCCCGCTCGATGTAGGCGAAGGCGCTCAGGTTCTCAAGGATGGCCAGGTATCGTCGTACCCCGGGGAGGCCGGGGTCCAGCTCCAGAGCGCGGCGCAGGTCGTCGGCGGCAGCGACGTGTTCTCCCGTCGCCGCGTGCTGCGCAGCGCGGGCCGAGAGGACGCGCGCGGTGGCCCGGCGCGCGTCGTCGTCAGCAGGGGAAGCGGTCAGGGCCGCCCGCAGCTCGGCCAGAGCCGACTCGAGCTGGCCCTCAAGGGCGCGGATGCGGCCGAGATGGTAGCGGGCGGGATGGGCGGCCAGCCCCTCCAGCACCGTCGCGGCCTCGTCCGGGCGCCCCGCCTGCTCATAGCAGGCGGCCATGGCAGCGGTGAGTGCGGCCAGGCAGCGGGCACAGCGCCCATCGGAGCCGTGCTGGTCGCAGAAGAGACGCCCGCAGACGTGGCAGCGGCCGGTGGCCGGGGCGTGGCAGTCCTCGAGGCTGCAGAGATCGGCAGTCTGAGCGACGGCCGGTGCTGCTTCTCGTGTCCGCCTCGCCAGGTCTGCCATCCGGTGCTCCAACGCGCTTCGCAGGCGCCCGTGCCACGCGGTTCTTGCCGCCTCTCCTGCAAGGAACGCGGCATGGGCGGCAGCGCCGAGCGCCAGGCAGTGGCCGGGGTCGAGGCTAGTCAGGAGCCTGTCCCGGCGGCTCAGGCCGGCGAGGGCGCGGCGGACGAGGGGCGTGTGCGTGGCGGCACCGACTGGGATGACCCGATCTATGGCTTCCGGGGTAAGCCCGGCCAGGCCGATCACCTTGAGGGCGACGGCGATGCTCTCCTCGACCATGGGGCGGATGCGTGCCTCGTACTGGTCGGCGGACACTGAGCCGAGGTAGCCGGAATCCGGATCGGTGGATGTCGACACCGCGGTGCCCGGACGCGCCGTGCCAAAGTGGATCTTGGCGTCCTCTGCGACCCGGCGAAGCGAGGCCCGGACGGCCGCTTCCTCCTCGTTGGAATCGCCCATCGGCATGCTGCCGATGACTTTAATCAGGAGCTCGAGCATGGCATCGGTCATCGCGTCGCCGCTCAGCACGCAGGAGTCGGCGTGGGCCAGCAGCCGGATCGCCCCATCCGCATGCAGCAGGACCGAAACCGCTACTCCAGTGCTCGTCAGGTGGTAGACCAGCACGGTCTCGCGCGCGGCAAACGCCGACCTGTGGGCGAGGCACGCGGCCAACGGCTCGGGGATAAGTTGCAGCACGGGAAGGCCGGCGAGGCGAGCCGCTGCCTCGAGCCCTGCTGCGCCTTCGGCCGGGTAGATCCCGGGCACGGTGAGAACGGCACTGCGGACCGGCTCGCCGAAGAGGCTCTCCGCATCCTCTTTCGGCTTGCACAGGAGCACGCCGGCCAGCTCGACCGGTGTGAAGGACCGGCCTGCCAGCGATACGCGCTCCTGACGCGCCAGCCGGCCTCTGAGGCCGGATACGGCACTTGCCGGGTCCGCGGCGGCCCGCTCCCGGGCTGGTTCGCCTGCCAGCAGCTCGCCGCCCGGGCCGATGGCCACGACCGCAGGCGTGCTCTCGGCACCCTCGCGGCTGGGGATGACGCAGGGCCTGCTATCCCGCACCCCGGCCATGACGAGGTTGTGCTCGCCGAAATGGATGCCAATGCTCCTCATGCGTCCTCCTCGGCCTCGCCAGGCTTTGTCTGACGGGCAGCAGCCTTGCGGCCTGCCTGAGGCGGATTCTCTCCGGTCAGCACGGCACGATAGAGCGCGGCCGCCTCGGCCCAGTGCGCGGTTCGGACGTGGGCGCCGGCGAGGGCCAGCCGGGCCCCCAGGGCGTACCCGGCCGACCCCTCCCCGGCCAGGGCCTGCTGCAGCACGGGCACAGCCTCCTCGGGCCTACCCGCCTTGAGCAACGCCAGGCCCAGGTGGTACTGGTAGCGGGCGCGATCGGGGTGTGCCTCGACCAGAGGCGCCAGCTCCTGCAGGGCGGTGCCCCAGTCCTCGGCGGCAAGGGCGCCGAGGCCAAGGTAGTAGTGGATGCGCTCTGCATCCTGCCCCAGCGCCAGGGAGCGTTGCAGCGACGCGCAGCCCATCTCCCGTTCTCCACGGGCCAGGCTCTCCACGCCGAGGCGGAACCAGGCCTCGGCCAGGCTCTTGGACAGGGGCGCATCATCGCCCCAGATATCCTGACAGCGGCCCCAGGCGGCGATCGCCTGCTCGTAAGCGCCTGCCTCGAAGCGCTGGCAGCCGAGCAGGTACTGGGAGCGGGCGATGTCCAGGGCCAGGGCGCGGTCGTCGGCGTGCGACTCGAGGAGTGCCTCCCACTCGGCGATGGCCTCCTCATGGCGGCCGAGAGTGGCGAGGGCGAAGCCGAGGTGGTAGAGCAGTTCGTCGCCGCCGGCCCCCCGGCGCCGTGCCTCCTGCAAGTGCCCGAGCGCGGTCGCGGCCTCGCCAAGCCGGGCGGTGACCACTCCAAGGCGCAGGTGCAGCCGTGCCGGGTCCGCGCCGAGAGCCAGCGCCTGCCGGTAGGCGTCAGCGGCGCGGGCATAGTCCTTCCGGCGCTCGAGGGCGAGGCCGAGGCCAAAGTGAGCCGCACCATGGGCAGGATCGAGCTGCACGGCCCGCTCCAGCTCGGCCAGAGCCGGGTCCTCTTCGCCCAGATGCCCCAGGCACACACCCAGCGCATAGGCGACCTCGGCGCACTCGGAGGCCAGGGCCTGGGCGCAGGCAAGGTCCTGCCTGGCCAGCTCCGCCTGGCCCTGCAGGAGGCGGACGTTGCCGCGCTGGAGAAAGACATCGGCCCGCTCCGGGGCAAGCGTGGCGGCCTGGTCGAGGGCTGCGATCGCCCCGGGCCAATCCCCCTGATGGGCACGGGCGCAGCCGAGGTAGTAGGCGACGTTGGCGTCGGGCCCGAAGCGGCTCAGCCACTGCTCATAGCTCGCACAGGCAGCGGCCATATCGCCCGTGAGCGCCTGCGCGCGGGCCAGCGCGTGGAGCCCCTCTCGGCTCAGCGGGCTCACCTGGGCGAGCTGGGCGATGGCCTCGGTGAGGCGGCCCTGATGGAAGAGGCTCCGGCCAAGCCCCTCGCGGGCGTGCGCGTCCGCAGGCAGGAGGGCGAGGACCTGCGTGTAGCTGGCCTCGGCACGCGCATAGTCGCCCGCGGCCAGGGTCAGATCGCCGAGGAGCTGCCAGGCCGGGGCCTGCTGCGGGTCGAGGGCGAGGGAGCGCTCGAGCGAGGCCATCGCGGCCTGAGGCGACCCCAGAGCCTCCTGGACCAGGGCAAGCCGGTAGTGGTACGGGGCCTGGTTGGCGTCGAGGGCGATGGCCCCCTCGAGGGCGCGGGCGGCCTCGTCGTTGGCGCCGGTGAGCGCATGGGCCCGGCCCAGGTAGTAGAGCACCTCCGCCTGCGATGGTGCCAGGCTATGCGCCTGCAGCAGGAGGGCTACGGCTTCCTGTGCGAGGCCCGCGTCGGCCCGCGCCTCCGCCTCGCCGACCAGGGTCCGGCCGAGCCAGTAGAGGGCCGGCTGAGAGGCGGGGTCGGCGGCAAGGGCACGCCGGAAGTCCTCGAGGGCTGCCGCCACCCGGCCGAGCTCGAGGCGGGCGCGTCCGAGGAAGACGCCGGACATGGCGTGAGAGGGATTCAACTGCGTCGCGCGCTCGAGGGCCTCGACCGCAGGTAGATGGTCGCCCAGCAGGAACAGGCTCACGCCGAGATAGTGGTGGGCCCAGTCGATCTCCGGGTCCGCCCCGATGATGCGCCGGGCGAGAGCTGCGGCGCCTTCTGCGGTGGTGCGGCTGGCACCTTCATCGATCTGGACCAGGCTCCTCAGGAGGTTGCGGCAGGCGACTGCCGTCTGGTCCGCGGGCTCCTGTCGGCGTGCTTCGAGGTAGGACAGGTAGGCGCGAATCGCCTCTTCGGAGGTATCCTGGCGCTCGACGTAATATCCGGCCAGATGCTGCAGGGCAGTGCCTGGCAGGGCGATCCATTTCTGGGCTTCGAGGAAGCGGGCGAGAGCCTCTGCAGGTCTCTTCTGCTGCAACGCCAGCTCACCCAGCCCGAGGTAGGCCTGGCCCAGGACCTGACGCAGGTCTGCCGTCAGCCCCTCAACTCCCGCCAGGTCCTCAACCAGGCTCTGGTAGACCACATCCGCCACCGTCGGGTCGCGGCGGGCCTGCTCCAGGGCCTGACGATAGGCGCGGAGCAGGGCGGATGCCCGCCGAAGTCGCAGCCACTGGAGACGGACCGGTACCTCGGCGGGACCGAGCTTGCCCGGAGCGATGATGGTGGCGTGGATCTGGTCCTCGAACTGGAGCCAGGGGGCACGCCAGTAGACCAGGCGCCGTAAGCCGCGATGGGCCAGCCAGCCGACGGCCCCCGACGAGGCGAGGGCGAGGGGCAGGACGAGCGATCCCGGGCGGACCTGAAGGGCGGTGAGCACGACGAGCTCTGCACCCAGGCAGGCGAGCAAGACCGCCGCAGCCGACAGCCAGCACACGAGGGGGAACCTGCGGCGCCGGCGGCTCAGGACACTGGCCAGCTCCACGCCGGCGATGTAGGCCAGCACCATGGTCACAATCGCCATGGCCGGGGACCGCGCCAGCCCATACACGCCAACCCCGGCGAGGAGCGCCGCTGCCTGCGCCACGGTGCGCAGAGCCTTGTACCGCCTCGAGACCGCTTTGACCTCACCCTCAAAGGTGCTCATGGTTCGCTCCTACCGCGTCTAACACCCGCCGCTCGCCTCACTCTTCCGGGCGCATCCAGAAGACTATCCCCATCTGCTCATCCACCAGGCAGAGGGAACTCCCATCCCAGGCCAGACCTCGGATCTCAGGGCAGGGTGCCACATATATGGCGAGCACCTGCCCGGAGGTGTCGAGCTCGTAGATCATGTCTGCCTCGGGGTCCGACAGCCACAGGTGTGCGCCATCCCACGCCAGGCCGACGGGCGCCGTGCCGGGGGCCCGGAACGACGCCAGTATCTGGCCAGTAGTATCCAGGCGGTGCACCATTCCCGTCTGGCTGTCCGCGGCCCAAAGGCTGGTGCCGTCCCAGGTCAAGTCCCTCGTCCAGGTGCCCGGATAGCGGAAGGACGCCAGGACGGTGCCCGAAGTGTCGAGCCGGTAGATGCGCCCCTGGAGGCTGTCGCTAAGCCACAGAGCGGAGCCATCCCAGGCCAGACCCTGCGCTCCTCTGGCCGGGCTGGGAATAGAGGCGGCAATCCGTCCAACGTCGTCCAGCATGTAGAGCCTGTCCTCGTCTTTGCCCGTGCCAAATGTGGTGCACCAGAGGTTCTCTCCGTCCCAGGTCAAGCCGCTAGGCTTCGCAACTCCCTGTGCGCCCGATGACAGGCGGGCCGGCACCTTCATGGCCGGCGTGGGAGTGGCCGGTGCCATGGCGTACACGCGCACGTTGTCCAAGTGCACGTGCACGCCTACCTTTGCGAAGCAGGTTCCCGAGGCAAGACCCACCCTGCCGGTTGTCGCCTGGGCGGGCTGGGCGACGCTGGCCAGCTCCCGGCCGTTGACCGAGAGCGTCACCTGCCCGTCCTGCACCGTCACCTGCAGATGATTGCTGGCCCTGCCCTGCAGGATGTGGGTTGATGCGGTGAGGGGAAGGATAGTCTGCCAACCGCCGCCGGAGCGCCTCTGGAGCGCGTAGCGCCCGTCGGCGGAGATCCAGAAGCAGAAAAAGTCATCGGGCACCTGCCAGCCAAAGACGAGGCCGTAGCAACACTCGTCGGGGCCATCGACTGCTCTGGCGTCTACCTCGAGGGCATAGTCGCTGAGCACGAGATCGTACAGGGCCTTGTGGATCAGGCCAGCCGGTACAGTGAGGATGCTGAACTCGCCATCCTCGCAGGCCATCTCGCCTTTCCCATCGCTCAAGGTTGCCAGGCACACCGAACCCGAAAAGTCGTCGCTGAGCAGCACAGAGCCGTCGGGCGTGGATGCGGGCTTGTCATGTGGCGCCTCTGTGGCCGGGGCGGTCGGTGGGCGTGTTGGCTCCGGTGCTCGCGTCGGCTCCGGAGGCAGCGTCGGGAGCGCACGGGTAGGCTGAAGTGGTCGCGTGGGCGGCACGCGTGTTGGTTCTGGGGGCCGCCTGACCGTCACTGCCGGCAGGGCGCGAGCGGCCCGCGGGGCCTCCGCGTTGGCCGTATATCGGGCCCAAAGGACCAGGTCAACAATCGCCAGCACGCCGATTGCCACGAGGCAGAGGCGCGTCTCGACCCGGTACTCGCGCAGCCAGGGCAGGCGGGCGCGACGCGCGGCCTCGGCTGCCTCCAGCGCGGCGGTGACGTCCTTGCGCCAGAGCAGCCAGAGAATCGCAGCGTTGACAGCGGTCCCCAAGAGAGGCACCCCGAGGCCGAGGCCGGCGAGGGTGGTGGCGGCCCAGCGGCCCCACTTCCGGTACCCGGCGAGGCCCGCAGCCGCCGCCGAGTTGGCGATCGCGAGGAGGAGGCAGACGGGAACCAGAAGCGGATACCTGCTGCCGATGAGCCGCGCAGCGATTGCCGCGGCGACGGCCCAGAAGCCGAACCAGGCAGCCAGCGGAGCGAGCGCGGGCCTGGACGTGTTCACCCGGCATCCTCCTTCGAACGTGCACGAGACGTTCCGCCGCTCTTGCGCCGCCACTGCCGCAAGAGGGCGTGGCGCTTGGGGCTCTCCTCGAGCTGGATGGCTTTCTCGAGGGCCCAGATCGCTTCTTCAGGCCGGTTGGCCATCCAGTAGGCCATCGACAGGCAGTCGTAGAAGGTGGGGTCGCTCTGAGCGAGGCCGGCGCGCAGGGCCTCCTCCTGCACCTCGATGGCCCGCGCGTAGAGCTCGAGCTGGTTGTAGCAGCGGGCAAGCTCCAGGTAGGCGCGGGCATAGGTCCGGTCGAGGGCGATGACCTCCTTCCAGTGCTCGGCTGCGGTCCGATAGTCGCCGCGCTTGACCTGGAGGAGGCCGAGCTCGCGATGGACGCGAGGATTGTCGGGGGCGAGGTCGCGGGCCTGGGCGAGAAGCTCGAGCGCGGCGCCAAGCTCGCCGCGCTCGGTCGCGGCCTGGGAACGGGCGAACAGGTCGTTGAGGTGCTGCTCGAGCGACGGGCGCCCCGGTGTCGTCGTCTGCCCGAGCTTGCGGGTCTTGATCGCCCGCAGGGCGGCGATCATCTCTTCCGCGTCGGCGTAGCGCTCGGCCGGGTCCTTGGCCAGCGCCTTGAGCACCGCCTCGGCCAACGCCGCGGGTATGTTTGGGTTGTGGCATCGCGGGTCTTCTGGGGATACCTCGCTGACCGCCCGGCACACAGCCTGCTGGATTGCCATCTCAAGCTCGAGCTTGAGGAAGGGGCTGAGGTCGGCCCCGGGGGGCAGGCCCCTGGCGCGAAAGAAGTCAAGGCTGGCCTTGCGGACGCAGCCCGCAAAATCCAGATAGAGCCGACCGGTGAGCATCTCGTAGAGCATGGCGCCGGTGCTGTACAGGTCGGAGCGACCGTCGAGCCTGACCTGCGTACCGCTCCGCGTCTGCTCGGGCGACATGTAGACGAGCGTCCCCGGATGACCGCCGACGGTCTGGTGCACATCGGGCAGGTGGGCGATGCCAAAGTCGCCGAGCTTGATGAGGTTGCCGTCCTTGCTGAGGAGGACGTTGGCGGGCTTGATGTCCCTGTGGATGATGCCGTTCTGGTGCGCGCGGGCGAGGGCGGCGCAGACCGCTACGGCGACTGTGATCGCCCGCTCGATGGTCATGCCCTCGCGGATGGCATGCTCGAGCGAGCCACCGTCGAGGTACTCCATGATGATGTAGTAGGCGTCAAGGCGCTGGGTCGGGTCGGGCTCGATCAGGTCGTAGACGGTGACAATGTTGGGATGGGCGAGCTGGCCCATGACGCGGGCCTCGTTCACAAAGCGCTCGCGGGCCGTCTGGTCGGCCAGATGCTGGCTCAGAAGCTCCTTGATGGCTACAGGCCTGCGCAGGCGCTGATCAAAGGCTAGGTAGGTGCAGCCAAAGGCCCCCTGCCCGAGCACCGAGGTGATGCGGAACCGGTTGAGCAGCCTGTCGTCTGGCTTGAGCGGCATGGTCTGGCCTACTCCTCCCAAGACAGAGTCACCTGTCCCCCTTCGGCACGGGCGACGATCGTGCCCCGGCGCCCCGTCAGCAGCAGGGCGCTCAGGGGCCTGGTCAGCGACTGCTCGAAGGCGCGCAGCAGGTGACGGGCACCGTAGGTCTCGCTGTATCCTGCGCGGCAGATCAGGTCCAGAGCCTCCTCCTCGATCCGCAGGGTCACGCCGTGGCTCGTCTGCAGGCGCGCCGAGAGCTCGGCGGCGTGGCGGCGGGCGATGGCCCGCACGTGCTCGGGGGTGAGAGGGCGGAAGACGACGATCTCGTCCAGCCGGTTGAGGAACTCTGGGCGGAAGGTCTGCCGCAGCCGCTCCATGACGTCCTGGCGGGTGGTCTGCGGCTCGTCGCGGCCAAAGCCCATCCTGTGGCGCCCCACGATCTCCGAGGCAACGTTGCAGGTGAGGATGAACAGGGCGTTGCGCCCATCGGCGACGCGCCCTTGCGAGTCGGTCAGGCGCCCATCGTCGAAGAGCTGGAGGAAGAGATCGAAGACATTGAGGTGCGCCTTCTCGATCTCGTCCATCAGGACCACGGCGTAGGGCTTGCGGCGCAGGGCGCCGGTGAGCTGGCCGCCTTCGTCGTAGCCGATGTAGCCCGGGGGCGCGCCGATGAGCCTGGCGACGCTGTGCGGCTCCTGATACTCCGACATGTCGAAGCGGATCAGCTCCTCTGGCGACCCGAACAGCACCTCGGCAAGGGCTCTGGCGAGCTCGGTCTTGCCGACGCCGGTCGGACCCACGAACAGAAAGACCCCGACCGGCCGCCCCGGACGCTTGAGTCCCGCCCGGGCCTGGCGCACCGCTTCGGCGACTGCGGTCACCGCCTCGTCCTGACCCACGACCCGCTGGCCGAGCAGCTCCTCGAGGCGAAGCAGCCGCTCCTGCTCGGGCTCGGTCAGGCGCCCGACGGGGATGCCGGTCCACTCGGCGACGACCCGGGCGACGGCTTCGGCATCGACGATGGGTGGCTCGGGGCCGGGCGCCTCCGCCGGCCACTGGCTGGCCGACCCGATGCGGAGGCGGACGCAGGCCTCGTCGATCAGGTCGCAGGCCTTGTCCGGGAGGTGACGGTCGGGCAGGTAGGCCACGGAGAGGCGGACGGCCGCCTCGAGCGCCTCATCGAGCAGGCGCACACCGTGGTGGCTCTCGTAGCGGGAGCGGGTCTGCTGGAGGATCTCGAGAGTCTCGGCGGGGCTGGGCTCGTCGACCATGATTCGCTGGAAGCGCCGCTCGAGGGCGGCATCCTTCTCGATGGTCTTGCGGAACTCGGCGAGCGTGGTGGCACCTATGCAGCGAACCTCGCCTCGGGCAAGCGCGGGTTTGAAGATGTTGCTGGCGTCGAGGGTGGTCCCCTCTCCGCGGCCGGCGCCGACGAGGGTGTGGATCTCGTCGAGGAAGAGGATGACGTCAGGCTGGCCCGCCTCACGCAGGACCTGCGCCAGCCGCTCCTCCAGCTCGCCGCGGTACTTGGTGCCGGCGACGAGGGCGGCTACCTGAAGCTCGACGATGCGTTTGCCCTGCAGGTGCGGCGGCACCTTGCCGTCCGCGATGCGCTGGGCGAGGCCCTCGACGATGGCCGTCTT
>ENA-ORXB01001044-ORXB01001044.1-sediment-metagenome-genome-assembly--contig:-NODE-1044-length-39353-cov-4.260363_pt1 | contig 39353 bp, 35 predicted proteins | sample MGYA00237863_ERZ511475 | MGnify/ENA primary metagenome ERZ511475 (study PRJEB26305, sample SAMN06343858) | sediment metagenome | isolation source: hot spring sediment | place: Canada: British Columbia... | reverse complement strand
CAAGTCGTGCTGCTTGCATCATACCTGCCTGTGCTTGCCGAATCGCCTCGCTTACCCGCGCCACCGTAAAGCGCAAAAACTCCGGGACGAAGGTTGCCACCCCCGGAATGGGGAAGCGCATCCGCTCGTTCATCCCCATCGCGTCGGGCGCACAGTGGGTATGGCTGGCAGACAGAAAGAGCTGGTGTGGCTGTAAACCAGTCGCTTTCAGCACCTCGCGGGTCAAGCTCCCCGGCACCAGCAGGTGGTCCAACGCCACAATCACCGCTTGCCGATCACCCACCCGCAATGCCAGCGCGCGAGCATAGATGGGATCATGCACGCCAGTCGGCGGCATATTGAGCCGCGCACCATACCCACCCAGCTGCACCCGAATCTTTCGAAGGTCGGGCGTGATGTCAACCTTCGCTGTACCTGCCTGCAAAGTCGCCTGCTGCAGCATCCGTCCCTCTATTCGGCTCGTAAGCGATATTCCCTGCAAAATCCTCGTCAATTTGCCGATAATGGAAGCGCGAATGGCGAGTAGCGCGTGGCAATTGCAGGCAATTCAGAAGAGACAGGAGGCATAGCGCATGTATGAGGCGTACTGGGGTTTGACAGAGCCGCCGTTCACGCTTACACCCGATCCCCGTTTCCTGTATATGAGCAAGGAACACGAGGATGCGCTGGTGATGCTGCACTACACCATTACACGCAACCGAGGCGCAGGCATGCTGGTGGGCGACATCGGACTGGGCAAAACCACCCTCAGCCGCAAACTGCTGGAACTGCTCGACCCAGTGGAGTATAAAATCGTGCTGATCGTGAACCCTGTGCTGACCCCTATTCAGTTGCTGCAGGAAATCCTGCACCAGCTGGGCAACCCTATCCCGACTCGCAACCGACAAGTGCTGGTGCAGCACCTGTTTGACCACCTGCTGCAACTCTACGAACATGGGCAGCGCGTCGTGTTGATCGTGGATGAGGCACACCTGATCCGCTCAGCCAGCACCTTCGAGGAGCTGCGCCTGCTGCTCAACTGCCAGATGAACGACCAGTTTTTAATCAGCCTGCTGTTGCTGGGCCAGCTGGAGCTGCGCAAGAAGATTGAGCGGGTTCCTGCTCTAAAGCAACGGCTGGCGGTGCGTCACCAATTGAAGCCGTTAGACCAGCAGGAGACCGCCGCGCTGGTCGAGTTCCGCATGCGCACAGCAGGCTATGCGGGCGAGCGCATCCCCTTCACGCCCGATGCACTGTACGAACTGTATCAATACACGGGGGGCTACCCGCGCCTGATTTGCCAGCTCGCCGATAACGCCCTGATGATCGGAATGGCGGAGCGGGCGAACCAGATCGACGGCTTCCTGATGCACAGCGTGATTATGGACTTCGAAGGCAAGGAGTGGTGATATGAACCTGGTCGATGCCATTCGGAAAGCCTCACAGCAATCGCACGCGGCTCAGCCGGGGGCGCAATCCCCTGCCTTAGAAGCGAGCCGCATGCCCACCGTGGACCAGACAGAAGCGACGCCCGATCCCCAGGCGCTGCAAACGGTGCATTTCGAGGTGCGGCTCACCAATCAACAGCTGTATGACCTGCTAGGCTGGCTGGCGCGCACGATTCATCCTGTGATGACCCTGCAAGAGGCGGCGCACTACTTGCGCCTGCGCAAGGCGGAGCTGGAAACGCTGGCGGAACAAGGTGTTATCCCCGCTTTCAAAGTCGATGGACGGTGGCGTTTCCTCAAGAATGCGCTGGACGAGTGGATGCTGCTGCAAAAAGCCACCACCTTCGAGACCCCTTTGGATAAGGAGGAGAGCCATGCCGCGTAAGAGCGAAACCGTCCTGGCGATCGATCTGGGCAGCATGAGTATGAAGCTCTGCTGCGGGACGCTCCATTCGAACGGGTTCACAGTGGAGCATCTGATCGAGGCACCCCTGCCGCCCAATACCATCCGAGAGGGGCTGATTTTGGAGCCTGCCGTGGTGGCGCGTGCCCTGCGCCAGACACTGAATCAGGCAGGAGTGCGCCACCGCTCAGCGTTTGTGGCGGTCGGCGGACCGCAGGTCACGGCGCGCCCCGTGCGACTGCCCCCGATGACCCCTGAGGTGCTGCGTAAGTCCATTCAATTCGAAGCGGCACGCTACCTACCGTCCGCCGCCGAGGAACATCTCATCGGCTTCGAAATTCTGCACAGCGCCGAAGACCATTTAGAGGTACTGCTGGTTGCTGCGCCACGCTCCGTCGTGGACAGCGTCATCAGTGCGCTGGAGCGAGCAGGTGTGGAAGTGGCGCTGGTCGAGATTCAGCCGTTCGCCAGCCTGCGCACGGTGCACGCACTATGGCAGGAACGGATGCCCGCTGTGTTCGCGCTGCTGGATATCGGGGGTAGCCATACCCAGATTAGCGTGGCACGGGGAGGAACCTTGGCACTGACCCGTTATATCCCTATCGCGGGCGAGACGCTTACCGCCGCCCTGAAAGGCTACTTCCACTTCTCCGAGGAGGAAGTGAGCCATATCAAGCGCTCGCTCAATCTGGCAGAGTTGCTACAAACGGGCACACCGCAAGAAAATCCGCCGCTTCGGCTGGTACAGCCTATTCTGGATGAATTGATCCGTGAAATTCGTCGCTCGCTGAACTATTACCAGTCGCAGGTCCAGGCAAACACAAAGATTTTCTCTCCAACCCAGCAGGGTACCCCGGAGAATAAAATTTTGAAAACGCATGAGGGCGGTATCGAGACCCTGGTGCTGACAGGCGGGGGCGTGCTCATGCAGGGCATCGCGACCTATTTTGAGCATCGGCTGGGCATTCCCACTCAGCTGTTCAATCCGTTCGAAGGCGAACCGGGCTTGCTGCAGATAGAGCGTGTCCATCCCGATCAGCGGGCGCAGGGCGCACAGTGGGTCGTGGCACTGGGGACTGCGCTTGCCCCACTGGAGCAGCGCCAACCCTTTGCCCCCGCCACAGCACCACCAACGGAAGCCCAAGCGGCTTGAACCGCCGTAGGCGCATTATTCCAAGCGAGGTCTCTCTGGAGGTGATCCGATGCCAGTTATTAATCTTATTGAGCAAGAACTTCAGCATCGCCAGAGGCTGCAACGGCGTATCCGCTTGCTGGGACTGGTCTGGTTCGGGCTGATCGCGCTCGCAGTGGTCAGCTGGGGCACTTTGATTCTCTATGCAGGCTACCTGCAGATGCAGAGTGCGCAGATGCAAGAGGAAATCGTGCGCCTAACACCCACCCTGCACGCCGTGCAGCAAACGCAACGGGAGTTGACCAGCTTGCAACCCCAGATCAGCACCCTCCAAGCTGCCCGTAAGGAAACAGGACGCTGGCGACAAGTGCTACAACACCTCAGCATCCACACTCCGCCTAGCTGCTACCTGATCGGCGTGGAGTTCGGCAAGCGGAACGACCCCAAAAAGCCGATGGAGGTCGTAATCAAGGGTATCGCCTCCAGTCAGCAGGCAGTGGGCGACCTGATGCTGCGCCTGAACCAGTATCCCGAGCTGGAAAATGTGCGGCTGGACTATACGCAGGAGCGCAATCTGGACGAGCAAGGCAGTACCGTGGAGTTTCAGATTACCGCTCAGGTCAAAGGCACTGCCGCACCACAAACTTCCTCAGGAGGTGAACCCCGTGGCTCTTAGCCGGCGTACCCAGCGGTTCGAACAACTAACTAAATGGCTTGGCATCGGGTTAATCGGGCTGCTCCTGCTCAGCGTGGGCAGCATCTACCTCCCGTTCAGTTTTGTGCAAGAAGCCCAGCAGCAGCGGATGGAGCGCCAGAAACAACTGGAGCAAGCACGCCAGGCACCCCAACAACTGCGCCTCCTTCAACAGCAGCTGGAAAGCGCGCAGCGCGAACTGCGCTTCCTGGAAGCAGGTGTCTCCGAAGCGGCCTACATTCCGACCATGCTCAAACAAATCGAGCAGCTCGCCCAACAGCTCAACCTGAAAATCGCCGCCATTCGCCCGCAGCAGAATAACCAGAACAACCCAACAGCGCAAAACCAGCCCAGCCAGCAGCCGAACAATCAGCCACCTGCGAAAAAAGCCTACGAGGAACAGCTCATCGAAATCAACCTGCAGGGCAAGTTCTGGTCGCTGATGAGCTTCCTGCGGCAGCTGGACGAGTTCCCCAAGATCCTGGCAGTGCAGACGCTGAACGCGCAGACGAAACCCAAACCTGAACAGGACACCAGCAACCCCGACCTGGACATTCGGTTGACGGTGAAGGCATTCATCTTTCCACAGACTTCCAATCTGTCCCATCCTTCTGAGTCTTCCAGCGGGAGGCAAGAACATGGAAAAACCCCATGAGATGAAAACGAACCAGATCAGCACGCAGCAGGGAATCGCGATCGGTGTACTGAGCATGGTCTTGGTGAGCGTTGGGGTCTGGCAATGGCACTCGATGAGTGGACGCAAGCCATCACCCCGCACTGCAAACGCTGCTGCAGCCGCAACGGCACAGAACCCTTCGACCGCGAGCCGTGCAGCAGGGAACGCGCTGACGGGCGCATCGTTCACGCCATTCCCCGCGCGCGACCCGTTCCGACCCACAATAACTGCTGCCTTCAGCACACCAAATCGGCTGGTGCCGCCTGAAAAAACCAGCCAGAAAACCACCCCGCGCACCATAACGGGCACACCGCCAGTACCGCCTATCGCACTGCCCCCACCCGGCGGGCTGGAGATCAAGCAGACGGACGCGCCTGAACCAACACCCGTGCCCGACTGGACCCTTGTCGGTATCGTTCAAGGACCACGCCCCCTCGCGATCCTGAAAGATTCCGAAGGCAATCGGCGATTCGTACAACTGGGCGATCGACTGGAGGGAGGTTGGCGTGTCCGACGCATCGAACGAGGCAGGCTGACCCTGCAAAAAGGGCAACAGACGATTTCTGTCAATGTCGGCAGCTCCACAACATCCCACGAAAACCCAGCGAGCCGTTCAACAGGAGGGATACAGCAATGAAAGCTTCTTGGCGATCCGGATGGGTGCTCAGCCTTGCTCTGCTGACTCTGATACCTCTCTGGAGCCAGCGGATTACGAGTGTCAAGGCATTCGAACAGTCTGGTCAGGCGATTGTGCAGGTCCTGGGCGAGAAGGTACCCCGCCCTCAGGTCTCCATATGGCATGGGCGCTACCTGGTGCTGGATTTCGCTGCGAGACTGGGCATGCGCCGCCAGCAGGCACGATTCACCACACCCGTCACCACCTACCTGCGCTACGGCTGGTTCAGCAGTAATCCGCCCCGTGTGCGTGTGGTCGTCACCATGCGCGGCAGGCAACCTTATCAGATCGAGGCAATAGAGGGCGGTTGGCAGGCGCGCGTCGGATCCGTTTCGGCTTCCAATCAGACTCGCTCGCCCGATGGGCAAGCCAAGGACAAGCTTGCCACTATCCGCATCGAGTGCGAACCGCCCAAAGAGCATGTCGGTGAGGAAGGTTCCAGAACCCAGATCGCCCAGCGGGATGGCGTACTACCTCCTGCTATGCGGTCCAGCAGGGGCACAGTGCCAACGCCTCCTAATCCGGGTCAACATCGGGACATGGCGATGAATCCATCAGGAACCGCACCTCGCGAAGCGACGATCTCGCTCGACTTCGTGGGCGCGGAGATCGGCGATGTGCTGAAGGCACTCGCCATTCAATCCGGCGCCAACATTGTCACGGCGCCCGATGTCAAGGGCACTATCACCATCAGCCTGAACCGCGTCTCGGTAGAGGAAGCGCTCCATCTAATCACGCGTCTGAGTGGCTACCGCTACGAGCGAATCGAGAACACTTATGTTGTCGGCACGCCGAAATCCATCGCAGAGTTCAAGGGCAGTGAACCCAGAACGGAGTCGCCGCGCGCGGTGGAGGTGCTAGCCCTGAAGCAGGCAAAGGCGACAGATGTCGCCACCTTCCTGAACAGCGCGTTTCCCAGCATCAAAATCATGCCCGCCAGCGAAAAAGAAGCGAACTATGTACTGATCGAGGGCGAGCCTGCCACGATCGCTGCGGCGAAAGAGGCGGTCAGCCGTTTTGAGACCGCTATCGGAGCAGGCGATCAAATCGTGATCGAAGTTTACCGGGTGCGCTTCGCCGATGCACGCGACTTGATCCGTATCCTGAACCAACTGGTGCCAGCGGTCAGCGCCTCGCTGGGGCCAGGCGCGATGCTCAGTCCGGCGCGTATGGGAGGTGGCATCAGCTCGATGGTTCCAAGCGGCGGCGATACCCCCAGTGCCACTGCGCAACAGATGGGGGCAGCGATGCCCGCCGGCACAAGTGCCAGCATAGGAACCGACGCGCAGCCACCCAACCTGCTCGTGCTGATGGGCGCACCCCACGAGGTGCAACGCGCCCTCGAAGTGCTGCAAAAGGTGGATATCAAACAACCTCAGGTGCTTATCGAAGCGCGCGTAATGGACATCTCCGAAGCCAGCCTGAAATCGCTGGGGTTGTCGTGGAGCCTGTTCCAGTCGGGTAGCGTGAATACCTTCGATCGAACTCAACCACCGCCTTTCCCAACCAGCGGAACCACCACGCCCAATCAGCAGGGTGCACGCTTCAATAAAGATGGACAGCTCGGTATCGACTTCACCCTTGTCAAAAAACCTGTAGATTTCAGCGCAACGCTGAACGCGCTGGCGCAAGACCAACGCAACCGCCTGCTGGCAAACCCGCGCGTCGCCACGCTGGACGGACGCTCCGCCCGAATCTTTATCGGCGACGAGGTGAACTATGTCAAGCTCATCCAACAGACGCAGCAGGGCGCGAATGTGCAGACCGACACGGTGCAAGCAGGCATCATCCTCGAGGTGTTGCCGCGCGTACACGAGGACCACTCCATCACGCTACAGATTAAGCCAGAAGTGAGTGTCATTACGGGCTTCCTGCAGGTGCCAGGGGGCGGCTCGCTACCCCAGTTGGCGCGACGCAACGCCGACACGACTATCCGCCTGAATAACGGCGAAACACTCATTATCGGCGGACTAATCCGCGAAAGCGACATCAAGACAATCCAGAAAGTGCCCCTGTTGGGGGATCTACCCTTCTTCGGCTACCTGTTCCGTAAAACAAACACTCAGCGGGATCGCTCGGAGATTGTCATCACGCTGACGGTGCGTGTACTGGAATGAATCTGGGTGAGCTGTTCCTGCAGGCAGGTCTGGTCAGCCATGAGCAGCTGCAGGATGCCCTCCAAAAACAGCAGGAGGGCATCCCGCTGACATTAGACCGCCTGCTCGTCCAGCTCGGCTACATCACCGAAAAGGACCGCGTGCGCATTCTGGGTCAGCACTGGGGCGTCCACTTTGTAGACCTCGTGGAGACCCCACCCGACCCCACGCTGGCGTCGCTAATCCCCGCCGAGATGGCAAAGCGCTATCGCGCCGTGCCCGTTGCACAGCACAACGGCAAGCTCACCGTCGCCTTAGCCGACCCGCTCGATATCTTCGCTATCGACGAAATCCGCCAACATACCCGGCAGGAAATCGAGGCGGTTATCGCCACAGAGGACGACATCCAGAACGCCTTGCGCAATCTGTACCGCACCAGCGCAGCGGTCACCGAAGCGGTGCAGGAGCTAATGCGCGACATCGGCGAGGCACAGGTTCAAACGGCTTCCGCCGAAGAAGAGGAACTCTCTGCCGAAGAGCTGCGTGAGATTGCTGACGACGCTCCCGTTGTGCGCCTCGCCAACATGATTATCACGCAAGCGATCAATGACGGTGCAAGCGATATTCATATCGAACCTGCTCGTGACTGTGTTAAGGTGCGCTATCGCATCGATGGGGTTATGCTCGACGCGCTGGTGCTGCCCAAGCGGGTACAGGCATCGCTCACTTCCCGCTTCAAGATTATGGCAGATATGGACATCGCCGAGAAGCGCGTGCCCCAAGACAACCGCATCAGCGCGACCATCGACGGGCGCGAGTACGACTTCCGCGTCTCCACACTGCCTTGCATCTACGGTGAGAAAATCGTGATGCGGGTGCTGGACAAGTCGAGTGTGCGCGTCGGGCTGGACAAGCTCGGCTTTCTGCCCGATACGCTGGCAACGCTGGAGGAGGTCATCAGCCGCTCCTATGGCATCATCCTCGTAACGGGACCCACAGGATCGGGCAAGTCCACCACGCTCTATTCCATCCTTTCACGCCTAAATACCGGGCTGGTGAACATCATCACGGCGGAAGACCCAGTAGAGTATGAGTTGCCAGGCATCAATCAGGTGCAGGTGAACCCGAAGGCGGGGCTGACCTTCGCCTCCGCGCTGCGGGCGATGCTGCGCCAGGACCCCGACATCATCATGGTCGGTGAAATGCGCGACACCGAGACCGCCACCATCGCCATCGAAGCCGCGCTGACAGGACACCTGGTGCTGTCCACCCTGCACACGAACGACGCCTCCAGTGCGCCCCCACGCCTGATCGAGATGGGGGTGGAACCGTTCATGATTGCCTCCTCGCTGATTGCGGTACTGGCGCAGCGACTGGTGCGCACCCTCTGCCCACGCTGCAAACAACCCGATCGCCCAAGCGAGTCGGACTTCCTGCGCTACGGCTTCACCCCACCCGCGAATCTCCACGAACGGGAGATTTATCGGGCAAAGGGCTGCGATTACTGCAAAAATACGGGCTATAAGGGACGCACAGGTATTCACGAGCTGCTCGTGATCAACGACGCAATTCGCGACCTGATTCTCCAGCACGCCGCCGCCTATGCCATCCAGAAGGTGGCGGTGGAACACGGGCTACGCCTGCTCAAAGAGGACGCGCTCCAGAAAGTACTGCTTGGACGCACCAGCATCGAGGAGGTCGTGCGCGTAATCTACAGCGGCTAAACACAGCATTTCAGACTCAATCGATCCGACCAGTCCAACCTGTCCGATCGGTCGCATCGGAAACACGGAGGAAAGCGATCATGGCTGCCCAAACCGAAGTCATCTTGCAGAAGGTGAAGGAACTCGCGGTGCTACCGCAGGTGGTGCATCAGGTGCTGGAACTGACGAACAACCCGAACGCCACCGCACGCGACCTGGAGCGGGTCATCAGCATCGACCAGGGCATGTCGGTGCGCGTGCTGAATACCGTCAACTCCGCCTACTACGGCTTGCCGCGCAAGATCGCCTCCATCAAAGACGCGGTGGTGCTGCTCGGCTTTAAAACCATTCGCAACCTGGCGATGACCGCCAGCATGTTCGATCTCTTCGTCGGCAAGACCGACCGTCAGAACCTGCGGCGAGGCAAATGGTGGCGACACTCCATCGATACAGGGCTATGCGCCCGCTTGATTGCCTCGCAGGTGGACGGTGTCTCGCCCGACGAGGCGTACACCGCAGGACTACTGCACGACATCGGTAAACCGTTGCTGGACCGCTATGGGGGTGCACCGTACGAACAGGTAGAAGACCTAATGAATCAGGGCATGCCCGAACTGGAGGCGGAGCGCGAAGTGTTCGGCTGCGACCATGCCGAGGTAGGACGCGAAATCAGCCTACACTGGGGCTTTCCCGAAAAGCTCGTGGAAGCTATCGGCGAACATCACGCGGAGACACTGCGCCCATGGCAGGATACAAGACTGGTCGCCGTCGTCATCCTGGCTAATCAGCTGGCGCACCTCCTCCGCCAACCCCATCCCCCTGACGACTGGTGGTTCTCCTTGCCCGCATGGCTGATGGAGGCACTGCACCTGACTTCGCAGCGGCTGCATTCGCTCCAATTGGGCTGCGAAGCAGAAATCCACTCCTCCCCCATGGCGGCGCTGGGGTGATAGAGGCGTGCCCCCTTCAGCGCATCCCTAACAGCAGACACATAACAACGCTCAACACCCGCTGCCAAAGTTGGACAGCACTGTCCGTAGGTCGGCATCGTCCACAACGCCATCCCCGTTCAGGTCCTATTCTCAAAAATAAGCCACCCGATTTCACAAACAGCCCCCACAGCCAACAATCGGTTTGCATGGGGCAGGGAAGAGTGGCTTACTGCCGAACTGCCGTTTGGAATGGTGCTGAACGGAATCGATGCCCTGCTCATGCAGGGCGCACGAATGCTGGAAGGCAAGCGCGTCGGGCTAATCACCAATCACACGGGTCTCACCGCCGACCGGCAGCCCACCATCGACGCGCTGCGTGCGCTGGGTGTCCGCCTGACGGCACTGTTTAGCCCAGAGCATGGCATTCGCGGGCAGTTGGACGAGCACGTGCCTGACACGGTCGACGAGCGTACCGGACTACCTGTCTACAGCCTCTACGGTGAGCGCAGGCAGCCCATACCGCAGCAGCTGGAACAGGTCGATATCCTGCTTTTTGATATTCAGGACATCGGCACACGCTTCTACACCTATATCTCCACGATGGGGCTGGCGATGGAGGCGTGCGCGGAGAAGGGTATTCCCTTCATCGTGCTGGATCGGGTCAACCCGATTAATGGGGTCGCCGTGGAGGGACCGCTCGCGGATGCAGAGCGCCTCTCCTTCACTGCCTATCATAGGCTCCCTGTGCGACACGGCATGACCGTGGGCGAGTTGGCGCAGATGTTCAACGCCGAGCGCGGGCTGAATATCACGCTAACAGTGATCCCCTGCAGCGGCTGGAAACGCACCCAGTGGTTCGACGAGTGCAGCCTCTACTGGGTGAATCCATCACCTAACATGCGTCGCCTGCAGCAAGCACTGCTCTATCCGGGCATCGGCTTGCTGGAGGGGACGAACCTCTCCGTGGGGCGGGGCACCGACACACCATTTGAACTGGTTGGTGCGCCCTGGATTGACGGCAGAAGACTCGCAGGCATGCTGAACGAGCTGCCGACCAGCACCGGGGTGCGCTTTATTCCCCTGGTCTTCACACCGACTGCCAGCACCTATCGGGGGGTGGAGTGCCAGGGTGTCTCGATCTTTATCACGGAACGCGCGAAAGTACGCCCAGTCGCGCTCGGACTCGCGCTTGCCTATGCCCTGCGGCGGCTCTATCCGCGCGAATGGGAGGCTCAGCGCATGCTGGGACTGCTTGCCAATCGGGAGGTACATACGCTGCTGATGGAGGGTGCTGAGCTGGAGCGGATACTGCAGCGTTGCGCCCGCGACGAGCGCATCTTCCGTCGACGCCGCCAGCGATTTTTAATCTACTCGTGACATCGCTCTAAGCGAGCGCGTAAGCCAATCACGGTCAGCCCGACGACCTGCCCCATTGTTTCATCATATCGCACGACCACGCCCTCGCCAATGTCCTGTCCTACCGCTGCACGCGGCTCACCAAATGACAGGTACAGAACATCAGCCTTCGCATCGTAAGACCATTCCACCGCTCGATTCGATGGTATCAGCTCTGTTGTTGCCATAAGCTCTGCCTCCTTCGCGAAGGACGGCTATACCCCATAACAAAATCCTGTCTGCGTTAGAAAGCCCCCGCACGCCGTGCAGGGGCACAAGGCTCACATTGATCGGGTTACCAGTGTCAGAAAGTCTCGTGGGCGCGCAGGCGGATCGACACATCGCCGCTGACGGTTTCTGCGCTGAGTATGCCCTTGCCCTCGCCGCAAACGCCCCGATAACTATTGCGCTCGTGGCTCACCTCGCGACAGCTGAGACCACACTCGATGTCGCTCGAAACCGTGCGCAGCGAGACCCGGCAGTCGCAGCCGTCGGGTAAGCGCAGTTCGATATCGCCGCTAACAGTGGTCAGGCGTGCCTCGCCCGTCAACGGCTGAAGCAGTTCGGCGGTGATGTCCCCCTTCACCGTTTCAAGGCTCAATTGCTGGGTGTTGAGCCGTTCAACGGAGATGTCGCCGTGGGTGGTGTGCAGACGCACCTGTTCCGCGTCGGCGTCGTGCAGGTAGAGGTCGCCACTCTGGGCATCCATCTGGACCTTTGCCCCTTTGAAATGCTCCAGATAGATGTCGCCTCGGATGGCGGTCGCCTCGATGGTGCCCGCGATATGGTGCAGGCTCAGGTCGCCATGCTGGGTGCGCAGGTGCAGCTCGCCCTCCAACTTCTCCACGCGGATATCGCCCCGTTCAACCTGCACGCTGAGGTTGACCTGGCGTGGCAGCTGCAAGGTGAGGTCGATAATCTGACTGATGCCGACATCGAGTTCAGGGGGGGTGATGCGCACGCCCGTCTCGGTCTGCTCCACAAGCAGGCTCCACTGGCGCAGCTTCTCCTGCAGGGTGTCGGGGCTGGCTCCCCGCAAGCGCACCTCGGCTTCGACCCGTCCCCCTTCGAAACCGCCTGTGATGATCAGATCGCCTGCAGGGAGCCGAATTTCAACGGTCTGCCCCGATTGGACAGCAAAGGTCATGGTGTGTTCGGTGCTGGCTTCGTGTCGCTGCCAGCGCGGGATGCCCCAGCCCTCGCGCTCCAGCTCCTCGAGGGCTTTGCGCATCTCTTCCAGTCCACGCTGGGTCTGGGTGCGGATAGTTTCGACGATCGCGCGCCAGTTGACGCCGCGCACTGCCTCTTCCGTGGCGCGTGTGATGCGTTCGAACAGGCGACGGGCTTCCTCTTCAGGGCGCGTCCGCTCAGTTTCAGTGGCTTCGCCCACGATGCCATGCTCTGCAGCTGTCAGCGCGTCGATCAGCTCCGCCGCTTCCTCGGGTTTAATCCGGCCCTGTTCCACCAAGCGCAAAATGCGCAGTATCTCCTCTCTCATGGGGTTCCTCCGTTAGCGTAAGGCTCTAAGTTTGCGGGCTGCCTCTTCCGCAGTGATTTGTCCCTGTTCCAGCATATCCAGAATCTCGCGCTGCTGGTGCGCAATCTGCTCATTCTCCAGTGGTTGTGGCATAGGAGCCAGCCCCAGTGCGAGCAGCAGCGCGTCCAGCTTGTTACGTGCCGTGGGGTAGCTTATGCCCAGCTCACGCTCCACGCCCACCAGCATGCCGCGCGCCCGCAGGAACACCTCCAAAAAGCGCATCTGCTCAGCATCGAGCTGGCAGAATCGGCACGACTGAAAGTGCCCTTGCAGACTGGTGCCGCACTCCTCACAGGTAAGCTCCGATACCTGCAGCCTGCCGTTGCACACGGGGCAGCGCGTCGGCTGCGGATAGGCCTTTTTCATAGCGCCCCGTATTATACCCCACCGATTTCACTTTTGTCAAGTCCTAAGGGCATTTTTGGTGAGGATTTCTGAGCAGAGGATTGATTTTGTTGATGGCGCGGTTGTCTCGCCTCTCTCAACACGGAACCTCCATGTGGATGATTCGGAAACCCCCTTGAGCAGGGGCGCGGTGGCCACCCCTGCCCAGAACACGCCCCTAAAGGGCCCGCGCTGTTTACTCCATCACCGTGTAAATCGCCTGGAGCACGCGCTGGAGGTCAGGCAGGATCGCATACTCCAGCTCGGGACAGAAGGGGATATGCACATCGTAGCGGGCGACCAGCTGCGGCGGCGAGAGCAGCAAGTTGAACCGCTCTGGCACGCTGGTCATCTCGGTGATAATCGCCTGCCCGAAGCCGCAGGTACGGCTGTCCTCATGAATGACCACCAGTCGTCCCGTTTTCACCAGTGACTGCTCAATGGTCTCCCAGTCGCATGGCACGAGCGTGCGCAGGTCGATAATTTCCAGCGAGATGCCTTCGGGTTCAAGCTGTTCTGCTGCCTGCTGCGCCAGTTCCAGCGTGTTGCCCCAGGCGACGACGGTGACATCCTTGCCCTCACGGCGGATTGCCGCCTTGCCAAAGGGCAGCGCCTGATATTCGCGCACAGGGTGACGCACACGAAAAATATGCTTCGGAATGAGAATCAGCGAGGGGTCGGGGTCTTGAATCGCTGCCCAGAACAATCCAGCGGCGTCTTCGGGTGTGCTGGGGATGGCGACGCGCAGCCCCGGAATGTGCGCCCACCAGCCGTCGTTGCTCTGGCTGTGCCACGGACCGCCAGCTGGCAGGTAAGCCCCATAGGGAGCATAAATCACTAACGGGCAGCTCCAGTCCCCATTTGTGCGCCAGCGCAGCGTCGCCACCTGCGTCACCAGCTGGTGAAAACCCGGTGTGATGAAGTCAATGAACTGGATTTCGAACACGGGGCGATAGCCGGTGGCTGCCAACCCGACCGCCGTGCCTACAATGGTCGCTTCGGCTAAGGGTGAGTTGACCACCCGACCAGGAAAGCGGGAGCTAAGCCCCTTGGTGAAGCCGAACACGCCCCCTTTCGGGTCCTCAATATCCTCGCCAAACATAATCACCTCCGGGAAAGTCTCCAGCGCGGCATGGAAAGTGCGGTTAATCGCAGCGACCATCGTGGTCGGCTCCGATTCCGGCTCCAGCGGCATCGGTTTGTAGGTTCGCACCGGCTCGCCATACAAATGATCCATCACACGCGCGGGGTCGGGCAGGGGAACCTGTTCCACCTCCTGATAGATAGCGTCGATTTCCCGAGCAATACGGTCCGACAAATCGGACAGTGCCGCCTCGGTGATAACCCCTTCAGCAATCAGGCGTTCGGTGTAGAGTTTGATGGGGTCGCGCTGCATCATCGCCTCGATCTCCTCGGCGGGGCGATAGACGCGATGGTCGTCGGCGCTGGTGTGGGAGCTGAGCCGGTCCAGCTCACACCAGAGGATGACAGGACCCTCGCCCCGGCGAGCGCGCTGGATGGCTTCGCCACTCTTTTCGTATACTTCGAACGGATCGCGCCCATTGACAAACATCACCCATCGCTCATCGAACACATGCAGGCGCATGGGCAGCATGTGGCGCGTGGGCGTGCTAATCCCGTACTGGTTATCCTCCACAAGGAACACAATAGGCAGTCGCTCTTGAATAGCGAAACAGACAGCTTCGTAGAACTCGCCCTGGCGGCAGGCAGCATCGCCAATATCGCACAGCACGATGCGGTCGTCGCCTGCCATCTTGATGCCCCACGCCGCTCCTGCCGCGGGCAGGCACTGCGAGCCGGTGGGGGTAGCAAAGCCAAACACATTCAACGCTTTGGAAGAGTAGTGGGCGGGCATGTTGCGCCCTTCGGAGCTGGAGCCTGTACGCGCCAGAAAGTCGAGCGCAATATCGCGGGGCGTCATGCCGCGTGCCAGCATAATCGCGCGGTCGCGATAGGTGGGGAAAATAATGTCGTCGGGGCGCAGGTGATAAACAATTGCGGCGAGCGCCTCATGCCCCATGCTTGGCACCTGGAACCAGCCCTTCCCCTGCCGCATTAAAATGCCCTCACGCCGATCGCCCTCGCGCGAGAGCAACATCACCTGCAACAACTCTAATTTCGGTAGTGTCCCTGTCTCCATCGTTGCTGGCTTCATCGCCTACCTCCTTATCCTCTGGTCTTGCGAAATTATACCCGCTCAATCAGTCCCGCTGCGCCCATGCCGAGCGCTGCGCACATCGTAATCAACCCGTAGCGTCCGCCACTGCGCTGCAGCTCATACAGAATAGTCACCACCTGGCGTGCACCCGTGCAGCCCAGCGGATGTCCCAAGGCAATCGCACCACCCAGCATATTCACACGCTCCAACGGCAGGGGATAAACAGCCTGTGCCGCCAGCACCTGAGCCGCGAACGCCTCGTTGAACTCGATACGGTCGATATCCTCGAGGGTGAGGCGGTGGCGCTGAAGCAGTCTGGGCACCGCGTAGGCGGGTGCGATGCCAAAGTCGGCAGGTTCCACCGCCACAACGGTATAGCCCACGAACCGCGCCATCGGTTGGACGCCCAGCTCGTTCGCCTTGCGCTCGCTCATTAACAGCACGGCGGCGGCACCGTCACTACGCTGCGAAGCATTACCCGCGGTGATGACCCCCTGCGGATGAAAGGCGGGTTTGAGCTTGCTTAATGCCTCCAAACTGGTGTCACGACGGGGTCCCTCATCCTGTTCCAGAGTGATGGGCACAGCAACAGGGCGCCCGTTTTTATCCACCTCTTGCAGAATAGTCTGCACGGCTATTATCTCCGCCTTGAACTTGCCAGCATCCTGTGCCGCAATGGCTTTCTGATGGCTTTGCAGGGCGAACTCGTCTGCCTGCTCGCGCGTGATACCGAACTTACAGGCAAGCTGCTCAACGGATAGCCCCATGCTAAGATAGGTATCGGGCGCATGGGTCATCAAGTAGGGATTCGGATGGGTGCGGATATCGAGAAAGGGCACGCGGCTCATGCTTTCCACGCCACCTGCCAGAACGACCTCGGCATCCCCGCTGCGGATGCGCTCGGCGGCGATGGCGACCGCTTCCAGTGCCGACGCACAGAATCGGTTCACCGTGGTGCCCGGAATGGTGACAGGCAACCCCGCACGCAGAGCCGCAACACGAGCGATATTCATCCCCGATTCACCTTCGGGCGTCGCACAACCGAAAATCACATCCTCGTTCTCTGCAGGGTTCAACGCGGGCACACGCTCCAGCACGGCGCGCATAGCGATGGCTGCCAACTCATCGGGGCGAGTGTGGCGCAGGCTACCGCGCGGCGCCTTGCCGATAGGTGTGCGTACCGCGGCCACAATCAGCGCTTCACTCATTGGCTTGCCTCCATCCGGAGTATACCCGCGAGGGCAAGAGGTTCAGATAGACGAAAGCAGACCATTCACTGGAAGCGGTGCCCTCATAGTTCCTCTTTAGGAGAGCCTGCTCCCAAAACGGGCAGAAGAATTAATCCCAAAGACCATTTACAACAAGTTTTTTGAGCAGGCAGAAAAGCTGAACTTGGTGGAGCGGAGCGGATTCGAACCGCCGACCTCTTGCATGCCATGCAAGCGCTCTCCCAGCTGAGCTACCGCCCCACCGCCTGCTACTCACCGTCGTCCTCCGACGCACTCTATTATACCGCATAACACCCTCTCGATTCAAGCGTAGGGATAGCGTTGTACCAGTGGACATGATACCATGCCCGACCCTATTCGTACAGCGCACCATAGGCAGTGCATGCCCGAAAGTCGGCGCTTTCGGGGTCGGCAGTGCCGAACATGCCCCACTGATGGGGACGGAATACGCGCTCCAGGGGCACATTATGCATCGCCACCGGAATGCGCAGCATCGAGCAGAGAGTAATCAGCTCGCTGCCAATATGCCCGCCACTCAGCACGCAGTGGTTGGCACCCCAGTGCGCCATCACGGTGTACACATCCCGAAACGCACCCTGCCCAGTCGTGCGCGGCACAAACCATGTGGTCGGCCATGTCGGGTTTGTGCGCTCATCCAGAATAGTGTGAACTTCATCCGGCAGGTCGATAGTGTAGCCTTCGGCAATCTGCATCACGGGTCCGATACCCTCGACGAGATTAAGACGAAACATCGTGGCAGGCATACCGCCGCGCGTGCGGAAGCGGGTGCTCCAGCCACCACCGCGGAAATACTCCAGCATGGCACAGTGCCAAGTGGTTGCCTGTAAGCAGCGCTGCGCCTCCTCGGGCGTCACCTGCCACCAGGGCTTTATCATGGGCTTGCCATCCTGCATCTGTTCACCCGTGCCATCCAGGGCTGCCGGACCAGAGTTAATCAGGTGCAGGAAGCCCCCTTCCGCCATGCCAGTGGGTGTCCAGCCCGTCACGCGGCGCACCGCATCGGGTGACCAGTAGGTGCGCACATCGGCGAAAATCTGCGCTGCGCCCGTCAGCAGATGACCAAACAGCATGCCGATGCCATTCAGGTAATCGTTCTCCGTGGCTAAGATGTAGGGCTGGCGGATACCGTTCCAGTCGAAACTGGAGCAGAGAATCGCTTCCATAAAGTCGCCATTCGGCAAGTGGTCAGTCCACTGGCGTTGCCCCTGAAAGCCCCCCGCGATACCGTTGAAGCCGAGTGACTCCTCTTCATAACCCATCTCCGCCAGCTTCGGATTGCCCACCAACAGGTCGCGTGCAATCAGCGCCATCTGCACGCTCTGCTGCCAGGTGCGCTCTTTCTGCTCACGAGTGAGCTGCTTGTCAGGCGGATTGTAGTCTTTACCCTCTTTGCAATAGGTTTTGACCCACTGCATGGCACACTCATACTCCTCGCGGTCGTAGATGCCCCGTTCCATCCGACGCACAAACTCCACCATATCGACGGTCATCGTGCGCATGCCCAGATAGCGCTGCAAAAAGCCTTGATCGACGAGCGAGCCGACAATGCCCATCGAGACATTGCCCATCGACACATAGGTTTTGCCCTGCATGGTGGCCACGGCGATGCCACAACGCACAAATTGCAAGATGCGTTCGGCGACATCGGGCGGAATGGTGAAGTCGATTGCATCCTGCACATCGCGCCCGTAGATGCTGAAGGCAGGCAGGCGTTTATTGGCGTGCGCTGCCATCACGGCAGCAAGAAACACCGCGCCGGGGCGCTCAGTACCGTTGAAGCCCCACACCGCTTTGGGGCGTGTGGGGTGCATATCCATCACCTCGTAGCCATAGCACCAGCTGCGGGCAACGGTAAGACTGACGCCGACCCCCTCGCGCTCGAACTTCGCTTCGCAGGCAGCCGCCTCCGCAATCCCACCAATACAGGTATCAGCGATCGCACATTCCACGGGCAGTCCGCAGGCGTGGCGCAGGTTCTCGCTGATAAAGCGTGCCACACTCTGCGCCATCTGCATCGTCGCCACTTCCATACTCTCGCGCACGCCCTGCCGACGCCCATCGATGACGGGGCGAATACCCACTTTGGGCAGCGCGCCTCGCAGGCGATTCGCGGCTGGATTGATGCTCCACGGTGCTTGCACCATCGCTTTGCCTCCCTATAACGCAAGATTTCGGCATGGCGCAGGCATTCCCTGCCAAAAAACAAACCCTCTCCCTAAGAGAGGGAGAGGGTTTGGGTGATTGGTGATCGCGTGTTTCAGATATTCGGGTTGTCCGCGCTGGGATTTTGGTTCAGGCGCAGCTTGTTGCCGCCGCCACCGACGACCCCCGGGAACTGATCCATGAACACGGCGTGTGGCAGGTTCTTCGCATGCCCATCAACAAATGCCACATTCCAGTTTTCGGGGATGGGACCGTCGTTGGGCGCGCGCGATTCCCCATGCCAGATCGGGTAGGCGTCAAACACAATAATAATCTCAGCAGGGCGCGCCACATCCGCCAGCGAGCGAACATTTAGCATCCACTGCTGGGGCGTTCCGCCGCGCAGACGGTCCGTGTAGGTGTAGATAAGCCAGGTGTTGTACATATAGTCGTGCCCGATCACGCGGAAGTGATTCAGTCCGCTCAGTTCGAACAAGCTGGTTTCACTTCCGCTTCCAATAACAGAGGTGGAATCGGCCGGGCATGCCCACAGCGTTCGGGTCTTGCGGGTGGTCATACCCGCCCCAGTTGCTCCCGCCTTGATGTAGGGATCTACCTGGGATGGGAAGTAGAGCGGATAGCGTGGCGGATTCCCTGTCGCCGGGGCGACAGGTGCATTACCAATATACTGTCCGATCGGAAGGTAGCGCAGTTGCCGCAGGTCGCTGCCTGAAGTCTGACAGGCAGTGCCCTGCGGATTGATGAAGCAGGGTGTGGTGCGCACCCACAGGTTGAGATACTGACCCATCGTGTTTGGGTTGGTCGGCTCGGTAAGGCCGTAGGGGATATTAATCGCTAAGGGCACCTTCTCGTCATAGTCCTGCACATACATCAGAGCGCCGGTGGCGATCTGCTTGATGTTGTTCAAGCATTGAGTGCGCACGGCACTATCGCGTGCACGGGCGAACACCGGGAATAGAATCGCCGCCAGAATGGCGATGATCGCGATTACGACCAGCAACTCGATCAATGTGAAGCCAAGTTTTCTCATTGCTTGCTACACCTCCTCAAATAGGGCTTGCCTGCTTTTGCTGGTTGGATGCGGGAGGCGGCCCCTGCACAGGCGGAATCTCCTTTGGTTCCAGCATGTGCCTATAGAACCACCAGCTTGCCAGTAGCATCAGCAATGCCACCACCAACAACCCAATCGCCAGAACAGGATTGTTTCGAAACGCTTGCATCGGTTCCCCTTATCGCACACAGTTGTTCCAGATAAGCCAGCGCAAATTCGCCGCGTTGAAGTCGCGCAGCTCCTCCGGGTTCGAGCAGTTCGCGTTGCGGGGTGGAGAGGGCACGACCGCCTCCAGTTTGAACCATTTGGTATGCCCGTCCATCAGGGTAATGTTCAGACCACCCATATGCCGCGCCAGGATGGGGCTATAGCCTACCGTTCCACTCCGTGCCAACCCTTGAATGACCATGCGGAAGGTGGGTTCGCCCTCGCAGCCGCCATAAGCGTTGTTATCCGCCGAGGAGCCAAAGCAGTTGCCCTGTGGAGGTGCATTACCATTCGCGGTCTCCGCCAGCATCACAAACTGGGCAGGGCTTCGGATCGATGAGAGCGAGGGCACCATTATGGTCTCAGCACCGCCCGGCAAGCCACCACCGATCCAATACCAGCCCGCAATATGCGCGTTATAACCGATGGAGAGCCAGCCGCGATGGAACCAGTTGTTGAGGTCGATTTCGAAGGGCGGTTTTTTCCCGCTGGGACAGAAAACCACATCCTTATTCTTCACATAAGGTTGCACCAGCCCTGCCCAGAACTTACGCTGCTCGTCTGGCAGCCCGCCCGTCGGACCCAGCACGATGCGGTTGGGGGGTAGCACATTCTCATGGTCGGCAGCATACATCAGCACTGCCTTTCCCAGCTGGTTCTGATTGGAGGCGCAGGTAGACTGTCGCCCCTTCTCACGAGCCTGCGCGAACACCGGGAACAGGATCGCCGCCAGAATGGCGATGATCGCTATCACGACCAGCAACTCGATCAAAGTAAAGCCACGAATGCCTCGACTGTATCGCATCATAGGTCCTCCTCCATTATACCTGTGTGCTGGCGAAAGAAAGCGCGTTTCCACCAGCTCTCTCTATTATACCCCATGTTGCCGATTCCTGCTTATTGGCTTTCGACGAAGGGGATACAAGGCAGGTTCCTTATTTAATGGTACCCATCAGGTCGTAGATGGGCGAAATGACGGAGAAGGCGAAGATTCCGATGACCAGCCCCAGAAAGAGCATCAGCACAGGCTCCAGCGTGGAAGTCAACCCCTTGAGTTTTTGTTGCACTTCGTCATCGTAGAAGGCGACCACTTCGCCCAGCATTTCGGGCAGCGCGCCCGTCTTTTCCCCAGCCGCGACCAGTTGTACCACGAGGCTGGGGAAGAGCCCCGTTTCCCGCATGGCGGTTGCCAGTGGGATACCCGCTTCGACCTCCGCGCGGATGGTTGCCATGGTGCGGCGCATGCGGTGGTCACCGGAGGTGGCAGCTGCCAGATCAAGGGCACGGGGCAGGGCGACGCCCGTGGCAATGAGTGTCTGCAGGGCGGATAGAGTGCGTGTGAGCACCACCTTGCGCGTCAGATCACCCACCAGCGGCAGGCGAGCAATCCAGTAACTGAGCGGCTCGCGGACGCGAGGCAACTGCCAAGCCCCCCACAGCCCGCCCAGCACAAACAAAGGCATCAACAGCACCAGCAGCTTATGCCGCCCACCCAGATCGCCCAGCCACACCAGCGCCTTCGTGGTAATGGGCAGATCCACATTCATCTGCTTGAACATCTCGGAGAACTTAGGCATAATAAACACCACCATATAAGCCATCACGAACAGCGTCGCGATGAACACCACCGCGGGGTACATCATAGCGGATTTGACGCGCCGCTGCAACGCGAGTGCATCGCTAAGATAATCGGCGGCGCGCTTGAGCACTTCATCCAGGCTGCCGCTCGCCTCCGCCGATTGCACCAGGTTCACATAGAGGTCGGGGAACACATGCGGCTGGCGCCGCATCGCTTCCGAGAGAGGAGTGCCACCTTCCACCTCGTCGCGCACCTTCTCTAACGCCTCGCGCAGCGTGCCGGGCTTCATGTGCTCTATCATGGTCTGCAGCGCTTCCATGAGGGGGATACCTGCACGGATCATCACGGCGAACTCACGGCTGAAAGCGACCAGCTCGTCCAGCCGTGCGCGTTTGAGAAGCATGAACCCGCGCCGTTCGGCATACGCCCGCTGCTGTTGCACCTGCAGCACGAAGTGCCCTTCGCGATGCAGGCGTTCCACCGCTACCTGCACACTCGGTGCTTCGAGGGTCAGCTGACGCATCTCACCGTTTTTGGAACGGACACGACATTCGTAAAGAGGCATGGCGTGTTAGGCAACCCTGCTTTGGAGGAAGGACAAGTCAGCTGGGGGCGTGTCATCTATATCGTTGGCGACCACGCGCAAAACCTCCTCTAAACTGGTTTTACCCGTCCGCACGAGGCGCAGTGCATCTTGATAGAGCGGTACCATCCCGTTCTCGATGGCAGCTTCGCGGAGGGTGGCGGTCGGCTGATGGTGCATGATACCGTGCCGAATGGCATCGTTGACATCCATCAGCTCCATAATCGCGCTGCGCCCACGATAGCCAGTGAACTGGCAGCGGTGGCAACCACGCGCGGTGTAGACCGTCGCGTTCACCAGCATCTGGGGGGTCAGGCGCAGGCGAGTGAGCAACTCCGGATTGGGTTCCGTAGGTTCCTTGCACTCGGCACATAGCAGGCGCACCAGTCGCTGCGACAGCACGCCCACCAGCGCAGATGCCAGCAGGAACGGCTCCACCCCCATCTCGATGAGTCGCCCCGGTGCGCCCGCCGCCTCGTTCGCATGGAGCGTAGAGAAGACCATATGTCCCGTGAGGGCGGCCTCCACCGCGATGACTGCCGTCTCGCGGTCGCGAATCTCGCCCACCAGCACCACATCGGGATCCTGACGCAGAATCGCGCGTAGCCCCGTCGCAAAAGTCAGCCCGGCGCGCGGGTTCAAATTTGCCTGCACGATGCCCGGCAGCTGATACTCCACCGGATCCTCAATGGTGATAATGTTGCGTTCGGGGGTGTTCAGATGGCTGAGCGCGGCGTAGAGCGTGGTGGTCTTGCCCGAACCTGTCGGACCACAGACGATAAGCATGCCATAGGGACGTTCGATAATGCGCTTCAGCCGAATCAGTTGCAGCGGCTCCAGCCCCAGCTTCTCCAGGTTGAACCGCTCGGTCGATTTTTCCAAGATACGCAGCACCACCTTTTCGCCATAGATGGACGGATAGGTGGACACGCGCAAATCGTATGCCTGACCACCAATCTGATAGGCGATTCGTCCGTCTTGGGGCACGCGCTTCTCGGCAATATCGAGATGAGACATGATTTTAACGCGCGCGACCACCGCGTCGTGCAGCTCTTGCGGGATTTCGGAGGTTTCGCGCAGCACGCCGTCGATACGCTCGCGCACACGAGTACGGCTCTCCAGCGGTTCGATATGCAGGTCGCTGGCGCGGTCCGCAATCGCGCGATTGATGATTGCTTCCACCAGCCGAATGACGGAGACATCCTCCTCTTCGGCGGTGCGGATGCGCTGTACCACGCTGCGCACATCCTCGTCCAATCCGTAGTAGCGCATCAGGGCGTCCTGAATCTGCGGGCGTGAGGCGACCGCGACCGAGATCTCGCGCCCAGAGGCGGCACGCAGGTCGTCCACCGCCACAATATCGGCAGGGTCTGCCATCGCCACCACCAACTGCGAGCCGTTCAGCGCGATGGGCATCGCTTTGCAGCGCAGAGCAACCTCGCGCGGCACCAGCGCGACCGCTTCCGGCTGGACAGAGAGTGTCTGAAAATCGATCAGGGGCACGCCATACATCACGCTCAGCACGCGGGCACGGGTGCGCTCGTCAATCGCACCAACGCGCACCAGATAGTCCTCTATTGGCTCCTGCAGGTCAGTACGCGCGGCAATCAACTCGCCCAGTCGCTGCGCATCCAGAATGCCCTCTTCAATCAGCACATCGGTGAAGCGTCGAACCACCGGCTTATCCCTCCAGTGCAACTCCCTGCTCGCTCCAAACATGGATTATCGGCATAGGCAGGCAAGGGAATTAGACACGCCCTCGCGAAGGACGCATAGTCCCTCCCTGCACGGGAGCATAGGTATTATATGGGCGATGCGGGCGTTAACTATCTGGTTGATGCTGGGTTACGCCGCAAGTTGCCTTGCCTACGGAGGGAGCGACCGTGAATGGCTCGTACGGGTCGGACTGGTGCGGCAGGCAAGCGGTAAACAGATTTTTGTGCAATCGCAAGCTGGGGCGTTCCGCTGGGTCGATATCGACACGGGGCGCACGCTCGCCGAATCGCTCCCGGGCAGGCTCTGGCGCGTGGTGGCGGACGGGCAGGCACTGCTCGCGGAGCTGCTCAACCCACCAGCAGAGCGGGTTCACGCCTTGCACCTGCGAGCCGAGCCAGCCGAGGACGCGCTGCTCATGGTGGGCACGGAACCCACGCGGCTAAAACCGTTCCGCGGCGCGATGGAGTGGCACCAGCGGGCAAGGTCAGGTGAGCCGACCTTGCTCACCATCAACTGGGTGCGGCTGGATGATTATCTCAAGGCGGTGCTGCCTGTTGAAATCCCTCCTCGTTTTCATCCCGAAGCGCTCAAGGCGCAGGCGGTCGCCGCCCGCTCCTTCACCTTCCGACGACTGAATCGCCACCGAGACGCCGGCTACGACCTATGCGACACGGAGCACTGCCAGCTCTACGGCGGTGTTCAGGCGGAACATCCTACGACGGATCGGGCTGTGGAGGCAACGGCAGGTGAGGTGCTGTGGTACAACGGGCGCGTTTTCGAGGCGCTCTACTGCGGCAACTGTGGTGGGCACACTGCCCCCAATGAGCAGGTGGGTGTCGGTACAGTCGCTCTGGAACCGCTGCGAGGCATCCTGGACTGGGACGCACTGGGGAGGCGATATTACTGTGATGTTGCGCCGAACCCGCGCTGGAGCCTGACGCTTTCTCCGCAAGAGCTGCAACGCGCCTTCCCGGACGCGGGCAGACCGAAATCACTGCGCGTGCTGGAACGAGCCAGCAGCGGGCATGTGGTACGGCTCGCGCTGGAGGGCGACCGCGCCATGCTGGAGATCCAGGGGGCACTCTTTCGTCAGCGGCTCGGCACCACGCGCATCAAGAGCCTGCTTTTTACGGTGGAACCCGACGGCAACGGCTGGCACATCGCCGGGCGCGGATCGGGACACGGCACGGGGCTATGTCAGTGGGGCGCACAAGGACGCGCCCTCGCCGGACAAGATTATCGCACCATTCTGCAGGCATATTATTCAGGAACCACGATTGGAGTGCTGACAGGAATTAATCAAAATCCACCAGTAGCTCGGAATCAATAGCGTAGGTGGCTGGCGATTCGTGGGCGCTATCTGTAGCATGTCCAGTTGGGAAAATCCTGTCCAGCACCTTTTTAAGCCAGGCTTCCTCTTTTGCGGGATGTTCAGTCTATCCAATATCTTGGCAAATTGCTGCCAGTCTTGCAAGCCTCGTAGCTCCATCCAGAGAATGCCTGCTTGCTCAAGTTGCTGCTTATTCCGTTCGGAAAGCGTATCTGCAACAAATACCTTGCAGTCGCGTGCATAGACAACATCCGCACTTTCTGGATTTCCATGTCCCATCAGCTTTACCTCGCAACGATAAGCTTTTCCTTGAGGATCGATCAAAAAGAAATCCGCTTCGCGGATATGATCAGAATCACTGCGTCGCCCGAAATGCTTTTGGCGCACACGATGTAATGCGCATAGTGCCTGCATCAGAGGTGTCTCTACTTGCTTGCCTGCGGTACTCCATAACCCCCCGCGGATAGCCGCACGAGCGACTGCGAGAGCATTAATCACGACCAGACTCTCGCTGATGCTCAGGGTAACACTTACTTTGCGAAAAGTAATCGTGATTTCCAGCTCGATATTCTCATCAGCTTGAATCAATTCATCAATTATGATTTTTAATTTTTCATAATGTTCTCGCGAAGCATCAATCACGATTTCTTTTTTAGTGCTACGGCGTGCGTTCCCTATGGTTTTGAGATTCAATCCTGCGTTATGAGCAATCTCTTCTTTTGGAAGGCTAGGGTCGAGCATCGTTTCCCGATACCAGTCGACATCGATCGATTGGTTTCGCATCTTAGCATCGGCGACTTTTTTAAAGAACTCGATAACATAGTTGAGAAATTCGGTATCGATAAGATGTACGATTTCCGGACGATAATCTTGTCCTCTGAGCAATTTATAAACAATTTCGCGTGTCACGATATTAGGGATACGCATTACTGGTCTTGCCTCCTTGCTAACTGTACAAACTCTTCATAAAGCATAAAGCGTGGCATAAAGTCGGTAAGCAAATTACCGGAGCTAATCAGTTCACGAGCATAATCAAAGTAGCTCGGTTCTTTTTCGACAAGCAGAAAGTAGCGCTCGGTCAGCAAAGCGGCTTGACCCACTGTACCGCGCCCCGCGAACGGATCAAACACGAGGTCTCCTTTATAGGAGTATAACTGGACGACACGCGTCGCCAGCTCCAGGGGAAAGACCGCCGGGTGCACCGGATCGGAAGCTGGTGAAATCTCCCAGACATTGGTCGGCTCATAATCACCCACCACGCGACTCGCCTCCACAACCGTCTGATCATACTGCCGTATGTTCCAGTCGATCAATTTGTCGGTCGCCTTCCGATAGACCATCACATATTCGACCACCGAATTAGCTTTGTATCCCAAGGGTTTGCGATGCTGGAAAAAGCCACCGTTGCGATTTTTTGCACTGCCCGGTGGTTTGACCCAGATAATATCATCGATAAATTCAAATCCTATCCCGATGAGGCGCGGATGGATATCGAACGGGATCGCGTACCGCTTGCTGGAATGCTTGCGACTCATGCGCGGGATCAGCATAGGTGAGGTATTCAGCACAAAGAAGCGTCCTTCTTTCGTGATGCGGTGAACCTCACGGAATACGCGCACCAGAAACTCCAGGTACTCCTCGTAGCTGCGATACAGGGTGTAGTCGCGTGCGTTATAGTACGGGGGCGATGTAAAGGTCAAATGCACCGATTCTGACGGTACATAAGCAAGCAGCTCCAGCACATCCCCACATACCATCAGATTCTTGAGCCAATCGGGGCTGACTGGATGGGGCAAGCGACCGCTCGATTCGCGTGCTTGCCCAAACTCGCGCTGTATGACCGAGCAAATCAGTTCGTTGGGATGATTCATTAACGGAAGCAGGTGAGTGCGAACCTCGTCACGGTGCCGGAAGCAGAGCAAGGCGCGAATAGCTTGCAGCACAACCTTTGGATCGGGATCCTCCAGCAGGCGACACAACAACGGGATGGCTTCCGGTAAGCGCAGGCGTCCGATGGCGGAAACCAGCTCACGACGAACGAAGGTGTTGCCCTCCTCCAATATACGCTCAGCAAAGATCGGCAGCAGGTTCGGGTTCTCCAGGCGAGACAACCCTTTCACGGCCGCCAAACGCACCTCTGGATGGGGATGTTCGACCAGTGCCAGCAACGGTGTCGGATCGAAATCGGGCGGTAGCTTACCCAGGCGCTCCAGCACCTGCAGCAGGTATCTAACGCCATGTCGGGTATCCAGCACCTCTCGGAAAAAGGCGAAATCACGCCGCCGCTTTGCCTGCTCAATCTGCTCGCGTGTTACCATGCCTCCCTATGATTATACACCAGAAGAAAAGGAGCCTCGGTGGGAGGGGCACCGAGGCTCCATCGAGAGGGAGGGAGGTGCACAGGACACAAGCCGCTCATCTCTTTCAAACGCACCCTGACAAACCCACGCCATCGAAAGCATGGAGCAATTTTCGTGCCAAACCGCAAGCAGGAATCCGCCCCGCTATGATGAATCCACCCCCTGCCATGTTGAACGCGATTTTCGGTTTCGAGATGCCCACGCGATTGCTGCTGGGCGCGGGCGCAGTAGGCAACCTGAGCTTCGAGTGTAGCCTGCACGGCTGGCGGAGCGCACTGATCGTGACGGACAGGGGTGTGCACGGCGTAGGATTGACCACGCCTGTTGAAAGCCAACTGCAGGAGGCTAATGTGCGGTATGAGATTTATGACAGCGTGTTGCCCAATCCCACCATCGAATGCATCGAAACGGCAGTACCCCTGGCGCGGGATAAGGAGGTGGTCATCGGCGTCGGGGGTGGCAGCGTGATGGACAGCGCGAAGCTGATTAATGTGTTGCGCACCCATGGGGGGCGCGTAATGGACTACGAGGGCACCGACACCGTTCCGGGCACATGCCGCCCACTGATTGCCGTTCCGACCACCGCGGGCACAGGCAGCGAGGTGACCTTCATCGCGATGTTCACTCACCCAGAGCGTCGGCAGAAGATGCCGGTGCTGAGCCGTCACCTGGCACCCTATCTGGCGATTGTGGACCCCGAGATGTCGCGCTACCTGCCTCCTGCCCCAACTGCCCAGACGGGGATGGACGCACTCACCCACGCCATCGAAGCCGTCGTCGACCTGCAGGCAAACCCACTGTCCGATGTTCTGGCATTCGAGGCGATTTGGCTCATCCTGCGCTACCTGCCCCGCGCGGTCTCGAACGGTGCAAATGACATGGAGGCGCGCGGAGCGATGGCGTTTGCTGCCACGATTGCGGGCGCTGCCTTCAATAACAGCATGGTGGGGCTGGCGCACGCGCTGGCGCATGCAATTGGCGGACTGTACGACCTGCCACATGGGCTATGCTGTGCGCTTGCCCTGCCCCACGCGATGGAGTTCAACCTGGAGAGCCGACGCGACCGCTTTGAGCAGATTGCGCAAGCGATGGAGGTGGAGACACCTGAAGACGCCATTCTGCGCGTGCGCCAACTGATGAGCGACATCGGCATCCCCGCCCACCTGTTCGATCTCGACATTCGCGTCTCGGAGGAGGAGCTGGAACAGTTGGTCGACCTCACCTTTGCCGATGGCTCCCTCCTTTTCAACCCTGTCCAGCCCACGCGCGAGCAGGTACGCACCCTCCTGCAACGCATCGCGACCTACGCACCGTAGACTGACTGGATAGTCAATCTTTGGCAGGAAGGGCGGATGGGCCGGCGTATATGGAGTAGTGGAGGTGTTGAACGATGGGATTTCCCTATAAAGACCCTGAACAGGCACGGGAATTTGTGTTCGGGTTTATCGACCGTCTGCGCAATGTGGATGTCATTCGTGAGGGCTGGCAGAAGCTGGATATGCTCATCGCGATCCACATCCGTCAGCCTGATATTGACTTCTGGATCGACACGCGCGGTGGCAAGCTGGAGCTGTGTACCGAGAAGCCTGAGGGCGAGGAGGAGGCTGCGCTGACGCTCACCGCGGACCTATTCCATAAGCTCTACACGGGTCAGGAGAACGCGATGATGGCGTTCACGCAACGCAAGATTCAACCCAAAGGGCGCGTTAGCGGCATCATGCAGTTGACCAGCACGATGCCGCAGGCAGTCGCTGTCTATCGAGAGTATCTGAAAGAGCGTGGGCTGGCATAAGAGCCGCACAGTCCGTACATCCTAACGGCGACCGCGACTGAGCGCGACACCAAGCAGCGCACCCAGAAAGAAAATCATGGCAGATACATAGACCCAGAGCAATAGGACAACCAGCGCGCCCGCGGAGCCATACAGGGTTGCCAGACCACTCCGCGCAATGTAGAGGCTGACCAGCGCGCGTGCGCCCATTAGCAAAGCGACGGTGAAGCACGCGCTCAACAGGGCATCGCGCCAGCGCGGTTTGACCGATGGCAACAACCAGTAGAGCAGCGCGAACCCCACGCTGGTGAGCACTGGGAGCAATCCGCGACTGAACCACACCAATAGCGGATAGACCAGCGGCAGCTCGTTCGCATGCTGACGCAGTGCCTGGAGCACAACCTCCAGCACGATGCTCCCATTGAGCAACATAGCCAATAGCAGCACGCCGCCCGCCGCCGCCAGACGGTTCAGCAGCCAGCCCTTGAGCGGTGTATTAGGTGAGGGTGCCTCCCAGAATTCGTCCAGCGAAGCCTTGGCGGTTTGCAGCAGCCCCGATGCGCCCCACAACGCCAGCATCAACCCGATCAGCGTCACACTGGCACCGGAGCCGTGCGGGACTGTTTGTTCAATCAGGTGGCTTATGGGCTGCGCCGCTGCGCTCCCAACCGTGCGTTCCACCCATTTAATCAGTTGTTTGCTGGCACGCTGTCTGCCCAGCCAGTAGCCACCGATGCCTGTCAGCGCGAGCAGCATCGGCGCCAGCGCCAGCAAGGTGTAGAACGCCAGCGCAGCCGCATGGCGCGGCACAGCGTGTTGAGACCAGAGAGCGAAAATCGTCTCGATCAACTCTGCCAGGCGTCCGTGCCGAATGCGTTTCCAAAACGCTTTTGCCCGCTCACGCAGCGTCAGCATGCCAACTCAACTCCGTTTGAACCGTCGCTCCAGTTCGTTCCAGCGAAGCGTGAGCGTGATGGGGCGACCATGGGGGCAGAGGTAGGGGTTCTGTGTGCGGGCGAGATCCTCTATCAACCGCTGCATCTCTGGCAAGCTCAACGGGTCGCCTGCCTTGACCGCCAGCTTACATGCCGTGGTGATCCAGATCTGTTCCCGTGCTAAAGGCACGCGACGGCTGACCGAAAGCTCCACCAGCTCATCAATAATATCTTTCAGCACACCAATCGGGTCGCACCCAACCAGCGCGACGGGCACGGAGCGCACAAGATAGGTGTCTTGCCCAAACGGCTCCAGCTCAAAACCCAGTCGGTGCAACTCGTCGAGCCGTTCCTGCAACAGCAACGCACTGCGACGATCCAATATCAGCGGCTCCGGGCTGAGCAGGGTCTGGCGTGGCACAGGCGTTCCACCTCGCTCCCTACAGAACTGCTCATAGAGCACACGCTCATGGGCAACATGCTGATCGATAATCACCAGACCTTCACGGGTGGACGCCACAATAAAGGTGTTCTGCACCTGTCCCAGGATCTGCAGCTCGTCCAGCAGGTGGGCAAACGGCAGATGCGCCGTCTCCAGTGGCTCGGTCTCGGCAGATGGGAACAGCGGTATGGCGGTCTGGGCAGCAGGCTCCCCTGGCGGCGTGCTCCCCAACGGTTCAGTGGGCATTTCGCCCTCCAGCAACTCAGCAGGAGAAGCGTCCTCCTGGACAGGGGGCGTCAGACCAGCCCGCTGGAGCAGCAGGCGATGAACCGTTTGCACATCGGGCACATAGGCGCTGGGGGTGGCGGTTGCGCTCACTTCACCCGCCGCGGAGGCATGGGGTTGTGGCTGAGGCTGATCATTTTCGTCCGTCATTTGGATGGCGGACTGAGGGTGGGAGCGCGGACGGGTGGGTGGTACGGCAGCACCGCCGACCGCCGATGGAATCATCCCATGTTCGAGCAGCGCGGCCCGAATCGCCTGCACCACCGCCTCGAACACCTCACCCTCGCGCTGAAACTTCACCTCAATTTTGGCGGGGTGCACATTCACATCCACCTGACGCGGGTCCAAATCGACCATCAGCACGCAGGCGGGATACCGTTTTTCGGGCGTAAGCGTTCGATACGCCTCGTCCAGGGCAGCGGTCAGTGTCTTGTTGCGTACAGGGCGCAGATTCACATAAAAATATTGATGCTGGCGTGTGGGGCGCGTGTGGTGCGGCGGCGCGATCAAACCGTACACATGGACACTGTCCCGCTCATAGTCCACTGCAACCATACCGCGCACCACATCCCGCCCCCACACCGAGGCGACCGCGCTCAGACGATCGCCGTTGCCCGGCGTGAACAGCAGCTCCTGCCGCTCATGCACCAGGCGGAACGCCACATCAGGAAAGGCAAAGGCGTAGCGGGTAACGGTCTCCAGAATATGTCCCAGCTCGGTGGGCACCGTCTTGAGAAATTTGAGGCGAGCTGGCACATTGAAAAAGAGGTCGCGCACCGTGACGGTGGTGCCGATGGGCGCGCCGACTTCCTCCACCGCTTTGATATCGCCGCCAACGGCGACGATGCGCGTGCCGATTTCCTCCTCAAAGGCGCGGGTGATGAGTTCCAGTCGGCTGACCGCCGCGATGCTGGGCAGCGCCTCGCCGCGAAAGCCCATCGTCTGGATACGCAGCAGGTCGGCGTCGCTGTGGAGCTTAGAGGTGGCATGCCTTTGCAGGGCGAGTAGGGCATCCTCGCGCGTCATGCCGATGCCGTCATCGCGAACGCGAATCAGTCGCCTGCCGCCCATTTCCACTTCCACTTCGATTCGGCGTGCGCCCGCATCGAGGCTGTTCTCGATCAGCTCCTTCACGGCTGAGGCAGGTCGTTCGACGACTTCGCCCGCCGCGATGCGATTGACCACCTGCTCATCCAGCACACGGATGGGGTGCCGCTCCGGGCGTGTTCGCATAAACAAAAGTATACCCGTGCGGATGAGCGGAGCTTGCCCTATTGCCGCAAGCCCTTCTCTTTCAGCAGCGAATCGATCCACTTGAGGTCATCTGGCGGCAGCGTTACCGGAGGATCGAGGGCGTAGTTCAGCGCAATTCCGTACCGCCCCTCCTCATAGACCCGATTGAGCACCATCTGTAGGTCGACCACCACATCGGGATCGCCTTCGGCTAAGGGCACCAAGATTCTGGGCAACCGCTCGCGCAGGTTAACGACCCATGCAAGTGCATGCTCCCTGCGCCAGCCTGCTCTGTGCAACACCACCACATAGTCCAGCCGTTTTTCCTCTGGCTCCAGCAGGGCACGCGGTACGAACACCGTATGCTCGCCATAGTGGAGCAGATCGATTTCTATCAGATGGCTTGTGCTACATAGCACATCCTGCTGCTTCTCCAGGTAAAGCGTACGCCCAACCGCGTTGGGTGTCTTATTCGTTGGGCTAAGCAGCTCGATAACGGTCACCACCTCGCGCTGACCGTTACGCAACGACAGAATCTGGATATACGGTTCGTGCACCCCTTCGGGTTGCAAGTATATCTTTATGGGAGCATCCGCAACGGCTGTGGTGCCAACGGGTACGGTTGCGCCGGGCGTCGGACGAGCCACAACGACATCAGGAATAACTGCGCGAAAAGTGTCTGCCTTTTCTATATAGACACGCTCCTCTATAGTGGCAAGGTAGTTCATAGGCAATTGGGCGTTCAAGGTACTTGATAGAAAAGTGATAAAGCGGTGATGCACGCCGCTCCAGAGGCGGGTATCCTCCAGATAGGGGTTCATTCCCGGAAAGGGATTTTCCCTCCACGGCAGATGCTCGCTCATTCCCTGCCACCTGTTGTATTATACTCTAACTGGCTCGCCGCGCCGTACCGATTCGTAGCCTGCAATCGCGACCGCAGCGGCTTTGTAGCCGTCCTCACCCGTTGCCAGCGTGGTGGCAGGCTCACCCGCCACCGCCCGCAGAAACTCGTCCACCATCAGCGCATCGATATTATCGCCCCAGAACACCTGCCGAATACGCCCCGCGCGATCATCATAGTGACGCAGATACTGGGCGAACATGTCCATCTCGATTACGCCGCGCGTGCCATAGACCGCCAGGGTCACATCGCCCCATGTGGGGAAGGTACGAGGGCGCGACCAGCTCGAATCGAGGGTGGCGAAGATACCCCCCTCAAAGGTCAGGGTGAGCATCGCCGTGTCATCAAAGTTGCCGTGATACATCAAATTGTTCGTCTCGGCGTACACCTCCACGACCTCCTTCCCCGTCAGTAGGCGCATGAGATCGGCTACATGCACAGTGTGATCCATCATGGCGCCGCCCCCCGCCAGTTCCGGGTCGTTGAACCAGCCGCCCGGGTTCACGCCACGATTGGTGCCACGCATCGCGAGCAACTCGCCAATCTCACCTGCCTGCACCATCGCTCGTAGCTGCTGAAAGGCGGGGCTGAATCGGCATGGGAACGCGGTAAAGAGCTGCACGCCTGCCCCGCGCGCGGCTGCAAGCATTGCCTGCCCATCCTCCATGCGGGTCATCAGAGGCTTTTCACACAGGATATGCTTGCCCGCTGCCGCGGCCATCTGCGCCAGAGGAGCATGCTTGACATTCTCTGAGCAGATAATCACCGCCTCTACCTCCGACGCCAGCAGCGATTCGTAGCTGTCGAACGCCTGCACGCCGTACTGCTGCGCTTTCTGCTGTGCCCGCTGCCGGTCGTGATCGGCAATTCCCACGAACTCTGCCCGCGGATTGGTTAGCAGGCAGTGCGCATAGCTATCCGCATGCAGATGTGCAAAGCTCATAATGCCTACTTTGACCTTCATTGCTTGTGAACCCTCCATTACAATCTGATAACCTGGCCTGTGCGTGCCGATTCGATGGCGGCGAGTGTCAAACGCACCGCTTCCATCCCGTCTTCCACGGTGATTTCAGGTTGCTGACCCGTGCGATAGCACTCAATAAAGTGGCGCAGCTCCAGATAGTAAGGGTTTGCAACGGCGGGGCTTTCTGGCACTTCGACACCGCCTCCCTGCCCTTCCTCGGCGCGGCGCGCAATCCGCAGGGCAACCATCTGCGCCGAGTCATACTCCAGCATGCCCGCATCCCCGCAAATCTCGAAGGCGACGCGGAACCCGCCCGGATCGCACCAGGTGCCCTCAATATGCGCAACTGCACCGTTGCGCAGGCGCAGTGTCACCAGCGTGTAGTCCAGGTGCTCCACCTGGCGGAAGGTGAGCGACTTGGCGTAGACGCGCTCCACCTCGCCCAGGGTCCAGCGTACCCAGTCGAGGTCGTGAATGATAAGGTCCATAATAATTCCGCCGCTCTTTTCGTAATCGGCATACCAGTCGCTTTTGGTGCGTGGGAAGTCGCCGCCGCGTCGCATGCGCACCGCGGCAACCGTGCCCAGTGTGCCTGCTTTCACCATCTGGTGTGCCGTGCGATATTCGGGAAAAAAGCGCAGTACATGGGCAGGCATAAACAGCGCGCTATGTCGATGCACCGCCTCGACAATCTGCTCGCATTCCTCGATCGTGCGTGCCAGCGGCTTCTCGCACACAACCGCTTTGCCCGCCTGAATGGCAGCCAGCGCGTACTCGGTATGACGATAGGTGGGTGTGCAGATGTCGACAATCTCACACTGGTTGAAAAAATCGTCCCAATCGCGGGCAACTGCCGTGCCGAACTCCCGCGCAAATGCCTCTGCCCGATCGCGATGATGGTCATACACCACGCTCAGCTGGACATCGGGCATCAGGCGGTATGCCTCCGCATGCTGACGCCCCATCGTCCCTAAACCGACAATGCCAACCTTCACCATTGTGTCCTCCGAAAAATAATTCACGGTTGGTCAAGTGTCTCCTGCTGGGAACCTGTTTATGTAGCAACCAGTTCATCCCGCACCTCGCTATTCCACTGGTGATTCGCTGTCCTTCGAGTGGAATAACCGCCATGAGGAGGGGGCGAAGATGAGAACCTGGGTTACGAACTGGCTTTTGAGTGTTGTCATCCTGCAAGCCGCCTTTGCGGCAGGCGTCGCCACCGGCGTGGTTGGTGAGGATGGGGGTGGTTCGACGGAACCTGTCGCGGTGGGTACCTCTGTCGACTTTCAGTTCACCGTCGTGAACGGTGCCTCCATGGTTCAGTTCGAGGTCTACGATTCTCAGGGCAACCGGGTCTACTACACCAGCGCGATGCCCGTGCCTGAGAGTGGCACGCTGTCATGGTCTTGGTCGCCGCCTTTTGCCGACACTTTCACTGTGTGGGCAGTAAGCGACAACGGTGAACGGCAGCAGGTGATGATTGTCACGGCGTATCAGCCTGACGCCTCAGGTTTTATTACAGGAGGCGGCTGGCTGGAATTGGGGGGAACACGTCAGACCTTCGGCTTCGTCGCGCAAGTGCAACGCAACGGCAGTATTCGCGGCAGCCTTGAATATCAAGATCACGGCTGGCAGCTGAACCTGAAATCGTTCGCCATCGACTGGGTCTATGTGCCGAATGCTTCCGAAGGCTACTTCAGCGGATGGGCAACTGTCAATGGTAGCGGCAACTATCGTTTCTATGTCGCCGTCTGGGATAGCGGTACGCCGGGCACGAACGATGCGTTCATGCTTTGGGTCTATGCGGACACCTCGCTGGTCTACTCTGCCTGGGGCACTTTAGCCGGGGGCAACTTGATGATCCACGCGCGTTAAAAAAAGCGTCCCCCTTCCCCAGGCAGGGGAAGGGGGATTCGCTGGGAGTGGGGGTTGGGGAAAGAAGTTATACTTTTCGCCGACGCAAAGCCAGCAGACCCGTGAGCCCTGCGCCCAACACCAGCAGCGTTGCCGGCTCCGGCACCACGACAGAGAAGAACTGGTCGCCGGGGATATTGCCGAAGTTCACATTGCGCGGCTCTCCTAAATTGCCGCCTCCGCCAATACCACCCAGCACCTGATTGGAGAGGAAGTCGTGCCCACCACCATTGATGAATGCACTGACCTTGATGACGCCAGCGCCCGTGATGCCAATCGCCGCGAATGGGATTGCCAGCTCCACGCCAGTCGTCACCAGTGCGCCGTTGCCCGACGCCAGCCCACTACCACCTTCAACACCCCCGGTATTGCTGTTGTTGATGGTGACACGGATGCCGTAGGGATTAGTGCCGCCACTCAGGATGCCGTTCGAGGCGGCTCCAGTGGAACCCAGATAATTGCCCGGTCCGCCACCGCCTGTCAGTAGCTGCGCCCAGTTGGCGAACAGGGTGTAAGTGCCCGAACCGGGATTGCCGCCAGTAATGCCGATCCAGTAGTCGGCTTCGAAGCCCGAATCGAAGGTCAGCCCGTTGCCGCTGCCGTCATCGCCCATGCGGTTCAGCCCACCAAAGTCCACACCAGAGTTATCCCCGCGCAGGCGGTTCTGACCACCTGGACCCGTATCGAAGAAGATTTCCAGCTTATTGAAGTTCGACTCCAGGTTGCCCGCGAGGAACAGGTACAGCACCTGTGCGCTCATATCCACATAGGCGTAGGCGGCGTCCAGCTCGGAGCCGTTCGCCCAGTTCACCAGGCCCAGGTTGCTATCACCAAAGCCGGTCTGGGTATTCTGCACAACGATTGGGCTGCCGTACAAGGCGTCGCGCGTGCCGTCGACGGTCGGTTGCGCAAAGGCAGCCACGCCTGCAACGATCAAGCTCGCTGCGATGCTCCATTTTATCATTCGTTTCATCGCCTCATCTCCTGCTGTGCGTGTGAAGGGGACGAGACCACCCGTCCCCAACAAGCGAGAATACGAATTCTCGCCGAATCCCCCACAAGCGTGGGGGATGATACAGGGCGAATTCAGAGACATACAGCGACAGAGCGATCCTCTTTCTCTATTATAGCACATCTCGACGCGAAATGCAAGGGGTGGACGAAAAACTGGTATTTTTGCGGGGGGATCGGGCTGCAAGCAGGACAGCAAGCGCAAGCATCGAAAATTCGGCTTGCGAGGTGCCCCTATGCCGGAGCAGGTTAACTGGTTTGAGCTTGTGTGTCGCTGGTGCCAACTTGAAGGTTTGCAGCCAGCGGACGCTGAGGATTGTGTCTGGCAAACTTTTGAGCGATACCATCGCAAACGCAAAGCCTATCCTTGGGAGGAAGGGGAACCCGACCTCCTATTCCTTCACCGAAAGGCTAAGGATGTGACTTTGGATTTCAAGCGTAAACAGGCGCGCCACGAAAGGCTCTTAGCACAGGCAGTGGTTTTGTTACCCAGAGTAGCGATTGCCAATGCGGAAGAAGTCATCGTGGAACATATGGACACACAAGCCTTCCTTGAGCAACTGCCTAAACGCCTGCGACGCTTTGCTCGGCTACGCCAGCAAGGCTACACTCTGCAGGAAGCAGCCAAGCAGATGAACATTGCCCTCGGAACTGCCAAGCGTTACAACCATGAACTCAAGCGGCGCCTTATCGAGTTCTATGGGGAGGACGCAACCTTTTTGCAGAGTCATGGCGGTATTAAGGGTGGAAGTGCGCGAAAGCGGAAACTTCCACACGCTAAACAGGAGGTGATCAACAATGAAACGATGGATAGGCTGGCTTTTGACTCTAGCGCCGATGGCAGTCGCAACGACGATTATGGCAGCGATCCTAACCCTGAGTCCAGCGCGGGGGGGGGTGGACTAGTACCTCAAATTGCGACTGTTGCAAAGTTGGACAAGCATGTGGCGATAGCTGTCACCAGCAGTATCCCACTGATCCGACCGCATGCTTTAACTGCGTTACCGATTGCTTTCAGGCATCCTTTTGCTGCACAATCTATGGCGGACATGCATGCAATACCTGCATTATCAGGGGGCAGAAACGCTGCATCGGTATCAACGCGATGTAGCATGCCCTACTGAGATGAAAAATACCCCTTGCTGGGAAAATTCCCAGTAAGGGGTATCCTGATGTGAGGTGGGAGCCATGCGATGTCGTGAGATAATAGGGCTAATGGGCTTTACATTCTTGGCGACAACTCTTCTCGTTTCTTGTCGCCAGCATAAGTCAGCAACTTCTCAATACGTAATGTCCCCTGAAGAACAGCGTGTCATGACTCTTTTGGAGAAGTCGCAAAAGACAGGACATCTCAATGATGCCGAATTCGAGGAGGTAGTTCGTCTAACACGACACTCTAATGTTCTTGTAAGCGCCAAAGCCTATGTGGCGCTTTGGTATGTCAAAGACCCTAAACAGAAAACACGCGCGGCAGAGCTGTTTCGGAAAGCAATCAATCACCCCGATGCGTTCGTGCGCACCGCGGTATGTAGAGGTATAGGATATGTGGGCACTGCAAAAGATGTGCCGCTACTTCTCCCCCGATTAAGGGATCCTGATCCGGATGTAAGAAAGGTCTCTCTGCGCTCGTTACAAATGCTCGGTGGACCAGCTCAAAAAGCGCATGTGCAGGCAATGCTGCAGGACCCTGATCCAGAAGTTCGCCAGTTGGCGCAGAAAATACTGCAGGAGTGGGAGGCAAAATCAAAGAGCAGGTGATTACTGCATGGTCTGCACAGGTAAGAGATTAGCCGCTCGGCACGGAGCGTTTACGCTCATCGAGATTCTCGCAGTCATCGCGATTATTGCCATTATTCTGGCAATGGTGCTGCCAGTGCTTGTTAGCGTGCGCGAGAAAGGGCGTGCCACTACTTGCCTGAACAATCTGAGCCAGCTGGGCAAAGCTTTCCAGATGTATATGCAGGATTATGACGGATATCTGCCATGTGCGTTCAATGTGCTGTCAGAGGGGCGCGGCATGTGGGTTGCCCTCTCGCCCCCATGCACCTTTGCCCTCCGTTTGGGCGAGTGCCACTACATGCCAGAGCAAGGGGTTCTCTATCCCTATGTAAAGAATCCAGCGATCTATGTGTGCCCATCAGATCCCTATGGGATCCAGACGCGCCTCAGTTATGGCATGAATGTTAATCTGGGCGCAGATAGATTGGTTGTTCACGAGTCCGAAATTACCAAGCCATCTCAAACCGTGCTGCTCGTGGAGCAACCTTATGATGAGATTTTTCACGGACCTGGTTTCCGCGGCGCATACATCAACTCCCCAGATGATATTACCCTGCCTTGCCATACAGAAGGTGAGCGATGTGTTAATCTGCCCGCTGGCACGCAGTGTTTTAAGCCTGTCGCATGCTATCACAATAGCGCGAG
>ENA-ORXB01001041-ORXB01001041.1-sediment-metagenome-genome-assembly--contig:-NODE-1041-length-39402-cov-22.426726_pt1 | contig 39402 bp, 23 predicted proteins | sample MGYA00237863_ERZ511475 | MGnify/ENA primary metagenome ERZ511475 (study PRJEB26305, sample SAMN06343858) | sediment metagenome | isolation source: hot spring sediment | place: Canada: British Columbia... | reverse complement strand
ATTTATCCTTTCTCATGAACACCGCAGTATAAAGCAGTAGCTGAAAAAGAGAAGCCTTTTTTGCAACAGGCCCAGCCGAGCTTGACGACGGCAAGACATTTCTTATTGTTTCAATCCAACCACGGTGCTCTGGATTTTTCCCTTCCCGTGCCTCACCTTTTGGGAAAAGTCGGGAAGCAAGGTAAGGGTCTAGCCGTGTGATGCAGGTACCGTGGAAATGAGGTTGGCCCGCCCGGTTGGACATGCAAGCCGGGCGATCAGAGCCAGACGGTAGGCAACCAGAGAGTGAGCGGCTCCCGAAACAGTGCCGATGGGTTCCTGACTGCCAGACTTCACTGGCCAAGGAAGGCCGCAATCGGGCACGGATTCGCCCTGCTGGAAACGGCAGAACACCCCGGCACTGTTTCGGCAGTCGACGACAGTCGCAGCTGAGGCTGGGCCCTCTGGTCCAGAAAGTGCGGAAGTTTCCGAACAGCTCAGGCGATGCGCAGTTGACGTTTTTGCGGGTGAAACCGGTCTGGTGCACAGACGAAACGCGCCAACGCTGCTGCATTGCCGCGCAGAGTTGATGCCTGGGCCTGGGCAGCGCATACTTGCAACAAGAAGGCTAAAGCGGCAGGCGTGAGCCTGCCTGGAGACCCGGTGGTTGTTTTCCCCCAATCGCCGACCGCAACGGAGACGGCAGGATGCGCAAGCAACTGGCCCTGCTGCTGATGCTGCTCAGCGGTTGCCGCACGATTGTTACCCCACTGGAACCGCGACGGGCGGAACGCGCGGATGATCCCCTCCTGAGCACACAGGAACAAGCCCGTCGAAGCCGCTACCTCTACGCATTTCCCGATACCGAACTCGGGCCGCGTTCCGGACCGGAACGCCCCGTCGCCGCCGCTCCCGCTCCCTGATCCGCCCTGGCCACCATTCACCGTCCCTTGTCCCAGCTCCCCTGACAGAGGGCGAAGGCAACACGCTGGCCGTTTCGCCTGGTGTTCTCGCGACTTGCTTTGGCCTTCAGGCTTTCACCACGAAGACCCAAAGGCACGAAGGAACTTTGAGCTATTTGCTGGTGTGCCCTTTCCTGTCTCGCTGTCTCGGCGGTTACCAGCTCGCCACTCGCCATTGTCGCTCGCTATAACAATTCCTCGGCGGATTTCACCGGCATTCGCCCGGCGCTCGCATAAAACCAACAGCCTTATACCAGACAGGATTCTGACCACGAAGACCCGAAGGCACGAAGCAAAAAGGCAATAGTGCTCCCTGGCCACTGGCCCTCGCTGCTCGCTGCTTGCCAGACACTTGCTTCGTATGGCCTTCGTGTCCGGGTGTCTTCATGACTATTCAGGCCTGCCAGCGAGGATTGCACCATGTCGGCCAGACGCAGCGTCGCACTGATTCTCGTCCTGCTGCTGAGCGGTGCCGGTTGCCAGTCGCCGGACAAACAGGCGCTGGAGCCGCTGCCGGCCAACTCACCTCCGCTCGCGTATGCCGATCTGGTGGAGCGAGCACGGCGACAGCTCTGGGCAGCTCAGGAAATCTTTTATCGCGACCAATGGGACGAACTGGCCAAGGCAGCGGAGACGATGAGTCAGACCGGTCAGCAATTGGCTCAATTCCCAGCCGATCAGGTGCCACCACGGTGTCGCCCCCTTTGGCCCAAACCCGCCGAAGAATTTCGCTCCGCTGCCGAACAACTTCAGCAACATGCCCGTCAGCGCGACGCTGCTCTTGCCGCCAGCGATTTTCAACGCCTTCATCTGGCACTCAAACAAATCCGCCCCGATTAGACCCACGACGATCCCTTTGCCTGTCAAAAGCGGCGGAGCGTCCGCCAGCTGAACCGCAACTGCGACCGCATGAAGACACTGAAGCAAGAAATTGTCGGCCCTGGCTAAATGCCACCTTGCCGGCATCGGCAAAGCTCAGCAAATGATGCAAGCACTCCGGGCTGAATGCCACCTTGCTGCCTTGGACTTTTTGACCCTTGGTGTCTTCGTGGTTATATGGGAATGGGGGCGTCGTAGAATCCGCGGCGGCTGATCTCCGGGCGATTTCGCCGACAGCATCCACGACCGGGAACTGAACGGAAGATGACTGTGATCGTCCGACCGATTCTGCCATTCTGGTTGCGTCAGCGGCAAATTCAGGCTGAAGCGATTGCCGATAACGCCCTCCGCTTGCACGGGCCGAACCTCCCGACTTGTGAAGTCCGCATTGAGCCGGAGCAAAACGGCACCTGGCGCGCAGTCGTCATTCGCCTCAATGGCCAGCCGCACGTGCTGGCCACTGGCACTGCCGTCGAACCCCATCCGCAATCCGCCTGGCAGCTCGGCTTCGAACTTTACCGCAAACACATCGTCCACTGAATCACGCCCAATCCCTGCCCGATCCTCTGACACCGACGACTTGGCTATTGACACCTTGGCGGTCGGTGTGGCAGTCCAGCCGAAAGTCCGGCGCATCCGGGGAACCGTGTCGGTTCGACGAACGGCTGCCGAATTGGATTTTCATTGGCTAAAGAATTGGACGGCTCCCTCGGCCTTGCCACGCTGGTAGTGCCGGTTAAAATTACTTGCCGCGCTGCTGAGAGAAGATCAGCCCGGCATCGCGTAGGGCTTGCCAACAGGATGAACCCTTATCTAGCAAGTCCAGCCACTATCGGCTCACGACAATTACAGAGCAATAAGAGCAAATCTTGTGGACAAACCAATCTGGCTGCAAACCATTTTGGGGGGTTAGCTCAGCTGGGAGAGCGCGTGAATGGCATTCACGAGGTCAGGGGTTCGAATCCCCTACCCTCCATTTGGCTTGGCGGTTGTCGATGGCCAGCGCAGACTCGTGCAAAGTTGCGTGTATTTTCAATTATGGCTGTCGCTTCCGAAGGTAGCGGCGTATCGCCGCTTTGCCGTCTTGTTGCGGAAGAGGAGGAAACAACCGGGAAGTTTCTGCGAAGCAGTGTCCAGCGGCACAAGGAAGATCAGCGGAGTTTTTCCAAAGCAGTGTCGAGTCTTTCCTGTTGTTCGAGTTGTTCCAGGAGAGGCAATTCAATGTAACCGCTTTTGCGGACGAGATCGGACCGGCGGAGGTAAAAGCGTACGAATTCCCGCACTTCGGGCCGTCGCAAGGACGCCAGTTTGACGTAAATGAACAGAGGTCGGCTGAGGGGTTTGTAGAGCCTCTGGATAACGTTTTCGCGCGTGGGGAGGTGAAAGTCCTTGCCGCCACGATCGCGGATGGCAACGACGGCCACTTTGCTCTTATTTTCCTCGTAATAAGCCAGGCCGAGATACCCTAGGGCGTATTTGTTGCTGGCCACGCCGTTAACGATGACGTTGTCGTCCTCGCTGGCGTTATAATCCGGTCGGCTGACTTTCTCCTTGCCGTTGATGACTTCCGTGAAATAGTCGAAGGTGCCGGAGTCGGTACCGGGGCCGAAGAGTTGAATCGGCTCGTCGGGCCAGTTGGGATCGAGGTCTTTCCAACGTCGAGCGGGGTTGTCCGGTCGCCAGATGTGGTGCAACTGTTCGACAGTGAGTCGGCGAGCCCAGGTGTTCTCCGGGTGAATGATCACCGCCAGGCCGTCTATGCCTACCTGGAGTTCCAGATACTCGATGCCGTTTTTGCGGCAGGCTTCGGCTTCTGCAGGTCGAATGGGTCGAGAAGCGTCGCTGATATCGGTTTCATTGTTGGCAAATTTCTTAAACCCACCGCCGGTACCCGAGATGCCGATGGAAATTTTCACCTGCGGATGCTGGGTGCGAAAAGCGGCCGCCATTTTTTCGGTGATGAGATAAACCGTGCTGGAACCGTCCACCTTGATTTCGCCAGCCAAGGGGGACTTTCGCTGGCCGGTTTCGTGCTGTGCCGTTTCCTGAGCCGCCACCGATACCAGCACCATGGCGCTGGCACTCAGGACGATCCCGATCGCCGGTGCTCCAGTGAATTTGGTCATCTATTGGCTCCCGAATGGTTGTACCAGGGCGTACCGTGCCGTGCCGGTACCAGCCCAAATCGTTGTGCGCGGATTGCGGAGACCTTGACAAGGCGCGGCGTGCCGTGCCCCTACCACCCCGCAGAGATATTACGGCAAGTCGGTGGAATTGGCCGTGAAGGGCTTGAGAAAAATCCGTGAATGCCTGCCAACGTAGCCGACCAGACCGACATCTCACAGCTTGCATTGACGGCAGGGCAGGGCTAGACTGAATGCGAGGCGGAGAAGCTCTGCCCCGAGGCTGGCAAGGCGGTGTCCGCGAAAGCTGACGTGCTGAGAGTCAGAGGCCGACAATATCTCGCAGCCAACTCGGCCGGCCACAGATCGCCCAAACGATGGTCATTTCGCAACCAAAACTAGCGTAGCAGCGGGAGAACGGTCATGCCGATCACGCGGTTCCACTGTGTGCATTGTGGGGCACCTCTGAAAACCTCGGCGGAATTGACAGCGGATAAACGCATCCTGTGTCCGAAGTGTGAGACGATTTTCCCGGTGCCCGCACACTTGTTGACGCCGACGGTTTCGCCGGGCGGAACAATGCCGGCCGGGCCGGACCTTACTTCCGGTGTCGGTGCGGAATCGCCACGGGTCAAACTGGTGGGAATGGAAGAAGTTCTCGGCCCCGAACCCGCACGGCCACAGGGGCCAGAATCGGCAGCTGCGGCAAGCCCACCGCAAGCCAGGCCCTCACCCAGCGTCGAACCGGAACCGTGGGAAGAAGAACTGCGTCAGACGACACCGCCTGTCCAGCCTGAGGAGAAGAAACCGACAACGGCCTGGTCACCAGAATCGGCCGAGATTTTCGCCGGTGAATCGCCGCAAACCCCGGAGTCGGCCGCCGAAGATGCCCAATGGGCTGCGGAAGAAGTCACCGCACCCGCGGGCAGCGGCGAAGCTGGCCAGGAAGAAGCTTTCTTCGCCGAAACCGAGCCGGAAGAAATTGACCTGGCAGAAGAAGCGCCCCGGAAGTCGTGGCTCTGGTTGTGGCTGGTGCTTTTGCTGGTGTTGCTGTTGCTGGCCGGCGGCGTGGTGGTCGCCTGGTATCTGGGCTGGCTCGATCCGGTGCTGAAACTGGTGGGATTGGCCAGCGATGCTCCCTCCACGCCGACCCCGGTAGCTTCCGTGTCGCCGCAGACTCAGTCGAACCCTCCGCAATCCACGTTTGCCCTGGCGACTGGAGCAACGAATGCGAAGCCGCTTCCCCTTACCAAGCCCGGTGCAATCCCTCCGGGCAAACCAAAGCCCGCGAGTATTCAGGAATTCGTCGCCGAGTTGGAGGAAGTTTTCCAGAGTGCCCCGGCGCGACCGGTGGCGGGGATGCAATGCTGGCGGTATGTTCCCGCGGATGCCAATCTCGTGGTCTGTTTCAACCTGGCGGAATTGACGCAACAGGCCAAGATACAGGAGTGGATTCGCCAACTCGAGGCACAAAACCCCGCCGGCCAGCTGACCAGAACGCTCAGTGCCAGTGCGACCGAAGTGGCGGAATTCCTGGTCAGTTTCCGGCTGGATTGGTCGAAGCTGCCGGCTTCTCTCAGCGAAAAGGAAGTGCTGGGGACAATGGTGATGGTAGTGCGTTGCCATCGTCCGCCCGACCGCGAGAAGTTCCTGCAAGGGTACAAGCAGGCACTGGCCGATTACCGCGAAGAAAAGATCGGCGACCAGGTAGTGTTTTTCGGTACGCGCTCGGAAGGCGTGCCCATGTTTCTCACCTGGCTTACGCCGGAAACGCTGGTGCTTGGTGCGGCGGAAGCGGTCAAGTCGGTTCCGAGCCTAGGTTCGCCGGCACCGGAAGCTGCCCCGAAACAGTGGGAACAACTGCTGCAGCGTGTTGGTAATGCTCAGGTAGCGGTGTTGCTGCGGGAAGTGGACCTGAAACCGGCACTGAAGGATTCGCCGCTCCCTCCGGAAGTGCAGCAACAAATCGGGCCGCTGCTGGAGAAAATCCAGGGCGGATTTGTCAAGCTGGAGATGCAAGCCCAGGGCGTCTCCTTCCAGGCGCAGGTGCTCCTGGCCGACACCGATTCCGCCAACCGGCTGGCGAATTTCCTGCAACAGCTCTACCAGAAAGAGGTGCAGCCGGCACTGGTGCAACTGTCGGCTTTTGCTCCCGAACTGGCCGACCAACTGCAAAAGAATTTACGTATTGCCAGCGAGGACGCTGGCGTGACCGAAGTCCGGTTGCAACTGGGGTACGCCCCTATTGCGAAGGCGGTGGATGCCGTGCTGCAATTGCTCACTCGCCAGATGTTCGCCAAGCCGGTGCCGGTCAAACCGTGATCGGCTTGCCCTCACCCTCGACTATTGCCAACGGCAAAGAAAACACTGGGCCTGGCCTGTCGGCGATGACCGGACGACGCTTGCTGTCCACGAAATTACGGGTACGCTGAGGCAGGTGCTTTCCAGCAGGCCAGGCATAAGCGGCTGGTCTGCGATCGTCACGTTTCGCCTGGAGCGACCGAGTTTGCGAACTGGCTGGCCAGCCGGCTGCCGCTGCAGGTACAAAACAAAACGCTGCGCGCGGCGTAGGATGCCGCATATAAAAAATGTGCGCGGAACCCAGACGCCTGGACAACGGGAATTGTTCCGCACTACCCTAACCGCTTTCGGGAGTGAGCCGTGAAACAACCTGTGCTGACGGGAACGGCGCCGTTATCCGGCGCGGATATTCTGGTGCAATGTCTGGTGCGGCACGGTGTGGAGGTGGTCTTTGCCTATCCGGGCGGGGCGAGTATGCCCATCCACCAGGCGCTGACTCGTGTCGCCGACAAAATCCGCACCATATTGCCCCGGCATGAGCAAGGCGGTGGGTTTATGGCTAGCGGTTACGCCCGAAGCACGGGCCGACCAGGAGTTTGCATCGCCACCAGCGGCCCCGGAGCGACCAATTTCGTTACCTGCCTGGCCGACGCCAAGATGGATTCCGTGCCGCTCATCGCCATTACCGGTCAGGTCAGCACGGCGGTCATCGGCACCGATGCGTTTCAGGAGACGCCCACCATCGAAGTCTGCCGCGCCATCACTAAGCACCACTACCTGATCACCCGCACCGAGGACATCACGCGGGTCCTGAAGGAAGCGTTTTACATAGCGACCACGGGCCGACCGGGGCCGGTGATCATTGACGTGCCCAAGGATGTGCAGAATCGCCAGGTGGTGCCCGATTGGGACCCACCTATGAATTTGCCCGGTTACAAACCGTTTCGCAAGGCCCGGCCCGAAGAGTTGCGGCGAGTGATGGAATTGATGCGCGACAGCCGCAAACCGATCATCTACGCCGGTGGCGGTATCATTTCTGGCAACGCCGCCGAAGAGCTCCGCCTCTTTGCCGAGAAGACGCGTATTCCCGTAGCCCTGACGTTGATGGGACTGAGTGCCTTTCCCAGTACGCATTATCAGTGCCTGCAGATGCTGGGAATGCACGGCACAGTTTATGCCAACTACGCCATCAACGAGGCCGATCTGCTGCTGGCTCTCGGCGTGCGTTTCGATGACCGCGTGACCGGCAAGGTAAGCGAGTTTGCCAAACATGGCCGTATAGTCCACATTGACATTGACCCCGCTGAACTCAACAAATGCAAGCCCGCCACTTTGCCCATTTGCAGTGATGTCAAATACGCCCTGCGGGAACTGATCAAGCTAGTCGATCAAGGGCTGCATCTGTATCCGGGCGAGACTCCGGAGCAGAAATACCGCGACTGGTACCGGCAAATTGACTACTGGCGAGAAACCGAGCCTTTGCGTTACAAAGACCGCGACGATGCCATTATGCCGCAATACTGTATCGAACGGTTGTGGCAGATTCTGCACGAGCGTGGCTGGCTGGAGCGGACGATTGTCACGACGGGAGTTGGCCAGCATCAGATGTGGGCGGCTCAGTATTTCAAATTCACCCGTCCGCGGCACTGGTTTACTTCGGGCGGATTGGGGGCTATGGGGTTTGGTTTGCCGGCCGCCATCGGGGCGCTGGCAGCGCATCCCGATAAGATCGCCATTGATATTGACGGCGACGGCAGTTTCCTGATGAACGTGCAGGAGCTGGCCTGTGCCTATTGCGAAAAGCTGCCCGTCAAGGTGTTGCTGCTCAACAACCAGCACCTGGGGATGGTGGTGCAATGGGAGGATCGCTTCTACGCCAGCAACCGCGCGCACACCTATTTGGGCGCTGGGCCGGACGAGGGGCCTTACCCCGACTTCGTGCAGATGGCCAAAAGCTTCCGCTGTGCCGCCCGCCAGGTGACGCAGAAATCCGACCTCGACGACGCCCTGCGCGAGATGCTCGATGCCAAAATCCCCTTTGTCCTCGATGTTCTGGTGCCGTACCAGGAACACGTCCTGCCGATGATTCCCAGTGGCATGACCGTTCGCGATATAATCAAGGCGTGAGCGATATCGGCACGGTAACCTGGCCGCTGTCACCCCGACACTCTCCCGCTGCGACCTTGCCTTTTCGGGAGAGTGGGTAAGCGGTGAGGGTAGCCCGCCCTGTTCCCGTGAGGATAAGCATTGCGGAGTGAAGAGGTCGCGCAGCCGCGGGCGAACCAGCCGCGAAGGGCATAGCGAGTGGAGCTTAGGCTTTGCGGATTGCACAACTGTACCAGCGAACTCAACCGGTTGTCGGCGGCAGGGCACTGACCATCTCCCTGGAACTGTTCCCGCCGAAGACCAACGAAGGAGAGGAAACGCTCTTTCGCGATATCTTGCCGCAACTGGTGGCGTTAGGGCCGTCGTTCTTCTCCGTGACTTACGGTGCTGGCGGAGGCACCCGCGAACGCACCCTCCGCATCGCCAGCCGTATCCAGCAGCAGTTTGGTATTACCAGCATGGCGCATCTGACCTGCACGGGCCAGAGTCGGCAAACCATCGCGGCTGTACTCGACGAAGCCCAGACCCTCGGTCTGGAGAACATCCTGGCACTGCGCGGGGATCCGCCGCGGGGACAAACGCAATTTAGCCCCGAACCGGACGGTTTCGCTCATGCCACCGATCTGATTCGCTTCATCCGCAGCCAGTATCCCTTCAGCGTCGGTGCGGCCTTTTACCCCGAAGGTCATCAGGAAGCCCCCGATAAATACCGCGATTGGGACTACGCCGCTATGAAAGTCGAAGCGGGCGCGGAATTCCTGATTTCCCAGCTCTTTTATGTGGCCGAGGATTTTATCGATTGCGTCGAGTACCTCCGCCATAAACGTGGCGTAAACGTGCCGCTGGTGCCGGGAATCCTGCCGTTTTTGAGCAAGGAGCAAATCCGCCGTTTTACTCGAATGTGCGGGGCGAAACTTCCCGACACGATCAACCGCCGACTCGACCAGCTCCACGATGACGAATCGGTACGCCGCTACGGTGTAGAGGTGTGCACGGAGTTGTCCGCGAAGCTGCTGGCTTATGGCGTACCGGGATTGCATATCTACTGCCTGAACCGCGTGGAGAGTGCCCGCGAGTTGTTGAGCAATCTCGGTCTGGTGCCGGTTGCGCGGGAGGATAGTGCTCGCCAGGAAAAAGCGGCTTTATAGAAATGCCATGTCGCACGGCAGCACGGCGGGCTGACCCCCGCTGCTCGTGGTGCACGGCGGCGACCTGCGAATCCCTGCGGAACTGCGCCTGAAAATGCTTTTCCGCGCCAGCCGCAACGCCAACGGCTGGAAAGTCTGCAATAACCACGAACGCACCAGGGACACGAAGGAAACACCAAGGATCGGCTTAGTGCTGCTTCGTGCCTTCGGGTCTTCGTGGTGAAAATCCGAAAGGCCAACGAGGGTATCGCTCGGAACCTAGAATTGCTACTGCAAACCCGCAATTCCAAGCCGTAGGCGTGCCGCCAGCGACTACAACCACCGCGACAAACCCCAGGGGGCACCATGCATATTCTGCTGACCAACGACGATGGCATCTACGCGCCGGGCCTGCGGGCCTTACGCCAGGAATTGCGGAGTCTGGGTCGGGTGACGGTAGTGGCGCCGGCCACGGAACAAAGTGCCGTCGGCCATTCGATTACGCTCCTGACCCCGCTCCTCGTTCAGCCGGTGGAAGATGCCGACGGTTCCGCACTCGGTTGGGCGGTCGAAGGCAAGCCAGCCGATTGTGTCAAACTCGCTCTCGTCGAACTCCTCGACGAAACTCCCGACCTGATCGTCAGCGGCATCAATGCCGGTTCCAACGTCGGTATCAATGTCCTCTATTCGGGCACGGTGGCGGCGGCGATCGAGGGAGCGTTTTTCGGCATCACCAGCGTCGCCATCTCCCTGGAATATCGCGACCCGGTGCACCTCGACTTCGCCGAAGCCGCCCGATGCGCGAGGCGGCTGATCGTGCAACTGCTAGAGAAATATCGCGGCAGTGGTCGGCTGTTCAACATTAACATTCCCAGTCTCGATGCCGGGCCCCCCAAAGGTGTGCGCGTCGTGCCTCAGGGCATTGTGCGCTACCGCGAACAATTCCAACGCCGCACCGATCCGCGGGGTCGGGTCTATTTCTGGAGCATGCCCGAACTGGTGCCGTTACAGACCACTTCCGATACCGACGTCACCGCCCTGGCCGAAGGCTACATCACCATTACCCCGTTGCATTTCGACCTGACCGATTATCGCCATCTCGAAACGCTGCAACGCGACTTCAGCACTCCAGGCGACCGCTGAGCCACTTGCACAAAACCGCCGCCCTGGTGCACGTCGTTCAGTCGCGGGAGAAAAAGCGACTTCTGCGATACACAATAGCGTCTTCCCGGAACCAAGTTCAAAAAACGCACCGCCAAGGGAAATCGCAATGCACAAGCAAGCAGGCCGTTCGTCCGCCGGCAGAATTGCGACTTTTGCGATGCACACACGCGCACGCACCAGGAGCGGCGGGCGTGAGCCCGCCGTTGCTTGGGGAATCGCGTGGCCGGCACGATTGCGCACATATCCGCACACAGTCGTCGGACGGGTAACCAGGAGCCGCGGACGTGAGCCCGCCGTGTTTGTGGGAAACGCACGTGCAGGGATGATTACGCCCAGGTTCAGACAGCATCGTCGCACGCAGCACCAGGAGCGGCGGGTGTCAGTCCACCGTGTGTCGCGCTGACGCACTTGCAAGGGCGCTTCCGCCACTGTTGGGGAGACTGCCGACCGGTGCGTTGGCGAACGCTGTTGCGTGTGGCGACGAACAACGCACGGGGGCTGATGCCCCCCGCTCTTGGAGTTGGACTGAGCGCCAAGATTTACTCGCCTGCTGCGTCACTTCTGAATGTGCCGACGATGGCATGGCCATTTGGGATTCGGTGCAGCCCTGGAGTCGGGTATTTGCAACTTGGACACCCCAGCGGCGGTCTGCTAATTTAGAAGCGTCGGGTGCCAGCATCGGCAAAGGCCAGGCTGACGAGCAGGGAATCGTTACGACCGCAAAACTGCACCACGGGGATTGAGCCATGTGCTATGAGAACCTGTTGCGTCAAATGCTGGTGCATGTGCTGGTAATGCTGTTGTGGGGAATTCAGGCGATTCGTGCGGAAGAAGCGTCGCCGGGCACCGTTCGGTTTGCCCGCACGCCGGATATTTCCCCGGACGGTCGCTGGGTGGCGTTCAGTTATCTGGGCGACATCTGGATAGTTTCAGCAGAAGGAGGTGTGGCGAGGCAAATCACGACTCACGAGGCGCACGAGATCAACCCGGTGTTCAGCCCGGATGGCCGCTGGCTGGCCTTCAGTTCGAATCGCTACGGCAGTTACGATGTATTCGTGGTCAGTGTGGAAGGTGGTCCGCCCAGGCGACTCACCTTCGATTCGGCCCACGAACTGGTCAACGACTGGACACCGGATGGGCGATATATCCTGTTTTCGACGCGTCGCACGCCGCAGTTCCCACCGTTACCGGAAATGTATCTGGTGCCGGTCGAAGGCGGCCGCGAGCGGCGCCTCCCTCTTGACGAGGGCCGCGACGGCGTGTTTCGCCCGGACGGTCTGGAACTCGCGTACATCCGTGGGCCCGGACTATGGTATCGCAAAGGGTATCGAGGCTCGGCCAACGACGACATCTGGATTTGCCGCGCCGATGGCACGCATCATCGTCGCCTGACCAGTTTCAACGGTCAGGACGGTTCGCCGATGTGGTCGGCAGATGGGCGATGGATTTACTACGTGTCGGAAGAAAGCGGCGTGAGCAACATTTTCCGACGCAGCGCTGATGGCACGGGCCCGTCCGTGCAGATCACGCACCACACCTCCGAAGGCGTGCGTCGGGCACGCATTTCCCGCAATGGGGAATGGATCGTTTACGAGTGCGGCTTCGAGCTGTACCGGCTGCATGTAAGCGAGGCCAATCCCCAACCGCAGCGGATAGCGATCGTGGCGCGGGCTGACCTGGCCAGCAATCCCGAGGTCTATCGCACCTTCACGCAAGGGATCAGCGAATACGCACTGGCCCCGAATGAACAACACCTGGCCATCGTAGTGCACGGGGAAATCTTCCTGGTGCCGGTCAGCGGGGGCAAAGCACGCAATGTCAGCAACAGCCCGGCTCACGACCGAGAGCCGGTCTGGTCGCCGGATAACAAGGCTATCGCTTTTATCTCCGACCGCGACGGTGAGGAAAACGTTTACCTAATCGAATCGGCTGAGCCGCCCGGTGCTGAACTCGGCCAGGCCCGGCAGTATCGGATTCGGCGAGTGACGCACCATGCAGGACCGGAATCGGGGATTTCTTTTTCGCCGGACGGTAAGAAGCTGGCCGTCCTGCGCCATGGCACGCTCTGGGTAATGGATCGCGACGGTGCCAACGCCAAAGTCCTGGTGCCACAGCCGCGCGTCATCGAATACAGCTGGTCGCCGGACGGCTCCTGGATTGTTTATTCGCGGATGGACGCCCATTTTGCCAGCGATCTCTACCTCATTCCCGCGGAAGGTGGCCAGCCGGTCAACATTACCCGCTATGCGACCCGCAATTTCGGTATCTCGTGGAGTCAGGATGGCCGATTACTCTGCTTCATCAGTCAGCGTCGGCAGGACCTGGACGTGTTTGTGATGCAGTTACAAAAACCAGCCAGCGACAGCACGAACCGGCGTGCAGAGAGTACCGCAAAATTGGCCAATCCGCTCGACAAAATCCTGGACCAACCCGGACGGGGTCGGCTGGTAATTGATCTGGACGACATCCACCTGCGTGTACAGCGAGTGACGGCCATGAGCAGCGATGAATCGGAAGCGGTGATCCGTCCGGATGGTCGTTACGTCGCTTTCCGATCCAACGCGCTGGCGGCCAACGACCTGTGGCTGGCGAGCGTAAACGGGGAGCAGATTTTCCGCCTGACCGTAGGCAACGTCCATCCCCGCCAGATCACCTGGAGGCGGACGGGGGCGATTCTGTTTCTGGATGAATTCGGTGCGTTACGGAGTACGCGGCCAAATCTGAGCCCCGGCTCGGCCCCGGTGGCCGAAACTCCCAACCGCATCCGCATCGAGGCGCGATTGAAGATAAATCGCCCCGCTCTGTTTCAGGAGATGTTCGCGGAAGGTTGGCGGAAACTGCGGCATTCTTTTTACGATCCGCGGCTGCACGGCGCCGATTGGGAAGCGGTGCGGGCCAAGTACAGTGCCCTCCTGCCCCATATCGCCTGCGTCGAAGATTTTTACGACCTGGTCAGTCTCATGCTGGGTGAACTCAACGCTTCGCATCTGGGAATCGGTGGCCAGAACCGCAACCCCGAAGAACAGACCGCCGACCTGGGTATCCTGTGGGACGAGAATTATCCCGGCCCGGCGCTGCGAGTACGCGAGATACTCAAAGGGGGCCCGGCGGATCGCAAAGGGATCGAGTTGCGTCCCGGCGAGTACATAGTGGCGATCGAAGGAGAACGGCTGAGCGAGCAAACCAACCTCAGCCGACTTCTCAACGACAAAGCCGGCGAACCCCTCCGCCTTCAGGTCAGCCGCTATCCCGATGGCCGCGAGTCCCGTTGGCTGGAGCTTCGTCCCATTCGCCGACAGGAAGCCGCACCGCTGTATTATCGCCACTGGGTGGCCCGCAACGAACGCCTGGTGCATGAGCTCTCCGGCGGTCGCCTCGGTTACATTCACCTCCGCGCCATGGATGTCGAGAGCCTCGATGAGTTTGTGCGGGCGCTTTACTCGGAGCATTTCGACAAGGATGGGCTGATTCTCGATGTGCGATTCAACGGTGGCGGATTTACGCACGATCAGGTGCTCTCCTTTTTAGGCGGCAAAGAACACACCTACTTCGTCAGCCGCGATGGCCAGTATGGCACGGTGCTTCGCTCATACGATCGCAAGTGGACCAAGCCGGTGGTTGTGATGTGTAATAACCGTTCCTTCAGCGATGCCGAGATTTTCCCCAATGCTTTCCGCGAACTGGGGCTGGGGAAGCTGGTCGGCGTACCGACCGGCGGACTGGTCATTGGCACGGTGAACGAACGGCTGATTGATGGCTCGTTTTTCCGCGTGCCCCGACTCGGTGTGTACACACCGCAGGGAATCAACATGGAAAAAGCGGGGGTGGTTCCCGACATCGTGGTCGAACCCCATCCCGACGATCTTCAGGCAGGCCGCGATCCACAACTCACCAGGGCTGTCGAAGTTCTCAAGCAGGAAGTCCGCGATTTCTTCGCCAAGCGCAAACCGGTGCCGCTACCAGTTCCCGGTGCCAGCGAATCGCGTCCGTGATGCTCCTGGGAGGAAGACCGCATGCGCCGAACCCAAATCTGGCTGGTGGCCATTCTGTTGCTGGTGCAGGCCAGCGCTACACAGGGGCAAAGCGATCCGTACGGCCGGCTGGAAAACGGTGAACGGCGTGGCTTGCAATTTCGGTTGATCGGCCCAGCAGCGGGAGGACGGGTCTGTCGCGTGGCGGGAGTGCCCGGCGATGCACGCATCTACTACGCGGCCACCGCGGCCAGTGGCTTATGGAAATCCACCGACGGGGGCCTGACCTGGAAACCGATCTTCGACGACCAGCCGACCTCCGCCTGCGGTTCGCTCGCGGTTTCGCCGTCGCATCCCCACATCCTCTACGTCGGCACCGGAGAAGCCAATATCCGCAATAACGCCCAGATTGGCGAAGGGATTTTCGTCTCCGAGGACGGTGGCCAGACCTGGCGCCACGCCTGGAAAGCCCGTGCGGTGATCGGCACCTTCGCCGTTCATCCGAGCAATCCGGACATCGCCTACGCGGCGGTGCTGGGAAGCCCGTACGGCCCAGATGAGCATCGTGGGGTTTATCGCACCCGCGATCGCGGTCGCAGCTGGCAGCGAGTCCTCTTCAAGGATGCCGACACCGGTGCCTCCGATGTCTGCATTGACCCGAATAATCCCAGCGTGCTCTTCGCCGGACTCTGGCAAGCGCGACGCCGACCCTGGGAATTGACCAGCGGTGGGCCAGGCAGCGGTCTGTATGTTTCTCGCGATGGCGGTGACACCTGGCAGGAGATAGTCGGCCAGGGATTGCCCGAAAAACCCTACGGCAAGATCGGCGTCGCCGTCGCTCCTTCCGACAGCCGACGGGTTTATGCCATTATCGAGGCCGTCGAAGGGGGCCTTTTCCGGTCCGACGACGGCGGCAAGACCTGGAAACGCATGAGTGGTCAGCGCGGCATCCGCCAGCGCGCCTGGTATTATTCCACCATCACCGTGGACCCAACTAACCCCGACATCGTCTGGTGTCCGAACGTCGCCATGATGCGCAGCACCGACGGCGGCAAAACTTTCCACGCCGTTCGCGGTTTCCATCACGGCGACCATCACGATTTGTGGATCGATCCCAAAGACCCGAAGCGGATGATAGACGGCAACGATGGCGGCGTGGATGTAACCGTCAACGGCGGGGAAACCTGGTACGCGCCCCCGTTGCCCTGGTGTCAGTTTTACCGTATCCACGTGGATAACCGCACGCCTTACTGGGTCTCCGGCACGATTCAAGACATTGGCGCCCTGGCCGGGCCGAGCAATAGCCTCAACCGCCGCGGCATCAGTCATTACGAGTGGTACCCGATCGGAGGCGGAGAAGCGGGCTACACCGCCCACCATCCCCGCGATCCCAACATCATCTATGCCGGTGAGTATGCCGGCATCATCACCCGCTTTGATTACCGCAACCGCCAGGCACCGCATGTCGGCATCTATCCGTACCGGACTTCGGGAGAGGCGGCGGAATTGCGGTATCGGTTTCGCTGGCCGGCACCGATCCTTATTTCCCCGCACGATCCGGATCTCGTCTATCACGCCGGGAATGTGCTGTTCGCCAGTCGCGATGGTGGGCAGACCTGGACAGCCCTGAGTGGCGACCTGACCCGCAATGATAAATCCAAGCAAGGCTGGTCGGGTGGGCCGATCACCGGCGATAACACCTCCGCTGAGCATTATTGCACCATTGCTGCTATCGCGGAATCGCCGGTGCAAAAAGGCGTGCTCTGGGTCGGTTCGGATGACGGTCTGCTGCACCTGTCGCGAGACGGCGGTCGCACCTGGATGAACCTGACCAGTCGGTTGCCGACCTTTCCCGAATGGGCGACCATCAAGTGCATAGAAGCCTCGCCACACGATCCGGGCACGGCTTACGTGGTGGTGGACGCTCACCTGTTGAATGATTTTCGACCCTACTTGTTCAAGACCAGCGACTTCGGACAGAGCTGGGAAGTGTTATCGGCGACGTTGCCGCAGGATGAGTATCTCCACGTAGTCCGCGAAGACCCGAAGCAGAAAGGGCTGCTGTTTTTGGGCAGCGAAAAAGGGTTGTGGTTCTCGCGCGACGCTGGTAAAAGCTGGACACGGCTGCGCCGCAATTTGCCGACCGTGGCCGTGCATGATTTGGTGGTCAAGAACGACGATCTCGTGGTGGGCACCAACGGGCGTTCCCTATACATTCTCGATGACCTGACACCGCTACGTGTAGAGGAATCGAAGTGGCGGACGGAGAAGCCGACGCTTCTGCCGCCGCGTCCGGCGATCCGGTGGCGATATCATAGTGCGGAAGTCGGCCCCGGAGCCGGCGAAAATCCGCCCCGCGGTGCTTTGCTCTACTACTGGCTGCCGGTCAAACCGAAAGGGGAAGTGCGTTTACGGATATGGGATTCGTCTAACCAAGTGGTCAAAACGCTGACCAGCACGCCTCCGCCACAAGAGCCACGCGAACCAGGCGAGTACGAGGAACGTGAACCAAAAAAGCCGCCCTTGATCGCTGAGCCCGGTCTGCAACGCGTGGTCTGGGATTTGACCGCCGAGGGTGCCCGCAAGATTCCCGGTGCCGTTCACGAAGGGGCGGACCCGGAGGCCGGCCCGCTGGTACTGCCGGGAAAGTATCGGTTGGTGCTGGAAGTGGATGGTCAGCGCTCGGAACAGACGCTGGAAGTTCTGCCCGACCCGCGTCTGAATCTGCCGGCGGAAGTTTACCAGCAGCGCTGGCAATTCACACGCATCGTGCAGCAACGTATCGGCAAGGTGGCAGAACTAGTCGAACAAATCCGCATCGTGCGCGAACAATTGCAGCAGCGGCACCGCTGGCTGGGCGACGATCCGGCCTATGCCGAATTCCGCCAGCGTTCCCAGACCCTGCTGAACCAGCTCGACCAACTCGAAGGGCGACTGCACAATCCCAGGGCGCGCGTCTCCTATGATCTCCTGGCCGAGCGCGGTGGGGCCCGGCTGTACTCGAAATTGCTCGTGCTTTACGACGTCTGCCTGGACGCCGATGGGCCGGTTACCCAAGGCATGCGCGAAGTGCTCCGCGACCACGAAACCGAACTGGAGAATTACCGTAGCCAGTGGCAAAAACTCCTCAGCGACGAACTGGCACCGCTCAATCAACTGGCGCAGAAACTCGGCGTGCCTGCGATCTGGTTACGCCCGAAATCACCGCCACGCTGAGACTCGCACTTTGGCCTGGTGTTCATGCGCCAGCCGCGGTGGCCGTAAGCCCGCCTTGGTCATTTTAGCGGTGAGAATCCGGTTGACCGGCGTTCTACCGGGCGGTGTGTTAAAATTGCAACAGCGCTGGCGTTCGGAGTTTGCCCATAGCGAAGGAGGACTAGTCAGCCACGACCAAACCGCTATGGGCTCACGCTTGCCGCACCGGTCTGCAGCAGCGGAGGTCAGCACACCGTCGGTCAAGCGAGGGGAGATTCGCCAGCGTTTGCCTCCTAGCGAAGACGGAACAAGCGGGAGCGCAAACCTCCGTGGCGACTGGAGCGGTGAGCGTCAGCCCGCCAGGATCGAACGGCGGATAATCTCAGCCAACAGGAAATCCGAAAATGACCGGTATTCCCTTGCGAACGTTTGCGGTGCAACCGCGGCTGCCGGAATCGTTGCGGCGACTGCGGGAATTGGCTTACAACCTCTGGTGGACGTGGAATCCGGATGCGGTGCAACTCTTTCGCCGCATTGACGAACGAGTCTTCGAGGAAGTCGAGCATAGCGCCGTCAAACTGCTGGGCGCCATTGACCAGGCACGGTTTGAGGAACTGGCCCGCGATGAAGGGTTCATGGCCCATCTCGATCGCGTCCTGCATGCGTTCGACCAGTACATGTGCTCGCCGACCTGGTACGAGGAAACGTACAAACGTCGGCTGGGCTCGGAACAATTTCCACCGAACAACGGTCCGGGCGACCACGATGGGGCGAGGCCCACCGCGCCGGCCAGCTCTCCCGATTCCCCGGCCACCGGGAGTCGCGACCGTCAGTCCACCACCGATCACGACAGTGGCCAGCCGAAATCCTCCAGCAACCCTGTCGCCGGGGTCTATGCCGGCCATACTGACTTCGGTAAGCCGGAATTCCGCATCGCGTATTTCAGTGCGGAGTTCGGCCTGCACGAGAGCGTGCCGGTTTACTCCGGTGGTCTCGGCGTGCTCGCCGGGGATCATTTGAAGTCGGCCAGCGACCTCGGACTGCCGCTGGTCGGGGTCGGTTTGATGTACCGTATGGGTTACTTCCGCCAGTATCTCAACGTGGACGGCTGGCAGCAGGAGATGTATCCCGAAAATGATTTCTTCAACCTCCCGGTCAGCCCCGAGTTGGACAAGCAGGGACGACCGATCCTCGTTTCCGTGCCCTTTCCCGATCGCGAGGTGTATGCGCGCATCTGGCGGATTCAGGCAGGGCGTGTTTCGCTGTATCTGCTCGACACCAACGTGCCGCAGAACAGTCCCGCCGACCGCGAGATCACAGGGCAGCTTTATGGCGGCGATCAGGACATGCGCATTCGGCAGGAAATGATCCTAGGCATTGGCGGACTGCGGGCACTGTATGCGTTGGGGATTCCGCCCAGCGTCTGCCACATGAACGAGGGGCATTCGGCCTTTTTGGCGCTGGAGCGGATTCACATGGCGATGGAGAAATACGGCCTGAGTTTCGAGGAAGCGCGGGAATGGGTCACCGCCGGGAACATTTTCACCACCCACACCCCTGTCCCTGCTGGCATTGACCTGTTCCCGCCCGGGCTGGTGGAGCATTACCTGTCCGCCTATCTGGGTCGGTTGAAGATTGACCGGCAGCAATTGCTGGCTTTGGGTCGGCAAAACCCCAACGATCCCAATGAGCCGTTCAGCATGGCCATTCTCGCCCTCAAGCTCGCCCACATCAGTAATGGCGTCAGTCAACTGCATGGCCAGGTGGCGCGACGCATGTGGCACGGACTCTGGCCACAACTACCGGAAAACGAGGTTCCTATCATCTCCATTACCAACGGTGTGCACACACCGACCTGGGTCAGCCGCGACATGAATCTGCTTTTTGAACGTTACCTCGGCCTGGATTGGCGCAATCGACTGGCGGACCACAGCATCTGGAAACGGGTCGAAAATATCCCCGATGCGGAATTGTGGCGGACGCATGAACGGCGTCGGGAACGGCTGGTGATCTATGCCCGGCAGCGGTTGAAATGGCAATTACGCCGACGCGGTGCTCCACCTGCCGAGATTGACCGCGCGGACGAAGTGCTCGATCCGGAAGCGCTGACGATTGGTTTTGCCCGGCGGTTCGCCACCTACAAACGGGCCACGCTCATCCTCCGCCAGCTGGATCGACTGGAGAAAATTCTCAACAACAAGGATCGGCCGGTGCAGATCATCTTTGCCGGCAAAGCCCATCCCCGGGATCACGGCGGCAAGGAGTTAATCGCTCAGATCGTGCACGTGTCGCGGCGACCGGAGTTTCGCCGACGGATCGTGTTTCTGGAGGACTACGATTACAGTCTGGCCCGCGCTCTGGTGCAGGGAGTGGATGTCTGGCTCAACAACCCTCGCCGACCTCTGGAAGCCTCCGGCACCAGCGGGATGAAGGTGGCGGTCAACGGCGGGTTGAACCTGAGTGTGCTGGACGGCTGGTGGTGCGAGGGTTACCAGACCGATAACGGCTGGGCCATCGGTGCCGGCGAAGAATACACGGACCTCAACTATCAGGACGAGGTCGAGAGTCGCGCCATCTACGACCTGCTCGAAGACGAGATCGTCCCGCTGTTTTACACCCGGGGCAGCGACGGTTTGCCCCGCGGTTGGATTCGCATGATGAAACGGTCCATGCAGACGATTACTCCCGTCTTCAATACGCATCGGATGTTGCAGGAATACATGGAGCGTTGTTACTGGCCGGCCTGGTTGCACTATGCGGAACTAGGCGGGGAGAATCTGGAGCCAGCGCGTCGGCTGGCCTCCTGGCGTCGCCGCATCGTTGAGAACTGGTCGGCTATCCGCGTCGAAAGTGTCCAGGCCGACCAACTCGAAAACATTGCCGTCGGTCAGGAAATCGAGGTGCAGGCTCTGGTTCACCTTGGGCCGCTTTCCCCGGACGATGTCGAGGTGCAACTCTATCATGGCCGGGTGGATTCCCTCGGGGAAATTCCCGCACCGCAGACGGTGAGCATGGCCCACAGTGGCAGCAAAGGCGACGGGCGACATATCTACGTCGGCTACCTGCTGTGCCAGACCAGCGGCCAGCACGGTTTTGCCGTGCGCGTTTTGCCGAAACCGAAAAATCCCATCAATCCGCTGAGTTTCGGTCTGGTGACCTGGGGCTAATTGCCGACACCCACGAGCAGGTTTGGAGCTTAGCGGCGGCAACACGAAAGTCGCGGCGGGTAAACGCTCTGCCCGACTGCGCTTGGACAGGTAAGCGGCCTGGTCATAGGAAGCCAGTACCCCGTTGCCCGGCGAGATGGAGCATGCTGGACCCGGAGTGGCGCGGGTCGGCCTGCCGTGGGTCGGGACTCGCTTTGGCAACTGCAATTCCGTCCATCCGGACAGACAGACAGCGATCCGGGCACCCTGGTCCCGGTGCATCCGCCGAAGCAGCGGGCGTCCCCCTGCGGTACTCGGAAATCAGTGCACGAAAAAGGAGCAAGTCGTGGCGGAGCGAGCCGTAACCTGGCAACAACTGCCCGGCGGTGAAATCCTGATTTCTATCAGTCAGCCGCACAGCAAAGTCAACGTCGTCAGCCAGTCGGTGCTGGCGGAATTGGAGCAGGTGGTAGGGGAGATTTCCCGAATGTCGCCGCTGACTGGCGTGATTTTGAGCAGCGGCAAACCCGGCATGTTTCTGGCCGGGGCCGACTTGCGGGAGCTGGCACAGGCCTGGCGCCATCCGGAACTGGTGCGGCAACTATTGGAACGTGGCCATCGGCTTTTGCAGCAAATCGAGAATCTCCCCTGCCCCAGCGTAGCCGCCATTGATGGGCCATGCCTGGGCGGCGGACTGGAAATTGCCCTGGCCTTCGACCATCGCCTGCTCAGCACACATCCGCGAACCGAATTGGGGTTGCCGGAAGTCAAAGTCGGCCTGATTCCGGGCTGGGGCGGAACGCAACGATTGCCACGACTAATTGGCCCGTCGCTGGCCCTGGAGATGATTTGCAGCGGCGAAAGCATCTCCGCCACTCGGGCAGTGGAAATCGGGCTGGCCTTCGATGCCGTCCCCGGTGATCGGCTGCTGGAAGAAGCGAAACGCCTGCTCCTGCTATCCCGCCAGCTCCACGATTGGCCTAACATCCGCCGTCGCAAGCAGCAGCCGGTCGGCTTATCGGAAGAGCAGCACGCCTATACCTTCGCCGTGGCTCGCGGCCAGGTTTGGCAGAAAACCCGCGGGCATCCCCAGGCACCGCTGGTGGCCCTAGAGGTGGTGGAAAAGACGGTGAATTTGCCCCTGGCCGACGGTCTGGCTCACGAACGGGAGGCTTTCTTGCGCCTGGCGGTCAGCTCTGAAGCGCGGAATCTCATTGCCGTTTTCTTTCAGCAGCAGCGGCTGCAAAAAGACCCCGGCGTGGACAATTCGCAAGCGGTGCCGCGAAATATCGAACGGGTCGGAGTGCTTGGTGCCGGCGTGATGGGATGCGGAATTGCCAGCGTGCTGGCGCGGCGGGGATTGCTGGTGCAAATGCTCGATGTTTCTTCCGAGATTTTGCAAAATGCTCTCCAGCGCATCGAACGCGGTTTGCTGGAACGGGTGCAACTGGGGCGAATGCGACCGGAAGAAGCCGCCGACACCCTGGCACGAATCGGTACCACACAAGCTCCTGCTGCTATGGCCGACCGCGATCTGGTGATCGAAGCCGTCACCGAAAACGAAGACCTGAAAACGCGGCTCTTCCGGGAACTGGAAAACTATGTCGGTGGGGAGACCCTGATAGTTTCCAATACCTCGACGCTGTCCATATCGCGGATGGCTCGGACGTTGCAGAGGCCGCACCGTTTCGCCGGGCTGCATTTCTTCAACCCGGCCGAACGCATGCCCCTGGTGGAAGTGGTGCGGGGCGAGGCGAGCGACGATGTCACCATCGCCACACTGGTGGCCTTGGCCAAACGCCTCGGCAAAACGCCGATCGTAGTGCGCGACAGTCCCGGTTTTCTCGTGAACCGACTGCTGTTTCCGTACCTGAACGAGGCCATGCTGATGCTCGAAGAGGGAGCCACTCCACGCCAGATTGACCAGGCGGCAGTGGAGTTTGGTATGCCGATGGGGCCGGTGACACTGCAGGATGTGGTCGGGCTGGATACTGCTCTTTATGCGGGCCGGGTCTTGCAGCGGGCCTTTCCCGATCGTTTCGTCGAAAGCCGCATCGTCGCCGAACTGGTACAGGCCGGCCGACTCGGCCAGAAGAGTGGCGCAGGATTCTACAACTATTCCCGCGATCCCAAACACGGCAGCGACGACCCAGCTCTGGAGCCGATCCTCGAACGCTGCCGACGGGCCCACCGTTCCTTCAGCAACGACGAGATTACCGACCGACTCTTCCTCCCCATGTTGCTGGAAGCGACCCGCGTCCTGAGCGAACAAGTCGTCCGCGACGCTGGCGACGTGGATATGGGGCTGATTCTCGGTACGGGTTTCCCGGCCTGGCGAGGTGGTATCCTGCGCTGGGCCGACGATCTCGGTGCCACGTCCATCCTGGAAAAATGCCAACGCTACCAGCACCTTGGCGTCCGCTTCCAACCCACCGAACTGCTCCGCCAGCTCGCCGCTACTAACGGCAAGTTCTACCCGTAAAAAGCGGCCCCAATCGCAGAGGCGATTCGGCCCAACCCGGGCTCGCCTACACCCTCCGATCCTGCAGCTTGTACCACGGGAGTTGCACCCACAATCGCCACTTCGGCAATGCACCAACGCACGTGCACCAAGAGCGGCTGGCGTAACCCAGCCGTGGTGCGGGAAACAGCACTTGGAAAGACGATTCGACTTTCGTTCGACGGCGAACGGCACGCGAACAAGAGCGGGGGGCGTAAGCTCCCGTGTTTGCAGCAACGCGATTGCAACGGCGTGCGCCAACACGGCGGTCGGCAGTGTGCCGAACATTTGCGGAGGCGCCTGCGCAAGTGCGTCAGCGCGACGCACGGCCGGCTCACGCCCGCCGCTCTTGTGCACGGCGTTCGCTCGACGGTGAAAAAGCGACTTTCGCGATGCACAAACGCGTGTACAGCCAAGAGCGGGGGGGCGTAAGCCCCCCGTGGTTCACGGTAATGCGCTCGCAATGACGATGCCCCATACGCGGGAGACTGCCGACGCTGCATCGCCGAACCGCACTGCGATTGCGGTAGTCGCAATGACGGCGGGCTCACGCCCGCCGCTCCTGGTGCGTGCGCGTTTGTGCATCGTAAAAGTCGCAATTCCGTCGGCGAGCGAACGCACGCCAACAAGAGCGGGGGCGTAAGCCCCCGCTGGCCATTGGGCAACGCATTTGCAAAGGCGTCCGCCAAGGCACCGGCGGCAGTCTCCCGCGACTTTGCGGAACCATTCTTGCAAGTACGTCTCCCGAACCACGGCGGGCTCACACCCGCCGCTCTTGGTGCCGCGCGGGACGACGCTGTGCGAACCCGGGCGTAGTCATCCTTGCACGTGCGTTTCCCACAATCACGGCGGGCTTACACCACCGCGAAAGCACCAAGGCACCGGGAGACAAATGCCACACTCTTCTTCCGCGTCCGGATTGTCTTCGTGTTACAGGCCCCATTGTTCCCAGGGTGCTGGGTGTCTTCGCGGCTACACGCCCTGATTTAGCGAAATCTTTTCGGTTGCGCCAGCGGGTGCGATTCGTCTTATCTCTGAGGTCGCCTGGCTGCGGACGGTGGGTAAAGCCCACCGCTGTCTGCTGCGAAGTATACTCCAGAGAGCTCTTCGCGGGGCACAAGCTATGATGGGGGTCTATGCTGGCGGGTGACTGACCGGAACAGATTATCCTCGCCGACTTCAATCGGTCGCACCCCTGACGGAAGACTGCGTCCAGCTCTACCGGGAAGCGGCTGCGGCGCTTACAATCCTACAGGAGGCAAACCCATGATGGTGCGACGGTGGGCGGTGGCCCGAAGTGGTGGGCATGAACTGATCGCAGCGCTGACGAGTCTGCTGGTGTTTGGCCTGGCGCTGACGGCGCTGGCTCAACCCAATGGCAATCCTGCCCCGGAAAACAAGCCCGCGGCCAACAAATCCGCCGACCAGCTCAACGAAGAACTCGCCGCCGAACAGGCCGTCATTGCCGCACGGTACGCCCAACTCGAAGAAGCGTTGTTGCGAATTGCTCAGTTGATGGAACGGCGAAACAATCCCGGCGATGTCGAGAAAGCCCGCATCATCTACCGTGCCCTGCGGGAGGCCCGCGAACGTAATATCCGCCTCAATGTCAGTGAACTGGCAGAGCGGTTCAAACGACCTGGCACGCTGACCAGTTTGAAAGAAATCCAGCAGGTCGTCGAGAAAGGCGGCGATGTCCAGGCAGCTATGCAGCGGTTGCTCGACATCCTCATGTCGCCCGACGACGAATCGCTCAAGAAGAAGGAAATGGAGTTGTACGCGGAGTTGGTCCGTCGGCTGGAGGAAGCGGAACGGGCACAGCGTGTCGCCCAGGCCCGCAACGACAATCCCAACATCAGCAAGGAAGATGCCCAGAAGGCCCAGGCAGCGGTGAGCCGAATCGTTGAGGATATTCTCAACCGCATCCGGCAGCACGAGCAGGGGGGTAAGCCCGACCCCAGCCGGGGTGAAGCGCGCGACATCGGCAAGAACGAACGCCCCGACGCTCAGGCTCGCGGCGACAGTCGGCGCGGCGAAGGTCAGCCCGGTCAGGCGCGCGACGAAGGGCAGGGGGCTCCCAATCCCCAGGCGCGCACTCCGCAGTCCGCAGACAAACCAGGCCGAGAACAATCCGGCCAGAGCCGCAGCGGATCGCCAGATACATCCGCTAGCCAGGCGCGGAGCGGCAATCAGTCCGGGGAAACTTCCAAACCGGGTCAGGCACGCGGCAGCGATAACGCCTCCGGTCAAACGGGCGGTAATAAGCCCGGCGGAAAGCCCGGCGACAGTCAACCCGACGGTAGCAAACCCGGCGAGAAACCGGGTAATCAGGTAGCTCAGGGTCGCGGGCCCGGCGAAGGCACAGCTCAGGGTCAAGCACGCGGCGCCGGCCAGCAAGGTGGACAACAAGGCGGGCAGCAAGGAGGAGGACAACAAGGTGGGCAACAGGGAGGCCAACAGGGCGGTTGCCAAGGTGGACAACAGGCTGGTCAGGCACGCGGTCGTGGTGGTCAGCAAGGCCAACAGCAGCAAGGAGTGCCTGGCCGCGAGCGTGTCGAGGAGGCCCACGATTACCAGCGCAGTGCCGAGAACCGCATTAGCAGGGATGAACGCAAGCCGGCCTCCGAAGATCAGTCCCGAGCCGCCGACTTGCTGCGTCAGGCGCGGCAAAAGCTGGAAGAGTTGTTACGGCAATTGCGTGAAGAGGAGCAGTTGCGTGTGCTGGCCGACCTGCAGCGCCGCTGTGAAAAAATGCTGGCCATGCAGGAGGCCGTCTATCGCGACACCGTCAAACTCGATCAGCGGGTTCAGGCCAACCCTGACAAGAAGCCGACTCGCGAGGAGGAAATTCTTTCGGGCGTGTTGTCCCGGCGGGAAGACGAAATCGTCGCCGAAGCCGATCGCGCTATCGCGCTGATTCAGGCGGAAGGTTCTGCCGTGGCTTTCGCCGAGGTCTTCCAGCAACTCAGACAGGACATGGCCCGGGTCTCGACGCGGCTGTATAAGACCGATCCCGGCGCGGAAACGCAGGCCATCGAGCAGGACATCATCGAAACACTCAAGGAGATGATCGAGGCCCTGAAAAAGGAAATCCAGCGGCGTCAGAGTGGTGGCGGTGGTGGTGGCGGGAGCTCGGACCGAAATCAGCCCCTGGTGGACCTCCTTCAGGAACTCAAGATGATCCGCGCCATGCAGCAACGCATCTACCAGCGCACCGTCCTGTACAGTCGCCGCTACCAGGGAGAAGCCGCGACCGCTCCGGATATTGTGGCGGAATTACGGGAACTGGCGGCCCGGCAACTGAAACTCCATCAGATTACCGAGGCCATCGTCAAGGGGAAGAACCGATGAAACGCGTTATCTGGACAATGGCGGTGGGAATTTGTGCCTGGAGTTGCTACACGGTAGCATCGGCCGAGGAGGGGAGCGGTGGGCGTCCACCCGCCGTGGTCGAAGGGGAATTCGGTCGGCTGTCAGCTCCGAAGCCGGAGACGGTGAAGGAGCAGCTCTTCGCCTGGCTGCGGGATCATGTTCGTGCCGACGCCGAGACGCTGCAGCGTGCGGAACGTATCTGGGCCCAGGAGGGCCGACCCTTGCTCGCCCGCCTTGCCGACATCCTGGCCCTGGGTAGCCCGGACGCCCGGAAACTCCTGGAACAGGCCAGCGATCCGCAAGCGGTAGTACCGGCGGAAGTGCCGACGGTTATCCGCGACGCCCAACCGCCGTTCTTCAAGGCGAATCTGGCGCTGGCCTATGCGCGAGGGCTCTGCTTGCGCAAAGCCTACGACGAGGCCCTGGAGGTGCTGAGGTTGATTCGCCCGGAGCAGGTGGCGGATCCGGCCGCCTATTACTTCTTCCGTGCCGTCGCCGAGCATAAGACCTTACAGCGGGCGGAAACGCTGCGGAGTGTTGATCGGCTTTTGCAGGAAAGCGGCGCCGTCCCCGAACGCTATTTCGTCCTGGCGACGCTGCTCAAATACGACCTGCAAAGCTGGAACGGCCAGAAAAACCTCGATTACATCGCCCGGCGAATGGAGGAAATCTCCGGTCGGCTGGACAATGCCCGCGGCGGACCGAAAACACAGCAACGGCAGAAGGAAATTCTCGACCTGCTCGCCAAAATCATCGAAGACCTGGAGCAACAATGCCAGGCTTGTGCTGGCGGCGGAACCGGCGGCGGAACCGGCGGCGGAACAGTAAAACCGTCGGCTCCGGCGGGCGACAGTGCCATCCTTGGGGGTTCCGGCCAGGGGAAGGTGGATATGAAAGAGTTGGTAAAACGCCCTGACCTCTGGGGCAAGTTGCCGGAAAAAGAACGGGTCAAAGTCTTGGAAGCCATTCGCCGGGATTATCCTCCGCACGTTGCCGAAGCCATCGAAGCCTACCTGCAACAAATCGCCAGAACCAACGAATCCCGATGAGGAAATGCGTTCGCCTGCCGCTTCTTGCAGCGCTAGCTGACCGCGTGGTCGGGGCGCTGGTGGTGTGGACAGCGCTGCTGACAGGAGCGGTGGGCGTCAGTCCACGATGGATAACCTGGGTTAGCCAAAGCCACGGGCAATCCTCCAACCCGCCAGTGGTGGAACTCCGGTTGTTCAGTGGCGAAACGCTGCGTGGCCAGCTGCTGACCATCAACGAGCGGGAAGTGGTTATCCAGATCGGTAAGGAACGCCGCCAGCGAGCGCTGAGCGAGTTGCTGCAAATCAGCTGGGGCGGGAGTTCCGGCAAACCCCTGGTGGCTGCCGATGCCCCGCAGACGCAACTCCGCCTGACCGATGGCACTACCTTGCTCGCTCAGAAATTCGTACTGCGGCAGAAACAGGCAGAATGCCAACTCTTTAATGGCCAGGCGATCTCGGTGGCGCTGGAACGGCTCCACTGGGTACTGGTAACCGCTTCCGAAGCGAAAGCCCGGGAGGAATTGCAGCAGGCGCTGGCCAAAAAGCTGCCTCAGGACGCCGTCCTCGTTCTCAGTCGCGACGGTCAGGCGATCAACACGTTCACCGGTGTGGTGCTGGGCGGTGATGAGCAGGGAACGCGGCTGAACTTCCGGCTCGACGAAGATATTGTGCCGATTGACGCCAGTCGGCTGCGAGGGCTGGTGCTGGCACGACGCCAGCAAGACACCCCACGCGACGCTATTCGTGTCAGCGACCGCTTCGGCAACACCTGGGTGGCCGTCGAAACCACCTGGGAGGCCAACCGCCTGCGCTTGCGAACCGGCGACGGTCTGCGGGCCGAGTTGACCCTCGAGCAAATCGCCAGCGTGGATTTCAATCAGGGACGGCTGGTGTATCTTTCCGATCTCGAACCGCTGCGGGTCGAGGAAAAACCGTTGCTGGCCGATGTCTGGCACTTCCGCCGCGACCGCAACCTGACCGGCGGGCCGATCTCCCTCGGTCAAAAAGTCTATGGCAAGGGCTTGACCGTTCATTCCCGCACCGTGCTCGAATACGCCGCCGAAGGCTATCGCGAGTTCCGCTGTGTGCTGGGGATCGAAGATAGCGTCAGCGTGCCGGCCCAGGCGGTGGTACGAATTGAGGGGGATGGGCGGGAGCTTTTCCAGGCTACTATCCGCACCGGCGACAAACCGCAGGAGCTTCGCCTGCGATTGGAAAATGTCGCCCGCCTCCGCCTGGTGGTGGACTACGGCGACGACCTCGACCTTGGTGATCACGTCGCCTTCGCCGAGGCTCGCTTGCTGAAGTGAGACGGGGGATGAACCCGTGGGGAACCAAAATCCCCGTGCCCATTTGCCCTTCGCTATCGGTTGAGCGCCAACATTCCGCGACTCTTCCGGCAACAATGAGCTGCCATGAGTGCCTCTACTTCTTCTGGGAAAGGCGGTGGATGTCAGCCCGCCGTAGTCGAACCGACACGGCCTGACCACCGGAGGCTCACGCCTCCTGCTCCTGTTGTCCACAAATCCCTGATCAGGCGAAGAACCATGGCCAGTGGCAAGTCCGTGCCTCCGCGATGTCTGTACCGCGTGGTGTGGCTGACGGTGACCGGGCTGCTTTTCGCGTTCCTGGCCCGGGCCGTCGAACCGCAAGTGCTCGAAGAAGAAGCCCGACGGGTGGCGGTGATCGAAAAGATCACGCCCAGCGTTGTGGCGGTGTTCGACCGCCAGGGTCGCGGCGGCGGGTCGGGCGTGCTTATTGACGAGCAAGGATATGCCCTGACCAATTTCCACGTGGTACAGCCCACCGGCCCAACGCCGCGATGTGGCCTGGCCGACGGTCAACTCTACGATGCCGTGGTGGTTGGGCTGGACCCGGTCGGCGATGTCGCCTTGATCAAGCTCATTCCGCCCAGACCGGATTTCCGATTCCCTTACGCACCGCTGGGGGATAGCGACACCGTTCGCGCTGGCGATTGGTCCATAGCAGCCGGCAACCCGTTCTTGCTCGCTACCGACTTTCGTCCAACGATCACCTTCGGCCTGGTTTCCGGCGTGCACCGATACCAGTATCCTTCCGGCACATTCCTGGAGTACACGGATTGCATCCAGATAGACACCTCGATCAATCCGGGCAACAGCGGCGGGCCGCTGTTCAATTTGCGCGGAGAAGTCATCGGCATCAACGGACGTGTTTCCTTCGAAAAGCGAAGCCGTATCAACAGCGGCGTCGGTTACGCCATTTCCATCAACCAGATCAAGAACTTCCTGGGACATCTGCGAGGCGGATTGCTGGCCGACCATGCTACCCTCGGCGCCGCCGCTCGCACGGATGAACAAGGCCGGGCTGTCGTCTTCGATATCCTGGAACGTTCCGATGCTTACCGTCGGGGCCTGCGCGTGGGCGACACTATCCTGGCGCTGAATGGCCGACCCATCGGCAACGCCAATCAATTGAAGAACGTGCTCGGCATTTTTCCCAAAGGCTGGCGTATCCCGGTTCTCTACGAACGATTCGACATGGAGCAGAACCGCACGGTTCGCCGCGAAATTCTCGTTCGCCTCATGGGCCTCATTCCCCGCGAGGTTGTGGAAGGACGCGAAGAGGAGAAACCGCAAAAGCCCGAAGAAAAAGCCCCGGAGAAAAAGCCGACCCCACCCGTACGCAAACCGATCCAACCCGAAGGAGAAGGTGCCAAATACTACGTCGCCCGACCGGGATTCGGCAACTATTACTTCAACGAACTGGAACGGCGGCGGGTGGTGTCGGCGTTACCGCGAGTTCCCCTCGACGCACGAGCTGTCTGGCTGCTGCACGGCGAAGCCGATCTTTACGATGAGATTACCGGCAAGCCGGTGCGGCATCCGTTCACGGCCCGCCTGGACGGTCGGACGGTGCGGCTGCGATTGGGTTCGCTGCAATACGAGTTGGAGCCGCTGCGTGTCGGCGAAGCGGTGGCCAATCTCCGCCAGCCGCCGGGTAGCGGCGGGTTGCTGGTGGCGCTGCATTATTGGCGTGCCTTTCTGGCCGAGCAGGAAAAAGGTTTCGAGCAGGGCCTGTACTACCTCGGCTACGAACCGTTTTATCCCGACGGAACCAGCCAATCCCGCATGTGGACGGAAGTGCTGTACGGCAAAAGCGGTCCATTTGAGATAAAAATTTTCTGCCAGCCGGAGCGAAAGCATCTCGGTGGTTTGGAATGTTACCCCGAAGAGGACGCCGACCCGTGTGAACTGATCTTTTCACCGGAAGCGGAGGCGAAAACCGGCCTGCCCGCGCGGATCGAGGTCCGGTTCGGCGATCGCCGCTGGGCCACTTTGCACCTGCACAAATGCGAAGCGGAGATGCCATGAGGAACCAGGTCCTGATCCTGCCACCCGCTCCGCCAATGCCAGCTAGAGCCGCACCAGGGTGGATGCTGGTACTGGCGGCCTGCTGCTGGCCCGCACTGACGCTGGTCGGTCAACTCGACCCGCAGCACGGTTCCTTTGCCCGACTGGTGCAGGAGGTGCAGCCGAAACTGGTCAAAATCTACGGAGCCGGCGGCTATGTCGGTATCACGGATTATTGCAGTGGCGTGCTAGTGTCCCCGGATGGGTTGATCCTGACGGTCTATTCTCCCACGCTGGACAGCCAGGAATTGCGGGTGCATCTGTACGATGGTACACGGCAGGAATGCGACTTACTGGCGGCGGAACCGGTTCTCGATGCAGCGCTATTGAAGATACGCGATGGCGAAAAAAAATTCCGCGACCTGCCCCTGGCCTATTTCGATCTCGATCGCCCCACGCCGAAAGTGCAGGTCGGGGATTGGGTGCTGGCCTTTAGCAACTGTTTCCAGATCGCCACTCGCGAGGAACCGCTGAGCGTCCAGCGAAGTGTCATCGCCGCCATTACCAACCTCTCCGCCCGTCGTGGTATTCATGAATTGCCCTATCAGGGTACCGTCTATATTCTGGACGGCATTACCAACAACCCCGGTTCCCACGGCGGAGCGTTGGTGACACGTCGCGGCGAACTGATCGGACTGATCGGCAAAGAGGTGCGTAACACCCTCACCGAGACCTGGGTCAATTACGCCATTCCCATCGAGCCGTTGCGGGACTTCGTGAGCAAAGCGCGAAGCGGCAATTACAAACCGCTGGAACGCAAAAAGCCGATCGTGGAAGATCGCGGTGGTTCTACGGGCATCGTGCTGGTGCCCAACCTGCTGGAACGTACTCCCCCCTACATTGACGAAGTCCTGCCAGGATCGCCGGCGGAAAAGGCGGGACTGCGACCCGACGATCTCATCGTGCTGGTCAGGATTCCGGCACGGGATGGGAGTGGCACCTACGAAGAGCATGTCGTCCAGAGTGTCAGCCAGTGGCGCGACCTGACCCTGCCAATCGAGCCCGGCGCTAGGATTCAGGTGGTGGTGCGCCGACAGCAGCAATTGCTCCGCGTAGAACTGGAAGTCGAACGCCGACCCGATTTCCGACCGAAAAAGCCAACGGGCGAAAAAGCCCCGGCCAAATTGTAACCGCCAAGCCACCACGAAAAAAATCCGCGGCTTTTGCCGTCCCGATGCTCAGCGAAGCAATGAACGGAATCCGCAACCGCTCAGCACTGGCCAGTGCGCTGGGCTAAGCGGAGTCATGGAAGAACTGAGCGATCGCCCCAGCAGCACCAGCGGCGAATACGGCGCCGACGACCGACACGCCGCCAGAAACTGGCCGGCAAACTGCTTGCCGCATCCCCTGTGCTTGCACGAGACGAACACAAGCGGGGAGCGTAAGTCCCCCGTGGAATCCAGAGAGTGGAAGCGAACGACCATGCGCCTGGCACTTACGCTTGCAGGGATGATGGGGCTGAGCCTGTGCGGCTGGCTACTGGCTCAGCCGGAAAAGCTCGATGACGCCTGGGAAGAGGCGACACGCGAAGCCGTTCGGCGTGTTGCCCCCAGCGTGGTGCAGATCGTAACCAACTTCGGACTGGAGGCAGTGCCGGCCGGAGGCAAACCGGGCGCTTTAGCCGGGCAGTTCCTGCTGCGCGGTCAGGGGCCGACCACCGGCCTGATTATTACTCCCGATGGCTACGTCATCACCAGTTCGTTCAACATCGCTCACATTCCGCCGGAGGTGAAACCGACGATCCTGGTGCGCATCCCGGGGCGAGCCGAACCTCTACCGGGACGGATCGTGGCGCGGGACGATACGCGGATGCTGACGCTGTTGAAAGTGGAAGCGACGGGGCTGCCCGTACCGACGTTCGTTCCGGTCAAACAAATGCGTGTCGGCCAATGGGCGCTGGCACTGGGACGGACCTTCTCGGAAGACCCGAACGCACCGCCGTCGGTGAGCGTCGGCATGGTCAGCGCACTTGGCCGTATCTGGGGCAAAGCCATTCAGACGGACGCCAAGGTTTCGCCGGTCAACTATGGCGGGCCATTGGTGGATATTCGCGGGCGTGTTCTGGGGGTGCTGGTGCCGATGTCCCCGCGGGGCGACAGCACGCTGAGCGGTGTGGAGTGGTACGATTCCGGTATCGGTTTTGCCGTTCCTCTGGAAGACATCTACCGGGTCTTGCCGCGGCTGCAGCAAGGGGAAAACCTGCGTCCCGGGCAACTCGGTGTCGTCTTCGAACAACCGCCGCCGGTGATCGGCTTCGATCCGACCAAACCGGTTGGCCAGGGAGGCATCTTCGGAGAATGCCGCATTGCCCGCGTGATTCCTGGCAGCCCGGCTGACCGAGCCGGTTTGCGACCCGGCGATGTCATTGTCGAAGCGGATGGCCAACCGGTTCGCTGGCAATTGCAACTCCAGCACGTGCTCGGCCCGAAGTATGATTTTGACACGGTCACGCTGAAAATCCGTCGCGGGGAAAAGCTGCTGGAATTCCCGAAGATTCCGCTCACCGCCCCCAAAGAAATGCCGCGCCCTCCCTTTGCCGGGCTTCTCCCGCTCCGCGATGATCCGCGTCCTGGCGTGGTGATTCGTTACGTTTTCCCGAACAGCCCAGCGGAGAAAGCCGGTCTGCGTGCGGGCGATCACCTCGTGCGGCTGGACGGCACCTATCTCCGCGACCTCGACCAGTTGCGTCAGCTCCTGGCCGGTTTTCGCCCCGGCTCGGAAGTGCAACTGGTGGTCATCCGCGACACGTCCGACCAGGGCCCAGAACGCAAGGCTCCCGCGCCCGCACAAGCACCGCAATTGCATGCCATCTCGCTGAAACTCGGCGAATTCAGCATGGATATTCCGGACAAACTCCCTCCGGCAAGTAGCCGACAGGGCTTGGCGCCGCGTCTGCTCTACACCAAAAGCCTGCTGGCGGGCAAACCGCCTTTCCTCGCCCTGCCGCAAGACGCCAAACCGCTCCCGGCTCCGCCCGGCAAACCCGGTCTGTTCCGAAGACGCGATCCGGCCAGCGGTCGGGAGTTCTGGCTTTACGTGCCCGATACTTACACGCCCCAGGTCGCCCACGGGGTGCTCATCTGGCTGCACCCAGTCGGTAACACCTGGGAAGAGACCATCCGCAAACTGTGGGAACCGATCTGCAAGACCCAGCACTGGATCGTTTATGCCCCGAAAGCGGAAAATGCTGGGGGCTGGCTGGCCAGTGACACCGATGCCATCGTGCAGGACATTCGCCAGCTGCAGCAGCAATATCGCCTCGACCCGCACCGCGTGGTGGCGCATGGACTGGGCAACGGCGCCAGTTTCGCGCTTTACCTGGCTCTGGATGCCCGTGACCTGGTGCGGGGCGCGGTGCTGGTAGGCGGATCCCTGACGGCACGCATCCCAGATTACGATCCCGCCCAGCCCCTGGCGGTATTCTGCGTTGCCGGCGGCCGCGACCCCAACATCGAAACCCTCCGCACACTTCCCCGCGAGCTGCAACGCCGCCATTACCCCTGCATCTTCCGCGAACTGCCCGAGCATGGCACCGGCTATATTCCCGATCCGAGACTGCTCGACGAAATCGCCCGCTGGCTCGATTCGCTGGATCGGTTCTGATTCGGTAAGGGCGCCTTCGCAATCCCCGAAGATACCTAGGGCGCAGGTAGTTGTTCGATGTCTTCCCTGGTGTCCTGGCGGTGAGAGGCCAGGTGGCGTGCTGGCGGGCAATTTTGCCGGAGCAGGGAAACAGGCAGGTTTTCCCGGCGCATTCTCTTCGTGGTTCCTACGCCTGCTTGAGCAGCTGTTTCGCCGATAAATACAATGGCGTGGAAAGCCGCATGGCCATCGGCAGCGAACGGGCAACACGTTGCCGAATCGGTCTGGCAAAGCAGGAGCAGGCGGGCGATCATGACCATCGTGGACACCCTGCCTTTATTGCCGCCGCGACCGCCGGATAGTCACAAAGGGACATTCGGTCGGGTGTTGGTGATTGCTGGCAGTCGCGGGATGAGCGGCGCGGCGGTATTATGCGGTCTGGGAGCATTGCGCGGTGGTGCAGGTCTAGTGCAGGTAGCCACTCCCCAGGAACTGCAGCCGACCGTTGCCCAGGCCAATCCCTGTTATCTGACGGCGGGATTACCGCAGGATGATGCGGGTCGGTTGAGCGTGCGGGCGCTGGACAGTATCCGCGAACTGGCCAGCCTGGCTACTGTCGTTGCCATCGGGCCCGGACTCGGTCAGAGTGCAGCCCTGGCCTTTCTGCTGGCGCGACTGCTCAACGAACTTGCCCGTCCGCTAGTACTGGATGCCGACGCCCTGAACAATCTGGCCCAACTCGGCACGGCGGCGTTGCGAAGCACGTCGGCGGTGCGTATTCTGACACCGCATCCGGGAGAATTCGCCCGTCTGCTTGGCGTTTCGACCGCGGCGGTGCAGACACAGCGGGAAGAACTGGCGGCACGGTTTGCCCGCGAGCATGGCGTGATCGTCGTGCTCAAAGGACACGGCACAATCGTGACCGACGGCGAGCGGATTTATCGCAATAGTACCGGGAATCCCGGTATGGCCACCGGGGGAAGCGGCGATGTGCTGACCGGATTGCTGGCGGCTTTGCTGGCGCAACGCATCGAGCCGTTCACCGCCGCTCAGCTTGCCGTGTTCATTCACGGTCGTGCCGGCGACCTGGCTCGTGAAGCGAAAGGAGAAATCGGTCTTATCGCCAGCGATTTTGCCGATTACCTGCCGCTGGCTATTCGGCAATGCACCGCGAGACTAATTCCGGGGTCGCACGGCCAAATGACACCTGCCGCGCCTGGGTAGAGACGAAGCGGCGAATGACCCCGAATGTAGAAAAATTCCCCCTGCCGCTTTCACGGCAGGCGCACCTTTGCCGCTCTTAGTCCGCGTCGGGATCGCTGGCACTGCCACGGAGGCGAAACTATGCCGCCATTGCCCAACGAGGAATTGTTCCTAGATGGTGTTGGGGCGTTGCCTGTCCACGCGCCGGCCTCGGTATCGGAACTGGCCGAACTGGTGCGGGAAGCGACGACCGTCGGCGCTGCCGTCTATCCCGTGTCCGGGCGAACCATGCTCGATTACGGTCTGCCTCCGACTCGTCCCGGCCGTGCTGTGGACTTACGCGGGCTGAACCGTGTGCTGGAGTATCCCGCCGCCGATATGACCATCACCGTCCAGGCCGGTTTGACCTTCGCCGATTTGCAACGTATCTTAGGGCAAAGCCGGCAATGGTTGCCGATAGATGTTCCGCATCCGGATCGTGCCACCGTAGGCGGAGCGCTGGCGTGCAACCTGCCGGGATTCCGCCGGGCCGGTTATGGTTCCTGGCGGGATTATGTGCTCGGCATGACCGTGATCAACGACCAAGGCGAAGCGGTGCGTTCCGGCGGGCGGGTGGTAAAAAATGTTGCCGGTTACGATTTGCACAAACTGCATATCGGAGCGCTTGGCACGCTGGGTGTGATCGTCGAGGTGACGTTCAAGGTGCGTCCGCTGCCGGAGAGTCGGGCCATCGTTTGCTGCCGCTGTGCCGAAGAAAGTCTGGCAACCCTCCTGGAGCGCTTGCATGCCTCGCGCAGCCGACCGGTGGGCGTGGCCGTGCTCAATGCCGCTGCCGCACGCGATTTCGATCTGCTCCGCCCCTGGGCCGACACCGACTCCTACCTGGTGCTGGTCGGCTATGAGGAAAAATCGAACACCGTAAGCTGGCAGACGCACCAATGGCGGCAGGAACTGGCCGGGCTTGCCGACGCCGAATTCCTGGGGCAATTCGCCGATCCGCAATTGCCGCTGTGGCAGCAACTGGCGGATTTTGTCCTTTCCGCCTCGGCCCAGGTGACTTTTCGCGCCCAGGTGATGCCAAGCCAGACCGTGGCCGTGTTGCGGGCCGCTCGACATCTCGGAGCCATGCGGGTTGTCGCCTACGCAGCCAGTGGGACAATTTACGGTCAATGGCCGCAACTCGGCGATCGGGAGACGCTCCTGCGTTATCTGGAAGCGTTGCGTGCCACCGCGGCAGGGCTTTACCGCATGCAAGCGGAGTCGGCCCCGGCTGCTGGACGCGTGGTGGTGCTGCGCTGTCCAACCGAATGGAAAAGTCCGGAACTCGTCTGGGGCGAACCCACCGCCGACGCCTTCCTCCAGCGCCGCATCAAAGAGACTTTCGACCCGAAAAATCTGTTTAACCCGGGCCGATTTCCCGCCGGCTGGTGAAGGCATTGGCGACACTGGCGAATCCCGCGGATAATGCAGCGCTGGTCGTCCGAGACCAACCAGTGAGCGGCCAGGATTTGCCAGAGAAGTCCGCCGATTTTATCTTCAGGAGGACACCGTCATGCCGGATTATCTGCGGGTCGTGGAACAGGTCTATGCGGAAGCGGCACGCCAACCGGACGCCAACCTCTGCTGCTGGCCAGGTGCGGTGTGGCAGTTGCCCGGCCTGCGCTACCCGGAGCGGATGCTGCAAATGAATTACGGATGCGGCAGCACTGTGGACCCGCGCGATCTACGCCAGGACGACACCGTGCTCTACGTCGGGGTCGGTGGCGGGCTGGAACTGTTGCAATTCGCCTATCTGGTGCGGCGACGGCGTGGAGTGATCGGCGTGGACCCGGTGGCGGAGATGCGCCAGGCCGCTCTCGAAAACCTCCGACTGGCCGAATCCCTCAATCCCTGGTTCCGCCTCGATTTTGTGGAACTCCGCGACGGCAATGCCCTGTCCCTGCCTCTGCCCGACGGTTCCGTCAGCGTGGCGGCACAAAATTGTCTGTTCAACGTCTTCCACGAAAACGAACTGCGGCAGGCCCTGGCCGAGATCATTCGCGTCCTGCAGCCAGAAGGCCGATTCTTCACCAGCGACCCGATCACCCCCGTCCCTTTGCCGCGCAGCCTGACCGAAGACGAGCGCCTGCGCGCTCGCTGTATTTCCGGTTGCACGACACTGGAACGCTATCTGGAGATGCTGATCGAGGCCGGGTTTGGCCGTGTCGAGGTACGTGCACGGTTTCCTTATCGCGTGTTGACACCCGCCGAGTTTCCCCAGCTCCATCAGCCGGTGCTTCTCGAAAGCGTCGAGATAGTCGCCTGCAAAACCGCGCCAGCCGCCGATGGTCCGGCCGTGTTCGTCGGGGAAACAGTTACCTATATCGGCAGCGAACCGGGCTGGCACGACGCCGTCACCGGAACCTATCTGCCGCGTGGTCTGCCGATGCCGGTCTCCCGCAACGCCGCTCAGCGTCTCCGCCAGTTTCCTTTCCTTCTCTACACGCCGCCAACCTGGCACACCCGCACTCCGCCGTGCTGCTGAAGCACGTCTCCTCTCCCTGCCGCTGCCCAACGCCAGAGGAAACACTGGAGCGGCACACGTCAGCCCGCCGTGGCTCGACGACGCACATGCAAGGAAAATCGCAAACCGCAAATAGGCGCGCGTTCACGTAGCATCAGGAGCGGCGGGTGTCAGCCCGCCGTGGTTGCGGTAGCGACTCTGCAACGACGATTCACCAGACATTCGCACCTCGTCATCGTGCCCGGGAACAGGAACGGCACACGTCAGCCCGCCGAGGTTGCGGTTACCGTGATTGCGATGCGGTCCGCCGATGCAGCGTCGGCAGTCTCCCGCATATGGAGCATCGTCGTTGCGAGCGCGTTACCGTGATCCACGGGCGGCTTACGCCCCCCGCTCTTGGTCGTGCCGGCGTTCGTGTACCGCAAAAGTCGCAATTTCTTCGGCAAACATTCACGCAGTATCAGGAGCGGCGGGCGTCAGCCCACCGTGGTTCTGGAGACGTACTTGCACACGCGCTTCCGCAATTGTTCGGCAGACTGTCGCCGGTGCGTTGGCGCACGCCGTTGCAATCGCGCTCGTGGAACCACGGGGGACTCACGCCCCCGGTCTTGGTCCCGCGTGTCCGGTGGTGCTGTGCGAACGTGTGCGGAATCTTCCTGGCAGGCGCGGTTTCCGAACCACGGGGGGCTTACGCCCCCCCCGCTCTTGTTCAGGCGCCGTTCGCCCGCCGAAGAAATTGCGACTTTCACGATGTACAAACGCACATGCACAGGAGCGGCGGGCGTCAGCCCGCCGTGGTTCTGGAGACGTACTTGCACACGCGCTTCCGCAATTGTTCGGCAGACTGTCGCCGGTGCGTTGGCGCACGC
>ENA-ORXB01001036-ORXB01001036.1-sediment-metagenome-genome-assembly--contig:-NODE-1036-length-39595-cov-29.769422_pt1 | contig 39595 bp, 34 predicted proteins | sample MGYA00237863_ERZ511475 | MGnify/ENA primary metagenome ERZ511475 (study PRJEB26305, sample SAMN06343858) | sediment metagenome | isolation source: hot spring sediment | place: Canada: British Columbia... | reverse complement strand
TACCTGGGCGTAGCGGTGTTGTTGCACTTGGTTCGTGCCTGCGCACCAGCGGCCACGGCCAGCACCTGACAGCGGTGCGAGGATGCCGGCACGTGGGCTGGAAGCCCGCGCCACGGAGAGTGCTTGCAGCCTGGCCTAACGCAGCGCGATATGTGGGTAATGCATAGCCCGCTGGGGACGGGTGAGGGTTGGGCGTGTCGCATACGATTGCTGGACACAGCAGCGGACATCACCAGATGCCAGCCGGTAACCATCGTCGCTCCGTGGGTGGCTGCATCATCCAGTCCTGATATTGGTGGGGCGCACGGACGTGCGCCCCTGCCGGGCACGGTCCTGACATCCCTGGTAGCCCGTGACACGACCAGCGCATCATACCGGCTACTGGTTGACATGTGGGTAATGCCATAGCCCGCGCCGCAGGAGCGGGGCCGGAGGTGAGGGCGTTCAGCGTATTGCTAGTGCCTATCCTTTGTGCGACACATGGGTAATGAAAAGCAGTGGGGGCAGGTTAGGTTGGGATGGGGGTGTGGCGCGAGGCACTGCTGGACGCAGCACTATCTATCATCCCCGTTTGTCTCTCATCACGCTGGCACAGCTCCTGCATGCGACTGCCCGTGAACCAGTAAATCCGTCTCTGCGGAACCACCGGCGGCTTATTGCTGGCAGTCCTGGCAGTCAGTACGGCTTATGACACCCTGAATATACCCGACATCTTCAAGATTTGGCATGGCTGATTTTACATGAAACCAGCAGAGTGCATTGGTTACGCACTCTGCTGGTTTCATGCGGTACAGTATCAGCGAATAGTGAATTCTCTACTGGCCGAAGGAGATCGCCGGCAGATAGAGGGCCAACTGCGGGAAGAAGATCAAAACAACGACAATCGTAAGCTGGATCGCAATGAACGGTACAACACCCCGGTAAATATCGGCAGTTGTAATGCCTGGAGGGGCAACACCGCGCAGGTAGAAGAGAGCGAAACCAAATGGTGGTGTCAGGAACGAGGTCTGCAAATTAGCGCCGAGCAACACACCAAACCATATCAGGTCAAATCCGAGAGCCTGCGCTACTGGAACGAAGAGCGGGATCACAATAAAGCAAATCTCGAAGAAATCGATGAAAAAACCGAGAAAGAAGACGATAAGCATGCTGACAACCAGGAAGCCCCAGGCACCGCCGGGCAGGTTCGCCATCAGATCGAACACAAACTTATCGCCGCTCAAGGCGCGGAACACCAGGGCGAATGCGGTCGAGCCAATTAAAATGAAGAGAACCATCGTTGTGGCGCGCATCGTGGCATCGCAAACCGCCACGAAATTCTTCCAGGTCAATCGTCGATTAGCAGCCGCCAGCAACGTTGCCCCAAGTGCGCCAACAGCCCCCGCCTCCGTTGCCGTCGAGATACCGAAGAAAATAGAACCGAGTACGGCGACAATGAGCAGAAGCGGGGGAATCATCACCTGCACTACTCGTTTCGCCAGGGCTGCACCACTGATCGAACGTGCCGATAATGGAAGTGCTGGTGCCATTTCTGGCTTCAGTAAAGCAACAATCCAACAGTAAAATGCCAGCGCCGCTGCCAGCAAAAGTCCTGGTATCAACGAGCCGAGAAAGAGTTTGCCAACCGAAACACCGATCTGGTCACCGAGAACCACCAGAACGACCGAAGGTGGAATAATCTGCCCTAGTGTACCGGCAGCACAAATCACGCCACAAGCCAGCTCTTTGTTGTAGTTGTAGCGCAACATAATAGGCAGCGAAATCAATCCCATTGCCACCACTGTTGCGGCAACAACGCCGGTAGTGGCTGCCAGCAAAGCACCTACAGCGACAACCGCAATCGCCAGGCCACCCCGCACGGGGCCGAAGAGAATCCCCATCGTATCGAGTAAGTCCTCTGCCAGGCCAGATTTTTCCAGCATTGAGCCGAGGAAGATAAAGTAAGGGATTGCCAGCAGGGTGTAATTTGACATCACGTTGAAGATACGTGATGGCATCGCCCGAATGATGATGGGGTCAAAGATGCCAAGTGAAACGCCGATGATACCGAAGACAATCGCTGTTGCCCCCAGCGAAAATGCAACCGGATAGCCGATCCCGAGAATGACCAGCGCTCCAAGGAACATCGTGGGTCCGAGCCAGTCGTACATGAATCCTCCACAAATTACAAGCGCGTCTCGTGCTCTTCCTCAACCTGCGATGGATCAAGGACACCTCGCCAGGCGGCAAAATATTTTATCGCTTCAGATATACCCTGAATAATCAGGAGAGTCGGGCTGACTATCAGGAATGTTTTAATGATATACCTTGGCAGACCACCGGGGTCAGGCGAATTTTCGCGGATGCGCCATGATTGCTCGACATACGGCCAGCCGAAGTAGATAAGCAATCCGCAGAAAGGTATGAGGAAGAAGAGAGTTCCTAAAAAATTGACTAGGGCTTTGCGTTGTGGTGAAAAGTTACTGTAAAATACGTCAACCCGCACGTGCTCATTATGCTTTAATGCGTATGCAGCACCGAGCAAAAAGATTAAAGAGAAGATGTACCACTGGGCTTCAATATAGAAATTAGAACCAAGGGTGCGCCCAATTGCCCGTCCAACGTACCGATTTGCAACGTTCCATACCCCAACCGCAACAACGATGGGAACTAGAAAATAAGCTATACGTCCGACCCATTCAGTAAAGGTATCGATAATTCGTGAAATGCGTAACAGTATCGGCACACTAACCCTTCCTTTCCTGATCAAAGCGTTATTCACGACGCAAGAATGAGCCATGATCAGTTAGCAACATAATTGTTGCAATTCGCTTCCACGCATGATGTGTGTAGTATTACACTATGGGAATTCGCAAACGTATAGTCCAATAGTACACGGAATCGGTACTCTTGTCAAAATTGCTTTCCGAAGCAACGCACTCCCAGTTTATGCTTAAATTCGTTCTACCCGATAGCTCGCGGATGCTTGTAAACCTGATATTTATATTTATTTAGGGGCGGCGTACATGTTGCGCACGCCGCCCCCTCCTATGTTCACATTGTACAGGTGTTATTCGTGGGTCGCTCCCCATTTCTCAGGCATACGCCAGAGGCTCGAAAGGATTAAGTCGCGTACCGATAACAGTTCTTTCGGGAGACGGTCGTATAGTTTGATGAACAGTTCTTCGTGCAGTAATATCTCTTGCTGCCACTCACCGACGTTACACTCCATCACCTGTTCAAACTGCTCGGCGCTAAAGCTGAGACCACGCCAGTCGATGTCTTCATACCGTGGTACCCAGCCAATCGGTGTTTCGACACTGACGGCCTGGCCGTGGGCACGTTCGATGATCCACTTTAACACTCGCATATTCTCGCCAAAACCTGGCCAGATAAACTTACCGTTTTCATCTTTGCGGAACCAGTTGACGCTGAAGATTCGCGGTGGATTGCGCAAGCGACGGCCAAAACTCAGCCAGTGATTGAAGTAGTCGCCCATATGGTAGCCGGCGAATGGTAGCATTGCAAACGGATCACGGCGAACAACACCCTGTTGCCCCATCGCTGCTGCGGTTGTTTCTGAACCCATCGTGGCGGCCAGATACACACCATAGGTCCAGTTGAACGCCTGATAGACCAGTGGCACCACCCGGCTACGTCGACCACCGAAAATGAAAGCCTCAATCGGCACCCCATTCGGATTTTCCCACTCCGGATCAATGGCCGGGTTCTGCCTGGCCGGTGCTGTAAAACGTGCATTCGGATGGGCTGCCAGGCGGCCACATCCCGGTGTCCAATCACGCCCCTGCCAGTCGATCAGGTGTGCCGGTGGTTCATCGGTCATGCCTTCCCACCAGACATCGCCGTCATCGGTGAGCGCAACATTGGTGAAGATGGTATTGGCGCGGCAGCTTTCCATCGCATTGGGATTGGTTTTATATGATGTGCCCGGCGCAACACCAAAATACCCTGCTTCAGGATTGATTGCGTAGAGTTTGCCATTTGCACCGGGTTTGATCCAGGCGATGTCGTCGCCGACGGTTGTAATTTCCCATCCCTCTCGCTTGAAGGTGTCAGGCGGGATGAGCATGGCAAAATTGGTTTTTCCGCATGCCGAGGGGAACGCTGCCGCTACATAGGTCTTGCGTCCAGATGGTTCTTTTACTCCCAGGATCAACATGTGTTCGGCAAGCCAGCCCTCTTGCCGGGCCATGACCGACGCAATCCGCAATGCGAAGCACTTTTTACCAAGCAGAGCATTACCGCCATACCCCGATCCGAAACTCCAGATCGAACGCTCTTCGGGAAAGTGAACAATATATTTGGTTGGATTGCAGGGCCAGGGTACGTCGGGCTGACCCGGTTCCAGCGGCATTCCAACGCTATGGAGGCATGGGATGTACTCGCCGTCCTCACCCAATACGTCGTAAATTTTAGTTGAGACGCGGGTCATTATGTGCATGTTGACCACGACATATGGCGAGTCGGTTAATTGAATACCAATGTGGGCAATGGGTGATCCGATTGGCCCCATGCTGAAGGGAATAACGTACAGGACACGGCCCCGCATACTCCCTTTAAACAATTTGAGCAGGATTTCCTTCATCTCTTTCGGCGGCATCCAGTTATTAGTGGGGCCAGCATCGTCTTTCGAGATGCTACAGATGAAGGTACGATCTTCAACGCGAGCAACATCTGAGGGGTCTGAGCGGGCGAGAAAGCTGTTGGGGCGTAGTTTGGGATTGAGTCGAATGAATGTTCCGTTTTCTACCATCTGGTTGCAGAGCGTGTCGTACTCTGCCGGTGTTCCGTCACAAAAATGAACTTGTGCCGGTTCGCAGAGTGCGACAATGTCTGAAATCCACTCGCGTAACCGGTGGTGTTTAATGTATGCCGGAAATTGCATACGAAGCCTTCCTTTCGCTCACGGCACCATTGGCGGGCGATGACTGTGACACATTGAACAATGATAATCATAACATGGCGAGAAACAATGATGAGTGCAGAACCGAGTGCTATTTCGCATGAAACCAATAACGATTGGATTGATGATCAGGTCTCTCGCATCTGTTTCGGCTGGTCGTTATTCCAGTACCGTGGCGATTGCGAACGTATCGCAAGTGAATATGGTATACTATAGCGCCTGCCGATCCGGTGGCGTTGCATAAAGACTCTACTGAGGAGACGTCGAATGGAAACAGCCCTGTACATTGCGATCCTCGTGATCAGTGTGGTGATGAGTGTCCTGGTCATTTTGCAGTCGCGTGGTGGTGGGATTAATCGTGATAGCAGTTCAATCTATCGTACCCGCCGAGGCATCGAGAAGACACTGTATCAGGCCACGATTGCCCTTGGGGTTACCTTTCTGCTGTTGGCCCTGATCACGAGCCTGCCGATTTTCAATTAGGGTATGGCGCGTCGTATTCGCTGGCAAATCGCGATTGCCCTCTTCGGCATTGCGCTGATAGTCGCTTTGTTTGGTCGACTCGCCGCACTCAGTGCATCGACCGATAATCCGGCAACTGGTGGTGTGTATATTGAGGCTGTCGTCGGCTCGCCGATCACGCCCATTCCTCTGCTCAATGATCCGGTCGCCGATCCGGTTGGGCGCACGTTGATCAGCCTCCTCTTTGAAGGATTAACCCGTATTGGGAGTGATGGCTTGATCGAACCTGCCCTGGCTGAAGGCTATACTGTCGATGCCACCGGCGAAATCTATACGTTCAACCTGCGACCAGGGCTGCGCTGGCACGATGGTACCCCCATCACCGCTGACGATGTTGTTTTTACCTTTCGGACGTTGCAGACATTGGATGTAGCGGGTGAACCGGCACTTGCCGGCTTCTGGCGCACTGCTTTAATTGAGCGTGTCGATACTCGCACAGTACGGGTGACGTTATCAGGGCCATTTGCTCCCTTTCCAAGCCTTGCCCGCGTGCCGATCCTCCCCGCTCATCTGCTCCGTGGTCTTTCGCCTGCTGAATGGCCGGCCAGCGAGTTTGCCCGTCGTCTGGTGGGTAGTGGGCCGTTTCGGCTGGCTGAATTACGCTCCGATGCGGCTATCTTGACCGCCAACCCGACATACTACAATGGTCGGCCCTTTCTCGATCAAATAGAGTTGCGGTTTGTAAGTACCGCCGAAGCCGCGATTGCCGCTTTGTCACGTGGTGAAGTGAACGGCTTTGCAGAACGCTGGGGAACCAATCTTGCAACTATCGATCTTCCTGGGGAAGAGCAGCAAATTGTCTTGCCGATGGATGAATATACCCTGCTCACATTCAATCTGCGTTTGCCGTTGTTCCAGGATATTCCCCTGCGCCGGGCACTGGCACTCGGCCTTGATCGTGATGCTTTGATCGAGACGGTTGTTAATGGGATGGCGCAGCCGATAGATACCCCTCTCCTGCCAGGTACCTGGGCCGATGATCCTGCCCTGCGTCGTATGCCGGCTGAACCATCCGTAGCCGCCGAACGTCTGGCTGAAATTGATTTTGAACCGGGCGATGACGGTATTCGCCAGCGTGGAAGACAGCGTCTTAGCTTTACATTGCTGGTTGACCGCGATGAGCGGCGTGTAGCAGTGGCAGAGGCTATCGCTGCCCAGTGGCGATCTATCGGTGTGGAAGTGTTTGTTGAGTCGGTTGACGTCACAACTTTGACCGAGCGCCTACGCCAGGGCGATTTTATGGCTGCCATCCATACCTGGACGCGGATCGGGCCTGACCCCGACCCCTATAGCCTCTGGCACTCCAGTCAGGCTGATGACGGCCTCAATTATGCCGGATTAGAGGATAGTCGCATTGATACTTTACTCGAACAGGCGCGGGCTGAGCCTGAACTGATAGCCAGGGCTGAGTTTTATCACGCTTTTCAACAGCGCTGGCTGGAACTGTCACCGGCAATTACCCTCTACCAGCCGATGTACGTGATGGTAACGACGGCAAACCTGCAAGGGCGCGCCTTCGCTAATCCCGATCTCGGCCCCCATACACTCTTCGGGATCGAGGATCGTTTTCGTGATGTGCAGCGTTGGTTTGTGAATAGCTTCCGCCGTATCGAAGGTGATTTGCCGTAGAGAGGCTGTTTGCCGGTCTACATGTCTACACTTCCGCTCTAGTCAGATGGTGTATCGCCTGTCTCACAGCGACAGGCGAAGATCGTATAGGTCAAACACCGGTCCCTCTACACAACGTCGCTGCCAGCCATGACGGGTTTCGATCTGGCAGGCCCGACAGACCCCTATCCCACACGGTAGTGATCCGGCCACCACAACCTGGGCCAGTCCTGGTTGCCAGCGCAGGCGCGTTGATCGAATGACGTTTGCCGCCAGTGCCAGCATCGTGGGTGGTAATGCCAGGCCGATCTGATCGGCCCACCGTAGCGGACTCTGTGGTGATGACGTAAGCAGATCGAATAATGTTGCCTCGCCGGCCTGGCTGATCTGAATTTCTACTGTCGGTGGCAGGAGAAAAGGAGGGGGTAGAAAACCGGTGTCTCCAGCCATAAACAGCGCAATATTCTGTCTGCCGGCCTGCTGGCGGGCCAGGAAGAGCAAAGCCGGTAGGGCTGCGCCGGTGCCTGCCAGCAAGAGGGTCTGGGTTGTTGGCTTGAGGGAGAAGTGTTTCCCACCCGGCACGCAAAGATCGAGCGCAGTTCCCGGCGATAGATCAGACAACCAGATCACCGCCGGATCGCGAGGATCGATGAGAAATTCGACCGTGCCGGTGGCCGGATCGGCACCAGCCAGAAAGAGTGTTGTCCACAGCAGCGGGTCAAGTCCCGGTTGGGAGTGACGCACCAGAGCAACCTGGCCGGGCTGAGCATGGCGAGCCAGCGATGCTGCCTTTACGCTCAACCAAATCAATTGCTCAAACTGGCGGTACGTGTGGATCGTTGCTGTGTGGTACAGGTGCATATTGTGATTCCGAAGATACAGAAGCCATCTCTTCCATGCGTGTAGAGTGCAATCTGCTCGATAATGCACAAATGTCTGAAGAGGGGCCTGATCGTTAGAACAGCTTGGGCAGAAACTGTTATCAATCTGATAGCTTTATATAATTCACTGGTTGTCGAGCCAGTAATGACCGCCAGTACATATTCCAGTATATACGTTTTACGGTGTCAACGCACACGTCATGCATTGTACCGAACTGGCGTTATAATACGACACACAAACTTTCTGATAGCACACAGGCAACATCAAAATAGTTCAGCTATGGCGAATCTTCCCCTGCCCACGACTGAGACACATACACCTGCCGGCCAGGCCTGGTGGCACAAACCTTTATCCGGTACCGGTTGGCTTTCACGCCTGACGTTTGGTGAACTGTTGCTTCTGGCTGGTAGCCTGCTTCTCTACCTCTATACCCGCCTGACCGATCTGACCAGCTTCCCGATCTATTTTTTCTGCGACGAGGCCATCCACAGTGTACTGGCGCGTGATCTGATTGCCAACGGTTTTCGCGATGGTGAGGGCACCCTATTTCCGACCTACTTTCGCAATGTGGAAAAATGGAACCTGGGTTTGAGTGTTTACCTCCATGCCCTCAGTATCATCCTGTTCGGGTTTGAGCCATCGGTCTGGATGACCCGTGCCACCTCCGTTATCGCGAGTGTTCTGGCACCGGTGGGCATTGCATTGCTGTTGCGTTTCGGCTATCACAGCCGGCGCTGGTGGCTGGGAATCCTGGTATTGTGTACGTTGCCGGCCTGGTTTCTCCATTCCCGTACCGCCTTTGAAACGGTACTGATGGTCGCCTGTTATGCGGTGTTTCTGGCGACGTATGTGCTCTACCGTTTTTACGATGATCGCTGGTTGGTTGTGGTGATCCTGTTCGGTGCCGCCACCTTCTACAGCTATGCCAATGGGCAGGGGGTGATGCTGGTGAGTGGTGTGCTCTTGCTGATCAGCGATCTCCGCTACCATCTCAGCCGCTCACCGCAACGGATTGGGATTGCTTCTATCGCGATCCTGCTCGCTGCCATCCCGTGGTTGCGTTTTCGCTGGCTGCATCCTGAAGCGCTGTTTGAGCATTTCCGTTCCCTCAACTCCTATTGGATACAATCCATCCCACTCACCGAGAAGCTGCAACGCTTTGGGAGCCTGTACCTGCAGGGCCTTGATCCGCGTTACTGGTTCTGGCCTAACACAGTAGACCTTGATCGGCATCGGTTTCCTGACGCCGGTCATCTCCCGCTCTTCCTGCTTCCCTTCATCGCTATTGGCCTGGTCGTTTGTCTGTGGCGTTGGCGGGATGTGCGCTACAGACTACCTCTCATTGCCCTGCTTGCGGCACCTTTCAGCGGTGCGCTGGTTGGGCCGGCCATCACCCGCATGCTGGCGATGGTCATTCCGGCAACCCTGCTGGCTGTCATCGGGCTGGATATGCTTCTTGCCTTCCTGAGCCATTCGCGACAACGCTTCGTGACCGTCATCCTCGGCGTCATCCTCGTCATCAGCAGTCTGACGATGACCCACTATGCCATCCTTGGTGGTCCGCTCTGGTTTCGCGATTACGGCCTCAACGGGATGCAGTACGGGGCGCAGCAGCTTTTTGGCGAGACGATTCCTGCGCTGCTTGACCGTGATCCGCACATTATCCTTCGCATTTCGCCAACGTGGGCGAACAATCCAAACAGTTTTGCCAGCTTTTTTCTCACCCCTGCCCAGCAGCGTCGTATCGAATTTATCAACATCGATGCCTACCGCTACCAGCGCCGCGATCTTGATCGGCAACGCGACGTGTTCATTATGACTGCCGGTGAATACTGGCTGGCCCAGCAGAGTGGGAAGTTTATCCTGTCGCCACCGGAACAGATCATTCCCTACCCCGATGGTCAGCCAGGGTTCTATGTGGTACGGCTAGAGTACGTTGCCAATATCGACGAGATTCTGGCCGCTGAACGTGCTGAGCGGCAGCGGTTGGTTGAAATTCCGTACACGCTGGAAGGTCAGTCAGTGGTTGTTGCCCATTCCCCATTCGACATTGGCAGCGTCCCTAACCTCTTTGATGGTGAGCCGTTGACGCTGGCCCGTGGTTTTGAAGCCAACCCGCTTGTCATTGAACTGCGGTTTACCAACCCGCGTCCACTGCGCCAGGTGGGATTGACCCTCGGCAGTATGGATCTCGATCTGCGGGTAACCGTCACCACGCCTGACGGTGAGACCAAAACCTTCAATCAATCATACCGTGGGCTGCCGCCAGATCCGACGGTGTACCTTGATATACCAGAGCTGCTCAGCGCACAGCAGGTGCGCCTGGAGATTTTACAGGTGGGAGTTGGTGAACCGGCCCATGTCCATGTCCGGGAAGTGATGCTGAAATGAGGTCAGGTGCAGTGCAGGTGAACAACAGATCTGACAGCATCCGGTAATTGGCTGGTAATTCCGCATTCGTATACTATATCGCAGCCAGATCGCGGTACAACGTATGTATCCACCAGCACAGTCTTTGGAGATCGAACATGTCAGATCCACTCGCGCCGTATTATTTTCCATGGCCATTTGGGCAGCAACGCTTCGATGAATTGATCTCACAACCAGACATCTTTGCCGGGGCATTCAAAGAATCCATCCTCGCAAATCTCAACTACCGTTTAATGGGTACCGGCCTGGCTCAGTCGGGTAACATCCTGATCCAGTCGGTTGCGCTGGACCAGAACGTGCTGACCGTCACCTTTTCGCCCGAAGGTAACCGGCTGTTGGGTCTTGGACAACTCTCCGTAATGGGGAATGGTTCCCGCCCAATCCTGGTTGATGCCGCGGGGCGGACTGTTGAAATCGCTCGTCTGACGCCGAATGTGGTCCAGCGGTTAGCAGCCATCAGTGGCGTTGTGGTCAGTGTTGCAAACGTGATTTCAGCGGCTGATCTGGCACATCGTATGCAGCAGATGGAGACAAAACTTGATCTGCTGATTGCGTATCGGCGGATAGATCAGGAGGCTAAGCTCGAAGGAGTCTTCTACGCCGCTCGTGAACTGTGTGCCGGGCCAATCTCGCCAGATGAACGTCGGCAATTACGGCAGTTGCGGCAGGAACTCCGTGAGCTACGGATTGTGCTGCGCAAAGAATGGCAACGTGAGCTGGAACAGATTGCGCAACAGCAGGTGACGGGGTTTGATGTATTCTTTGAGCTGCTCGGGCGAAACTGGAATGGTGCGATGAACATCATCGGCAATGCGTTTCAGGGACGTGGTGAACAGAAAGATGCTGCTCTGCCTCAATTGGTCAATCAAGTACAGCAACGGGCGCAGCAAAACGAACGTGAGCTGTATCAACAGCGATGGCGTGCGAAATTTGATCCGACCCTGAGCTATCCGTTCCTCATCGAGTTTATACTGCGGCTCGAGGTGGTGCTGGCAATGGCGAGTCGTGATGAAGTCGCGTACAGCCAATCGCTGCGTGATGAATTAGCCGCAATCGAACAGGTCGTCAATTATCTGGACGAGCAGAATCAAAACCTCGGTCTTGGCTATCAGTTTATTGCCGATTATCGCAGATTGCTTGGCGATTATCGGCAGTTTGGTCAGGCGTTGGGTAGTAATCTGTTTATCCAACAGTTGCCATAAATAACAGTATGGAAACGCATTGTGTATGGGCTTTCGTCGACTGGTGTCTGACGAGGAACAGTTATTGGTGATGCCGGGTGAGGTCTGTCGTTGTCGTTATTGGAATATGATCGTGTTGCACTTGTGCAGCAGTGAAAGAGCGATAGGAATCATTCAGGTATCGTATCGGGGTTGATGTGCAACAATTGAGTCATCGTGGACGTGGATTAAGAGCAATCTGATGCGGCGACAGGGGCACGGCATGCCGTGCCCCTACCCTTTCTCATAGAAGTGCATCGTTCAGGTACGACACCAGGGTGATGATTGGATAGCGTGTCAGGCTTTCTTTGATACCGGATTGGATATGATACGCAGTATAACGACAATATCTCGTCCGTAAGAGTCAGCTTTGCCACAACAAGGAGAAGAGCATGTGAAAACACACTCGCTTATCACCCTGATGTTGAGTCTAGTACTGCTGAACAGTAATGGCCCCGGAATAGGTGTCTGGCATCGTCCCCAATATCCGTTTGCTACGTTGGAAAGCACCAATTTACTCACCCTGCAAAATCCCGGGTATCAGCCATTTGTGACCGATACCACAATTCATATGACCTCCCTGCCATCTCTTCGTAACATTACTGCTATCGCTACTGGTCGTTATCACACCTGTGCGCTGACAACGGGTGGTGGGGTCAAGTGCTGGGGTGATAACTCCTCTGGGCAACTGGGTGACGGTACGATGAACGACCGTAATACGCCAGTAGATGTAGTAGGTTTGGAGAGCGGTGTGGCAGCCATCGCTGCCGGTGGGAGCCACACCTGTGCGTTGACCACAAACGGTGGGGTTAAGTGTTGGGGCGCTAACGTCTCCGGTCAATTAGGCAATGAGACGCAGATACCTTACAGCGCGCCGGTAGATGTGGTGGAGCTGGGGCGTGGAGTCTTCGACATCACTGCCGGTTGGGAACATACCTGTGCGCTGACAACGGGTGGTGGGGTCAAGTGCTGGGGTGATAACTCCTCCGGACAATTAGGAGACGGTACGACGAACGATCGTAACACACCGGTGGATGTAGCAGGTTTGGAGAGCGGTGTGGCGGCCATCGCTGCCGGTGAGGGACACACCTGTGCATTGACCACAAGCGGTGGGGTTAAGTGTTGGGGTGATAACCTCGAAGGTCAATTGGGTGGTGGAACGATATATTCTCACATCACCCCGGTGGATGTAGCAGGTCTGGAGAGCGATGTGGCGGCCATCGCTGTTGGTTGGGAACACACCTGTGCGCTGACCACGGTCGGTGGAGTGAGGTGCTGGGGGAATAACTCCTCTGGGCAACTGGGTGATGGCACAATGACTGAGCGTAATGTTCCGGTGGGTGTGATAGGGTTGGAAAGTGGTGTGACGGCCATCACTGCTGGTGGGGGACATACCTGTGCTTTGACCACAGGCGGCGGGGTTAAGTGCTGGGGAAATAATTTTTATGGTCAACTGGGAAATGTCACTGCGCATCAACCCGGTATACCGGTGGATGTGGCGGGTCTGGGGATTGGTGTAGTAGCTATCGCTGCTGGCGGAGCGCATACCTGTGCGCTGACTACGAGCGGTGGAGTCAAGTGCTGGGGCTATAATTATGATGTTCAACTAGGGGATGGAACCACGACCGCTCGCAGCACACCCGTGGATGTAAGTGGGTTGGAGAGTGATGTAGTGACCATCACTGCTGGTGGAGCGCACACCTGTGCGTTGACTACAAGTGGTGGGGTTAAGTGCTGGGGAAGGAACTTCAATTTTCAACTAGGTGATGGCACGATGATTGATCGCAACACGCCGGTGGATGTGATAGGGTTGGGAAGTCGTGTGACGGCTATCACTGCCGGTGGGAATCACACCTGTGCGCTGACCACGAGTGATGGGGTCAAGTGCTGGGGGAGTAATCTTTATGGTCAATTGGGGCACGGTACGATGAATTTTTACGGCACGCCTGTAGATGTGATAGGACTGAACGGCGATGTGACGGCTATTGCTGCTGGTTGGTGGCATACTTGTGCGTTGATGACTGATGGTGGAGTAAAGTGTTGGGGCGCTAACGATAGTGGTCAACTAGGGGACGGCACCAGGAGTGACCGTAGTATACCGGTAGACGTAAGCGGCTTGGGGAGTGGTGTTGCTGCTATCACTGCGGGTTTATTCCATACTTGCGCGTTAACGACGAGCGGTGGGGTCAAGTGCTGGGGCAGTAATTCATCATGGCAACTGGGAAATATTACGGTGGGCCAACCCTATATACCGGTGGATGTATTTGGTCTGTGGAGTGGTGTAACAGCTATCACTGCCGGTTTGCATCACACCTGTGCGCTGACTACGGGCAGCGCACAGGTGCAGTGCTGGGGTGGTAATTATGATGGTCAACTAGGTGATGGCACGACGAACTTGCGTAGATTTCCTCAGACAGTGATAGGACTGGAAGGTAGTGAGACAGCTATCGCTGCAGGTGGGGCACACACCTGCGCGCTGACTGTGAGTGGTGGGATGAAGTGCTGGGGCGATAACTTCTACGGTCAATTGGGTGATGGCTCGATGCACGACCGGAGTACGCCGGTAGATGTGATCAGATTGGAGAGTAACGTCGATGCCATCGCAGCAGGTTTCTTTCATACCTGTGCATTAACTACGGATAAAGGGGTGAAGTGTTGGGGCGATAACTTCTACGCTCAATTAGGTGATGGACGTCCTTTGTGGAGAAGTGTCCCTGTCGATGTCGTGGACAGGTTGAACGTGTTTCTGCCGCTGACAATGAAGTGAAGTTGATAAAGGATACCGACATAGTCCACGTGTTCTGACACCTTCATATTTGATAGATTTTGGCGTAGCGTCTACCCGAAGTATCCTGTCGTGTGAGGTTGGCGAAGGTAATGTTTGAGCCTAACCTTGTGTTATGCCTGTTCGTTTAAATCGTCATCAAGCGATACGCATCCACAATGCATCTCCTGATGGCGGCAATCACGTGGCAGTACCATCGCGTGCTGCCGAAATAATGCCATCGTATTGAGACTCGTCTCGAACAAATCTCTCTACGGATAGCTGTATTTTCCAGGAAGGTGTTAATAATATTGTTGGCGAATCCTGTGTTACGTTCCCTGCGTCGTAGTTACGTTGTGAACGGATCACCATTGCAACTTGTATCCTGACGCCGTTGAGTCGTATACCAGACCATTATCTGATAGTGTTTGTTCAGCAATGTTGAGATACCTTCTATATGGTTTCTGATTTGAAGTTGTCTCCCCGCAAACTACCGGCAATCGTCTGCCCACGTCGCAGATCGGTAACCAGCGCACTGGCTAAGGCCACGGCCCGTGCTCCGGCGCGTAGCATGGCCTGAGCATGGGCTGGCGTTGTCACACCACCCATACCGATCACCGGTACCTGTACCGTCGTGGCAACACTGGCGACAATCCGCAGGGCAATGGGAAAGATGGCCGGTCCGCCCAACCGCCCGTACACCAGTTCGCCGGATGGTTGGGGCATACACCCCGGCATACCACCGATCAGCGCAAGCGCATCGGCTCCCGCCGCAGCACAGGCTGTAGCTACGGCAACCGGATCGGGCAGTTCTCCAGGGAGACGTACCAGCAACGGTAGCACTGTTGCCTGTCGTACCGCGCTGACACGCTGGGCCGCTTCAACCGCAGTGAGTGCAGGTAGGGCCAGTTCAAAACCGGCGATGCCCGGCGTATCGTTCAGATCACTGGCAACGGCTGCTGCATCCGGGCCGGCCAGACTCACCAGAATCGGAACGTGGTACGTTGCCCAACGTGGCGCCAGCCGTTCGCGTACCTGCCTGACGCCGAGGCTAAAACCGCCGTGATGGTAGAGCGTACCCGCAGGTGTAGCCAGCAACTGTGGCTGGCCACGTCGTCCGCTCATCGTCACTGTCGAACTGATGATTGCACCCAGACCGTGATCAGCGTCTGCCCGCTGCAACCCTAACCAGCGCGCTACACCGACCACGTCACCCAGGCTGCCGGCAGCCGCAATGACCGGTGAAGCAATCGTCAGGCCATACGGATTGTGTGGTGCCAGTTCAATCATGCGACCGATGGTATCCTAACTCGGCCAGTGCCTGCCGGGCTTCGCGCTCTTCGTTCCACGGCAGTGAAAAGTCGGCGTAGATAATGCTACCCTCATGTCCTTTGCCCAGCAACAACACCAGGTCACCGGGTTGTGCGGCGGCCATGGCAGCCCGAATGGCCTGTGCCCGATCAGGAATACAGAGGTACCCACTACCGGGTCGTTTGCCGGCCCGTTCGGCACCGGCAGCGATCTGGGCAATGATTGCCTCGCGATCCTCGCCACGTGGATCTTCATCGGTCAGCACCAGCAAGTCACACATCCGACCGGCAATTTCTCCCTGAATAGCCCGTTTGGCAACATCACGCTCGCCGGCACTGCCGAAAACCGCGATCATTCGCCCCTGCACCTGGGGCCGCAGCATGGCAAAGATCTGCTCGAACGAATCGGGATTATGAGCATAGTCTACAATCACCGCGAATGGTTGCCCGGCATCAATTGGCACCATCCGGCCACGTGGTGCCCGCACGCCGGCCAGGGCGGCAGCGGCTGCCTCGAGCGCAACGCCCTGACTGAGAGCGACTGTCAGCGCGGCCAGCGCATTACTGGCGTTGAATCGCCCCGGTAGCGGAACGGTCAGATCGGTGGTGCCCCAGGGTGACGTTACCCGCACCACACTGCTCATCGGCCCACTGTGGAGTATCTGTCCCTGGACATCTGCCGGCTCGTGTAAACCATACCGTAGCCGCACCGCATCGGCAGGTGCAGCATCAAGGAAATACGCATGATTTGGATCGTCAGCATTGACAATTGCCCAGCGCGAACCACTGCGTTCGCCAAGTAGCGCAAAGAGCTGGGCTTTGTCGGCCCGATACTGCTCGAATGTGCCGTGGTAATCGAGATGTTCGTGGCCGATATTAAGCATTACAGCCACAGCGAACGCACAGCCAACCAGCCGCCCCCAGCGTGGCGAGAGAGCGTGGGATGTCGCTTCAATAACGGCTGTATCGCAACCGGCAGTGACCATCTCGCGCAGCAATGCCTGCACCTCTGGTGCTTCCGGTGTGCTCTGACGGGTATCGTTAGGCCAGCGGCGATTCCCAATCTGAAAATCGACGGTGCTGATCATGCCCACCATACGTCCGGTAGCAGCGAGGAGCTGGGCCGTCACATCGGTCGTTGTGCTTTTTCCTTTGGTACCGGTAATCCCGATTGTGGTCAATTCACGTCCGGGATAGTCGTAGAACGCAGCCGCCAGTGGTGCCAGGGCCACCCGGCTATCGGCGACCACCACTACCGGCACGGCAACCGGTCGTTCATCCCAATACCGTTGATCGACCACCACGGCCACAGCTCCCCGTGCGATAGCCTGGTCAATAAACTGGTGACCATCACTGTGCTGCCCACGGATGGCAACAAACAGACTCCCCGGCTCAACACGCCGCGAGTCGTAGGTGAGCGATTGCACAGGCACGAGTGGTTCGCCAATTAGCCGTTGGACAGCTACATTGTTCAGGAGACTGGCAAGTGTTTTTGCCGTCATTGACGTTATCCTCCAATCTTTCGTCGCGCCAATGGATAGAGTAATGGCAACAGGACCAGATCGAAAGCCGGCATAAAACGAACGATTCGACCACCAAAACCTTTTTTGAAGCGGTAGACACCAATCAGCGGGTCTTGTTGCGCAGCCTGCTCGAGGGCTGTGCGCACAGCTTCATCAGCGACCGTCGCCGCTTGCCCAAGCGCATCGGGAATGCCCCACAGGTCGTAACCGATACACCCTTGCTCGCGTGCCCAACGCATGGCGTGCCACGCCAGCAGATGATTGGCACCACTGCGTAAACCCTCTGCTGTTGAACCACCGTACAGGTAGCGACCGTAGCGCGCATCGGCGAAGACCAGATGGGACGCGACCGGCATGCCATTCAATTCAGCAACCAAGAGGCAACTATGTGGCTGATGCAACTGCCAGGCGGTCGTATAGTAAGCAGCGCTATGAATCGCAAAGGCGGCCCGCTCACCGGTTGCTCGCATAATATCATAGAACGTTGACAGATCGGCCTCGCCGCCGGTCCGTACCGTCACCCCAATGCGCTCGGCCCGCCGAATATCGGCCCGATGACCTTTCGAGTACGCGGTAAATATGGTTTCTACAGGTGGTTGCAGGTCAACGAGGATCGTACTGCGTGGTTGGATCGGTTCAGCGACTACCAGCCGATGTCGGGTAAACCAGGTCTGGAGATGGGGAGCCTGAGCGTCATCTTCACGCACGTTTGGCTCAAGCCGGATCGCGACCGCCAGCATCTGGCGTCCGAGCCGACGCATGCCATCGATCAGGTGATTATCGAGCGCCGGATCGCCGGACAGGAGGGGACCACGCGGTGTGTAACCAAAGGCCAGGCCGGCGTAGCGGCGGAAGAGCACCTGGGCACCGGCGCGGATAGTGCCATCGTCGTCGTAAACTGCGATGCGTCGGCAATGCCAGCCGAAGCGGGCTTTCAGAGCACCCCACGGACTGGCCTGCAACACATTTCCCTGGGGATGGGAAGCAACAAAGGCATCCCACTGCGCGGCAGATGGAACATCAACCCGCCACCGACCCTTCATAAACTCACCCATTGCCGTTCGGCATAGCGCATTGTCGGTGAAGCGACACGCGCCGCATATTCGGTTACCGCAGCCGGCATCGCTGCTGCATTGCCGAAGAGGACGCCCAACTGGCTGGAATAGGCGGAAATTGCCCTGATCTTTGCCTGGAGCAGTGTCTCATCAAGTGGAATGTAGCGTGGAGCATACAACTCACGACCGATCATTGCCAGGCGTTGTTCAACCGCTGACGGCTGACGGGCATACGGAAAGTCTTCATAGCAGGCGAAATGGATAGCGGCTGCGCACAAACTGGTCGTTGCTGCGCTGAAGACCAGTTGATGATCGACGTGCATACCCACCGCCAGCGGCACATAGAACGTGGCTCGCGGATAGCGTTTGATCAGAGTCGCGATCAGGGTCGCCACCACATCGGTAAGGGGATCATCGACGACCGGTGTTGCAAAGAGACTCTGCTCGTCGGCATACGCATCAGGTCGGCGGTAGATGGCGTCCAGTGCCGGCAGTAATAGTGCATCAGCGCCAAGCACTCCCAGCGCGGCAGCGTCTTCGACGCGACGATGAGCCACCACTGCCGATGGTGGTAAGCCCCAGCGCTGATGGAGGGTTTGTGCAAACGGGCTGAATTCCGTATGACTCGGCGGAGAGCCGCTACAGATATTAACAACCAGCACCCGTTCGCCGGTTGCAGTCAGGCGGGCAATCAAGCCGCCACAGGAAAGCGCCGCATCATCAAGATGCGGCGACAACACAATATGGCGATAGCCATCAGGCAAGGCCATGGCCTGATCGGTAACCAGGGGCATACATCCTCAGAGGGTATCAAGGTCGAGTTCAGCGAGCGCATCCTGGGCAACCTGGGCGCGCACCTCGTCGCGTGAACGGGCGATCCGCTTCAGAATGCGGCGGGCATCGGAGCCACCAACCTGCCCAAGCGCCCAGATTGCAGCCAGTGCAATCTCGGTATCTTCATCATCGACCAGCGGTAACAATGCAGGGAGCAACTCACGTCCATCTTCACCGATCTCACCCACAGCGCGTGCTGCTTCGTAGCGCAGTGATGGCGATGGACTCTTCAACTCACGCAAAATGTACGGAAACCACTGCGGTCGCATCGAGCGGCCCATTGCCAGGACGGCGCTCTCGCGCATATAGATGTCGTCCATACTATAGGCACGGGCAACCAATGCCTGCGCTTCTTGTGAATCGGCAAAATACCCCAATGCCTCAACTGCACGCCGGCGTACTTCTGATGGTTGTTCAGGGTCAGAAGCAGTCTGGAGCAATGCGTTAAGCAGTCGCTGGGCAGCACTGAGCGATAATTCACCGATTTCAGCCCGATAGGCAAAGCGGGCCAGACTGATCACTGCGGCTGCCCGCACTTCGCCAGCCGGATCGTGGATCATCTGGATCAGACGATCCATCATCTGCTCGTGATCATCTTCCCACAGCCCTTCAATCGCCAGCACCCGAATCTCAGCATCGTGATCGGCCAGGCAGGCACGAAACACCGGTCGGTAATCAAGCTGAATCTGCTCTTCAGCCAGCTCGGCCAGCAAGTGCATAATATGGCGTCGGCGATCCAGACTAAACCGCTGCCACTGCTCCCAGAAGATGTACACACTCTCTGGTCCCAGGTTGGCCAGCAATTTCAGATCGACGCGGGTTGGGGCAGTCTCAGCAGTATCAAGTTGAGCGACACGCTCGGCAAAACTCAGCGTCATGGTAAACCTGTATACGATGACAATCAGGCGGCGATCAGGGTTGGTGATCGCCGCCTGTCACATCTACTCATCTTCTTCAATATAGCGTCCACTTCGGCGGCGCAACGTCGGTTGAGGCAGATCGATATCGTCCGTCGTCTCCTCTTCCTCCGTATCATCCCGATCAACCTGTGGCATGGTGAAGAGATAATCACCAGAGGCAGTGGGATCTGCCGCAATTGACGCATGACTATCGAGCAGGGCCTGCAGGAATGAGCGCGAAGCCGGGCGCAGAACATTGTATGCGACATAAATATCGGCGAATGAAACCCGATACACCGGCTGCTCGCGGGTTCCACCCCGCTCGCCCATCGTCTCGCAGACGTGCTCAAGGATCATCTCGGCCTTCCGCCGTTCACTCATTGGGAAAGCCTTCAGATTACGCAGCTTCCCATAGCGGTTCTGCGTTGGTAAGAGATCATCATCCACTGCGCAATAGAAGGTCAGGTTCGCAAAAGCAAACCGGTTCTTCTTCTCATCGAAGGTCAGCAGGCGCTCGGTTGTCTCACCGGCCTCTTCGTAGGTGATGTTAAAGACATTGACCGCATCGGTGCGGCTAATCGTGATCAGGGCACCGGGTACGAGATACTCACGGAAGAAGTCCTCAAGCCCTTGTAACCAGCCACCACGATTACCGGTGGGATAGCGCACTTCAACCAGGTAGTTACTGTAATGTTGCGGTGATTCAAACCGAAGGACCGCAGTACGCTGGTCAGGTAAGAGGGGAGCAGGTAAGAGCGTTGCCAATGCCGCATCGAGCGGGAGCAACCCATACTCCCATTCAAAGAAGGTTAGCAAACGAGTGACACTGCCGCTGGAGATGATCGACTCAGCGCTTTGATCGGCCAGACTATCATCGAAGCCCTCGATGAGATACGAGGTCAACTGCCCCATCTCAGCCGCTTTAACTCGCTTCGAGCCAATCGTTGGCAAGCCCTTCGTTGACCAGATGTTTGCACCCTCAACACCGACAAACTCAAAATCCTTCTCGCGTGACAGACGGTAATTCAGCGAGAAGCGAAACGTCTCGTAATCCGACTGGCGCGGATTGTGATAGTAGAGGTCGGCAATAATTTCGGTGTCGAGGAGCGGCTCGTTCCGTTCCAGAATATAGTCGCGAATCTTACGCAGATCGTTCTTCCCGAAGCCGATCAGACCCGACTCAGGGTAGTGTAGTCGCCCAAAGCTCACAATCCGACGCAGCGGGTCCTGTGCCAGGCGTTCGGCCAGAATCCGTTCGAGCGCTGGGCCATGCTCGGCAACGATCTCGGCGGGTGAACGACTGAGGTCGATGGTCAACCCATCAACAGTCATAATGGTCGAATGCTCACCGGGAGTCGGCTCAGAAGCTACGACTGCCGGTTCTGCCGTGACTGCTGCCGCCTCGACCGGTTCGGCAGGTGTTGTCGGCGGCACTTCAACCGTTGCTGGTACTTCGCTCAGCGGCTGTGCCATTGTAGTTTCAGCAGCCGGTTGCTTAGGCATCACCACCGTCTCGGTCACTTCCACCGACGGTTTTTCGGCTGGTGGCGAGGGCATCTGCGCAGCGGCAAGCAGCCGTGCCTGCTCGATCCAGTAATCGGAAATATAGACCGGTTCATTCGTCGTAATCGCGGGTGGCGATGTCGAAACTACGACGCTCAAATCATCAACCGGCAATGGATGCTCAGGCTCATAGAGCCGTTGCTTAAATGTATGCGGATCGGTTGTATCACGGGGAATATAACGCCCCTGCCGCGAGGTGACATAGATCACCTGACCCTGCACCTCTTCGCGGGTGAAGCGTTCATCAGCCGCCAGTGCTGCTTCCAGCTCGGCCTGCACCTGAGCAGGATCGCGCTGCAGGCGCGTCGCAAAAAATTCAACCAGATTACTCAGGGTCTGGCGAATAGGAGCATCAACGGCGAAGAGGACACCCTGCGCGGTCATAAGCCGCCATACTTCATCGGCCAGCGTTCCTGTCGTGGCAGTCATTCACTCTCCTCCGTCACCAGCTTGCAAAGAATTTCGAGATATTGCAGCAGCAGCTCGTGTACATCTTTGGGTTCACCACTCGCCCGTAACCATTGGAGTAAGCGATCAATGGCCGTCTCGCCAAACACAATCGTCTTCGCGTCCATCATTCCCCCGTAATACATCATAGACAACAGGAAACAGAGAGGCGCAACTTGCCTCCCTGCTATCCGTAGGGTGTACGATATAGCTTATCCTATTGTAGCATTGCTCAGCGCGATATGCAAATGGGAAGCTCAATCCGACAGGCTATCGAGTGCCATCGCGACAGCGCCAATTGCGACGCTATCGGGGCCAAGGATTGACGCTACCACCGGTACGGGACGGGCGAACTGTGGGGCGATGAAGTCGTTCACTCTGGTCGCAATCGCTTCCACGAAGCGATCACCACCGATCCGCACAACGATTCCTCCCAGGACAACCATCTCTGGATCGAGCAGTGCAATCACTTGCGCAATCCGGGTGGCCATGAGATCAACGGTATGCTGTACTACCTTGCGGGCAATCGGATGATCGCTAAAAATATCTTCCAGTCGATCCGCGGCAAGCCCTGCGGCGGCTGCCCGGCGGATTAATCCTCCTATCGAAACCAGCTCTTCCAGGGTCTCCGGGCGACCATCGCCATCCCAGCCGTGGGCAACCACTGCATGCCCGATTTCGCCGGCCATTGAGTGGGCGCCATGGTACAGGCGACCGTTCAGCACTGCGCCCCCGCCAACGCCACTGCTCAGGTGAAAGTAAAATAGATGCTGGCATCCTTTGCCGACACCAAAGGTTGCCTCTCCCAGGGCGATCAGATTCGCATCGTTGTCAATGAGCGTCACGGCATCAAACGCCTGCTCGAAACGCTCTTGCAAGGGGTAATTTTCCCACCCCGGTCGCCGTGGGGCCAGCCGTACCGTGCCATGGCGGAGGTCAACCGGGCCGCTAAAGCCTACGCCAACCCGTACCAGGCGCTCGACGGTAACACCTTCCTGCGCCATCAAATCTCGCGCCAGATCGATAACCCGGCGTACCGTTGTCTCTGGGTCTTCATGATCAATCGACTCGAGAGCGGCATTCTGGTAGGTGTGGTGCTGCAAGTCGACCAATGCAGCTCGTAATCCGTAACTGCCCAGGTCGATCCCAAGGATGTAGCCTTGATTCCCAAGGACGCCCCAGAGGTTCTGCGTCAACCGTTCTCGAATAAGGGCAGGCAGATCTTTCATAGGGCTGTTCCTCTCTGCATTTCAGCGAATGGTCGGCACCGGTGTTGTGAGATTATAGCACATCATGTTCTCTGCGCGCAGTCCGTTGTGGTGTTGGTTCAGTAACAAAGAGCAGGAAGGAGATAACTCCCAATATTGCCGCTGCGATCCGTGACCACGACCAACCCGGTTGCGTACAGTCTTGACAGATATTTGCTTGCACAGTTGATGGTGTTGCGGTTGGCGAGGGAGCAGCAGTCACACTCAGGTAGCCGGGCTGCGGTGAACGGAGCGCTAACGAAGCCGGTCGTCGTTCGGTTGGTCGTAATCCTGGCGTTGTGATAACCGGCTGTGCGCTGTCGGTTGCGTCAGGCGCAACGACAGCAGATGCGCCGGCGTGTTCCCACTCCGTTGCTATTGGTACCATCAGCGGTTCGCGCTCGATAACCTGATCAACCGCTGCTGCAACGTAGGTAAAGGTGTCAATTGGTGTTCCCGCCGGATCGTGCAATGTGACCGTGTCGCCACTGTTGTTGAGAAATGCACGAGTGATGGGTATGCGGAGTGTTGCCCCCGCTTCCAGGTGTAATCCTGATAGCAGGCGACGCTGGCCATTGCTATCGCTGAAGAACCATCCTTCCAGGTTGACCGGTAGGGTGTGTTGTGTACTTAGCTCAATCCATTCGTTCTGCCCAACTGCGGGAGCCGGTAGCAGCGCACGAATCACGACTGACCCAACCGGCCATGGGGTCGGCGTGGCCGTTGGGATTGTGGTTGAGGTAAGGGTTGCAGTTGGGGTGCGGGTTGGTGTCGGGGTGCGCGTCACCGTCGGGGTGCGGGTTGGTGTCGGCGTGCGGGTTGGTGTCGGGGTGCGGGTTGGTGTCGGCGTGCGGGTTGGTGTCGGCGTGCGCGTGGCAGTGGGGTAACCGGTGGCGGTAGTGGTTGCGGTATCGGTAATGATCGGGGCGTCTGGCTCTGTGATCACGTTTGGCGTGCCCGGTGTGGCCTGGGCGAGCGCCTGCCACTGCTCTGCTCCATCGCCCAGGCGGGCGTAGACGGTGCTCGCGGTCAGCGCAGGATAGTCAATCGCCTGACTCATTGCCATCGTTCCCCAGCCCAGACTCAACCGGGCGCCGCTGTCGGGCAGGGTGCCTTTGGCGAGAGGGAGCAGGAGGTGCGCACCGGCGGGGATGGTGGTGTCCGGTAGCTCGCGCACCACCCGACTACCACTACTGCTGATCCGCTCCAGCCACCATCCGGCCAGCGCGACCTCCCCCGGTCCGCGATTGTAGAGTTCGACCCATTCCTGATCACCGGTGGCGGCGATTTCGTTCAGCACGACCTGGTCAAAGGCGGCTGGTGGGGTGGCGGTAGGGGTGAGCGTTGCCGTCTCAGTGGCAGTGGGTATGCTGGTGGCAGTCGTGGTGGGAGATGGGGTGCTCGTTGGTTCCCCCAGCACATTTGCCGTGCCCGGTGTGGCCTGGGCGAGCGCCTGCCACTGCTCTGCGCCATCGCCCAGGCGGGCGTAGACGGTGCTCGCGATCAGCGCCGGGTAGTCAATCGCCTGACTCATTGCTATCGTTCCCCAGCCCAGACTCAGCCGGGCACCGCTGTCGGGCAGGGTGCCTTTGGCGAGGGGGAGCAGGAGGTGCGCGCCGGCGAGGAGGATGGTGTCCGGCAGTTCGCGCACGACCCGACTGCCGCTGCTGCCGATCCGCTCCAGCCACCATCCGGCCAGGTCGACCTCGTTCGGCCCGCGATTGTAGAGTTCGACCCACTCCTGATCACCGGCGGCGGCGATTTCGTTCAGCACTACCTGGTCGAAGGCGGCTGGTGGGGTGGCGGTGGGGGTGCCTGTGACAGTTGCCGTCGCGGTGGCAGTGGCCGTCGCCGAAGGGGTAGCCGTCTCAATCGCCGCGCTGGTGGTGGTGACGACGGTTGCCGCCGCTGTGATGGTTGTACTCGTCGCTGTGATCGGGTCGGGTGACACCGGCAAGCCGGTTGTCTCCGTTGTGGGTGAACTGGTGTGGGCCGGCAGTGGTGGTACACCGCTGTTCCACGCTCCCGGTGAGGGCGCACCGGTTTGCCAGGTGTCGCTGCCGTCTGGCTGACGGGCAATTGTCTGGTCACGACTGACGATGGTCAGCGGGCTTTGATCAACAATCTGACCTGACGTATCGCTCAACTGCGCCCGATCAGGATCGTTATTGTTGAGAATCGCGCTGGACAGGGTGATGACGAGGAGACTGCCACCTTCAATAACCACACCTGCACCAATGAGTGTGTGTGGGCCGCCGATGACCGCATCATCGATCCGCCAGCCGCTGAGATCGACCGGTAGCGAACCCGGATTGTACAGCTCGACCCACTCCGGGCCAACTGCCGGATTGTGCATGACCTCATTGATGAGCACCTGCGGCGTCTGCGCTTCGATTGCTCGCCAGTTGTTGCCGATCACCAGCACGACGATCAAGCCAATGATAAACCAGCGCACGGTTTCCCTCCGGTTGGTTTGCTTCCTACTATAGAAACCGTGCAAACCCGCGAAAAGGTACGCGGTTTTTTTCGACTTTTTTACAACAGTGGCGGAGAATCTGAGGTGAGCGGTGCGTCGTCGTGCGAAGCCAGGCGATGGGCCAGGCGCGTCGGTTCGGGCAGGCGAAATCTGGTGGTACAGGCCATCACCAGATCGGGGGCGCGCTCAAGGCTGACTCGATGACCGGGAGAGATGAAGACCGGTCGGGCAGTAGCGCGGGTGCGTACCACCCATCCAATCAGATCATCGCCATCGTACAACGGACTGCGATCACCGCGTTCAGGCAAGGGTTCGGTAAATCGCCCGATCAGACGTTGCTTTGCGCAACCGATTGCCGGTAGATCGAGGAGCACACCGATATGACAGGCAATGCCGCACCGGCGCGGATGGGCAATGCCGTGACCATCGCAGATGATCAGATCAGGCGTCGTCCGCAATTGTCTGATCGCAGCGATAATTGCCGGTGCCTCGCGAAAAGCAAGCAGACCGGGCACGTAGGGAAAGGTCACCGGTTGCCGCACCAATGCATAATCAACCGGTGCCAGATCGGGTAACCGCACAACCACAACCGCCGCCCGAATGAGCGTACCATCGGCTTCAAAACCGGCATCGACCCCGGCAACGAGCTGTAATTCGCTGTAGTCGTCGTGCAAGCGTACACGGGCACGGAGTTCCTGCTGCTCGGCGATGGCTGCGGCGACTCGCTCATCACTGGTATCAATCGTCGGCATACCGTTCTTCACGCCAGGGATCAGCGTTGTTGTTGTAGCCGTAACGCTCCCAGAATCCCAGCCGATCATGGTCGAGAAATTCAATCCCCCGCAGCCATTTGGCGCTCTTCCAGAAATACTTCTTTGGCACCAGTAGCCGCAGCGGATAGCCATGTTCTGGGGTCAGCTCCTGCCCCTCATATTTGTATGCCAGCATCACATCATCGTCAAGGAGGGCTTCAAGCGGTAGGTTTGCAGTATACCCCTGCTCACTATGCGCAATCACAAAGCGGGCCGATGGCTTCAGCGGTGGAATATGGCGGAGAAACTCGCGGAAGCTAACCCCTTCCCAGGTTGTATCGAGCTTGCTCCAGCGTGTTACACAATGAATATCGGTTTTGATGGTGGTGGTTGGCAAAGCGCGAAATTCGCGGAAGCTGAAGCGCACCGGTTCCGCTAATTCACCCCAACAGCGCAGATCCCACTGCTCCTCAACATTGGTATACTTAGGAACAGAACCGTAGTGCAATACTGGAAATTTCTCGGTAACATACTGGCCCGGCGGGACGCGATGACTCTGATCGGATTGAGCCTGGTCTTTCCGCTTGAAAGGGTTGAACATTCGTCCCTCCTTTGAGACTATCGATAGGATTATCTTTTCAAACGGTATTATACCGCAAATGCACGGGGGTGAGTATGACGACCTTTGTTCGTGCTTCCATTGATCGCCCGGCCTACACCCTGCCCAGAGTCTGGTTTACCAGTCCTGACGTGTTTGCCCGCGAACAAGAGCGGATTTTTGCCACTCAGTGGATGTGCGTTGGCAGGAGCGCCGACATTCCAGAAGCCGGGAGCTACTGTCTGATCGAAGTTGCCGGCGAGAGTCTGATCCTGCTCCGCAACCACGATGGTCAAATCTACGCTCATTATAACGTCTGTCGTCACAGAGGTGCACGTCTCTGCACTGAGATGCAAGGTCGCTTTCACGAAACGATCATGTGCCCGTACCATGCCTGGACATATCGCCTCGACGGGACGCTTGCGGCTGCTCGTTATATGCAGGATGCGCCCGGCTTTCGGCGGGATGACTGGCCTCTCCTCAGTGCGGCGGTAGCTGAATGGGACGGTTTCATCTTTGTGTCGTTAGCTGACCAGCCACAACCATTCACAGAAGCGTTCGCACCGTTGATCGGCAAGTTTCAAGCCTGGGAGATGGCGCGCTTGCGGCGCGGTGCCCGCATTACTTACGAGGTGGCTGCGAACTGGAAGCTGATTGTGGCGAATTATTCTGAATGTTACCATTGTCCGCTGATTCATCCCGAACTGGTTGCTATCTCGCCCTGGCAAAGCGGACGGAATGATCTGACCAGTGGCCCATTTCTCGGCGGTTATATGGAACTTACCCACGAAAGTATGACTCTGAACGGACAGACCCGGCGACCGCCCCTGCCCAACCTGCCGGTCGAAGATCATAAACGTGTCTATTACTATTCTATCTTCCCCAACCTGCTGCTGAGTCTGCATCCCGATTATATGATGGCGCATCGCCTGATCCCACGCCGACCCGATGCCACAACGATTATCTGCGAGTGGTATTTTGACCCTGATGTGATGGCTGCTTCCGACTTTGATCCCTCGGATGCAGTCGAGTTTTGGGATCGAACCAATCGCCAGGACTGGCACGTCTGTGAATTATCCCAGCAGGGCATCAGCTCGCGTGCTTATCGTCCTGGCCCCTATGCCCAATCGGAAGGGTTGCTTTGGCAATTTGACCAGGAATACCTGCGGGTGATGGGAGAGCAAAGCGCATGATGGTGCAGGAATCGGGTATTGTTATCTAACGAGACAGTATGCGCATGTTGATGATTACCTATGGTAGTCGGGGTGACGTACAGCCCTTTATTGCGCTTGGTGCTGCGTTGTATCGGGCCGGTCACACCCCTGTTCTGGCTGCACCCGCACGTTTTGCATCCCTTGCGGCTGATCATCACATCACATTTCTGCCTCTGCCCGGCAATGTTGAGGTACTGGCTCGTCAGATCGCCGATGAGTCACGCCAGCAACCGCTGCGTCTGATTGGCATCATCTCCCGTTTTGCATTACCGTTGGGCATTGAAGTAGCCCGGCGTATTCAAGCAGCGGCTCGCTCCGCCGACATGATCGTCCATTCATTTTTGACCGTCGCTCTCGGTCATCTCTACGCAACCCAATACGGGTTGCCTGAATGTGCCGTCGATCTCTTTCCCTTCTTCGACCCGCCAGCCGACATCGCCAACATTGCGTGGCCTACTGATCGGATTGGATTGGCCGGTCGTCGGCTCAGCCATGTCTTTGCCCACACCATCTTTCGTTATACCCAAAGCCTGAGCTACCGCATCCTCCACCGCCGAGCGCCTGATATTGGGCCATCACGCTTGCCATGGGCGGCACCGGGACGCCAGTTTGGATTGTTACAAGCCTACAGTGCCGTTCTGGTTCCGCCGGGGTCTGCCCCGCTGACAGTGCAAACCGGTTCGTGGTGGTTAGAAGCGACGAACTGGCAACCGCCGCCTGATCTGCAAGCCTTTCTGGCTGCTGGCCCACCACCGGTAGTGATTAGCTTTGGCAGTATGGCTACGCATGATGCTCCACACATTGCGCGCATCGTGCTGGAAACGCTTCAGCGTACCGGACAACGCGGCATTATTCAGCGCGGATGGGCGGGTCTTACGCCACATCAGGTTCCTGATACCATCTATCTCGCCGATGAAATGCCACACGACTGGCTGTTGCCCCGTGCCAGCGCAATGATCCATCACGGTGGCGCAGGCACTACAGCGAGTGCCCTCCGCGCCGGCATTCCATCGGTGATCGTTCCCTTCGCTGCCGATCAGCCGTTCTGGGCCTGGCGTGCGCACAAGACCGGTGCCAACCCACCACCAATCCCGGTGTCGGCATTATCGGTTGAGCGATTGAGCTTAGCGTTGCAGCAAGCGCTTGATCCGGTACATCGTGCTCGCGCTGCGATGGTCAGTGGTCGCATGCGTGCCGAGGGTGGTGTCGCTGTTGCTGTTCAGCGTATTGAACAATGGGCAGCGTAGTAGTCAGTTTTGGGTGAATGGAATGTCGAGTTGATGAACAGGTGGGTTGGTGAGCGACTGGTTAAGGAGGCTGGCGGGTTAAGGGATCGGCGGGTTAAAACCCTGCATCAATTCATCGAAGCCCCTGCGGGGCTAACCTGCCGGCGGGGAGGGTTCTCTGCCCCAACGGGGCTTGCAGGTCGTGAGGGAGGGCTTCAGCCCGCACGCCAGCCCCAACGGAGCTTGCATGTTGTCAGGCAGGGCTTCAGCCCTCCTGACTCCAGCACGGTGCTGACTGGTTGATGGCCAATTGCTTGACGAGCGTTCTCACGGGGCAAACACGCCGATCATACGAGGAAGATTTCACCGATCAGGCATCAGATCGAACAAAAGGATACCTTCATCACGGGTGCTCACCGCCAGTTGTGTGCCATCAGACGTTACGGCAACGGCCAGCACCGCACCGTACTCTGCCAGATCGATCTCCCGCAGCAGCGTTCCGTCGTCCAGACGGTAGAACAGCAGATGCCCGCTAATCGTGCCGGCAATCAGAAGGGTGTGATCAGGGGTCACGGCCAGGCTGGTGAACCAGCCCCAATTCTGGGGAACTTCAATTTGCAAGACCTCGTTGTTGTTGCGGGTGACGTCTCGCACGCGCAGCAGACCATCGCTACTGGCGCTTAGCAAAAGATTATTGACGAAGATCAGGCTGGTCACCGGCCCATTATGACCACGCAGAATCTGGGGCTGCCCACCACGCGCCATTTCCCAGACCGCAATCTGCGGTGCGTCAGCAGGTTGATTGGTCACCGCAGCCAGATATGCTCCATTGTCACTGAACGCAAGTGAATAGATCGGCCCCGACAACCCGCTCAGCCGACGCAAAAATTGCCGGCTGGATGTTTCCCATAGATAGACCTCACCCTGTTCGTTTCCCACCGCAATCATGCTGCGATCCGGGCTGACCGTCAGGTTGAGGGGAAATCCGTTCATGCCGCTCAACTGCTCGTTGGGCCGACTACCGGTCAGATCAATGGTTACAATCTCGCCGGCTTCGCTGATTGCCACAACTTCAGCATCGCCGATGAAATCAATGTACTGGGCTGTTGCTGCACCACCATCCAGGCTCGTCGTGCGACCGCTATCGAGCATGTGAACGCGCACAGCGCCATTCGCTCCGCTTGCCACCAGACGTTGACCATCGGGGCTATACCGTACCCCAGTCACTACCCCCTGAGTCACTTGAAAACTTTGCAAAACCTGCGTGGATTCGACGTCCCAGATGACCAGATTCCCGCCCATATCACTCGACGAGAGGATGCGGGTGCCATCTGGACTCCAGCTCAGTCCAAGCAAGCGCAAACCACGCTGCTGCAACACCCCACGCTCAGCACCACTCGTCGGACTCCACAGACGAACGCTACCATCAAGACTCGCGCTGGCCAGCAGGCGACCGTCAGGACTGTACGCAACCCCGCGAATTACTACCCAACCATCATGCCCCCGCAACTCGCGCTGGACATTGCCGGTTGCTGCATCGAGCAGATAGACATTGCCATTGACTGAGCCAACTGCGATTTGGCGGCCATCGCCAGAAAAAGCGATACCGGTCAGCCAGAAGGGGGCGTTAGTTGTGGGATCAACCGGTGCGCTGAAGCTAAAAGCATCAATCTGCTGTCCACTGCTCACATCCCACAACCGGGCCGTACCATCGCGTGAGGCTGAAGCCAGCCATTGCCCATCAGGGCTAAACGCAACGTTGCCGGGGAGATCGGTGTGACCACGCAGGATGGCTGTTGTCTGCCCGCTTGTCACTTCCCAAATCCGAATCGTCTGGTCAACGCTAGCCGACGCCAGCAAGCGACCATCGGGGCTAAACGCCAGTGAGCGAATCCAGTCGCTGTGTCCACGGAGTTGTGCAATTTCACGGCCAGTACCGGTATCCCACAGCCGTACCACCGGGTCATCCTGAGCACCGGAAGCCAGAATTGCCCCATCGGGGCTAAATGCCAGCGAACTGACATCGCCCTCGTGACCGCTCAGCGTCGCCTGAACGAGAAAAGAGGAAGCATCGCGCAACTGAATCGCCGATCCTACCGCCACCGCTACTAGCAAGCCATCAGGACTGTAAGCCGCTGCCCCCAGACTATCTTCCCGCAGTTGCGCCGTTTGAGTAATCGCGTTGACCTGTTGCAACAAATCAACCGCCGGCGCTTCATTTGTCGTCGGCGCAGGCGCAACAGTCGATTGCGTTGCGACCGTATTACCGGGTAAGCCAAACAACGAAGCATTCGTCATGTACAGACCCACCAGCACCGCCAGCAGCACACACACCCCTACCGCAACCACTGCCAGGCCACCGACGATTGCCAGCAGACACGAGGTACTGATCAACGGGCGGGGCGGAGCGGTGGGCGCGGCTACTCCTGCCGCCGGTGCTGCCGTCGTCGTTGGTGGTGGTGCCGGTGGTAATGTCGTGGCCGGTGCAGCCGTGGCAATCGTCGCGGGTTGTGGTGGAGGTGCGGCAGGAACGGTGGCGGACGGCGCAACCGGCTTTTCAATCGGTGCCGTAGCCCCCATTGGCCTGCCCGCCATCAGGCGCACCGTCTCCAGCGCACTACGCATCTCGCTTGCCCGCTGATACCGGTTCGCCGGCTTCATCTCCAGCGCGCGCAGCGTGAGTTGTTCGGCCAATACCGACACCTGTGGATTGAGCGCACGCGGCGAATTGAGCGGCATTCCGCTCTGCCGCTGATTGGCGGGCGGTGGCGGCCAACCGGTAAGCAGATGGTACAGCACCGCGCCAATCGCATAAATATCACTCACCTGTGCCGGCTCAACACTGTGATCATACAGTTCAGGTGCCCGGTATGGCGTCGTCTCAGCCCCAATATGGCGGACACAGGCAAAGGGGGCCAGGCTCAACCCACCTTCTGGTGACGACCAGAGATCGCAGGTGCGCAGATCACCCAGCAAGAGCGGCGGCTGGTGATGGTGCAACCGATCCAGCACCATCAACAACCGATCAACGATAGCCAGGGTTTCACTCTCTGGCAATGGTGATCCGCGCTCACGCGCAAAGCGCTCCAGGTCTGAACCACCAGGATCATCGGCGACCAGATAACACACCTGATCCAGGACAAAATAGTCGCGCAGTGCCAGCAACCCCGGCATCTGTATCTGCGCCAGTTCCCGTGCCAGCCGCAGCACATCATCAACCGCAGCCTGATTGGGTTGCGGCAGTGCGGTAATCAACACCCGCAGCGAAGAGCGCTGATCAATCGCTCGATACAACCCGGCATCAGGATAAGCATCGAGCGCAACCGTGATCCGGTAGTGTCCGTTGAGCAGAGAATCGATGGCGAGCATAGCAGCCCTTAGCAAATACAAAACTTCTTAGAGTCAACCTGTGGACATCAGCACTGGTTGCTTTGGTCTATCATCAGTATACGGGATGTCTCAATCGGCTGCTACGCTCATGTACGGTTGCAACACAAGATCACCGCGCGCCTGCGCCTCGGTAATCCGCTCGACGCACCGATTGGCGCTGATCACCGCTCCCTCAATCGAAGCCAGAAAATGTTGGCGCGTGTAATCACCGGCCAGGAAGAAATTGCGTACCGGCGTCGCCTGATCCGGTCGGTACTTATCAACACCCGGTAACGCCTGATACACCGAATTAGGAATCCGCACAATCGTATACTTCAACAACTTCGCCTCACGGGCATTCGGATGCAGCCTGACAAACTCACTCATCACAAACTGCACCAGCTCATCATCGGGCAACGTAATCAGCTCGGCTGCCGGCGCAACCACAAACTGCATAATACTCCGTTCCCCCTTATGGTACTCCGGAGCCACCATAGCCATATCAGCGTACACACTGAGGTGCGTGCCGGCACTAAAAAGCAAATTATCCACTCCCGCAATACGGCGGTCGAAGAAGAGCTGCATCGTAATCACCGGCGAACCCTTCAGATGACTCAAATTGGCAAAGTAGGGCAACTCACGGAGCGCCGGCGGAATCACCTTACGCAGATTGTGTACCGGCATCGCCGACACATACACATCGCCGGTCACCAGCCGGCCATCGTCCAGCCGAAAACCGGTAACCTGATTTGTCTCGCTATCATACTCAATAGCCGACACGCGGGCATTCAGCTCAACCTTCCCTCCCAAACGCTCAATCTGCGCAATCAAAGGCCGCCAGATATTGGTATCAGGCGAACCCTTCACCAACGCCATCCGTGGCGCTTCCTTCTCGTGCGCAAAGTGCAGCATAGCGGTCAAGGGGAGCTTGGCCGAAACCCGGTCGGCACGTTGAAAGTTCAGCGCCAGCGCCATCGTATGCATCACTTCATCGAGCGAACGCTGACCCATCCCGTGCCGTAAATGCCACGAGGCATACGTCTCATTATCCTGCGCATCAACATACGCCTGATCACCGAGAATAACCCGCAGCAATCCCAGCCCCATCCGCAACTTATCCCGCAGCGGTAACGGCTTAAACGCCAGCACACCGGCCAGACCGTTAAACGGCGTCGGCAGCCACGGCACAAACCGGATCGGTGCCAGCCCATGGCGTTCAGAGGCAAAAATCATCTCTGCCGGTTTCCAGTTAAACGTATCGCCAAGGCCATACCGCTCCAAAAACGCCAGCAAATTATGGTATGCCCCAAAGAAAACGTGCAACCCACTCTCGATCCAATCACCATCGGCATCCTGCCACGCCGACACCTTACCACCGGGCACATCCCGCTTTTCGAGCACAATCACATCATGACCACGCTCAACCATCGTGCGGGCAACCACCATACCGGCTGGCCCGGCACCTGCAATAACGATTCGCATAGGACTGCGCTTCCTGTTCTATGTGCAAAAATGAACAACCTTCGCCTTTATCTTTATAGCACGGCTACGAATCCCACGCAAGGCAAATGAACAGCTATTGCACAACGTCCCCTCTCCATCACTGACCATGCGTCGGATCGCAGACATACTTTTACCGCTTCCTGCACCTTCCAGCCTTCGCGCAGGCCGTACCAGCCCACCGCCCATCGCCATAAACGAGAGAATTCCTCTCGCCCCTCGCCCACAACATCCGACCACAATCAGCACGCCACCGCGCGCAGTAATACCAAACCTGATCGCCGCGCAAGCGTGACCCATTCACCTATCACCCTCGCGCCACCCGAAACGACACACCACGTTTCCGCTGCCACACCGTCGTATCACACACCGACGTGGATTCGTCTTCCCGACCGGGTTGCATGGTTTGGAGTGCGGTAGCCATGCTGCCGCGCCAGTCGTACTCACGATCCGGCGCGGATTGCAGCGGACTCCCGTGCCGATACGTAACCCTGATGATGAGGATGACCGAACGCAGGCTGGCAGCCTGCCCCACAGCGTGCTGGTGCCGGTGGTGTGTAGGGGCGGGTTCCGTAGGGGCGGGTTCTCAACCCGCCCCTACGGACGGTGCCTGTGCCATTCACCTTGCCATACACGGGAATTCGGTGAATGGGAATGCCTCTCATCGTGTGCAATGGATGGTTTTTCAGATGTGATCTCATCCTCTCAAAATTTGATCTGAGTGGTACAATACCTGTGTCCAATTACTCGTACACCTGCTGCCAACATGCTCATGATACGTTCACTAGCTGCCGGCCTGCGCATCTACCTTCTCATCGCAACCCTGATACTGCTCAGCGGACTCCAGTTCTTCCTACCGCGCCTGCCTCGACCGATCAACCTGCCACCATCACGCACGGTAGCGACGACCAATCCTCTCATCGGCGTTCATACCCGTCTCACCGGCATCGGCGACGAAGCCTACATCCGACGTACTCTGGCCCAGGTCAACGAGATGGGGGCAAGCTGGATCGTAGAACTCTTTCCCTGGGCCTACATTCAGCCCCGTTCACGTTACGGTTTCGACTGGACAGGTGCCGATCTGGTGATTGCCCACGCCAGAGCGCAGGGTCTCAATGTCGTGGCCCGCCTCGACATCGTACCGGCCTGGGCACGCCCACCCAACACCACCGATCGTTACCTTGATCGTGCCCACTTTGCCGATTTTGCCCATTTTGCGGCGGCGTTTGCCGAACGCTACGCTCCGCAGGGCGTGCGTCATATCATCATCTGGAACGAACCCAACTTACGGTTCGAGTGGGGTGAACGACCGCCCGATCCCGGTGCATACACCGATCTGCTCAAACAGACCTACCCGGCGATCAAAGCAGCCGCACCAGAGGCCATCGTCATCGCCGGCGCACTATCGCCTGGCCCCAGCCTGGAAGGCGGCAATCTGCGCATGGACGATATGCAATTCCTGGCCTCGCTCGCCGACGCTGGAGCATTCCCCTTTTTCGACATGTGGGCCGTCCACGCCTACGGCGGCCAGGAACCGCCAGATGCTGAACCCGGCGTTGACCGGGTCAATTTTCGCCGCATCGAACTGGTACGCGAACTACTCGACCGCCTGGGCGGCAGCGACAAGCGCATCATCATCACCGAAGGCGGCTACAACGACCATCCGCGTTGGAGTGGTGCAGTGCGTCCTGCTGATCGGATACGCTGGACAATCGCCACCTACGAACAATCACGCCACTATCCCTGGCTGGAAGCCACCATCCTCTGGCAATTCAGCACACCATTTCTCACCCGCTCGTATCCCGATGCCTGGAACTTCGTGCATCCCGATGGCACACCGCGGGCGATTTACCTGGCAGTACAGGAATATGCTCGTACCGGTAGGCTACCGGATGACGTGGAGAAGTGATCATCTTGATCTATATCGTGTGTTGATGGCGATGATTCTATTGACGACGCTCTGATTTCTGATACCATTCTCTTATGCTTCAAATAAAACCTGTCTCAAAACAACTGCACAGTTACCGTTATTGTGAGTAACGGCAACGGGTGCAATATTGTAAGTGAGGCAAACACACGCCACCAGTTTCGTGGCAAGGTAAGTCGTCCTGGTCAAGCAGAAACCCCCAGCTCTTGCGATCTCTGTCTTGATCAAACCAGAACGGTAGCCTGGGCTCCTGCCTATACCAGCGACGAAGATCATATCAGCAACGTAACCCAGAGGTTCAAGAGCATATGATGTCGAAGAATGGTTGAAGTACCTTCTGGCTGACTACAATGCAATCTCTCAACTCATCTCACTTCGTACCAGAATCACTACCGTCCTTTGCGTCATCGTCTGGCGACATTATTGGCAACAACCGGGATTTCAAAAAGGGAACTGTCAATGGCAGATACACCTTCACCACTACCATCACTCTTTTCCCTGATCAGGGAAACCCTTGCTCCCGATGTCCAGCCCTTTCTTGCCAGCAAGGCAACCCTCGTTGACATCAGCCACACCCTCGAAGATTGCATCATCCGTAATCAGTTGCCGAGTGTTATCTTCACCGGCTTTCAAGAAAGCAGCCACTGGCGGGAGGAGACGCAACGCTATCTTGAGCTGGCCAATATTGCCAGCTCGATTTGCATTTTTGCCGGTGGCATCCCGCCGGTACCCGAAGAGCGCCATATCGCAGTGACGCTGGCATCAGACGATCCTCTGCGGCAGGAGTGGTTTTTGCTTGTACTGACCGAATGGTTTTGCGCTGTGTTATGCGGTCTTGATAATCAGGTACCGGTTGAGCGTGAGGCTGACCGCAGCTTTGCCACCCTGCTCACGTTTCAGCCTGAAGTGGTGGATGCTGTTCTTAATCGTCTTATTCCCGTTGTCGAGCGCTACCGACCTGATCGTGCTGCCGAACTGGATCATGCCCGCACCCAGTTCCCGCCGTGCAATCCACGCGGCCCATACCTCACCCAGATTGTCGCCGATATGGTCGCTCACCTGCAACGGCGCTATGATAACCAGCGTCAGTTGACAGACCAGCTCAAAGAGCTTAACGAGCGTCAATCTACGCTCGAAGAAACGATTGCCCAACTGGCCGCGCCGGTTGTGCCGCTGTTTGAAGGGGTTCTGCTCATGCCGCTTGTCGGGACTATTGACTCTCGGCGAGCACAGCATGTAATGGAACACCTGCTATCAAGTATTGCCGAACAGATGGCCGATGTTGTTATCATCGACATTACCGGTGTGCCAATGGTTGATACTGCGGTCGCTAATTATCTGCTCCAGACCATCAGAGCTGCCCGTTTGCTTGGCGCACAAGTGATTATCACCGGTATCAGTGCCGCCATCGCTCAAACTATGATCAATTTGGGTATTGATCTCGGTGATGTGCGTACCCGCAGTACGTTGCGTGAAGGCATCATGACTGCACTGGAGTTGAGTGGTATGGAAATACGACCACGTTCGTAGAAGGTATTTCGCCACCCTGAACCAGCTTACATCAGTGGAAGCCACCCGGCGCTGGTGGTTCCCGTCCCCGGCGGGTGCGGGTAAGGGTGGGTCGGGTCTGTACACCCAGGGAGCGCACGCCTCCGGCTCACTCACCACCTGCGCCCAGCAGGGTATCGCCACCCTAAACCAGCTTGCATCAGCGGAAACCATCCGGTGCCAGTAGTTCCCGCCCCCGGCGGGCTATGCATTACCCATAACTATACGCATGGTGTCAATCATGTGCTATCGTGAGCAACATGTCAGGGAACAGTCGTATCGTGAGCGGTACGTATTAGGAACGGAACGCGGCATGATTGCAGTGGGAGACGTCGTGCCGAACCGTGGGGCAGGGTGCTTGAGCTAATGTCATCACGCTGTGCTATCGTGCGCCTGTCGCCTACGCGACCCTGATGGTGGGAATGGCTGAACGCAGGCCAACAGCCTGCCCCACAGCGTGCTGGTGCCGGTGGTGCGTAGGGGTGGCTTCCGTAGGGGCGGGTTCTAAACCCGCCCCCACAGATGAACCCGCCCCCACAGATGGTACCTGTGCCGCTCACCTTACCATACAAAGGATGCGGTGAATGGGAATGTCCTGCATCGCGTGCAATAGATGGTTGTTCAGATGTGATCCCAGCCGCTACGCTCAACCCTCCCGCGTAGCCTATACATTACCCATAACTGGTGTCAACCACGTGCGTATCAGGCAGATATGATCGCTATTGGTGCTGTTTTGAGCGACTGGCCCGGTGGTAGTGCGCCGCTTCAGCCGTACCAACACGTGCTGGATGAATTGCCGTACCCGCTCGTCATGCGCGTATCGCACGGTGTGGAGTGCGGCAGCCACGCTGTCGCGCTAGCCGCGCTCACTATCTGGCGCGTGGTGGAGCGGTGCCCCGGATGGTCATAGCACGAACAAATAGCTGTATCTCGTTCCCATCCCGCACACCGACAGGGATACCGCTTCCAGCCCGAATTGCCCTCGTATGGAGTGCGGCAGCCATGCTGCCGCGCCGGTCGCGCTCACTATCTGGCGCGTGGCATACCGTTACCCATCTTGGTCACGGGGGTGCTGAATGTATACTCATACCGATCATCGAGTCGGTCCGGCATGCATGCGATACCTGCGCGTAGATGTTTAGTTGCACCAGGTTCGTGCCTGCACAACAGCGACCACGGCCAGCACTTGACGGTGGTGGAGGTGATGCCTCCACGCAGGCTAGAAGCCTGCGCCACGGGGAGCACTTGCATCCCGGCTTAACGCAGCGTGGCATGTGGGTAATGCGTAGCCCAGCGGGGGCGGTCTGTACACCCAGGGAGCGCACGCCTCCGGCTTACTCACCACCTGCACCTGTCCGTCGCACCTGTGTCTATCAGGGTGTCGCCACCCTGAACCAGCTTGCACCTACGGAAGCCACCCGGCGTCGGTGGTTCCCGCCTCCAGCGGAGGCGGGTGAGGGTGGGGGCGGGTCTGTACACCCAGGGAGCGCGAGCCTCCAGCTCACTCACCACCTGCGCCCAGCAGAGTATCACCACCCTGAACCTGCTTCCACCAGCGGAAGCCACCCGGTTCCAGTGGTTCCCGCCCCCAGCGGGGGCGGGTGAGGGTGGAGGCGGGTCTGTACACCCAGGGAGCGCGAGCCTCCAGTTCACTCATCACCTGCGCCCAGCAGAGTATCACCACCTTGAACCAGCTTCCATCAGCGGAAGCCACCCGGTTCCAGTGGTTCCCGCCCCCAGCGGGGGCGGGTGAGGGTGGAGGCGGGTCTGTACACCCA
>ENA-ORXB01001031-ORXB01001031.1-sediment-metagenome-genome-assembly--contig:-NODE-1031-length-39726-cov-3.596711_pt1 | contig 39726 bp, 46 predicted proteins | sample MGYA00237863_ERZ511475 | MGnify/ENA primary metagenome ERZ511475 (study PRJEB26305, sample SAMN06343858) | sediment metagenome | isolation source: hot spring sediment | place: Canada: British Columbia... | reverse complement strand
CAGCGGCAGGACCGCCAGGGCGTAAAAGGCCACCAGGACGGTCGCCGCGGCTCCGATCCCCACCCAGAAGGCGTTCTTCCTGATCTTGTCCACGGCGTCCTCCTACTTTTTCTCGCCGCCCTTGTCGGCGGCGGCCAGGGCCTTGCGCTGCTCCTCGCCCACGGGGATCTGGAGCGTCACCCGGTAACGCCAGTAATTCTTGCGCTCCGGTTCGGTCTCGAGCCGCTTCTGGAAGCCGCGCGGGACCGGCCAGGCGAGCGCCTCCGTGATCGGATGGTCGAGCTCCACCTGCCAGAAACCCGTGGGCCCCTGGCCCTCCGCCAGCTCCCAGTAGGGATTCTTGACGGCACAGGGCTGGGCGGGCTTGACCGGCGCCTTGCGGAGCGGATCGTAGTTGAGCAGGGTGCGGATCACGAAGTCCCGCCCCTGCGCGTCGGTGCTTCGCTTGGCGATGACCACTTCGAGCGTCGTCACGAGGATTTTCTGGGTCGGATAGGGCTTCGGCTGGCCGGCGGTGGCGGGGTTGAAAACCGCCGGCGCGGCCCCGGCCTCGGCCGCCTCGATCGCACGCTTGTAGTGGAAGTGGATGTCGGCGACGATCGGGACCGTGGATCTCGCGGCGATCGTCGCGAGCGCCTCGGCGTCCTCCCAGTGCGGGACCGCCACGCGCACGATGTCCACGCCGGCCGCCACGAGCGAGGCGATCTGCTGGAGCGTGGCATCGACGTCCGCCGTGCGGGTCGTCGTCATCGACTGCACGCTGATCGGTGCGTCGCCCCCGATGGCGACGCCGCCGAGGTTGATCTGGCGGCACTTGCGGCGCTGGATGGGCATCTTCATGGCTCACTCGCCGAACACGTGGAACAGGACCTGGCGGTCCTTCGGGTCGTCCATCTCGAAGAGGATCAGCCGCTGCCAGCGCCCGAGGGCCGGCTCGCCGCGGACGACCGGGATGGCGTGCGAGGTGGCCGACAGCAGCATCGCCTTCACGTGCGAGTGCCCGTTGCGGCGCTCGTGCACCTCGTCCAGGTTCTGGGTCCGCCGCTCGAGGTCGTCGTGGGCGTAGTAGACGTCCTCCGGGACGAGCGCCTCGAGGCGGCGGCGGAAGTCCTCCATCGCGCCGTCCTCCCACTCGTTGATGAGGAGGGCGCACGTGGTGTGCGCGCAGAAGACGATCGCGGCGCCCTCGGTGACGCCCGAGTCCTTCACCGCGCGCTGGAGCTCCTCGGTGAGGTCGAGGAACGCGTAGCGGCTCGGCGCCGCGACCTCGACCGTGGTGGTGAACGACCTCACGCTTCCCTCCTCGTCTCGGCCGCCGGCGCGACCGGTAGCTCGAACGTGAACACGCTGCCCTGCCCGAGGACGCTCTCGGCCCAGATCCGGCCGCCGTGGGCCTCCACGACCGAGCGGGCGATCGCGAGGCCGATCCCGGTCCCGCCCTCGCGGGCCGAGCGCGCCGGGTCCACACGATAGAACCGTTCGAAGAGCCTCGGCAGGTGCTCCGGGGCGATGCCGGGGCCGGTGTCGGCGACGTGCACGTCGACGGCCCCGTTGCGGCGCTCGGCGCTCACCGTGACCCGGCCCCCCGCGGGGGTGAACCGCACGGCGTTGTCGAGCAGGTTGAACAGCACCTGGTGGATCCGCTCGCGGTCGGCGAACACCGGCGGCAGGTCCGGCGCCACCTCGCGCGCGAGCGCGACCCCGGCGTCCGGGCGGGCGATCCGGATCTCGGAGAGCACCTCGTCCACGAGCGGTCCGAGCCGGACGGGCTCGGGGCGCAGCGGCACCTCCCCCGACTCCAGGCGCGAGAGGTCGAGCAGCTGGTCGACGAGCCGCCCGAGGCGCTCGGCCTGCGCGAGCATGACCTGCAGCGTCGCCGGGTCCGGGCGCTCGACCCCGTCGAGCAGGTTCTCCAGGTGCGCCCGCAGCGCCGAGATCGGGGTCTTCAGCTCGTGGCTCACGTTCGCGACGAGGTCCCGGCGGAGGCGCTCGAGCTGCTCGAGCTCGGCGCTCATCCGGTTGAAGGCCTGCGCGAGCTGCCCGACCTCGTCGCGCGAGTCGGTGTGCACGCGCTGGCCGTAGTCCCCCGCCTCCATCCGGCGCGCGGCCCGGGCCATGTCCCGCAGCGGCTGGGTCATGCCGCGGGCGACCCACCGCGCGATGACGAGCGCGGTGCCGGCCCCGAGCGCGCCGGCGAGCAGCAGCTCACCGAGGTGCTCGCGCACCTGGAACACGTGGAAGCCGAACCCGAGGATGAGGTAGACGAAGGCGATCGTGAGCCCGACGGCGAACACGATCACCGAGCCGAGCTTCGCGCGGATCGTCGGCAGGCGCTGTAGGAGCGTCATCTCACGCCGCCTCCGGCTCGCGGAAGGCGTACCCGACCCCGTGCACCGTGCGGATGAACCGCGGGTCGGCCGAGTCGTCGCCGAGCTTGCGCCGCAGGCGGGCCACGTGGGAGTCCACGACCCGCCCACCGGCGTAGTCGCGGTAGCCCCAGACGCGCTCCATGAGCTGGTCCCGGGTGAACACCACGCCGGGGTCACGGGCGAGCGTGAGCAGGATGTCGAACTCGAGCGGCGTCAGGGCGACCTCGACCCCGTCGACGAGGACGCGCCGGCGCGCCGGGTCGATGGACAGGCCGTCCCGCTCGAGCGGCTCCTGCCGGCCGCTCCCCGCGAGCGCCGCGACCCGCTCGACCCGCCGCAGGATGGCGCGCACGCGGACGGCGAGCTCGCGGAGGCTGAAGGGCTTCGTGAGGTAGTCGTCGGCCCCGACGGCGAACCCGGCGACCTTGTCGGCCTCCTCGGTGCGGGCGGTGAGCATGAGGACCGGCACCCAACGCTCGCGCTGGATCGCCTCGCAGACCTCGAGGCCGTCCATCCCCGGCAGCATGAGGTCGAGCACGACGAGGTCCGGGCGCCGCTCCTCGCACAGGCGGATCGCCTCGGGGCCGTCGTGGGCGACGAGCACCTCGTAGCCCTCGCTCGCGAGCCGGGCCCGGACGGCCTCGGCGATCGCCTCCTCGTCGTCGACGACGAGCACCGTCTGCCCACCCACGGCCTCATCGTAGCCTCGCGGTGTCGCGGCCCCTCGGGCGCGGTGTGGAGAACTTGTGGCGCGCCGGAGGCCGCGCGCCGCCCGCCTACGGGGCGAGCGAGATCGGCTTCACCAGGTCCAGGTACATCACCGAGAGGCTGAACAGCACGAAGAACGCGAGCACCGCCACCGAGACCGGCACGATCTTGCGGGCGTCGATCGCCCGCCCGCGCACCTTCTCCAGGGCGAGGAGCGCGAGGTGCCCGCCGTCGAAGGGCGGCAGCGGGATGAGGTTCAGCAGGCCGATGAACACGTTCACGTAGGCGAACAGGTAGAGCAGGTCCCCCGCCCCGCTCGAGGCGGTCTGGGCCGCCACCCGCCCGATGCCGACCACGCTCGCCGGATCGCGCTCGGTGCGCGGGGCGTTCGTGAGCAGGAGCTCGAGCACCCGCCCGATCCCCCTCGGCCCGAAGACCCGTCCGAAGTTGCCGACGGTCTCGACGACCGAGTCCCAGGTCACCCCGGCCCCACCCGCGATCGCGCCGAGCGGCCCGGCCGTCTCGCGGGCCCTGCCGAGCAGCACCCCGATCCGGCCCACCCGCTCACCGGCGACGGTCGCGAGGACCGGCACGAGCGTGACCTCGAAGCGCCGGCCGTCCCGCTCGATCGTGAACGGCACCGGCTCCCCCACGTGCTCGCGCGTGTAGCGGACGAGCTCGAGATCGGTCGGGTTCACGAGGTCGCCGACCCGCACGATCCGGTCGCCCGGACGCAGGCCGGCGGCGGCGGCCGGCGAGACCTGCCCGTCCAGGCGCGGGGCGACGGCCGCGATGAGCGGGCTCGTGGCCACCGGCCGGCCGACGAGCCCGACCCACAGCGCGAACAGCACGAAGGCGAGCACGAGGTGGGTGGTCGGCCCGGCCACGATCACGAGCGCGCGCTGCCAGATCGGCTTGGCGCCGAAGGTCCTCGGCAGGTCCTCCGGCGCGAGGGTCTCGTACGGGCTCATCCCGGCGATCCGCACGTACCCGCCGGCGGGGATCGCCTTCAGCCCGTACTCGGTCTCGCCCCGGCGGAACGACCAGATCCGGGGCCCGAAGCCCACGAAGAACTCGGTGACCTTGATCCCGAACCCCTTCGCGAAGGCGAAGTGGGCGGCCTCGTGGACGACGATGACGAGCACGAGGGCGACGAAGAACCCGACGGTGCCGAGGGTGCCCGCCACCCGACCTCCGCCGCTACCGGCCCTCGATGATCTCGGCCGCCCGCCGGCGGGCCCAGGCGTCCGCCCGCTCGAGGCTCACGACCGAGACGACCGGCGAGGGGACCTCGTGCTCGTCGACGACGGCCGCCACGACCTCGACGATGCCGGTGAGCGGGATCTTGCCCTCGAGGAAGGCCATCACGGCGACCTCGTTCGCGGCGCTCATCACGGCCGGGAACGTGAGGCCGAGCTCGCCGACGCGGTAGGCGAGGTCGAGCGCCGGGAAGGCCTCGCGGTCGACCGGCTCGAACGTGAGCGGGCGCTCCGTGAGCGGCACCGGCCCGATGCCGCTCGGCAGGCGCTCGGGCCAGGCGAGCGCGAGCTGGATCGGCAGCTTCATGTCCGGAAGCGCGAGCTGCGCCATCATCGAGCCGTCGCGGAACTCGGCGATCGCGTGCACGAGCCCCTCGGGGTGGATCACCACGTGGATCTGCGAGTAGTCCAGACCGAACAGGTAGTGGGCCTCGATCACCTCCAGGCCCTTGTTCATGAGCGTGGCCGAGTCGATCGTGATCTTCGGGCCCATCTGCCAGATGGGATGCGCCAACGCCTCCTTCACCGAGGCCTTCGCGAGCTCCGCGTGCGTCCAGCCGCGGAACGGCCCGCCCGAGCCGGTGAGGATCACGCGCTTCACGTCCTCGCGCCGCTCGCCCCGCAGGCACTGGGCGAGGGCCGCGTGCTCGGAGTCCACGGGGATCAGGCGCTCGGGCTCGCCCTTCACGAGGTCCATGACGAGCTCGCCCCCCACGACGAGGCTCTCCTTGTTCGCGAGCGCGAGGAGCTTGCCCGACTGCAGGGCCGCGAGCGTCGGCGCGAGGCCGGCCGAGCCGACGAGCGCGTTCAGCACCATGTCGGCCTCGACCTCGCGCGCCAAGCGCTCGGCGGCCTCCGGCCCGACGAACATCTCGACGCCCCGCACGCCCGTGAGCCGCTCCTTCAGGTCCCGGGCGGCCTCCTCGTCGGCGATGGCCACGTACGGGGGCAGGAACTCCCGGATCTGGCCGATCAGGAGCTCGTGGTTGGAGCCGGCCGAGAGCCCGACCACCTTGAACCGATCCGGGTTCCGCCGGACGACGTCGAGCGCCTGGGTCCCGACCGACCCCGTCGAGCCGAGGATGATGAGCGTGCGCATCGCAGCAAGATTACCCCCGGTTCCCGACAAACCGCTCGAACGGCGGGTCAGGACAGGATCAGCCGCAGGTAGAGGAAGGCGGCCGGCGCCACGAACAGCATCGCGTCGATCCGGTCCAGGACCCCGCCGTGACCGGGCAGGATGCCACCCATGTCCTTGATCTGCAGGTCGCGCTTCACGAGGGACTCGGCCAGGTCGCCGAGGGGCGCGAACACGGCGACGACGAGGGCGAGCCCGACCGCCCGGGGGATCGTCTCGAGCAGGTCCACCGCCGGCGCGACGACGCCGATCGCGAGCGCGACGACCACGAGGGACGCCCCGATCGCCCCCTCCCAGGACTTCTTCGGGGAGATCGTGGCCGCGAGCGGCCGGCTCCCCCAGAAGTACCCGACGGCGAAGGCCGAGACGTCGTAGGCGACGGTGAGCCCGAGCGCCGAGAGCACGAGCGTACGGCCGTCGGGGTGCTGCAGGAGCGCGAGCGCGTACCCGGCGAGCAGCGGGATCCACACGATCCCGAGCACGGTGAGCCCGATGTTGGAGGCCACGTTGCGCCGGTGGGTCTCGGGGACCGTCATGTACCACAGGAACGAGGCGAAGATGCCGAGCGCGGCCACGGCCAGCATGGCGGCCTCGCCGCGCAGGTAGGCCGCGGCCAGCACGAGCGCCCCTGCGACGAGCCCGAGCGCGGTCGCCGGCTGGTAGTGCCGCTTCTGGAGCGCGAAGTAGAGCTCGCCCTGCGCGACGAGCACGATGAGGCCGGCGAGGACCGCGAACGGCACCTCCCCGATCGCGATCGCCGCCACCGCGAGCGCGGCGAGCAGGATCCCGGTCGCGAACGCGAGCTGGACGTTGCGGCCCGGCCCGCGGTGCATGAGGTCCGGACCGACCTCGACGGCGGTCGGCTCCTGCCAGCTGGGGCCCCCGAGGCCCTCGCCCCCGACCCGGACGGTGCGCACCGGCGGCGCCTGCTCGGCGACCTCCTCCTCGCCCCCGAGCAGCTCCTCGAGCCCGGCCTCGGGCTCGGTGTCGGAGGGCTCGGCGGGCTCGAGCACGACCTCCTCGCGCACCGAGGCCGCGAAGTGCTCGGCGGCCGCCTCGAGCGCCTCCTCCGAGGGCGCCTCCTCGGGCTCCTCGAGGGGCTCCGGGGTCGGCAGGTCGACGTAGGCGGCCGGCGGGCGCTCGCGCTCGGCCGCGATGGCCGAGCCGACGTCCTCCCCCTCGGCCTCCGGCTCCTCGCCCTCGAACAGGAAGGCCTCGATGCCCTCCTCTTCCGCCCCGGGCCCGGGCTCCTCGCGCGGCCCGCGCTCCTCGGTCTCGGCCGGCGGCTCCTCCGCGGGCGGCTCCGCCGCCGCGGGCTCCGGCTCGCGCTCGCCGAAGAGGCCCTCGCTCGAGCTCGGCTCGGGCCCCGGGGCCGTGGGGGCGGCGGCCTCGCCCTCGGTCGGCTCGACGGTCTCGGGCCAGTCGACGTCCTGGATCGGCGCGAAGAACTTGTCGAGGTCCTCGAAGAGGTCCTCACGTCCCTCGCGGTCCTCGCGCCCCTCATCTGCCACGTCAGATCTCCTTGAGCTCCTGCTCCTTGTGCGCCACGACCTCGTCGACCATGGCGATGTGCTTGTCGGTCAGCTTCTGGAGCTCCTTCTCCGAGCGGACGAGGTCATCTTCCGAGATGGCGCCCTCCCGCTCAAGCCTTTCGAGCTCTTCCTTCGCGTGGCGTCGGGTGTTCCGAACCGCAACCCGCGCCTCCTCGCCGCGGTGGTGCACGGCCTTGATGAGGTCCTTGCGACGCTCCTCGGTGAGCGGCGGGAACGCGAGCCGGATGACCTGCCCGTCGTTGGACGGGGTGATGCCGAGGTCGCTCGCGAGGATCGCCTTCTCGATCGCGGGGATGGCGTTGCGGTCGAAGGGCTGGACGACGAGGAGCCGCGGCTCGGGGACCGACATCGACGCGAGCTGCTGCAGGGGCACGGGCGCGCCGTAGTACTCCACGGTCACCCGCGAGAGCAGGGCCGGCGTCGCCCGGCCGGTGCGGATCCCGGCGAGCTCCTCCTTCAGCACGGACACCGCCTTGTCCATCTTGTCGTTGGCCCCGGACAGCACGCTCTCGATCGTCACCTGGTCCCTCCATGCACGAGCGTCCCGATCGGCTCGCCGGAGACGGCCCGCCGGATGTTCCCCTCCTTGCGGAAGTCGAACACGATGATCGGCAGCCCGTTCTCCATGCAGAGCGAGATCGCGGTGGCGTCCATCACCTGGTACCCCTCGCGGAGCACCTCCAGGTACTCGATCGACTCGAACCGCTTGGCGGTGGGGTCCAGGTGCGGGTCCGCGGTGTAGACGCCGTCCACCTTCGTGCCCTTCAGGATCGCCTCCGCCCGGATCTCGAGCGCCCGCTGCGCGGCCGTCGTGTCCGTGGAGAAGAACGGCGCCCCGATGCCGGCCGCGAAGATCACGATCCGCCCCTTCTCCAGGTGCCGGATCGCCCGGAGCGGGATGTACGGCTCGGCGATCTGGGCCATGTGGATGGCGGTCTGGACGCGGGTCGGCACGTGGATCTTCTCGAGCGCGTCCTGGAGCGCGAGGGCGTTCATGACGGTCGCGAGCATCCCCATGTAGTCGGCCCGGGCCCGGTCGATCCCCGGGGCCTGACGGCCGCGGAAGATGTTGCCGCCGCCCACGACGACGGCCGTCTGGACGCCGAGGTCCACGACGTCGGCCAGCTCGCGCGCGAGCAGGCGCGTGGACTCGGCCGAGATCCCGTACCCGGTCTCCGGCGGCGCGAAGGCGTCACCGGAGAGCTTGAGCAGCACCCGGTGGTACAGGGGCCGGGTCGCGCGCTCCGCCGCCTGCGAGCCGTCGTCCATGCGGCCCTAGCCTAGTCCAGTTCCTCACCCAGCCGGTAGCGCACGAACCGCCGCACGGCGATCTTCTCGCCCACCTTCGCGCTCAGCTCGTCCAGGAGCTGCCGGATCGTCTTCGAGTCGTCCTTGGCGAAGGGCTGGTCGAGCAGGACCGTCTCCTTGAAGAACGCCTCGAGCTTGCCCTCCACGATCTTCTCGACCACGTGGTCGGGCTTGCCGGTCTCACGGGCCTGGGCCTCGTAGATCGCGCGCTCGCGCTCCACGAGCTCGGCGGGGACGTCCTCCCGCGAGACGTAGCGGGGTGCTGCGGGGCTCGCGATGTGCAGCGCGATGTCCTTCGCGAGCTGCCCGAACTCGTCGGTGTTGGCCACGAAGTCGGTCTCGCAGTTCACCTCGACGAGCACGCCGACCGTGTGGTTGAAGTGGATGTAGGACTCGATCCGCCCCTGCTGCGCGGTGCGCCCCGCGCGCTTGGCCGCCGAGGCGAGGCCCTTCTGCCGCAGCAGCTCGACGGCCCGATCGAGGTCGCCCTCGGCCTCCTGGAGCGCCCGCTTGCAGTCCATCATGCCGGCCCCGGTCTGCTCCCGCAGCCGGCGGACGAGCTCCGCGTTGATCTCCATCAGCTCGCTCCCTCGCTCTCGTCCTCCGGCCCCTCCGGGGCCGCGGTTCCGCTCTCGACCGGCGCCGGGTCCGGCTCGAACACGAGCGAGCCCGGGCTCGGCTCGCTCGCGGCCGGCGCCGCGGCGGGCTCGACCTCGGGCTCGGGCTCGGGCACGATCTCGGGCCCGGTCGCCCGGGTGACCATGGCCTCCCGACCCTCTCGGCGGCCCTCCTCGAGGGCGTCGGCGATGATGCGGGTGATGAGCGAGACCGCCCGGATGGCGTCGTCGTTGCCGGGGATCACGTAGTCGACCTCGTCCGGATCGCAGTTGGTGTCCACGATCGCGACGACCGGCAGGCCGAGCTTGCGGGCCTCGGTCACCGCGATGTGCTCCTTCTTCGTGTCGACCACGTAGATCGCGTCGGGCAGCCGGTCGAGCGACTGCATGCCCCCGAGGTTGCGCTCGAGCTTCTCGGCCTCGTGCCGGAGCCGGATCGCCTCCTTCTTCGGCAGGTAGTCGAAGGCCCCGGTGCGCTCCATCTCGCGCAGCTCGCGCAGGCGGATCAGCCGCCGGGAGACCGTCTGGAAGTTCGTGAGCATGCCGCCGAGCCAGCGGGTGGTGACGTAGGGCATGCCCACCCGCGTCGCGTGCTCGCGGATGACCTCCTGGGCCTGGCGCTTGGTCCCGACGAACAGCAGGATGCCGCCGCGGCGCCCGAGGTCCTTGACGAAGCGGTAGGCCTCCTCGAGACCGACCAGGGTCTTCTCGAGGTCGATGATGTAGATGCCGGATCGCTCCCCGTACAGGTACCGCGACATCTTCGGGTTCCAGCGCCTGGTCTGGTGCCCGAAGTGCACCCCTGCCTCGAGGAGCTCACGCCTGGTGACGACAGGCACGTGCCTCCTCCTTCCGGTTGTCCCTCCGCCCGGCTCCGCTCGCCCCGGCCCGGGATGCCTCCCGGGACCCCGAGGTCGATCCCCGGACGTGCGTGCTCGGCGCCTCGCGCCGGCGGCGGGCAGTCTAGCAGGGCCTCAGCGCCGGGCACGGGCGACGGGCGTCTCGGGGACCTCGTCCTCGATCGTCATGAAGCGGTAGGCGAACGCCCCGAGGAACCCGAGGTGCACGAACGTGCAGACGAGCGCCCACGCCCACGTGGCGAGGGACGGGTTCACGCCGAGCTCGGCGCCGCCCGGCGTGAGCGCGAGCAGCACCGGCAGCGCGAGGAAGATGTACAGCATGCTCATGAGCAGGTGCCGGCTCCCGGGCATCCGGGCCGCCCGCGCCCCACGGCGAACGACCTCGGGCAGCGGCAGGTCGGGGCGCCGGAGCGCGAGGACCGGCGCGAACACGAGCAGGAACATCGCGGCCACGAGCAGCAGCACCGATCCGAGGAAGCCGAACCCGGGGCCGAGGAACGGCAGCACGACGCTGCCGAGGATCATCGTGGCGAGCGACATCATGCCCACGACCGCCGTCACCGGCACGATGCGCAGGCCCCGCAGCAGGGTCTCGGCGAGCGTGCCCTCGCCCTCGTAGATCCGCACGACGAGCGCCGTGAGCAGCGCGAGGATGACGGCCCGCACGAGCAGGAAGGCGGTCGCCGCGAGGAACCCGAGCAGACCGAACCCGTAGATCGTGACCCCGTTCAGCGCGTCGAAGTACGTGCTCACCGGCGGGAGCGCGAGCAGGTTCACCAGTCGTCCGGGCGGGCCCTCGAGCCCGAGCGCGACGAGCGCCACCCACAGCAGGAAGACCAGGCCGAAGGAGGACAGCACGATGAGCGGCGAGGAGCCCACCGCGAGGAAGCCCCGCCCGAGCGAGCGCCCGATCGGCGGCCAGGAGCTATCCACGGCGGGCGGGGCGAGCCAGCCGAGGAGCCGGGGGACCTGCGGGCGCTCGGGCTCGGGGGCGCGCTCGCGCTGCCGCGCCGGCGGACGTCCCGAGGGCTTCCGCTTGCCGCTCACGGAGCCTCCCCCTCGGGCTCGAGCTCATCGTCAAGCTGGGTGAAGGCCGGCCCGAAGCGCGGCCCGAGCAGCCGGAACGGCACGAGGATGACCGTGCCGACGATCGCGGCCGCGAGGGCGAACCAGCCGAGGAGCCTCCCCGGGACCGGGATCGTCGGCGAGGCCACCCGCACGAGCGAGCCGTCGGGATCGTGCTCGAACGCGACGAGCCCCGGCTCCCCGCCGCCCTTGGCCGCGACGAGCACCTCGTGGGAGAGGGCCAGGGCCCCGAGCAGCCCCGGCGAGGCCGCGCTCTCGTACACGAGATCGCCGCTCGCGGCGTCGAAGGCGGCGAGCCGCCCGTCGCCGAGCCCCACGACGACGTGCGGCCCCACGACCACGGGCGAGCTGCGGACGATGAGCTCGTTCGTCTGGTGGTCCCAGTCACGCGTTCCGTCGGCGGGGTTCACCCGGTACAGGCCCCCGGCGACATCGGCGATGAAGACGTTGCCCGGCTGGTAGGCGGGGGCGCTGAGCGGCGAGAAGAGGTTGAGGGCGAGGCTGTGCCACCGCGGCGACCCGTCGGAGGCCGCAAGCCCGCGGACGAGCTGGTCGCCGGCGCCGAGCACGACCTGGCCGTCGGCGGCCGCGAGCGCCGAGATCGCGAGCGCCCCGCTCGCCGGCTCGAAGGTCCAGCGCCGCTCCCCGGTCGCCGCATCGAGCGCGAGGACCTGGGTCCGGCGCTGCTCCAGGCTGCGCGAGGCGACGTACACGCCGCCCTCGGCGACCGCGGGCGGCGACTCGACGCGCCCGGCGGGCTCGGCCGTCCACGCGACGCGCCCGGTGGAGAGCTCCACCGCGTACACGCCGCCGGCGTCGTCACCGACGTAGGCGCGACCGCCCTCGACCGTCACCCCGCTGCGGCTCACCGCGCGCAGCGGCGCCCGCCACAGCTCCGCACGGTCGGCCACGTCGACGGCGACGAGCTCGCTCGCCGCGGTCTGGGTGCTCGGCGAGGGGCTCGGCCCCGCTTGCGAGGGCGGCCCGTCCAGGTACACGAGCACCGTCCGACCGTCGAGGTGCGCGAGGGCCGGGGTCGAGAGCGGACCACCGCTGCGCGGGATCGACCACACCTGCCGGCCGCTCCCGAGGTCGATGCCGTACACGGCATCGCGACCGACGGCGATCGCGAGATCGGAGGTGAGCACCGCCCCGGACAGGGCCCCCTCGGGGGGGCTGAAGCGCCACCGCACCCGGTACGGGGGTGCGGGCGCCTCGGCGATCGTCCCGGGGTGCGCGGGCCCGCCCTGGAACTGCGACCACTCGATGTCACCCTGCTCCTCGTGCGCGGCGGCGGTCCCGAGCGCGGCGGGCGCGGAGGCCAGCCCGCAGACGAGCGCCAGGGCCACCAGCCAGACGCGCGCGAGCGATCTCGGGAGCTTCGGGTACGGGTTCGGGTGCAGGCGGGCCATCCTCGGTCGCGGGCGCACATCCTAGCGCCGCTTCCGCCTCCTCGACCCGCCCACCGTGGATCTACGGCAGGTCGGGCGCGAGGTGCACGAGCCCGCTCACCGGCGGCGGGCCGAGGAAGGCGAGCGGGTCGACGTACAGCCCGTCCACCCGGACCCCGAAGTGCAGGTGTGCCACGGTGGCGTTCGGGTGGCCGCGGCCCGTCGCACCGATCGCCTGGCCGCGTGCCACGACGTCGCCGGTACGGATGGCGATCGCCGAGAGGAAGGAGCACGTGCTCCGGACGCCCCCGCCGTGGTCGATCGTGACGTACCGCTCGCCCCCGACCTTGCCGGCGAAGCTCACGACGCCCGCCTCGGGTGCGTGCACGACGGTGCCGAACGCGGCCGCGATGTCGATCCCGCGGTGCCCGGCGCCGTAGGGGTCCTCGGGCGGGTCGAAGCCGCGGATCACCGGCCCGATCACGGGCCAGGCCCAGGTCCCCTCCATCCCCGAGGCGAGCTCGCCCGCCGCGAGCGTTCCCGCCTCGAGCCCGCCGGAGGCAGCGGGGACGGCGGCAGGGATCGGCCGGAGCGCGAGCGCCGCGAGCAGCGCAGCGAGGACCCGGACGGTGCTGACCATGCTCGTGCGGGAGGCTACGTGCCGCGCGCAAGGCAGGCGGTGACGGAGATCACAGCGCGGAGGCGAGGGACGTGCTCCAGGTCGGGGCCCGGCCGGCTACTCGCGCTCGACGAGCTGCAGCCGCAGCTGCCCGACGGCCTTGGTGTGGATCTGGCAGACGCGGGACTCCGTCACCCCGAGGATCTCCCCGATCTCGGCGAGCGTCAGGCCCTCGAAGTAGTAGAGCGTGACGACGATCTTCTCGCGCTCGGAGAGCGAGTTGATCGCGGCGGCGAGCATGCCGCGCGTCTCCTGCCCCTCGAGCCCGAGCGTGGGATCGCCGGTGCGGTCGGCGAGCGAGTCCTTGAGCGAGACGTGCTCGCCGCGGTCGGCGCCGACGGACAGGATCTCGTCGAGCGCGAGCACGGACACGAACGAGACCTGGTTGATGATGTCGTGGAGCTCCGAGAGCGAGATGCCGAGGCGCTCGGCGACCTCCCGCTCGGTGGGGGCCCGCTTCAGCATCGACTCCAGGTCCGAGTAGGCCTTCTCGATCTCGCGCGCCTTGAAGCGGACCGAGCGCGGGACCCAGTCCATCGCCCGCAGCTCGTCGATGATGGCGCCCTTGATGCGGGGGATCGCGTACGTCTCGAACTTGTTCCCGCGGGCGGGCTCGAACTTCTCCAGCGCGTCGATGAGCCCGAACATCCCGTAGGAGACGAGATCGGCCTGCTCGACGCTTGCCGGAAGGCCCGTCGCGACCCGGCTCGCCACGTACTTCACCAGGGGCGCGTAGTGGAGGATGAGCCGCTCGCGAGCGGCGGCGGAGCCGGTGGTCTTGAACTCCTCCCAGAGGGCCTGGAGCTCGCTCCCCGGCTCGGCGACCGTCACCGGGCGCTCCGCCGCGGCGAGGTCCACCACCCGCGCCGGCTTCTTCGGCCTCGCCGCCGTCGCGGCCCGCCCCTCGCCCTTCGCGGCCTTCGCGGCCTTCTCCGCCCTCGGCTCGCGCGCCGCCTTGGCCTCGGGGCCGGTCCTCGCCGTCCGCGACGCGGCTCCCCGACCGGCCTTGGCGGCGGGTTCGGCTTCGGCCGCCGGCTCCGCGGCGGGTTCGGGCTTGCGGGTCCTCGGCATCAGGCCCTCGGATGGCTCCGTCGGTACGCGTCGAACAGACGCGTCCGGGACACGTGGGTATACCGCTGGGTCGTGGCCACGCTCGCGTGGCCGAGCAGCTCCTGCACCACCCTGATGTCGGCTCCTCCCTCCAGCAGGTGCGTCGCGAACGAATGCCGGAGCGTGTGCGGCGTCACCTGCCGCCCCCCCAGCGTCCGCCGGCCGTATCGTCCCACAAGGCGGCGGATGTCGCGCGTTCCGATCGGACGACGGCGGCGGTTGAAGAACGCCGCGCTGGAGCCGTCCGCGAGCTCGGGACGCCCGCTCCGCAGGTAGGCCGCGAGGGCCTCTCGGGCCGGCTCGGAGAGCGGGACCTCGCGCTCCTTCGAGCCCTTGCCCATCACCGTCACCCGGCCCCGGACGAGATCGAGCCGGTCGATCGTGAGCGCGGCGACCTCGGCCACGCGCAGCCCCGAGCCGTACATGAGCTCGAGGATCGCGCGGTCCCGCAGGGCGATCGCGCGCTCGAGCGGCCCGGCGTCCGCGGGGACCTCGGGCGCCTCGACGAGGGCGGCCGCCTCGCGCGGCCGGAGCACGCCGGGGAGGCGCTGCACCACCTTCGGGCGGCCGAGGAGCGCGGAGGGGTCGCGCTCGACGAGCCCGCGCGCGAGCGCGAAGCGGTAGAAGGTGCGGATGGAGGCCACGCGCCGGGCGATCGAGGAGCGCGCGTACCCGAGCGTGGTCTGCTGGGCGAGGAACCGGCGGAGCTCGTCGACCCCGGCCGAGCGCAGGCCGCGCCGGCCGCGGGCGAGGAAGGCCGCGAGCTGCGTGAGGTCCCGCCGGTACGCCGCGACGGTGTGCTCGGAGAGCCGGCGCTCGAGCGCGAGATGGTCGGCGAAGGCCCGGATCAGCTCCTCGTCGTCGGGGCGGGGGTCGTCGGGACGGGGAAGGTCGGCGCGGCTCGGCATGATCCCTTCGGCGTCGGAGGCTGGGGCCGGCCCCCTTGTACCAACCGGACGGCGCCCGCGCAAGCATGGGCCGCCTCCATCCTCCACGCCGCCTGCGACTGGCGACCGGCTACGGCGTTCCCGACGTCCTCGCGCGGCTGCCCCGATCCGGTTCCGCTGCCTCGCCCTCCGCCGCGGCCGCCGCGAGGGCGGGAACGGCGGCGAGCGTGGCCTCGAACCGTCCCCCGACGCTGCGGACCATCCCGCGGAGCTCGAGACCGACGAGGACGCCGAGGGCATCGGCGAGGCCGACGCCGAGCTCGCGCGCCACGCGCTCGGGCAGGGTCGGCCCGGCCAGGGCCCGCAGGGCCGCGAGCTCCACGGCGGTGAGCGCGGGGGCAGGGGCGGCCTCGTGCTCGAGCCCGAGGTCCTCGAGCAGGTCCGCCGGCCCCCGGATCATCGTGGCCCCCTCGCGGATCAACCGCAGCGGCGCGACCGCGAGCGGGTTGGTCGGAGCGCCGGGCACGGCGAACACGTCCCGGCCGAACTCCAGCGCGTGCGTCCCGGTGATGAGGGAGCCGCTCCGGTCGCCCCCCTCCACGACCACCGTCGCCCGGCACAGGCCCGCGATGATGCGGTTGCGGGCCGGGAAGCGGAAGCCGGTCGGCGGGGTGCCCGGCGGGTACTCGGAGACCACCGCGCCGGCGCCGGCGATGCGCTCGACGAGCCGCCGCCGCGGACCCATGCCCGCACCGTCGATCCCGCCGCCGAGGACCGCCACCGTCGAGCCACCGACCTCGAGCGCGCCCTCGTGGGAGGCGGCGTCGACCCCGGCCGCGGCGCCGCTCACGACGCTCACCCCGGCCCGACCGAGGCCGCGCCCGAGCTCGCGCGCGAGCTCGCGCCCGGTCGGGCTGCAGCGGCGGGCGCCGACCACCGCGACGGCCCGCGCGAGCTCCGGCAGGGGACCGCCCCGGAGGTAGAGCAGGAACGGCGGATCGGCGATCGTCCGCAGCTGGTGCGGGTAGGCGGGGTCGTCCCAGCACACGACGCGGGCACCGCAGCGGCCGAGCCCCTCGGCGATCCGTCCCGGCCGCAGGGTCCGCGCGAACCGCCGATCCTGCGCGCTGCCGATCTCGCCCCGCACGAGGAGCCCGAGGCAGGCCGCCGCCGTGCGCGCGAGCACCGCGACCGGCAGGAGCGTCCTCGGTCGGAGCCCCGCGAGGGCCGAGAGCACGAGGGCGGCCTCGCGGTTCTCGCGCCCGTCGGTGAACCCCTCCGGCCAGACCGGCCAGGGGTCCCGCCGCGCTTCATCCGACACCGGCCGGCTCCTCCTGCACCGGCTCCATCCGGTACGCGAGCGCCTCGGTGACGTGCTCGGGACCGACCCCGTCCGCGCCGGCGAGGTCGGCGATCGTCCGGGCGACCTTCAGCGCGCGGTCGAAGCCGCGCCCGGTGAGCCCCATCTGGTCCACCGCCTGCGCGAGCAGCTCCCAGGCCGCGGGCTCCACGCGAGCCAGCCGCCGGGCGAGCGGCCCCGGCAGCTGCGCGTTGCAGGGGAACCCGGTCCCTCGGTAGCGGTGCCGCTGGCGCTCCCGCGCCTGCTCCACGCGCTCGCGCACGACCGCCGAGGGCTCGCCCGGGGCCTCCTCGAGGAGCTCCCGGCGGGAGAGCCGGGGCACGAGCAGCCGGATGTCGATCCGGTCGAGGAGCGGACCAGAGAGCCGTCCGCGGTAGGCCTGGAGGCGGTGCTCGGGGCAGTCGCACCGCCTGCGGGGGTCGCCGAGGAAGCCGCACGGGCAGGGGTTGGCCGCCGCGACCAGCGTGAACCGGGCGGGGAACTCCACCGTCCCCGCCATCCGCGCGATCACCACCCGCCCGTCCTCGAGCGGCTGGCGCAGCCCCTCCACCGCGTCCCGGCGGAACTCGGTGAGCTCGTCGAGGAACAGCACCCCGTGGTGGGCGAGCGAGACCTCCCCCGGCCGCGGGTACGAGGATCCGCCCCCGAGGAGCGCCGAGACCGAGATCGAGTGGTGGGGAGCGCGGAAGGGCCGTTCGGCGCGCAGCCCCCCGCCGTCCAGCAGGCCCGCGACCGAGTGCAGCTGCGTGACCTCGAGCGCCTCGGCCCGGGTCATGCCGGGCAGGATGGTCGCAAGGCGCCGCGCGAGCATCGTCTTCCCGGCGCCGGGCGAGCCGATCAGGAGCAGGTTGTGGCCGCCGGCGGCCGCGACCTCGAGCGCCCGCCTCGCCTGCGCCTGCCCCCGGACCTCGGCGAGATCCACCGCCGGGGTCGCGGCCGCCGGCGGCGGCTCCACCGCCGGCGCGCCCGGGCGCCACGTCCCCCGGAAGTACCCGACGACCTCCGCGAGCGAGCCGGCCCCGACCACCTCGAGGCCCTCGACGAGCGCCGCCTCCCCCGCGTTCGCGGCGGGCACGACGAGCCCCCGCAGGCCCTTCCGCGCGGCCGCGATCGCGACCGAGAGCACCCCCGGGGTCGGCAGCAGCTCCCCCTTCAGCGAGAGCTCGCCGGCGAAGGCGAACCCCGCGACCCGCTCGGCCGCGACCTGGGCCGAGGCCACGAGCACCCCCATCGCCACCGGCAGGTCCAGCCCGGGGCCCTCCTTGCGGAGGTTGCCCGGCGCGAGGTTCACGACCACCCGGCGCATCGGCCAGGCGAGACCCGCGCCCTCCACCGCCGGACGGATCCGGTCCCGCGCGTCCTGCACCGGTGCCCCCGGCAGGCCGGTCAGCGTGAGCGAGGGCAGGCCGCGGCCGACGTGCGCCTCCACCGTGACCACGTGCCCCCGGACCCCGAGGATGCTGACGCCGAGGACCCGCCCGTACATGCCCGGACCCTAGCCCGACCCGGTGACACGCTCGCGGGCGCCCGGGTGGGCCGTGCCCGGAGAGGTCAGCCCTCCTTCAGGATCGCGTACCAGACGCGCTCGGCCACCTCGATGATGTCCTCGCTCATCCGCGAGAGGCGGCGGTAGAGCTCGCGGCGCCCCATGACCTCGCGCAGGTCCTCCACCTTCAGCAGGTTCGACATCGCGGTGCGGTACACGCGCTCGAGGTTCCGCTGGCTGCGGATCGCGGCATCGGCGGCGTCGGTCGGACGCTCGCCCTCGGCGCGCGGCCGGGGCTCGCGGAGCCGGGCGAAGGCCTCGGCGAGGTGCCGCACCCCCTCCGCGAGCAGCGAGCACATCGCGAGCACGTGCTCGTCGGGCGAGATCGCCATGAGCTCGGCCTCCCGCACCGCATCCTTCGCCCCGTTCATGACGGTGTCCAGGCGCTCGGAGAGCGTGTAGATGTCCTCGGCGTCGAGGGGGGTGACGTACGCCTCGGTGAGCGCCCGGCGGACCTCGCGCTTGCGCTCGTCGGCCCGGTGCTCGGCCTCGCGGACGCGGTCCATGCCGGTCGGGTCCCCCGCCGCCCAGTCCACGAGCGCCTCGAACCCGCCCACCGTGACCCGGGCCTGCTCCTCGAGCAGGCCGAGCACATCCGGGGTCTCCGGCAGGAACCACGCCCTCACGCGAGCCACCTCCATACCGGTAGCGACGCCGCCGCGACGAGCCCGGCGGCGGGCACCGTCGTCACCCAGGCGAGCGCGATCTGCCGCACCACGTGCCAGCGGATCCGGCGCGCCCGACGCTTGCCGAGGCCCGCCCCCACGACCGAGGATGCCACGACCTGCGAGGTGCTGACCGGCGCGCCGAGCGCCGAGGCGAGCGCGATCACCGCCGCCGAGCCGCTCTGGCTCGCGAGCGCATCGAGCGGCCGCAGCCGGAGGATCCGCCGCCCGATCGTGCGCACGATGCTCCAGCCCCCGAGGGCCGTGCCGACCGTGAGCGCGAGCGCCACCGCCGGCACGGCCCACGCGGGCGGGTGGCGGCTCGCCTCGGCGCCGCTCGCGAACGCGAGCACCGCGACGAGCCCGACCGTCTTCTGCGCGTCGTTCGCCCCGTGCGCGAGCGCGAGGACCGCCGAGGTCGCCCACTGGGCCCGCAGCACGACCGGCCCGATCCGGGCCGAGGCTCGGCCGAGCCGCCGCCGCAGGCCGAGCTCGAGGAGCCCCGCCGCACCCGCCCCGAGGACGGGCGAGATCGCGAGCCCGACGAGCACGCCGGCGAACCCGAGCCCCCCGTCCCCCGTCCAACGCACCGCACCGGGGCCGGCCTGCGCGAGGGCCGCCCCGGCGAGGCCGCCGACGAGCGCGTGGCTCGAGCTCGAGGGCAGACCGAGCGCCCACGTGAACAGGTTCCAGCCGACCGCCCCCGACAGGGCCGCGCCGACCACCGGCACGAGGCTCGCCCTGGGGACCGAGATCACCCCGGCGACGGTCTCGGCCACGGCGGCGCCGAGCACGAGCGGACCGAGGAGCGTGCAGGCCGAGGCCAGCGCCACCGCCTGGACGGGCCGCGCGGCCCGGGTGGCCACGAGCGTGGCGATCGCGTTCGCGGCGTCGTGGAACCCGTTCGTGACCGCGAACGCGAGGGCCATGCCGAGCGCCGCCCACGATCCCGCGCTCACCACCCACCCCCCACGCGGCGGATGATAGGCGGCCCGCGTCCCGCCCGCGTCTTGCCCCCGTCTAGAAGGCGTCCTCGAACAGCTCGACCTCGGGCCCGCGCGGCCCCAGGCGCACGCTCGCGACGTCCAGGCGCACGGCCGCCGCCTCCCGGCGTTCGGCCGCGAGGAAGGCCTCGGCGAGCCGTCGGATCCGCTCCCGCTTCGCCCACGTCACGGCCTCGTGGCCCCCGCCGAACCCGGCGCCGGTGCGGGCCTTCACCTCGCAGACCACGACCAGCCCGTCGCGCTCGAGCACGAGATCGAGCTCCCCCAGGGGACACCGCCAGTTCCGCGCGAGGAGCGAGAAGCCGCGCCCGCGGTACACCGCGAGGGCCGCCTCCTCGCCCGCCCGGCCGCGCTGCGCGCGCTCGTCCACCCCACCAGCCTAGGGCCGGGGTGCGACATGCCCGCGGCCGGGCTCACTCGGGCAGGTGGAGCTCCTCCTCCTTGCGCAGCTCCTCGACGTTCACGTCCCGGCGCGTGAGCACCCGGACGCTCGAGACGAACCGGGCGGGCCGGAACATGTCCCAGACCCAGGCGTCGCCGAGGATCACCTCGATCCACCCGTCCGGCCGCTCGTGGATCTCGACGCTGTTGGCCAGGTAGAAGCGGCGCTCGGTCTCGACGACGTAGGAGAACATCCCCACGACGTCGCGGTACTCGCGATAGAGCTCGAGCTCGCGTTCCTCCTCGAACCGCTCGATGTCGTCCTCGTGGTTCATGCCTCCTCCTCCGCGCCGAGCGCCGCGTCCGGGCCCTCCTCGACGCCGCCGAAGGACCGGCGGTGGATCGGGCAGGGTCCGTGCTCGCGGATCGCGGCCAGGTGCTCCCGTGTACCGTACCCCCGGTTGCGGTCGAACCCGTACTCCGGGAACCGCCGATGGTACCGGTCCATGATGCGGTCCCGGGTGACCTTCGCGAGGATCGAGGCCGCGGCGACCGAGGCGACCACCGCATCCCCCTTGCGGATCGAGAGCGTGGGCACCGGCAGCCGGCCGACGGAGAAGCCGTCGGTGAGCACGTAGTCGGGCTCGATCGGGAGCGTCCGCACGCAGCGGCGGAGCAGCCACAGGTTCATCCGGTGCAGGCCGCGGCGGTCGATCCGCCCGGGGCTGCAGCGGCGGATGGACCAGGCGAGCGCTCCGGCGATGATCCTGCCGTAGAGCTCCTCCCGCGCGGCCGGCGTGAGGGCCTTGGAGTCGGCGAGCCCCTCGAGGTCGAACCCGGCGGGCAGGATGACCGCGGCGGCGACGAGCGGGCCGGCGAGGGCGCCCCGGCCGGCTTCGTCCACGCCGGCGATCCGCGAGAAGCCCTGCGCCCGCAGCTCCCGCTCGTACCGCCCGAGGTCGACGGCTACCGCACCCACCCGACGTCCGAGGGAGGCCAGATGATCACGAACGCCTCACCGATCACCTTATCCCTCGGGACGAAGCCGAGCCCGTAGCGCGAGTCGTTGGAGTTCAGGCGGTTGTCGCCGAGCACGAACAGCGAGTCGGGCGGCACGGTCACCGGCCCGAAGTCGCGCTCGTCGGGTCGGCCGCGCAGGTACGGCTCCGGGATGCGCTTGCCGTCCACGTAGAGGACGCCGTCGCGCAGCTCCACGGTCTCCCCGGGCAGCCCGATCACCCGCTTGATGAAGTCCTCGCTCGCGGGGCGGGCGAACCCGAGCCCCTCGGAGAGCCAGTGCAGGAACCCCCCGATCAGGCCGCGGTCGGGCTGACGGCCGGGGTGCGGGTCCTCGAAGACCACGATGTCCCCCCGCTGCGGCGTATCGAAGGCCTTCCAGACGAGGACCCGGTCCCCCGGGCGGAGCGTCGGCTCCATCGAGCCGGAGGGGATGTAGAAGGCCTGGACCAGGAAGGTCTTGAGGACGAGCGCGAGGGCGAACGCGATGAGGATGAGGACCGGGAGCTCGCGCAGGAACGCGAGGAGGCCGTCGTCGGGCTCCTCCGCGCCCTTGCGGGGCCCGGCGGCGAAGCCCCCGTCGGCACCGGCCGGCTCCCCTGCGGCCGCGAGCCGCGGCGAGCGCGCCTCCGCCGGCTCCTCGGAGCCGGTCGGCTGCTCCACGGTCTCAGCCCCGCGCCGTCTCGTCCGCGGAACCCTCTCCGGGCTCTGCCTCGGCGGTGGGCTCGGCCTCGCCGCTCGGGGCGGGCTCGCCCCCTGCGGCCTCCGCCTCTGCGGCCTCGGCCTCTGCGGCCTCCGCTGCCTCGCCGGTCTCGAGGACCTCCTCGGCCTCGGGCTCCTCCGCCTCCTGGGCCGCGAGGCCGGCCGCGACGGCCGCGGCGTTCACCGCCGCGAGGTCCTCGCCCGGCACCCGCCGCTCGCGGATGCGGGCCTTCTTGCCCCGCAGCTCCCGCAGGTAGTACAGCTTGGCCCGGCGGACGCGGCCCCGGCTCACGATCTCGAGCTTGGCGATCGAGGGCGAGTGCACGGGGAACGTGCGCTCGACGCCGACGCCGAAGGAGATCTTGCGGACGGTGAAGGTCTCCTGCAGGCCGCTGCCCTGGCGACGGATGACGACGCCCTGGAAGACCTGGATGCGCTCGCGCCCGGCCTCCACCACCCGGACGTGCACCTTGACGGTGTCGCCCGGCCGGAAGTCCGGGATGTCGGCGCGCAGGTACCGCTGGTCGATGACGTCTGTGCTCTTCATGGCGGGACGAGGAACGATAGCAGACGGCGGGGCCGACTATCGCGCCCCGGCGCCGCCCTCGAGCAGGTCGGGGCGGTTCCGCCGGGTCTTCTCGAGCGCGGCCTCGCGGCGCCACCGCTCGATCTCGGCGTGGTTGCCTGACAGCAGCACCTCGGGGACCCGCATCCCACGGAACTCGGCCGGCCGCGTGTAGTGCGGATGGTCGAGGAGGCCCTCCGGCCCGAAGGAGTCGCGCTCGTGCGACTCCTCGCGCCCGATCACCCCCGGCACGAGCCGGGCCACGGCCTCGACCACGACGAGCGCCGGCAGCTCGCCCCCGGAGAGCACGTAGTCCCCGATCGAGAGCTCCTCCGCCGGGAGGCCCTCCACGACCCGCTCGTCCACCCCCTCGTACCGCCCGCAGATCAGCACGAGCCAGGGCTCGGCCGCGAGCTCGCGCACGAGCGCCTGATCCAGACGGCGCCCGGCCGGCGAGAGCAGGATGATCCGCCGCTCCCCCGGCCCGAGCGCCTCGACGGCCGCGAAGATCGGCTCGGGCTTCATGACCATGCCGGGGCCGCCGCCGTAGGGCTCGTCGTCCACCTGCCGGTGCCTGCCCGAGGCGTGCTCGCGGATGTCGTGCACGCGCACGTCGAGCAGGCCCGCCGCGATGGCCTTGCCGAGCAGGCTCTCGCGCAGGGGGCTCTCGAAGATGCCGGGGAAGATCGTCAGGATGTCGATCCGCACGACCGCAGCCTAACAAGGGCCCGCCGTGCGTCGGGATGGAACCTACCCCTCACCCACCAGGGTCCCGAGCTCCACGAGCGTCACGTCCTCCCGCTCCGATGCGGCCTCGACGAGCTCCTTGCGGAAGCCGCTCCTCGAGAACAGGACGATCGCGGCCCCGCGCACGTCCACGCCCGCCTGGGCGAGGGCGGGCAGCTTGTGCTCCAGCAGCTCGGAGAGCGCTCGGATGCCCATGCGTCGGCGTTGCCACCGGCACTCCCCGACCACGACGACCCGATCACCCCGGGCGGCGACCACGTCGATCTCCTCGGTCGAGCGGACCCCCGCGCGGCGCAGGTCGTGACGGGCCATCCCCCACCAGGGCCCGACCACGTCGGCATCCGGGAACCGCTCACGGACCCAAGCCCGGCAGAGGTCCTCGAAAACGACGGCGACGTGCTCGGCCAGGAACGGCGCGACGTTGCGGTCGTAGTGGTCCTGCGGCCGGAGCCCGGCGGCGAGCTCGGCCTGGTAGGGGAACACGAACCGGAACCAGAAGCGGATGAAGGGATCCGCGATCCGGTACCGTCGCCGGCGGGCGTTCGGCGGGGCGAACACCGGGTTCGCGGCCCGCACGAGGTGGAGCTCCTCCAGGATGCGGACGTAGCGCGACGCCGTCGACTCCTCCACGCGGGAGCGCTCGACGAGATCGCTCCACTCCAGGCTCGGCGCACCCGAGAGCGCCGACAGCAGCGAGAAGTGCACCGCCGTGCTCGTGAGCTCCATCGTCAGCACCTCCCGCGCCTCGTCGAACAGCGGCGCGAGCGGATCGAGCACCTCCTCGCAGAGCAGGGTCTTCAGGCTCCCCCGCCGACCGAGCCGTCTCAGGTACAGGGGCATCCCTCCGGCGATCGCGTAGCGCGTGATGAGCTCCTCTCCCCGCAGATCCGGCATGAACCGCCGCGCCTCACGGAAGCCCAGCGGAGCCAGCATCATCCGGGTCCCCCGCCCGTGCAGCGGCGCCCGCTCGGCGAGGAGCCTCTCCATCGTGGAGATCTGCGAACCGCACAGCACCAGCTTGACGCCCGCACCGCTCTCCCGTTCCTCCAGGGCCGCCGCCAGGGCCGAGTCCGCGCCGCGGGTCGCCTCGAGGAGGAGGGGGAACTCGTCGATCACGACGAGGTGCCGGCCGTGGCCCCGCGGCCGGAGCAGGACCTCGTAGAGGGAGCGAACGTCCGGCAGATCGATCGCGAACCCGAGCGAGGCCTGCAGCGCTCGCGCGAAGTAGGCGAGCTGGTCGCGCTCGGCTCGGCTGTCGCAGACGAGGATGTCGGCCGGCTTCCCGTGGGCGAACTCACGGAGCAGCCACGACTTCCCCGTCCGACGCCGCCCGAAGAGCACGAGCGGGAACGGATCCCGGTCGTCGTCCCACCACCGCCGGAGGCGGGCGAGCTCCGCCTCCCGGTCCAAGAACCGCTCGTGGTCTGGGAAGGTGTAGTTCATAACTTGTCGGATAGTAGTCTAATCCGCTGCAAGTAATCCCCTCAGATGAGGCCGGGGACCTCGCGCACGACGATCCGCTTCGCGGCGACGTCCACCTCGACGAGCACGTCCTTGAGGACCGGGATGAGCGTCTCGACGCCGGCCTCGTCGACGGCCGCCCAGACGTCGTTCGCGGGGGTGTGGATGATCTCGCGGACGACCCCGAGCTCGCGACCGCCCTCCGTCCGGACGACGCACCCCTCGATGTCGTGGTCCCACCACGAGCCCTCGGGGAGCGGCGGGGACATCGAGGTCGGCACCACCAGGAGCTTGCCCCGCAGGGCCTCGGCCTGGGTGCGGTTGGCGACCTCGCGGAAGCGGACGAGGAGGCGGCCCCGGTGCGGTCGGGCGGTCTGCACGGTGAGCGTGCGCCCGTCCTCGAGCCAGAGGAGGGAGCCCTCGGCGAAGCGCTCGGGCACCTCGGAGAGGACGATCACCGCGACCTCGCCGGCGACGCCGTGCGCCCGGGTGATGCGGCCGACCGCGACGGTCGGCTCGGTCATCTCAGTCCACGATCTCGACGGAGGCGTGGACGCCGGCCCGCGTGCCGGCCGCGCGCACGATCGAGCGGATCGCCCGGGCCGTGCGTCCGCCGCGCCCGATCACCTTGCCCATGTCCTCCTCCGCCACGCGGAGCTGCAGCAGGAGCCCGCGCTCGTCCCGGGTCTCGGTGACCTCGACCGCGTCGGGCTCGTCCACGAGCTCGCGAGCCAGGAACTCCAGGAGCTCCTTCACGACCGCTCGGCCTTGGCCGCCTTCCGCGCCTGCTTCTCGGCCTCGAACCGCTGCCAGATGCCGACCTTGCTCATGAGCACCCGCACGGTGTCGCTCGGCTGGGCCCCCACACCGAGCCAGTACAGCGCCCGCTCCTCGTCGATCTCGATGACCGAGGGGTCCTCGAGCGGGTGGTACTTGCCGATGCTCTCGATGAACCGACCGTCGCGAGGGCTCCGCTGGTCGGCGACCACCACGCGGTAGTACGGGCGCTTCTTCGCGCCGAGCCGCTTCAGCCTGATCCTGACCGCCATCGCCTCTCCTACCCGGGCATCCCCGGCAGCCCCGGTATCCGGGGCATCCGCTTGCCGCGGCCGCCCATCATCGTCTTCATCATCTTCCTCACGGCCTCGAACTCCTTCAGCAGGGCGTTCACCTCGGCCGTCGTCGTGCCCGAGCCGCGCGCGATGCGCTGGCGGCGGGACCCACCGATGATAGCGGGGTTCCGCCGCTCCTCCAGGGTCATCGAGGAGATGATGGCCTCGGCCCGCACGAGCTGTCGATCGTCGATCTGCAGGTCCTTCAGCGCGTTCTTCCCCCCGGGGATCCCCGGGAGCATCGCGAGCAGGTCCTGGAGCGGCCCGAGCTTGCGCATCTCGCGCATCTGGACCAGGAAGTCCTCGAGCGTGAACCGGGCCTCGAGCAGCCGCTTGGCCGACTCCGCCGCGCGCTCGGCGTCGACCACCTCCTGCGCCTTGTCGATGAGGGTGAGCACGTCCCCCATCCCGAGGATCCGGGAGGCCATGCGGTCGGGGTAGAAGGGCTCGAGGTCCTGCGGCCGCTCCCCCGTGCCGACGAAGAACACCGGCCGGCCGGTCACGGCCGTGATCGAGAGCGCGGCGCCTCCGCGGGCGTCGCCGTCGAGCTTGGTGAGGATGAACCCGGTCGTGTCGACCTCGCGCATGAAGGCCCGGGCCTGCACGACGGCGTCCTGGCCGGTCATCGCGTCGCAGGCCATGAGCACGTGGTGGGGCTTCGCGGCGTCGCGCACGCGGCGGGCCTCCCGCATCATCTCCTCGTCCACGTGCAGGCGCCCGGCGGTGTCGATGATCACGACGTCGTGCCCCTCGCGGGAGGCGTGCTTCAGGGCGTGCTTCACGACCTTCACCGCGTCCCGCCCCTCGGAGACGACCTCGACGCCGATCTCGGCGCCGAGCGTCCGCAGCTGCTCCACCGCGGCCGGCCGCCACAGGTCCGCGGCGACGAGCAGGGGTCGTCTGCCCTTGGAGCGCAGGTGCACCGCGAGCTTCGCGCAGGCCGTCGTCTTGCCCGAGCCCTGCACCCCGGCCATCATCACGACCGCGGGGCGGGCGCTCGGCAGCTGGAAGGGCACCTGGGTGCCGCCGAGCGTGGCCTGCAGCTCGTCCCGCACGACCTTCACGACCTGCTGGGCCGGGGTGAGGCTGCGCATGACCTCCTCGGAGAGCGCGCGCGTCCGGACCCGGCCGAGGAAGTCCTCGACGACCTCGAGGGCGACGTCGGCCTCGAGCAGCGCCGTGCGCATCTCCTCGAGGGCGGCGTCGATCTGCTTGGGGTGCAGCTTCCCCCGCGAGCGGAGCTTGCGGAAGATGCCGTCGAGCCGGCCGGTCAGCGCGTCGAACACGCAGGGGAGCTTATCGCCCGCCCCGCCGGCCGACCCCTCGTCGGGCTACGACATCGCACGGACGCGCCCGAGGAGATCCTGGAACGGAAGCCCCTCCAACCCCTGGGTGAAGTCGGAGGGCTCCTCGCCGACGAGCGGCGCCACGACGGTCCCGGCCTGGTTCAGGAAGAAGCCCTGGCTGTTCACGAACCGGTAGAACTGTGACTCGGTATCCTGGACCTCCTTGGGCAGCCCGACCCCGGCTGCCTCGAGGCCCTTGTTCCTGAGGAAGAAGACGCCTTCTTGCCCCCGGAGCCCGGCCTCGAGCGCAGCGACGGCAGATGGGTCGGGCATGAGGAGCTCAAGGAGGAAGGTATCATCGCCCACCCGATCGAGGAACTCCTCCTTGACGTCGAGGGTCAGCGCGAGATACTCAGCTGTTCCCTCTTCCTCGCCTCCGAACACACGCCCCTCCTCGACCCCTGCGATCGTCGCCCAGACGACGACGTCCGCGGAGGCGAACATGCTCGCGAGATCCTCGTAGTGCTCGATCTCGGAACCCAGGAGCTGCAGCTTCGACCACACGCTCGCAGCATCGTTCCCCTGGCCGCCGCGGGGCGAACATGCGACGAGGAACACGGCGCCCACAACGAGGCCGAGGCCAACGTTCCCGATGGCGCGGCGGGACGTGTACATCACGATCCTCCAGCCTCTCCCATCGGTCGTTGGGACGGCGACCCGAGCCTGCGGGTTCCCACGGCCCCCGTTCCGGTGCTGGGGCTTCCCCCCCAGTGCCCCACGAACCTCGCATCTGGCGGTCCCGGATCCGTCTCCGCTGCCCAGCTCCGCCCGTGTGTCGATCGAATGCCTATGAACCGCTGAAGCCCGGGTCGAGGACGCCTTCGACGGTGCGCAGCAGCGCCGTGGGCGAGAAGGGCTTGGTGAAGTACGCGTCCGCGCCGAGCCCGAGGACGTGCTCGCGCCCCTCCTCACCCGTCGCGGTCACGATGATGACGCGGACGTTCGCCGTCGCCGGGTCGGCCTTCAGCTCCCGGAGCACCTCGGCCCCGCTCGTGCCGGGGATGTTGAGGTCCAGGAACATCAGGTCCGGCGGGCGCTCGCGGGCCATCCGCAGGGCGCTCGAGCCGTCGGCGGCCTCGCGGATCACGAAGCCCTCGTGCTCGAGCACGAGGCGCATCGCCTCCCGCATCGTCGGGTGGTCCTCCACGATGAGGATGTCGGCGCCCATGCTCACCCCTCCAGGAGCCGCTCGGCGAAGCGGGCCGCGTCGAAGGGCTCGAGGTCCTCGGGGCGCTCGCCCACGCCGATGAGCTTGACCGGCACCCCGAGCAGCTCCCGCACCGCGAGCACGATCCCCCCCTTGGCCGTCCCGTCCAGCTTCGTGAGCGCGACGCCCGTGACCTCGACCGCCTCGGTGAAGGCCCGCGCCTGCGCGATGCCATTCTGCCCCGTCGTGGCGTCGAGCACGAGCAACGTCTCGTCGGGGCCCCGCCCGGCCGCCTTCTCGATCACCCGGCGGACCTTCCGCAGCTCGTCCATGAGCGGCACCTTCGTGTGGAGCCGCCCGGCCGTGTCGACGATCAGCACGTCCATGCCGCGCGCCTCGGCGGCCTTCACGGCGTCGAAGGTGACCGCGCCGGGATCGGCGCCGCGCTGCTGCGCGATGAGCTGCGCGCCGGCGCGCTCGGCCCAGATCTCCAGCTGCTCGGAGGCGGCCGCGCGGAAGGTGTCGCTCGCGGCCACCGCCACCCGCTTGCCGGCAGCCCGCAGGCGCGCCGCGAGCTTGCCGATGGTGGTGGTCTTGCCCGAGCCGTTCACCCCGACGACGAGCACGATCGCCAGGCGATCCTCGGGCAGGTGCAGGGCGGCGTCCTCGCCGGCGAGCAGGGATCGGACCTCGGCCGCGAGGAGCTCGGCCGGGTCCTCGCCCGGGCGGTAGCGCTCGCGCAGGTCCGAGACGATGCGCCGAGCCGTGCCCGGTCCCACGTCGGCGCGGATCAGCAGCTCCTCGAGCGAGCCCCAGGCGTCCTCGTCCTCGCCGCGACCGAGCAGCGCCCGGACCCTCGCGCCGAGCCCTTCCCGCACGGGAGCCGGTCGAGCCGCGGGAGCCGCGTCGGCGGACGGCCGGGGTCGCGCCGAGGCACGGGTCGGGGCACGCCGGGTGAGCACGAGCGCCGCCACGGCGACGAGCAGGACCGCGAGGACGAGCAGGGGGATCAGCACGGCGACCCCAGGCTAGCCCACGGCGTCGGGCTCCGGCACCGCGAGGAGCTCCCGGCCGTCGCCGCCGCTCCCCCGCTCGCCGTCGAGCTCGGGGGCGGCCGAGACCGGCTCGGGGACCCGCTCCACGCCGAGACGTGCACGGACGCCCGGGTGGTCCAGGCGCTGGGCCACCACCCTGGAGGTTCCGTCCTTGCCCATGGAGACCCCGTAGAGCATCTGGGCGATCTCCATCGTGCGCTTCTGGTGCGTGACGATGAGCACCTGCGAGTCCGCGCCGAAGCCCTCGAGCAGCTTCAGGAACCGGTGGAGGTTCATGTCGTCGAGGGCGGGCTCGACCTCGTCCATCAGGTAGAACGGGCTCGGCCGGGCGCGGAAGATCGCGAACAGGAACGCCATCGCGACGAGCGCCCGCTCCCCGCCCGACAGCAGCGAGATCCGCCGCACCCGCTTGCGGCCGGGCCGGGCCTCGATCTCGATGCCGGTGTTCAGCAGGTCCCCCGGCTCGGTCGCGACCAGGCGCCCCTCACCGCCGGGGAACAGCTCCGCGATGAGGCGCTCGAACTCGGCGGCGACGTCCCGGTAGGCCGACTCGAAGGTCGTCGCGATCTCCTCCTCGATGCGCCGGATCACCTCGAGCAGGTCGCGACGGGCCCTCCGCACGTCCTCGAGCTCGCGCGCGAGGAAGTCGTGGCGCTCCTGCAGCGTCTCGAGCTCGCCGGTCGCGAGCAGGTTCACGCGGCCGAGCAGCGCGAGGCGCCGCTGGACGAGCTCGGCCCGCTTCTCGAGCCCCTCGACCGTGTCCTCCTCGGTGAGCTCGGCGAGGGCCTCCTCGGGGTCGCGCTGGTGGCCCTCGCGCAGGAGCCGCTCGGCATCGCGGATCCGCCGGTCGAGCTCGGCGCGGACCCGGTCCTCGCCCTCGTAGGCCTCCCGGAGCCGCTCGAGCTCGGTCGAGGCCTCGCGCCAGAGGCGGTTGGCCTCCACCTCCTCCTGCACGGCGGCGCGCTCGGACGCGGCCGCGGCCTCGCGCAGCACCGTGGCCTCCTCGAGCGCGCGCTCGGCCTCCTCGAGCGCGGCCTCGGCGCGGGCCCGCTCGGCCTCGGCGGCCTCGACGGCCGCTCGCAGGGCCTCCGGGTCCTGGGCCGCGAGCCGCTCCAGCTCGGCCCGCACCGACGCCAGACGCGACTCGAGCGAGGCGCGGTCGCGGCGGAGCGTCTCGACCGCCACCCGCGCCTGGATCGGGGGCTCGACGAGCCTCGGGAGCTCGGGCAGCTCGTGGGTGACGGGCTCGGCCTGCGCGAGGCGCTCGCGCCAGGCCGCGGCCGCGTCCTCCATCCCCGCCAGGCGCTGGGAGAGCAGCTGCTCCTCCTTGGCGAGGGACGTCGTCTCGCCCTCGAGGCGCGCGAGCCGCTCGGCGGCGGCCGTGATCTTCGCGTCGGCCTCCTCGATCCGGGCCGTGAGCTCGGCGAGCTCGCGCCCGATCGCGGCCACGCGCTCGTGCTTGGGCCGCAGCGCCACCCTGGCCTGCGCGAGGTCATGCTCGACGACGGCGAGCTCCCGCCGGATCTCGGCTGCGCGCGAGTCGCCGCGGCGGGTCGTGCGGATGAGCGCCGGACCGACGAGGATGCCCTCGCGCGTGACGAACGACGCCTTCGGGTGGCGGGCCTGCTTGGCCGCCGCTTCCTCCAGGCTCTCCGCCAGGTAGATGTCCTTCAGCACGGTGCAGACCAGCCCGCGCACGGCCGGATCCACCGCGACCACCGAGAGCAGCGTCCGCTCGCCCTCGATCACGAAGGAGGCGGGACCGCCCCTGGCCACCGCGAGGATCGCGCCGTCGCCCTCGGGCGCGTCGGCGACGGCGTCGTCCCCGTCCCGGTACACGACGGCGTCGGCGAGCGGCCCGAGCCCGGCGGCGAGGGCCGCCTCCCAGCCCTCGTCGGCCTCCACGAGCTCGCCGAGCAGTCCGAGCGCCCGTCCGCGGTGGGCCTCCAAGAACCGCAGGCCGGGCGTCTCCTCGAGGTCCTTCAGGCGAGCGAGCAGCACCTCGCGCCGCTGCTCGTGCCGGCGGAGCGCCTCCTCGAGCTCGGCCACCCGGTCGGCGAGCCCGTGCCGCTCCTGCTCGAGCGCGGCCCGGCGCTCGGCGAGCGGTGCCACCTCGGCGTCGAGCTCCTCGATCCCGGCGGCGAGGCGCTCGCGCTCGGCCTCGGCGGCCCGGCGGCGCTCGCGCACCTGCTCGAGCTCCTCGGCCAGGCGCGCGCGGTCGCGCTCGTGGGCGGCGAGCGAGCGGCGCAGCGTCTCCATCTCGGCCCGGTGAGCGGCCGCCTCCTCGGAGATCCGCCGCCGCTCCTCGTCGATCTGGCGCCGGAGCTCCTGGGCCTGCCGGAACTCGGCCTCGGCGCGCTCGAGCTCGGCCTCGCGCTCGGCGAGCTCGCTCGCGACCTGCGCGAGGCGCGCCTGGATCCGCGCGAGGTCCTCCTCGAGCGCCTGGAGACGAGCGCCGCGGGTGGCCTCGGCCGCGAGCGCCTGGCGGGCGGCCGCCTCGGCCTCGACGGCGTGGCGGAGCTCGGCCTCGGCACGGGACTTCGCCCCCTGCGCCGCCCGCGCACGCGCCTCCGCCTCCTGGAGCGCGAAGGAGGCGCGGGCTCGCTCGTCGGCGGCGGTCTGCACGCGCGCATCCAGGGCCTCCAGGCGCTCCCGGGCCTCCCGGCGGCGGGCCTCCCCCTCCTCCCAGCCGCCGCGGCGGCGCTCGCGCTCGGCGAGGAGGTCGCGCAGACGCGCGGCCGCCAGCCGCACCGAGATCGCCTCGGCCTCGGCCGTGAGCTCCTCGTGGCGCTTGGCCATCTCGGCCTGCTGCCGCAGCGGCTTCAGCTGCCGCTTGAGCTCGGCGAGCACGTCCTGGAGGCGGACGAGGTCCTGCTCCAGCCCGGCGAGCTTGCGCTCGGCCCGCTCCTTGCGCTTGCGGTGCTTGGCGATGCCGGCCGCCTCCTCGATGAGCCGGCGGCGCTCCTCCGGGCGCGCCGAGAGCACCTGCTCGAGCTCGCCCTGGGAGACGATCGTGTGCAGCGCTCGGCCGATGCCCGACTCGGCGAGGAGCTCCTGGACGTCGAGCAGGCGTACCACCTGCCCGCCGATCCGGTACTCCGACTCGCCCGAGCGGAAGATCGTGCGGCTGATCTCGATCTCGGACATCGGCACCGGGATGAGGCCGGAGCTGTTGTCGATCACGAGCTTGACCTCGGCCATGCCGAGCTGGGGCCGGACGGAGCTCCCGGCGAAGATCACGTCGGCCATCTGGCCGCCCCGCAGCGCGCGCGGCCCCTGCTCGCCGAGCACCCAGCTGATGGCGTCGACGAGGTTCGACTTGCCGCTGCCGTTGGGACCGACGATGACGCTGATGCCGGGACCGAACTCGAGGACGGTCTTGTCCGCGAAGCTCTTGAAGCCTCGGATCTGGAGCGAGCGCAGGAACATGCGGCGCGATGCTAGCAGTGCGCGGGGCCGGAATCCGGGAATCGACCCTCGATTTCGGATCAGCCCCGGACGCGGAACTCGCGTTCCCCGGCAAGGGGTTCGGGGTACACCTCGACCTCGTCGACGCGGGCGAGCTCGGGGCCGTGGCGGCACCAGGCGACCATCCGGTCGACGGCCTCCTCGGGCCCCTCGAAGACGGCCTCGACCCGTCCGTCCGGCAGGTTCCGCACGTAGCCGGCGACCCCGCAGCGACGCGCCTCGGCCGCGCACGTCGCGCGGAAGAAGACCCCCTGCACCCGTCCCGAGACCAGGACCCGTACGCGCTTCACGTTCCGATGTTCCCACCGGAGATGGGACCTTGGGCCTCCCCCGGACCTTGTCCTCATCGGCCGGATGGCCTACGCTGGAAGTGCTTTCCACGCATCCGGGAGGAGCCGTGGGACGCGGTCGTGCGCTCGCATCGGCGCTGGCGTTGGTGCTGGTGGTGGCGCTTGCGCCGGGAGCCCTCGCCGGCCCCGACCCCCACGGGGGCGGCCACGGCAAGGGCCACGGCGGGGGCAAGCCGTCCTCGAGCCCGACGCCCACACCCACACCCTCTCCGAGCCCCGACCCCCTCCCGAGCGCCTCGCCCTCGAAGGGTCCGACCGCGAGCCCTGCGCCGAGCCCATCCCCGGTCGCCGACGATCCGGAGGCCGCCGCGGGCGAGGACTCCCCGCCGTGGGGCGAGACCGGCGTCGTGAAGGTCGACGGCCGGCCGTTCGACACGCATCCGGACAACGAGCCGCACGTCGGCTGCACGTTCGAGCTCGACTTCTCCAACTACCCCGAGGGCGGCATCGGGGCGCGGTACTCCCTCCGTCTCTGGCCGCCCACGGGGAGGCAACGGCTGCTCGCCGGCACCGTCACCCTCGAGGACGATCCGGCCGGCGGGGGCCAGGACCTCGACGGCGAGCTGCGGCTGGACCTCAGGGACGCGCTGTGGGCCTCGGACGCCGAGCCGCACCCGCAGCAGGGCTGGCACGTGAAGGTCTCCGTCCGGGTGCCCCGCTCGATCGGCCCCGACGACAAACACAAGGTGTTCTGGGTCTCCTGCGCGGCGCCCTCGCCGACCGTCCTGCCGACGACGGTGACCCCGACCACGGCTCCGACCACCGTCACCCCGGCCGGCCCGCTCGCGTTCACCGGTGGCGAGGTGGCGGGCCCCGCGGCGCTCGCCCTGCTCGCCCTGGTCCTCGGGAGCGCCGCGCTCCGGCTCTCGGCGGCGCTGCGTCGCGGGACCTGATCTCCGGCGCTACCATCCAGATGTGGCCGAGTACGACCCGCAGACGGCGCTCGTCGTGGTCGACGTGCAGAACGACTTCGCCGACCCCAAGGGGTCGTTGTACGTGCGGGGCGGCGAGGAGGTCGTGCCCTTCATCAACCGCGAGATCGAGGCGGCCCTCGCCGCGGGGGCGCTCGTGGTCTACACGCAGGACTGGCACCCGCCCTCGACCCCCCACTTCGAGAAGGACGGCGGCATCTGGCCGGTGCACTGCGTGCAGGACACCTGGGGGGCCGCCTTCCACCCCGACCTGCGCGTCGAGGGGCCCGTGGTCCGCAAGGGCGCCGACGGGCGCGACGGCTACTCCGGCTTCAGCGTGCGCGACCCCGCGAGCGGCGAGGTCGCCGCGACCGAGCTCGAGCGCATCCTGCGCGACCGCGGGATCCGCCGGCTCGTCGTCTGCGGGCTCGCCACCGACTACTGCGTCCTCGAGACCGTGCTCGACGCCCGGCGCCTCGGCTTCCCGACCACCGTGCTGCGGGAGGGCATCCGGGCGGTGGACCTGCAGCCGGGCGACGGCGAGCGCGCGCTCGAGCGCATGCGCGAGGCCGGCGCCGAGCTCGCGTGAGCCTCAGCTCTGGCACTGCGGGCAGAAGTACGCGAACCGGCCCGAGACCTTCACCGCCTCGATCGGCGCGCGGCACCGCCGGCACGGCTGGCCGGCGCGGCCGTAGACCTTGAGCTCGTGCTGGAACTCGCCCGGCTTGCCGAACAGGTCGACGTAGGCCTCGTCCTCGAGCGTGGTCCCGCGGTGGCGGATCGCCTCCTGGAGCACCTCCTGCAGCGCCCGGTACAGGCGCCGGACCTCCTGCGAGGAGAGCGTGTTCGAGAGCCGGTCGTGGCGCAGGCCGGCCGCGAACAGGACCTCATCCGAGTAGATGTTCCCGAGCCCGCTGATGAAGGTCTGGTCCATGAGCAACGGCTTCAGCTTCGCCGCCCGCTGCGCGAGGGCCGCGGCGAACTGCTGCCAGGTGAACACGTGGTCGAGCGGGTCGATCCCGACGTGCTGCAGCTCCTTGACCTTGCCGAGCTCGTCCGGCGTGGTGACGAACAGCTCGCCGAACGCCCGGGGGTCGATGTAGCGCAGGTCGCCCCCCTGCTGGAACTCGATGACGACGTGGGTGTGGGGCGGCAGCGGCTGCCGCTTCGTGCCGCGGAGGAACCGGCCGCTCATCCCGAAGTGGACGACGAGGACGTCCCCGCCGTCCATGTGCAGCAGGATGTACTTGCCGCGCCGCTCGGCCTTGGTGAACCGGTGGCCGACGAGCCGGTCGGTGAACTCCTTCCGCCGCGCGTGCCGGCGGATGATGCGCATCGCGTTGCGGGCGGGGCGCACCTCGGCCGCGGCGATCTTGCGCCCGACGACGTCCTTCTCCAGGTCCCGACGCATCACCTCGACTTCGGGAAGCTCCACGGACCCCCCTCCGATCCGCCTCATCCATCCGCCCGGGCGGGCCGCTCGGACAGCGCGCGGTACGCCTGGTGCGCGGCCTGCTGCTCGGCCTCCTTCTTCGAGCGGCCGGTGCCGGTCCCGTAGGCCTTCCCGCCCAGGTAGACGGTCGCCGTGAACTCCTTCTCGTGATCGGGCCCCGTCTCGGAGATCCGGTACTCGGGCAGCGTCCGCAGCTCCGCCGAGGCGAGCTCCTGCAGGATGGTCTTGTAGTCACGGTCGCCCTCCCCGCGGACGTAGGCGACCATGCGCGGCCGGAACAGGCGCTCGATGAGCCGGCGGGCCGTCTCGAGGCCCCGGTCCAGGTAGATCGCCCCGAGCATCGCCTCGAGCACGTCGGCGAGGATGCTCGGCTTGTCCCGGCCGCCGCTCATCTCCTCGCCCTTGCCGAGCAGCACGAACCGACCGAGACCCAGGTCGCGGGCCACCTCGGCGAGCGCGCTCATGTTCACGATGGCGGCGCGGAGCTTGGCCAGCTCACCCTCGGACATCTCGGGGAACTCCCGGAACGCCATGTCCGTCACCACCAGGCCGAGCACCGCGTCGCCGAGGAACTCCAGCCGCTCGTTGTTCGCCTCCAGGCCCCGCTCGAACGCGAAGGAGCGGTGCGTGAGGGCCAGCTCGCAGAGCGCGCGGTTGCGGAACCGCACGCCGAGGGCGCGATCGATCTCCCGCGGGTCCGCGCCGGCCGCCCTCGGGCTCACGCGCTCACTCGACCTCGACGGCCTGACGCCCGGCGTAGAAGCCACAGTTCGGACACACCCGGTGCGGCAGCTTGGGCTGATGGCACTGCGGGCATTCCGAGTACGTGGGCGGCTGCGCCTTCCAGTTGGCCTTGCGCTTGGCGCTGCGGGTGTGGGTCTGTCGGCGCTTGGGAACCGGCATCGTCGCGTCCTTTCTCGATCGGTCAGAGGTCGAAGGCGAGCCCCTGGAGGGGGCCCCACCGTGGGTCGGTCGGCTCGGGGCAGGAGCACTCGCCGAGGTTGCGGTCGCCGCCGCAGCGCTCGCACAGGCCGAGGCAGCCGGGCCGGCACAGCGGCGAGAACGGCATCGACAGGATGACCGCGTCGCGGACCATCGGCTCGGGGTCGAGCAGCAGGTCGGGCCCGAGCACGTAGTCGTCCTCGGGACCCGGCTCGCGCACGAACAGGTCGGCCACGGGGACGTCGAAGGGTCGCTCGAACGGACGAAGGCACCGGGCGCACCGGAACGCCATGACGCCCGTGACGTGCCCGCTCACGTAGATGCCCTCGACGACGCTCTCGAGCACGAGGTCCCCGCGCAGCGGGCTCCCCGCCGGCACCTCCGCGAGCTCCGTCGCGAGGCCCGGCACCGCCTCGTCGACCCGGACCGTCCGGGAGGTCCCCGGGTGCTCCACGAGGTCGCGGACGTCGATCGCGCGCATCACGCCTCCTCCTCGGGGAAGGCCACATCGGGGCCGATCTCGGGGTTGGTGGCGGGGGCCGCGGCCCGGAGCTTCTCGCGACCGGCCCGGACCTGGTCGATCGTCCGGGTGAGCTGCTCGTTCGTGGCGAGCAGCTCCTCGGTGATCCGCGCGAGGGCCGCCTCGAACTGCGCGAGCTTCGCGTCGATGTAGTCCTCGGCCTCGAGCTTCATCCGTCGGGCCTCGGCCTCGGCCTCGGCGCGGATCCGTTCGGCCTCGGCGATCGCGCGCTGCACGACCTCCTCCCGCTCCGCCATCCGCAGCTGCTCCCGCCGGGCCTCCTCGACGATGGCCTCCGCGTCGCGCCGGGCCTTGGCGAGCAGCTCCTCGCGGTCCTTCACGATCCACCGGGCCTGCTTGATCTCCTCGGGGAAGACGGCCTTCATCTCCTCGATCAGGCCGAGGACCTCCTCGCGGTTCACGAGCGCGCTCGAGGACAGCGGCATCGCCTTGGCCTCGCGGATGAGGTCCTCGAGCTGCTGGAGCCGGGCCGCGAGATCCATGCTCAGGCACCCCCTCCGAGGCGCTCGCGCAGGCGCTCGAGCACGGCGGGCGGGACGAGCCCGCTCACGTCGCCGCCGAAGCGGGCGACCTCCTTGACCAGCGAGGACGAGAGGAACGACCAGGCGGGGCTCGTCGTCATGAACAGCGTCTCCACGCCGGCGAGCGCCCGGTTCATCTGGGCCATCTGGATCTCGGCCTCGAAGTCCGTGACGGCCCGCAGGCCCTTCACGACCACGTCGGCGCCGACGGACCGGGCCGCGTCGACGAGCAGCCCCGAGAAGGCCGACACGGACACGTTGCCGAGCCCGCTCGTCGCCTCCTTCAGCATCTGGACCCGCTCCTCCGCGCTGAACAGCGGCTGCTTGGCGGGGTTGTCCAGCACCCCGACGACGACCGCGTCGAAGCGCCGGGCTGCCCGCTCGATGATGTCGAGATGACCGTTCGTCGCGGGATCGAACGTCCCGGGACACAGGGCGGTCAGGCCCATCGGCTATGCCTCCCGCAAGAGCAAGACCAGGGTGTCGCCGTACTCCAGGCGCCTGGCAGGGGCCCAGTGTAGCGGAACCACAGGCATGGAACTCCCCTTCCGGCGGGTCAGGACCACCGTCCACCCCGGGGCGAGCCAGCCCCGGGCGAGCTCGGAGAGCACGCCTTCGAGCTCGGAAGCGGACAGGTCGTAGGGCGGGTCGGCCAGCACGAGGTCGAAGGGGGCCCCGTTCCGCTCGCGCCGGGTGAGGAAGGCCCGGACGTCCAGCCCCACCACGACCGCTCGATCCGTGAGGTGGGTCCGCCGCAGGTTCTCGCGGATCGTCCGCAGGGCGGCCGGCGAGCGCTCGACGAAGACCGCCTCGGCCGCCCCCCGCGAGAGCGCCTCGATGCCGAGCGCCCCGGTCCCCGCGTACAGGTCCAGGACCCGCGCACCCGGCACGGCCGACCCCAGGCTCGAGAACAGGCCCTCGCGGGCGACGTCGGAGACCGGGCGCACGCCCCTCGGCACGGCGGCCAGGCGCACCCCCTTCGCGGAGCCCGCGATGACCCGCACGGTCCGCCCCGGCCCGCTCAGGCGAGCCCGAGCTGGCTCGCCTGGCGGACGAGCTCGGCCCGGGAGTGGACCCCGAGCTTGCGCATGAGGCTCGCGCGGTGGTTCTCCACCGTGCGGACCGAGAGGAACAGCAGGCGGCCGATCTCGGCGTTGGTGTGGCCGAGCGCGATGAGGCGCAGGACCTCGCGCTCGCGGTCGGTGAGCTCCACCGAGGTGCCCGCCCGGGCCCGGCCGGGCGCCTCGCGCCAGCGCGCGAGCGCGGCCCCGAGCGCGGGCTGCAGGTACTCGTGGCCTGAGGCGACGGCGCGCACGGCGTCGATGAGCTCGGTGCCGGCGGCCTCCTTCATGAGGTAGCCCTTCGCACCCGAGGTCAGGCACAGCTGCACGTCGGCCGGGTTGTCGATCATCGACAGGACGAGGACGGCCGCGCGCGGGAAGCGCTCGCGGAGCCGGCGCACGACCTCGGCGCCGCGCATGTCGGGCAGCACGAGGTCGGCGACGACCACGTCGGGCTCGACCTCGGCCGCGACGGCCTCGCCGACGCTCCCGGCCTCGGCGACGACGCGGATGTCCGGCTGGCGCTCGAGCAGCACCCGCAGGCCCTCGCGGACGATGCTGTGATCGTCCATGAGCATGACGTGGATCTCGCGCTCGCTCATCCGAGCGGCACCTCCAGCCGGACGGTCGTCCCCGCACCTCGCGCGGACTCGATCGTGAGGTTCCCGCCGACGAGCTCGGCGCGCTCGCGCATCCCTCGGAGCCCGAACCCGCCCGCGAGCTCCGGCTCGGTGCGCTCGGCGGCCTCGACGTCGAACCCGCGCCCGTCGTCCTCGACCACGACCCAGAGCGTACCGTCCCGCACCCCCACGATGACGGAGATCTGGGAGGCCTTGGCGTGCTTCACGGCGTTGTTCAGTGCCTCCTGCACGATGCGGAAGGCCACGGTCTCGACGTCCTCGGGGACGCGTCGGCCGCCGGTCTCGTCCACGAGGTGGATCGTCGCCTCACCGCGCTCCCGCAGGTTCTCGGCGAGGTGCTCGATGGCCGGGACGAGCCCGAGCCGCTCGAGGTCGGGCGGGCGGAGGCTCCACACCAGGGCCCGGCTCTCGGCGATCGCCCGCCCGATGAGCTCCTTCACCCGCACGACGCGCTCGCGGTGCTCCTCGGGCACCACCTCGTCGAGGTCCGAGGCGAACAGCGAGATCGAGGTCAGGACCTGGCCGATCCCGTCGTGGATCTCCAGAGCGACGCGCTGCCGCTCCTCCTCCTGCGCTCGGACCAGGCGCCGGGCGAGGCGCAGTCGCTCCTCCGCCAGACGCCCGAGCTTGCGCGCCTGCTGCTCGAGGTCCTGCTCGGCGAGCACGAGGTCGGTCACGTCGCGGGTGATGCTCTCGATCACGGCGGGCTCCCCGCGCTCGTCCCGGATCACCCGCACCCGCGCGTCGGTCCAGATCACCCGCCCG
>ENA-ORXB01001028-ORXB01001028.1-sediment-metagenome-genome-assembly--contig:-NODE-1028-length-39755-cov-6.739175_pt1 | contig 39755 bp, 39 predicted proteins | sample MGYA00237863_ERZ511475 | MGnify/ENA primary metagenome ERZ511475 (study PRJEB26305, sample SAMN06343858) | sediment metagenome | isolation source: hot spring sediment | place: Canada: British Columbia... | reverse complement strand
ATCGATGGGGTATAGTAGAGTCGCCATCGGGCAAAGTGGGTGCACCTTGACAATCGGGTCATTTTGAACTCAACGGGATAGCTGACCCCCAAAGAGAGGGTTGGTTTTTAGCCTACCTGTGAGGGATTGAAACTACTGAAAATCGCATCGAAAGCCAAATCTGAAGCACGTTTTTAGCCTACCTGTGAGGGATTGAAACTGAACTTTATAAAAATCAATCAAAATCTCTCTAAATGTTTTTAGCCTACCTGTGAGGGATTGAAACGGTTTTGTTCCGGGGGGGAGCTGCACCTGTGCCGGCTGTTTTTAGCCTACCTGTGAGGGATTGAAACCTTGCCAGCCTCAGCAGCCTTCTGCTTGCCAGCCTCGTTTTTAGCCTACCTGTGAGGGATTGAAACGTTGCCATAATTCGGGGGTCGTTAGAGACCCCCGATGGGGTTTTTAGCCTACCTGTGAGGGATTGAAACGGGGGCATTCCTCTGGGCCTGGCCCGGGCTCAGGGGGTTTTTAGCCTACCTGTGAGGGATTGAAACGCAAAAAAATTCGGGTGTTGGCCCTCGCTTTGGTTGCATCGTTTTTAGCCTACCTGTGAGGGATTGAAACGAGGCACGGGTGTTCATACCCGTGCTGAAGGAGGCGGTTTTTAGCCTACCTGTGAGGGATTGAAACTTACCAGGTTTAGATAAAGGGAATTTGAGCGAAGTTTTTAGCCTACCTGTGAGGGATTGAAACCCCCCGACAAGTCCAGGATGGGGTGAAACAGCCCCCGTTTTTAGCCTACCTGTGAGGGATTGAAACTGCCGATATTCTCTGCGTCCTCTGCGAGCGGGATCAGTTTTTAGCCTACCTGTGAGGGATTGAAACCGTCCCACGAACGCGGGGAAGCCCACGCGCCCCCGCGTTTTTAGCCTACCTGTGAGGGATTGAAATCGGTAGGGGCAACGCATGCGTTGCCCCTACAAATCATCTGTTTTGAACCGACCTGTGAGGGATTGAAAGGGGTTATAATAAAAAGGCATGAGCAGGATACGCAAAGCGATTGTGCCGATGGCGGGGTTGGGCACGCGCCTCTACCCCCTCAGCATCGTGTTGCCAAAGGGGTTGATGCCTTTTGTGTTGCCTGGGGGACACCTGACCACTGGGCTACAGCTGATCGCGGGCACGCTGCTGAAAGTGGGGATCGAGCAGATAGCGGTGGTCGTCTCGCCCGAGCAGGAACCTATCTACCGTCGCTTTCTGGAGGGTGATTTTGCCCGCTATGGCGATGCTCTGCGGCGCAGGTCGGAGCTACACACCCTCTACGAAGAGCTGCAACGGCTTCATGCGCATATCACCCTTGTGATTCAGCACCAGCCATATGGCTTTGGACATGCGGTCTGGTGCGCACGCGAGTTTGCGCAGGGTGAGCCGGTGCTGGTGATGTTGGGTGACCATATCCCGCTCGCTACCAGCACGGAATCGCCCGTGCAGCAAGCGCTGCGGATGTATGAACGGCTCCAAGCCCCACTCTATGCCGTCTATCGAGTGCCGCTGCAGGTGGTGCAACGCTATGGCATTTTACAGGGGGAGCCGACCGATGAGGCGCGTCTCTACCGGCTGCGGCAGGTGGTGGAGAAGCCCGATCGTGCCTTTGCACAGCAGGCATTGCGCACGCCCGGCTTGCCCGAGGGGCAATTTTTGACTCATTTTGGCATCTATTGCCTGCCCACCGACCTCTGGGCAGTGCAGGAGGAGATTGCGCACACCTATCAGCCAGGGCAAGGAGAATGGTACCTGGTAGATGCCCAGCAGCGACTGTTGCAGCGAATGCCCGCCTACTTACTGGAGGTGGAGGGCAGAATGCTCGATTTCGGCACGCCGGACGAGTATGCGACAGCGTTCCGCGTGCTGGCGTTCCCCTCACCCTAACCCTCTCTCCAGATGGGGGGTGGGAAATGCTGTTAGTGATTCGCGCGAAGGGCGAGCACGGTCAATACCCCAAGTGGCAACAGCACGCCCAGAGCAAAGCCCAGCGCCATCTGCGTACCCCCCTGCACCACCAGATAGATGACCAGCATCAGAAGGGGGTATTTCACCATGCCAGAAAGGAGCAGCATGCGTCGGAAGCCGCGACTGCCCGGCTGGGCGAAACGGCGCACCAGCCATGCATAGAACAGCAGAATGCCGCCCAGCGTTAGCACGCCCACCATCAGTCCGATGCCCACCGATACCGCACCCGACAGCCCCAGCAACATGACCAGCAACAGGGTGCAGAGCGTCGTCCAGTGGGTCAGCGCCCGCCACGATGGAGTCGGCTGATCGATCCAATTCATGGCTTGCGCTCCTGTTCGTTCTGAAGGCGGTTAAGCAGCCGAATCATCTGGGTGAACCCTGCCACGATGCCCAGCAGCAACAGGATCACGGTCCACCATGGCGAGGTTTTAAGGGTGTTGTCGAGCCCCACGCCCAGCAGCGCGCCCACAATGATGGGACCAGTGAGCGCGAAGCCGACCGAGAAGGCGATTGCCATTCCGCGCGATGCTTCTGCCCAGCGTGGCGAGCGCGACGGCTCCAGCTTCGGTCGCTCAAATCGCCCCTCGGGTGGCGGCGGCAGTTCGGGCACAGGAGGAAGCTCCGGCACCGGATAGGGTTCAGGCTCGGCGGGAGCCTCGTCCTCCCGCGGGGTTCCATCAGCTCGCTGCATGGAGTTCGAATCGTTCATGGAGTATCCTCACCGCCTTCTCCACTTCGCTTTCGGGTATGATACACGACAGGCACAGCTCCGAGTCTGCCGTTTGCCATACGGGGATGCCTGCTTGCAGCAGTGTCTGATAGAGTTTGGCGAACACGCCCGGCTCCTGACTGTAGCCGTGGGCGATAAGCGAGACCATCGTGCAGCCCTCCGCGACATTGATAACGATTGGGCGCAGCGTGCTGCCCAGTCCCGCTTTTTCGAGCATGCTGCGCTGGATCTGGCACACTTCGCTGGGCTGCTCACCAAACTGGAACAGATAGAAGAGGGGCGATGCCCCCTCTCCCCTGTGGGGAGAGGGGGGATCTGTGGGGAGTGCAGGTGCCTTAAGGGGGATGATCAGTCCATCCAGCGTGGAGCGCACGGTCTGCCAGTGCTCGCGCGAGAAGGCGATGCCCAGCCCCTCCTCGTCCACGCCGACCCCTTGCAAGTTGACCCCGATACGCGCCATCAATCGGTAGATTTCCAGCTCCAGCAGGGACTTATGCTCCGTATAAGGAATATGGAAGCTTAGGTAGACCAATTTACCCGTGTGGGTGACCCCTGTGATGCGTCGCCAGCCGTCTTTTAGCCGTGTGACCACGCGTGTGCCCGGCTCTTCGGTGAAGGTGCACTTGACCCAGAGCGGGATGCCGTAGTCCATCGCGATTTCAGCCGCGCGCGGGTGCAACACACGCGCGCCCTGATGCGCAATCTCCGCCACCTCCTCGTAAGTGATCTCGCGCAGGGTGGGCGCATTCGGCACGAAGTCGGGGTCCGCCGTTTTGACCCCGTCCACATCGGTATAGATCTCCACCGCTTCCGCCTGTAATGCCGCGCCCAGCGCCGCCGCGGTGGTATCGCTGCCGCCCCGTCCCAGTGTGGTGATTGCCCCCCGAGGAAAAATCTTGTCGGGGCGCGTGACGCCCTGAAAGCCTGCCACCACAGGAATCCAGCCATACTCCAGACAGCGCAGAATGGGCGTGGGGTTAATCTCCAGAATGCGGGCGTTGCCAAACTCCGAATCGGTGACGATACCCGCCTGATTGCCCGTGAGGGCAACAGAGGGATAGCCCAAAATGCGCAGCGTTTGCGCCATAATGACGGTGGAGATAATCTCGCCGCACGCCATCATCAGGTCTTTCTCGCGGGGATGGGGAGGCACGCTCGGATCGATCTGGGTCAGGAACTCCACAAGTGTGTCGGTCGCGTAAGGCTCACCCCGTCGCCCAATCGCCGACACGACCACCACTGGCTTGCAGCCCATTTCGAGACAGTGGATGACCTTGCGCGCCGCCATCAGGCGATGCTCGTGGGTGTCGATGCTGGTGCCTCCGAACTTCAACACCCGAATGCGCATGGCTCACCTCACCTCTGCGAGTGATTGCTCTTGCCAGCGTATCGCGCGTTCACGCAGGCGAAAGGCGCGACGCAATCGTGTCACCACTTGCAGCGCGCGACTCGCCTCGATCAAGCAGGTGACCCGGTCGTGCGCGTCGCTAATCTGTTCGATGGCGGTGCCCGACTCGTACATAATCTCCGCGATACGCGCCAGCACCCCATGCAGCTCACGCATATTCTGCGCAAACACCGAGACCATCACCCGATGGGGTCTGACCGTTACCTGAAACCCGGCGCGTTCCAGTACGGCGCGGGTGCGTTCCATGTCGGTCGCCTGCACGCCGAAGCTGAGGCCTTGCCGCTGGAGTTTAATTAGAAAGATACTGATGCCTGCCTCCCGCAGCGTGTCCAGAATGGCAAGTCGCTGGGAGGGCACTTCGGCAGGGTCTGGCACGCGCACAAACAGGTAGGCGACTTCTGGCGAGACCACAATCGCACTGACCCCACGCTCCCGCTCAAAACTGACCCGCTCCCCAACCGCTGGGATGCTCTCTTCTGGCAGCATAGCAAGGTGAAGTATACCTGTTGCTGTGAAAGACGCGAAACTCCCTCTTGCAGCTCGGCTTCCACAGCGGGAGGGATAACAATTTGCCCATAGAGCCTGCGTAGGAGATGCAGCTCGCCAGTTGCGTGCAGGTTTGTGATAGGTGAGGTGTTGCTGATAACGATCATTTTTGACGCAGTTGACGCACCGTTTCAAAATCGCGCTGCAGTTCTTCCCTATCGTAGCGGATAGGGATGCCGCGTTCCGCGAGCACACGCTGAAACTGCAGCCGAGTCAGCCCTGCCCAGCGCGCCGCCTGTGCCAGCGTCAGTCGCTCCTGCTGATACAGCCAGAGCGCGCACTCCAGGCGAAACTCCTCCGCGCTCATCTTCGCCGCACGTAGCATCGAATCACTAATCACCACGCTCATCAGCAGGATTGTACCCGAAACCGTAAAAAACCATCTACTTTATGGCAGCGGGAGTTGAAGAGGTTGAGCGCATCTAACACCCACTGCCAAAGTTGAACAACACCTGCAGCAGGTCAGCATCGTCCACAACCCCATCACAGTTCACATCGGCGCTGCCTGCATCGCTGCCTGTGGCACCAAATGCAAACAACACCGTCAGCAGGTCTGCATCCTCCACGCAGCCGCTGCCATCGACATCGCCCAACAAACTTCGAACCACCTGAACAATACATACAGTGCCGTCGTACAGGTCATTAGAGTCCAGTGGGTCCAAGGCGAAATCAATGATCGTACCAACCTGAAGGTTAACAGGGATTTCATACACTCCCCCATCCCAGTTGCATGGTGGAACCACCTGAGACCATGCCTCGATCCCGTTCACATAGATTCGCGCCACTGTTCCATTGCCACCACAAGTAAGTTCATCTAAGCGCACTCTCAGTATGTAGCTGCCTTGAACAGGGCTAACCCATCGTCGAATCGCCCAGTGCTCACGCGACTGACGCCATCCGCTGGTGGTACGCCCGTTGGGATGCATGATGTCTCTCGCAATATGTGTCCAGAAGCCACCTTCTCCCCAGCGAATGTACCATCCCAATCCAGAAGGGTCAAATTGGGGTAGCAGCTGGAAATCGGTGGCGGCGTGGTAAGTTCGGTCGGAGTCGCCGTCGCGGTCGTAGTAGCCGTAGTACCATCCACCTTGTCCCTGAACGCCCGAGAAGTCTCTATAGGAGTCGGCGATGCACTGGGCATTTGAAACTGCCCATCCAAGTCCGACACTCAATGTGATTACGACCTTCGCGCTCCAGCAGCTGATTGTACGTCGCATCCACATCTACCTCCTTCGCCTGTCTATTCACGCAGCAACTTTTGTGCCGTTCCAGCCCTAATCGCCCGTTGTCATGCGGTACTGCAGCCGCTGGATGGCAAGGGCGCGTCCACGGGTGCGGTCTAAATCAAGCAGCACGCCTCCCGCAGCCAGAACCCTGTTTCCCGCCTCAATCGCTCTTTCCGCGATGCCAATCAGGAGTAGTTCACGGGGTTCTCGACGCTCAGTCCTTCCTGCTGAGCGCACTGTAGTAGCCGCTGGTCGGCAGATACAAACACCAACGCATAGCTCGTCAGCGACGCCAATACTGAATGCACAGTCAACGCGCTTGCTAAATGCACCGCATCATAGGCGCGTAAACCGTGCTGAACGGCTAACCCGTAGGCACGTTCTATGATCTCGCTGCTGACGGCTACAATCGTATAGCGCTGCGACCCATCAGCGGAGAATTGATGGAGCGCTTTGTGTGCATTCGTGGGCGACAGATTCCCCATCCGTTGCCGACGCGCAATTGCCGAGGCCATTTCCACTTTGGCTAATTGGCTTAGGTAAACCTGTTGAGGCAGCAGCGTCGATAGCAGGTGTTGCATCCAGCGCGTGCCGCTTTCGTGGATGTAGATTTTTGCCAGTGCGCTTGTGTCGAGGTAGTAGGCGACAGTCATCGACGCTCCTCGATAATAGTTTGTGAAAGCGGCTCGCCACTAATCTCGACAGGCTCAGGCAACGGCGGGGGCGGGCTGAGCGGGTTCTGGGGCAAGCGGATCAGACCACGCCCCTCCAACTCGCGCAATCGCTCCAACAACGCCTCCGATGAAGCTGACACCGGACGCAACTCCACCTCCACACGGCTTCCCTCAGGCAGCCCCGGATCAGCCTCCAAATGAACTGTGCGCCCCCGGATCACACCTTGCAGCACCATCTCATTCCTCATGATACCTAACGCTTGAACGCTGTCAACTCCTTCCGCGATGCCAATTTTGTGCCGTTCCACCCCTACTGGCCCGTCGTCATGCGGTATTGCAGCCGCTGGATGGCAAGGGCGCGTCCACGGGTGCGGTCTAAATCAAGCAGTACGCCGCAGAGAACGGGTGCACCTTTCGCCACATCGAACTTAGCGGGCATGCCCGTGATGAACCGTCGTATCACGATCTCGGGGTCCATCCCGATCACCGAATGGAAGGGACCGCACATGCCGACATCGGAGATGAAGGCGGTGCCCCCGGGCAGGATACGCTCATCGGCGGTCTGCACATGGGTATGCGTGCCCAGCACGGCACTCGCACGCCCGTCCACATAGAGCGCGAACGCCGCCTTCTCGGAGGTCGCTTCCGCGTGGAAATCGATGAGCAGGAAGGGGGTCTCTATCTGAGGGCGCAGCGCGTCAAAGGTGCGAAAGGGGCAATCCGCATGCTCCATAAACACGCGCCCGGCAAGCACCATCACAGCGAGCTGCTTATCCTGCACGGGAAAGATGTCCCAGCCACGTCCAGGCACCCCTGGCGGATAGTTTGCTGGGCGAATCAGGCGGGGTTCGGTGTCCAGCATCGGATAAATCTCCTTTTTCTGCCATACATGGTTGCCCAGCGTCAGCACCTCGATGCCCAGCGCGAACAGCTCGTTCGCGATATCGGGGGTGATGCCGATGCCCCCCGCCGCGTTCTCACCGTTCGCAATCACGATGTCGGGTGCATAGCGTGCTTGCCATTCGGGCAGAATGTGCGCCACGGCGCGGCGCCCCGGACGCCCCACAATATCGCCCAGAAACAGAATGCGCATACGGCAGAGTGTACCTCAAGCGGCACAGGCTACCCGATCGGCAGGAAGGCGTTTGGATAATGGCGAATGCGGGGGCGGTTGCCTGTCAGGTCGACCACCACGACATCGAATCGACACTCGTTGAACGAGAGTGCGGGATTCTCGTCCAGATAGCGCTGTGCGAGGCGGGCAAGCTGATGCTGTTTGCGCTCGTCGACGCTTTCCTCTGGGGTTCCGAAAGCCGCTGAGCGGCGTGTCTTGACCTCAATAAACACGAGCGTATCCCCTTGCATCGCGACGAGATCGATCTCCCCTTCACGCCGGCGCCAGTTGCGGGCAAGCAGTGTGAAGCCCTGATGCTTCAGCCATTCGGCAACCGCCTGCTCGCCCCACCGGCCGAGGGTGCTTTGCTTCATTCGCCCGCTTGCCCGAAATTAAACAGCACGGTCAGCAGATCGGCATCGTCTACCACCCCGTCACCGTTCAGGTCCTCGGGGCGATTCGAGCCGCTCTGCCCAAACGCGAAAAGCACTGCGAGCAGGTCGGCATCATCGATCACATTATCGCCGTTGATATCGCCGGGCACAAGCGTCACGTTCACATTGGTCAAGCCTGGATAGCGCACGCGCTGATTGGCAACACGCCGCAGCAAAGTGCCCTGCGCCCGAATCGCCAGATCATAATAGCCCAGGTAGTTAAAGAAGCTCACACTGTAGTTGCCGGTATTGCTGGCGCTGGCGGTCGCGGTGGCAAGGACGGTGCTGCCGTTGAGTGGGCGTAGGTTCACTTCTACCGAGCGCCCACTATAGGAGCCGACAAAGCCATTAATAGTGATGCGTCCGCTGATAGGCACCGTGAGTGCTGCCATCACCGACGCCGATATGCTGATGCGCCCGCGCGCTACATAGTTGCCGGGCACGGGCACTGCCGTCGATTCGATCAGTGTGCGCACGGCTTGCGCCCGCGCGAGCGAGCGGTCCGAAGGGCTATCCGCGACCAGCGGGTAGAGCAGCAACGCCTGCGCCGCGACCATCGGCGCAGCGTAAGAAGTGTAGCCATTGGTATTGCGTGAGTAGCTACCTGAGCGTGTGGTGGAATAGACATCCCCACTGGGCGCCGCGACATCCACCCAACTGCCGTAGGTCGATACGCTCGATTTCGTATCGTCCAGATTACTGGCGGCAACCGCGATGCAGACGGGATAGTAGGCAGGATAGAAGGGACTGGTATTGTTGTTGTTCCCTGCCGCCGCGATAATGACCACCCCCGCGTTCCACGCCGCGTTCAGCACGGTATCAAAGCCCGGCATCGGGCTGGTACTGCCAAAACTCATCGTGATGACATGGGCACCCTGCGCCACCGCGTAGTTAACTGCGTCAATGGCATCGTTAAGATAGCCCTGCCCGGTGTCAGTGAACACCTTTAAGGGCAAGATCCGCCCCTCCGGGGCAATGCAGGCGACGCCGATACCGTTATTGGTCACCGCACCCGCGATACCCGTCACATAGGTGCCGTGCCCATGGAAGTCACTGGGATCATTATCGTCGTTGCCAAAGTCGTAGCCTGGCAGCAGCTTCGCCTGCAGATCGGGATGAGTGGTTAGCACCCCTGTGTCCAGCACGGCGACAATGAACTGGCTACTGCCACGCCAGTAATCCCATGCCTGGGGACAGCCGATATGAGGCAGGGCAGGCTGCTGGGGGTAGAGCGGATCGTTCGGTGTCCAGTCAGCTAACTGCAGCGCCCAGTTCGGGTCCGCAATCTCCACCCAACCAGAGCGCAGCAGCTGCTGACACAGTGTGGGCACATCGGCAGAGGGACTAACCTGCCACAGCTCGATGCCCAATGCTCCCTTCACATCCAGCACACTTGCACCGACGGCATAACGCACCCAAGCCTGCTCAACCGGTGAAACTTCTTTGCGGAACTTCACCAGCAGCTGACCGGGCGCATAGTCCCCGACACGCTTCTCAACTGCAAAGGCCTGCCAGCAACAACTTAGCAAAAGCCAAAGCGCAATTCCCTTTCGCATGGTTTACCTCCCTCCTATTATACACCACTTTGGGCGGAAGACGCCCTGTGGAAAATGGGAGGGTGGTAAGCGGGAGTGTCCACCCTGTCCTGAAGGTAAGCTCCGCCTGTGCAGCTATCGGGCAGTCGGCGGATGTGCACTGAGCGTGGGCAATTTCTCGCGCAGAGCCTTTGTCCAGTGTTGCGCCAGTTGCCGGACGCTCATTTTCGCCGCCTCAGCATCGGCAGGCGTTACCGTCAGCAGCAGCTTGTCGCGAATATAAATCTCGTACTGTCGATCCTTTTTGACCTCTTTCAGTACGATGTCGCTTGGAGTCAAACGCACGCCGATGTTTGCGCTCAGCCGCTCCTCCACAATGCGGGCACGCTCCTCCAGCGTGTATTTGCCTGCTCCAGTGCGCAGACGCAAAATGAACTGCCCACCAATACTGATATCCACATAGTTTTGCGCCAGCGCCGCAGATAGACCGCCAATTGCCAGCGTCAACCAGAGTTTGTTCATTGGTCTCCCTCCATCTTTTTAACTATACCCGATACTGGCAGGAATCGCCTGCGGTAAGGCGAACCACAGGACCGGTGAGACCCATGCGCACTTGTTTGATAGCGGGCAATTGGAAGATGCACTTAACTCCGGCGGAGGGGGCAGCGCTGGCGACGACCCTGCGACAGCGCATCGGCACACGCCTCGATGTGGAGGTCGTGCTGTGCCCGCCATTCGTCTCGTTACCTGCCGTGTCGGACGCGCTGCGCGGCAGCGACCTGAAACTGGGGGCACAAAATGTGTTCTGGGCAGATGCCGGCGCCTATACTGGACAGGTTTCACCCCCGATGCTCATCGCGGTGGGATGCGAGTATGTGATTTTGGGGCACTCGGAAACGCGCGGACGGTTCGGCAAGCCCGATCCCAACCTGACTGAGCAGCACCTGCGCTATTTCGGCGAGAACGAAGCAACGCTTAACCTCAAGCTCAAAGCGGTGCTGCCCCACGGGCTGAAACCTATCCTCTGCGTGGGCGAAACGCTGCAGGAACGCGCGGCAGGTCAGACTGAAGCCCTTATCAGCCAGCAGCTAAAGGGCGCACTGCAAGGCATCGATGCCGACGAATTGTATGAACTGGTCATTGCCTATGAGCCGGTGTGGGCCATTGGCACCGGGCAAGTGTGTGATGCCGAAGAGGCAAACCGGGTGTGCGGCTTTATTCGCCAGCAGCTGAAGGAGTTGTACACACCTGAACTGAGCGAGCAGGTGCGCGTGCTTTATGGGGGCAGTGTGACGGCAGCCAACGCCCATGGACTGCTCCATCAGCCCAATATCGACGGCGTGCTGGTCGGTGGTGCGAGCCTGAACGCGGATGAGTTCGTCCAGATTACCTACTGTGCCCCGCACTGAGCGATTCCAAATAAAGTTCCGTCTGCTGCGCGTTCGCACGGAACCATGCGTCAGAGACCAGTAGGAACCACCATGCGGTGGAGCGTGCATTTGTCAGTGGCAAGCCTTCCGCAGTCAAGATGGCATGGCGGGCAAGCTCCACTCGCGCGACTTCCGCTTCATATTCCAGTTGCTGCACCCGCTCGCGAACGGTTAACTGGTCGGGCGTGCGCCCGATCTGTAGCCGTTGAGTAAGCAGCTGGCGCAGCTGTTGCCGAATGGTGCGCAACTGTATCGTGATTGCCTGCAAGCGCTGCTCACACGCTTCACGCTGAGCCATGTGCCTCTCTCGCTCGCGCTCACTGCTGCTTTGATTTGCCTGCCGAAAATGCTCACCTTTTTCGCGCTCTAATCGGGCGCGCTCTTGTTTCAAGGCGCGGCGTTCCGCATGGAGTGCGTGGGCTTGCTGGCGCAACGCATCTGCTTGCTTGCCTAACTGTTGCAGTTGTGCGTGAAGCCTTTCATACTCTATCGCGCGCTGTTGCCACGGTTCACCATACCGCTCGGCAAGGAAGCGCATCAACTCGCGTGGGCTGCGACACGCGCCCAACATGCGCAGCAATTGCTTTTGCGCCTGTACCACCTCACGCCAGCGTCGCGCGAACTGCTCGGAGCAGAGTTCACGCTCGCCAAATGCCGTCGCGAGATGATCAGGCAAACGCAGCTGCACACATTCCGCCCCAATGGTATCCCAAGTTGCATAGCGCAGGCGTAAAAGCGGATAAGTGGAGACGGGGACCCCCTCCTGCTGCATCCGCTGGAGCATGCGCGCGCTCAGGTGGAGGTAGGGCGAGCCGCGCTCGTTGAACACAAACACGAACTCATGCGACAGCATTGGCACCAGTGTCAGCGCCTTGCCAATCAGGGTGCAGCCATCGCCAAACGCCTGCGTGATGACCTTCGCGAGAGCGTCCACCGATTCCACAGGCTGCTTCAGACGCAGGATAATGGGTTCTGGAGTCAGCACAGTGAGATAGCGCTCGGTAAGCAGCAGAGTGCCGCGTCCACGGCGCGGGATGAGCAAGTCAAATGGGAGTGCGCCCTCACCGAACTCATCGAGGGCGTAGATTTCGGTGCCAGCGACCGCTTCGTTATAGGCGCGTTCACACACCGGGCGCGTACGCGGGTCCAGAAATCGCTGGAGCAATTGGAAACGCGGACGGTGCGCAGTTTCTGGTGTGAAGCGCAGCAACTCCGTCGTGCGTGTAAAACCGACCCTCTCCGGCACGCGCCCAATCAGCCACACCAAAAAATCGCGATACAGATAGCGATAGAGGTCCGCCAGCGAAAGGGGGGCACCGTCGTCCAACTCGCTTGGCGATTCCGCCAATTCATGCACACGCTGGCGAATCATCTCAGCGCGCTGGCGGGCACGCTCGCGCTGGGCTGGATCTGCCAAGCACTCCATAGTTCTTTCAAATCCCCACAGGAGTAGGGCATCCAGGGCGGGCAACACTTCGCGGATGGGTATTTCGTACACAGGTGGCGGCACACACCCGGTGGCGACCAACCCACGCCAGCCCCACGCCTCCGTAATGGCGTCCAGAAACGCAGTGCGTCCCGCAGGATGACACTGGGCCACCTTCTCCAGTTGGGCTCCTGCCTCACGATAACGCGCACGAGTTGGGATTAGCTCGCTGCCAAACAGGCAGGAGATTTCGCCTGCCGAAGACCACAACGCGCGTGTAGAATAATCATTATGGGGGAGCAATGCGAACCCATTACCCTGCCATTCGCTATTCGCCACTTGCCATTCGCGAGCATGCAAGCGGGCGAAGTAGTCGGTGTCATGCACACCGAAGAAGAAGGGGCGCACCCGCTGACATGCTTCCATTTGCCATAAGAGGAGGCTTTTGGTTGGCTCGTCCCAGAACACCGTCTGCCCCAGCGCCAGCAACGGCACCCCGGGCGCCTCTCTGTCGAGTTGTTCCAGCACCCTTTCCACCGAGGCGCGACACTCCACCGGCTCCTGCATACAGGGTATAGGATACCCTGCACCAGGACAGAGTAATCAGCCCTTTCTCCGGCAGTCATTTAAGGTGCAAGATATTTTCGAATGTCCCGTATCCGGAGCGTTCCCTCTTCTTGTACCAGTTGCCGTATGAGATAACCATGCCCACTGCCGATAATCAACAGCAACCTATCGCCCTGCTCTGCAACACGCAAAATATTTAACACAATACGGAGATTTCTCCCATACCACCACTGAACCCAGATCGCTACCTCCTCACCCAATTGCGCTAAGCGGATGTAGTGGCGATGATCTTCTCGCATATACTCTGGACTATTCAAATAAAGTAGCAGTAAGTGCAAACCTTTCCGATCCAGCAATTCCTGAAGCTGTCTTGTTCGCAACTTAGACTCGTTTATCAGGCGCTGGAACAGCTCGGTTTGCAGACAGTTCTTGAAGGGGTCATCTGACAACAACCTGGCGCCGACCTCGTTAAAATCGTCAACTGCGTAGAGGCAGGCGTGGTCCATTCGCTTTGCCAGGCGAAAGCCGATCTGTTCTATCTCGTTTCTGCCGAGTTCAAGCCGTCCCAGCCGATAGTCCTGATAGCGCCGATTCAGCGAGGCTTCCCTTTCCGGCAGCACTTCCACCAGCACCTTTGTAGGTTTATAGCGTGCTAATTGGACTGAGAGCGTTTCCAGCTCGGCTTGACGCTCTGGAGAAAGCACCTCGTCCACGATGCCTTGAACGAGGTGTCTTCCCGTTTCGCCCATATGGTAAACATTCAAGATCGCAATGGTCGCCTTCATGTCTCCTGTTCGGAGTATACCTTGGGGAGGTAAGCCGCGCCCTTTTTGGTGTGGATACTTTTCATGGCAACGCAGCTCTTCCCAAATTCCCAATCCCGAAAGCAGGTATGATTCTGCCGATGAGCGCGTGGAAACGAACCCACTTTTGCGGTGAGCTGCGTCCGGAGCATATTGGTCAGATGGTGCGCCTGAATGGCTGGGTGCACCGGCTGCGCGATCTGGGCGGGCTAATTTTTGTGGATATGCGCGACCGCACGGGGCTGGTGCAAGTGGTATTTGACCCCGCGATTGGCCGTGCGTTGCATGCGCAGGCGGGCGAGCTGCGCGTGGAGTATTGCATCGGCATCACGGGCGAAGTGCGCCGCCGACGCCCCGGCGCCGAGAACCCCAAACTGCCCACAGGTGAAATCGAGGTGTTCGCACACAGCCTAATGGTGTTCAACCCATCACGCACCCCGCCCTTCCCGCTCAACGAGGAACGTCTGGAAGTGGACGAGAACCTGCGCCTGAAATATCGCTATCTGGACCTGCGTCGTCCCGCGATGTACCGACGGCTGGAGCTGCGTCATCGCGTGGTCAAATATATCCGCGATTTCCTTTCGGCACGGGGCTTCCTGGAGGTGGAGACACCTATCCTGATCAAAAGCACGCCCGAAGGCGCACGGGATTATCTTGTGCCCAGCCGCCTCTATCCGGGTAAGTTCTATGCGTTGCCCCAATCCCCCCAGCAGCTGAAGCAACTGTTGATGGTGGCAGGTGTGGAGCGCTACTTCCAGATTGCCCGCTGTTTCCGCGACGAGGACCCACGCGCCGACCGCCAGCCCGAATTCACCCAGCTCGATCTGGAAATGTCGTTCGTGGAGCGAGACGATATCCTGAACCTGATCGAGGAGCTGTTTATCGGTATCGTGAAAGAGTGCACCAGTAAGCGCGTGCTAAAGCCATTCCCACGCCTAACCTATGAGGAGGCGCTCGCCCGCTACGGCACGGACAAACCCGACCTGCGTTTCGGCATGGAGCTGGTCGACCTGACCGACCTGCTGTGTGAGACAAGCTTTCAGGCGTTTCGCGCTGTGATAGAGACGGGCGGCGTGGTCAAGGCGATTGTGATGCCCGGCTGCGCAAGCTACTCGCGCAAGGAGTGGGACGAACTCGGTGAATTTGTGAAACGGTACGGCGCGAAGGGGCTGGCGCCCCTCGCCTTGACCGACGAGGGGATCCGCTCCCCGATTGCCAAGTTTCTGAGCGAGCAGGAGCTGCAGGGCATCGTTGCGCGCACGGGCGCGCAGGTGGGTGATCTTATCGGTATCGTGGCGGACCAGCCGAAAGTCGTGCACGACGCGCTCGGACGCCTGCGCCAGCGGATGGGCGAACGCTTGCAACTTGCCGACCCGAACCTGATGGCGTTCACATGGGTGCTGGATTTCCCCCTGCTGGAATGGAATGAGCGAGAAAATCGCTGGGACCCAACGCACCATCCATTCACCGCCCCTCGCGAGGAGGATATCCCCCTGCTGGACAGCGACCCCGGCAAGGTGCGCGCGCAATGCTACGATCTGGTCTGCAACGGCAATGAGCTTGCCAGCGGCAGTATCCGTATCCACCGGCGCGACCTGCAAGACAAAATCTTTCATTTACTGGGCTACACGGATGCGGAGATCAAGGAACGGTTCGGGCATCTGCTGGAAGCGTTCGAGTATGGTGCACCGCCCCACGGAGGCATTGCGCCCGGCATCGACCGCCTCGTGATGCTGCTCAGCGATGACGAAACGATTCGGAATGTGATTGCCTTCCCGAAGAACACGGCGATGGTCGATGTGATGTTCGGCGCCCCTGCACCTGTCAGCGAGGAGCAGTTGCGCGAACTGCACATCCGCATCGTGCTGGATGAGGAATGATCGAGCTGATTGCACCCGCCAAGATCAACTTGACCTTAGAGGTGCTGGGGCGCCGCGAGGACGGCTATCATGCCATTGCCAGCATCATACACATGCTTAGCCTGCACGACACGCTGAAGCTGATCCCTTCTCCCCGAGTAGGGGCGAGGAGGCAGAAACTGTCTTGTGCTGCCCCGGTTTGTATCGAGACAGAGGGTTTTCCGGGGCCGACCGATGCAAGTAATCTGGTGTGGCGTGCACTGGAGCTAACAGGAGCTACAGCTAAGTCAAGCTGGCAGGTGAAACTTATCAAGCGCATCCCGACCGAAGCGGGCTTGGGTGGTGGTAGCAGTGACGCGGCGGCGATCCTGCGCCACTTCTGCTCTGTGCCTGATCAACAGGGGGCAATAGCGGAACAGCTCGGCTCCGATGTGCCCTTTTTCCTGAATGGTGCGTGTGCCCGCGTGGAGGGACGCGGAGAACAGGTCAAGCCGCTGCCTGCCCTGCCTCCCTTCTGGTGGGTGCTTGCCAAGCCAATAGCACTGGGCATTTCCACGGCGTGGGCATACGCGCAGCTCGCCCGTTCAACCTCGATGGGCCATCCGACCCGCCCGGCGGCTCCGACAGATCGTCTGGAGCAAGCCATCTGGCAGGGGGCAATTCACACACCCGAACAACTCGCGCCACTTCTACACAACGATTTCGAGCCGGTTGTGCTGCCCGCCTTCGAGCCGTTGCAACAGCTGCGCGCCCGGATGGCAACGCTGGGGGCGTTGCGCGTGCTGCTGTGCGGGAGTGGCGCGGCGCAGGCGGCACTCTGTGCATCCCGGCAGGATGCCGAATCGATGGCAAACGCCCTACGCATCGAAGGCTACTGGGCAGAAGCGGTGCATCTTGGGCTATAATAGAGGTGACATGCGTGCAACGAGTCTAACTCTGGTGTTAACCTTGCTGCTACAGGGTGTGCAGGCACAGAGCATTCTCTGGAGCCGACTCTATCTCCTTTCGGGTTCGCGCGGCTGCTTGCCCCAGGTGGCAGCGGTGGACAACGCGGGCAACCTGCTGATTGCTGCCCGATACATCATGGACGCGGGACACTTCGCCGTGGTGCTGCTCAAATACTCGCCCCAGGGCGACCTGCTGTGGGCGCGTACCATCAGTCAATCGGAGCAATCACACTATGCCGAGGCAATCGCTGTCGCTCCAGATGATTCCTTCTATGTTGCCATTACCCGTGCCAATACCGATTCGCTGGCTTATGTCCAGCGCTGGTCGGCGGATGGCACTATGCTGTGGTCAACAGAGATCAACCTCAGTACATACGATGTGATTCGTCAGCTACAGGCACGCGCAAGTGGGGTGGAGGTGCTCCACGCTTACGGCAGTGGCGGTGTTGGCTATGCCCGTCTCATCTATGATGTCGATGGTAATGCGCTGGCGCAACATCTTTTCCCCTTCCCCCAAACACTTACGCAAAATTGCTCCCCTGTTGGCATGATACGGCTTGATGCATCTACTACGCTGCTGATGGTGCGCGTGCCTGACCCCGATGGCATCCTGCAAAGCTGGGATCAGACTCTGCTGCAGTGGCTCAGCGATAGCGGCGTTGTTCTACAGGCGCTGATACTGCCGTTCCGCGTTGAACGCTATGCACAAGCTGGGGACGGCTCGCTTTACCTGCTGGGCAGCCGTTGGGATCCAGAAGCGCAGCAGGCGCGTTTGCAGCTCACACGCCTCACACCGGGGGGGACACTCCTCTGGGAACGCCCGATTGAAAATGCCCAGGGCGATGCGATTCCCGATGTGCTGATTGCACTTGGCACAAACTGGCTTGTTGGGGGCAATGCCGAATCGCTTGTGGATCGTATGACTGTGATCGAGCTGGGTGGAGCGGATGGAATGCGCATCGGGGGACAGACACTGAACGGGGTCTATCGCGCGATAGGGGGTGTTGCCTTACCCATCAATGCTTTCGCTTTGTTGATAGGTCAGCTGATGACCAACGCGGAGCGATGGAAGCCCTTTCTGCAGTGGTGGCGTGCTGATGGGGCGTTGCTCGGTACAACTCCCCTCGGTGGATTGAGCCAATCGGATGAGCAGCCTGAACTCCTGCTAAACGCCCCAGATGGCGGTGTCTATGCCATCAGCACGGTCAATCAGGGCAGTGACAACATGGTAGGGGTCGGCATCTTGCGTGTTCAGCCACCCCCCTCTCTCAGCGGACGCATCACCCTCCGTGATTACCTTGCCGACTCGGTGGGCAAAACGGCACACATCACTTTCCAGAACGATTCGCAGACGGACATAGCAACCACCACGCTGCAGTCTGGTGGGCGATACGCAGTGGCTACCATGCTCACGGGGATGCTGCAGGTGCGCATCTCCGTGCCGGGCTGGCTCTCCAAGCGGCGAACCATCTCCCTTACCCAGGGGACAACAGCCGACTGGGTGCTTACTAACGGCGATGCCAATCGCGACAATCGTGTGGACGATGCCGACCTGCTGATGGTGCTGTTCGCTTTTGGACAGAGCGGGGACAATCGGCCGGAGGACCTGAACGGCGATGGCTCCATCGATGATGCCGACCTGCTCATTGTCCTGTTTAATTTTGGCAGTGAGGGCGAATAGCAGGTACAATTCCTCCTATGGACGCGCTGATACAGGTGTTCGAGTTTTGCCTGCATATCGACCGCCACCTGGAAAGCGTGGTGAGGCAGTATCACACGGCAACCTATGGCATCCTGTTCCTGATTGTGTTTATGGAAACGGGGCTGGTGGTCACGCCGTTTTTACCCGGCGATTCGTTACTGTTCGCTGCGGGCACGCTGGCGGGCAAAGGCATGTTGGATATCCGCACGCTCTATCTCACGCTGCTCGTCGCGCCCCTTGTGGGCGATAATGTGAACTACTGGGTCGGGCGTCTTATCGGTCATCGTATCGTGCACAGCAAGCGTATTCGCCTGATTCGCAAGGAGCATATCGAAAAGACTCACGCTTTTTTTGAGAAGTACGGCGGCAAGACGCTGGTAATTGCCCGTTTCGTGCCGATTGTGCGCACGATGGCACCCTTTGTAGCGGGGCTGGGCGCGATGACCTATCCTCGCTTCCTGATGTTCAGCGTGCTGGGCGCGTTCCTGTGGGTCACAATTTGTACCCTTGCGGGCTACTATTTCGGCAGCATCCCGCTCATTAAAGAGAACTTCTCCATCGCTATTCTGACCATTATCGCCCTCTCCCTGCTGCCCGCATTGATTGAGTACGTGCGCCATAAGCGTCAGGTTCGTGTCGGGTGAGAAAGCGCTATGAATCACCCGGTGTCTGGAGCAAACCACGCACCAGGTGACGGGCGAAAATGCGCCCAATCTCCTCTTTGCTCAGCGCTCCACGCGGGTTGTACCAGTTCGGAATCCAGTTGAGAGCGCCCAGCACCACATACGCTGCCATCTTGACATCGGTCGGCGCGAAGATACCTTGTTCAATGCCCTCCTCGATACAGCGACGCACATTATGCTCGTACTCATCGCGCAGGGCAATAATCTCCTTGCGCTGGCGTGGGGGGAGCGCGTGGTGCTCACGCAGAATGACCACACTGTACATGGTGCGGGCGTCGCCTGCGATGCGCACATACTCCTCGATCATCGCGCGGAGCTTCTGGTCGGGAGGTTCTGCACGCGCCATAATCTCCTTTTGCGATTCGAGCAGTGCGTCCATCGCCCGTCGATAGAGCTGGTAGAGCAGCTCGCTTTTGTCGCGCACATAGTAGTAGATGCTCGCCTTGGTCAGCCCCAGCTCTTTGGCAATTTCCTCCACCGTGCTGGCGTGATAGCCCTTTTTAGAGAACACTTTCGCTGCGCCCTGCAGAATCTGCTCGCGCCGTTGTTCTTGTTTCGTTGCGCGTTTTGCCATTGGTCGCCTCTCCTCCGTCAGTAATGGTTTTCAATAGGATACCTCTTTTCTGGTTTTACGGAGGCGTGCCCAGTGCTCGATAGCATTTGCCAGAGCAGCAGTAAATGCCACCGTTGCCAGCCCAGTGCCGGCAATAACCTGCAGCAAATTGCCGCGCGTGCCCTCGCTATAAGTGTAGGTCACGAAATAGAGTCCCAGCGCGAACATCAGCAGCGCCACGGGCCATCGGGGTGGCTTGGGGCGTCCCATACCCAGCGCACCGAGGCCACACATCAGCCCGATCATCGCCCACAGCCAGCGTTCCAGCTCGCCCAGCCCGCCAAAAGGTGCCCCTGCCCATGTGCCCAGCGATTTGGAAAGAAAATAGAGGCTCAACCCGTAGCTGAACAGAACGAGCAGGGGATGGCGCAGTGGTGCATAAAAGAAGCCCATCCCCACCAGCAGCGCGAGCAGCAGCGCATGCCGACGAAAGATGCCAACATCCTGCAACCAGTAGAGCGCGACAGCGCCTACCGCCGATAGTAACAACGGCAGCCACCGATAGCGCCACGCCTCCGAGTGCCACAGTGAACCCATCACCGTTATATGGTGTACCCCAGCGAGCGGTTTCGCTATTGTCCATCACGGTGGGTATAATGGCGGTGCTATGCCAGCAGACTATCTGCCGATTCTGATTCTGTTTGGAATAGCGGTTGTGATTACGGCGGTGATGGTTGGCGGCTCGTGGCTTTTGGGACCGCGCCGCCCAACACCTGCCAAAACCGCGCCCTATGAATGTGGCATCACGCCCGTCGGTAGCGCACGCGAGCGGTTTCCCATCCACTTCTACCTAACAGCGATGCTCTTTATCATTTTCGATGTAGAGATTGCTTTCCTTTATCCCTTTTTTGTGATAGTGCGCGACCTACCCGTCGAGGCACGCGGGTTTGTGATGGGCATCGCCGCCGCTTTTGCTGCCCTGCTCATCGTTACCTTCCTGTACGAGCTGAAAAAGGGTGCCCTCGAATGGGAAGACCCTGTTGAACATCGCCGTCTGACGCCAGACCGCGCTCTTAGGAACCCTGCTGGAGGAAGTCAATGAGCGAGCGCGTTGAGATCCAGAAAATTCGGGAGCGATACCCCGACGCCATCGAGGAGATTTACGAATTTCGTGGCGATACATGGCTCTATGTTCGCCCGGAGTATCTGCTCAGGGTGTGCCAGCTGCTGCGCGACGACCCCGACCTGAGCTATCTCTATCTCAGCGATGTGATGGGTATCGACTGGTTGCCCAAGTGGCAGGCAGGCGAGAAGCCCAAGCGGTTCGAAGTGGTTTATAATCTTTATTCGCCCGTATCATTCCGGCGCATCTTTTTGAAAGTGCGTGTGAACGAGGGGGAGCGCGTGCCGTCCGTCACGCCTATCTGGGAAGGGGCAAACTACCCGGAGCGGGAAGTCTATGACATGTTTGGTATCCCTTTTGAGGGGCATCCCAATTTGAAGCGAATCTTGATGCCCGATGACTGGGTAGGGCATCCGTTGCGCAAGGATTTCCCGCTGGGTGGCGAAGAAATCCCCTTTGCGCAGGGCACAATGGGACCCGCCGTTGAGGATCTGATGCATCCTCATGCAGGCGAATCGTTTGAAGGCAAGACAGGCACCGAGCCGGTGAGCGGACGATGAGTGAACGAATGCGTGTGGGCGTGATTGGCTGCGGGAACATCTGTCCCACCTATCTGCGCGTGGCTAAGATGTTCCCCATGCTGGAGATTCTTGCCCTCTCTGATATTGTGCTGGAGCGTGCGCGTGCCCGCGCCGAGGAGTTCGGTATCCCGCTGGTCTATACGCCCGAGGAACTGCTTGCTGACCCCGATATTGAAGTGGTGCTGAATCTAACTGTACCGCAAGCGCATGCACCGCTCAATAAAGCCGCGTTGCAGGCAGGCAAGCACGCCTACACTGAAAAGCCGTTTGGTGTCCATCGGCAGGAGGCGCAGGAAGTGCTCCAGCTGGCGCAGGCGAAAGGGTTGCGCGTGGGCGGTGCGCCCGATACCTTCATGGGCGCGGGGCTGCAAACCTGCCGCAAGCTTCTCGACGACGGCTGGATTGGCGAGCCAGTCGCTGCCACCGCCTTCATGCTCTCGCCCGGACACGAGGGCTGGCACCCTGACCCGGAATTTTTCTACAAAGAGGGCGGCGGACCGATGCTCGACATGGGACCCTACTATATCACCGCCCTGGTGAGCTTGCTGGGACCCGTGAAGCGGGTGGCGGGTATCTCGCGCATCACGCGCCCCACACGCCTCATTCGGAGTGAGCCGAAACGCGGGCAGGTGATTCAGGTGGAAACGCCCACCCATATCGCGGGCACGCTGGAGTTCGAAAGCGGGGTGATTGCGACGGTGGTGATGTCGTTCGATGTATGGGCGCATCGCTTGCCCCCTATCGAGATTTACGGCACGGAGGGCACGTTGGGAGTGCCCGATCCGAACGGTTTTGGCGGACCCGTGCTGATTCGGCGGGCGGGTGCGCGTGAATGGTCTGAAGTGCCGCTCACGCATGCCTATTCGGAGCAGAGTCGCGGGCTGGGACTTGCCGATATGATACGCGCCATCCAGACAGGACGCCCTCATCGCGCCAGCGGCGACCTCACCTACCATGTGCTGGATGTTATGCTCAGCTTCAACGAATCGTCTGCCTCAGGTCAGCATCTCACTATTCAGAGCCGTTGCGAGCGCCCCGCCCCGATGCCGATGGGATTGCTGTCAGGCGAACTGGACTGAGGCTTGCTGAATCAAAGCCTATCCTGCAAGGTATACTCGCTGGTGTCGTCGCGCACGGTTGCACCACAGATCGGCAGCGCCGGCACAGGTCTGTTGCTTGTGCTGGTCGGGTTGAATGTGCTATGGGCAGGTGCCTATCCCTCCGCGCGTGTGGTGATGGAGACTCATCGGGCGGAGTGGGTCGCAGCCTTTCGCTTTGTTGGCACGGCGCTGGGGCTGGGCGCGCTGCTGCTGATCCCCGCCTTTCGGCGGGCGCTTGCCCGTCGATTCCCAACGCGACCTCGCGACTTTGTGCTCGCGGCCGCGCTCGGTGCATTCGGGGTCTCCAGCACTTATATCTGCTACTTCTGGGGCACTAAGCTCAGCACCGCGACTGAAGCCACCATTCTGGTGTCTACCTCACCCATTTTTTATGCGCTGCTCGCCCGCTGGTGGCTGAAGGAGCCATTCCCACTCACTAAGTCGTTCGGCATTGCCATCGGGTTGCTCGGCGCCTGGGTGATTGTGAATAAAGGGCTGGTGCTGCGCCAGTTTTCAGGGGCAACCTGGGGCAATCTGCTGGTGATGATGGGCGTGCTGATCGAGAGTATCGATGTGGTGCTGGCAAAGTCGCTTGCGATGCGCTATTCAGGGGTGGCGGTGTTCTGGATCGAGTCGGTCTTTGCAGGGCTTTCGTTGACGCTGATTGCACTGCTTGTGGCTGGTGTGCCCCCTGCGGAACTTAGCCCGGCTCAAGGCTGGGCACTGGGCTATCTGATAGGTGTCTGCACCGTGTTCGCCTTTTCGGTATGGTTCTATCTGATGGAGCGTGCGCCCGTTGGGGGGATGGGAGTGTCGATTCTGGCGCAGACACCTGCGGCAGCGTTTATTGGCTATTTCATTCTGCATGAGCCGTTGCACCCGACGGTCTGGCTCGGCGCCGCGCTCATCATGAGCGGTATCTGGTTTACTTTAAAGCCACCTGTCAAACGCCATCAGGAACGGCGTCGCAGCCGCAGATAGATGAAGCCACCGCCAGTCATGATGAGCAGTTGAATCACCGTCGCGGGTTCAGGCACATGCCCTCCACCCCAGTAGCTGCCCGCACCCCAGTGATCAATACGAACGCGCAGAAAGACAGGGGCGTGATCGGAGGCGTTGGGGCTGTCGTTGATGTCAAAACCCTCCGGCAGCATTCCATCAGGAAAGCGGCGTGTGTTGAAAATGACCGCTTCCAATACCGTGATGCGGTCGCGCCCCCACTCCGTCTCGGAGGTCAGTAGGTAATCGAAACGGTTGCGCAGGTCCGAGTTGCGCGTCGTGATTTTATAGGTGCGTTTGCCATCCTGTGCATCGATGGGCAGATGGTCGTGCAGACGTGCCGATTTGACTGTGCTGATGGGTGCATAGGTGCGTCCATCGGGCAGCGTCGCACCAATATCGAACAGCGAGTTGAGATCGGGATCCTCGTTCTCGTTCAGGTCGCCGCCCAGCACATACGCGGAGCGCCGGTGGCGAATGCGCCACTGGTGTACCTCGTTGCGTGTACGCTCCGCGTTGGTCTGTCGCTTCACCGCATCGTTGGTGTAGCCACCCGCCTTAAAGTGGGCCCCGAAAACGCCCAGTCCATTCGTGCCCGGCACATCGATCCAACCCATCGTTAGTCCGCGATTGGGTGAACCGATATCTGCATCGGAAATTTCCAGAAAGCGGTAACGACTGATGATGGCGGAACTGATCCATCCATCACTGTTGCGGTTGGCGTAGACATAAAAATTCACGCCCGGCTGCGGATTCGGACCATAGTAGGTCAGATTGGTCTGCACGAAACTGATCAGTGCCGCTTCCTGATCGAGCGGATTCCAGCCCGATGAGTTGCCACCCACCTCGTGCAGAATCCAGATATCGGGTTTGAAATAGTTGGCAATTTTGGCAACATAGGGCTGCGCCGCACTATTGGGGTTGTTCGCGCCGATAGCCCGCCCAATATTCCAGCTCATCAGCCGTAGCTCTGTTGCCTCGGCGCTGAGCAAAAGCACCCAGAGCGCGATGAAGCTCAAACTCCTCACTTTCCTCATAGCCATATTATAACCCAACGCAGGCGTAGAAAAAGTGCAGAGCGCAAGGGGGATGTACGCCTCTCTCCTACTTGCTGGCGGAGATGCGACGGATTTGCGGGGGCAGATGTTCGGGCAGCAGGGTGGTCGCGTCGGGCGGTGCCAGCACTACCGCCGATTCGATCGCGTTCTCCAGTTCGCGCACATTGCCTGGCCACGGATAGGCTTGAAGCAGTTGCAGCGCCTCGTCGCTCCCTCCCTGCATCGCACGGTTGTTCTCCGGGGCATATTTCTGGATGAAATGTTCGACCAGTGGCGGAATATCTTCGATGCGTTCACGCAGGGGTGGCAGATGGATGTGAACCACCTGCAGGCGATAGAACAGGTCGGCGCGGAAAGCCCCCTCCTGCACCGCCTGCTCTAAATCCCGATTGGTGGCAGCCACCAGGCGCACATCAACGGGGATAGGCTTGTTGCTGCCGAGCCGCTCGATTTCACGCTCCTGCAACACGCGCAGCAGCTTGACCTGAATCAGGGGTGGGATGTCGCCAATCTCGTCCAGAAAGAGGGTGCCGCCGTTGGCGGCTTCGAACTTGCCGACACGATCCGATTCGGCACCCGTATAGGCACCCTTGACTGCACCAAATAGCTCCACCTCCAGCAAGGTCTCCGGGATCGCCGCGCAGGACACCGCGACGAAGGGCGCGTTCGCTCGGCGGCTCTTTTCGTGGAGCATGCGAGCAATCAGTTCTTTGCCGGTGCCACTTTCGCCGGTAATCAGCACCGTGGTGCGGGTATCGGCGACGCGCTCCACCACCTGCAGCACCTCACGAATAGCGGAACTCGCTCCGATAAACTCAACGGCTTTGCGCGCGCCCGTGTGGCGACGGACGCCAGGCGTGGTTAGCGCACGCTCGCGGTCGCGCAGCGCGTTACGAATCACCTTGCGCAGCACCTCCATATCGAGGGGCTTGGTGAGGAAATCGACCGCGCCCAACCGCATCGCCTCCACCGCCGCAGGGATCGTGCCGAAGGCGGTCATCATCACCACAATCAGGTCGGGATTCTTCTCACGCGCGTGGCGGAGCAGTTCCAGACCGTTCATATCGGGCAGGACCACATCGGAGACCATCACATCGCAGTGTGCCTCGTCGAGCAGTTTCAACGCCTGATAGCCACCCGACGCGGTGAGCGTATGATAGCCGTTTTTTTTAAGCCCCATCGACAGCACGCGACGGATATTCTCCTCATCATCTACAATCAGCACCGTTGCACACATGGCAATCACCTCTTTTTAGCGACTGGCAGGCAGCGTCCCCCCACCCAGACCCTCTCCCTAGAGGGAGAGAGAGTGTGTTTTGCCGTTGGTGCGGAAGGGCGCACACCCAAGCGCGCCCCTACACACCACTTGCCATTTTCGGTATCCACACGGTGAAGATAGAGCCTCCTTCTGCAGGGCACTCGACACGGATCTCACCTTGGTGCGCCTGCACAATTTTTTGGACAATACTTAGCCCCAATCCGGTTCCCCGTGTGCGGGTGGTGTAGAACGGCGAGAATATCTTCTCACGGATTTCTGGTGGGATACCCTCGCCAGTATCTTGCACCTGCAGATAGATACGGCTGTTCACCTCCCCTGCGCGTAAAGTCAGCCGTCCACCGTTGGGCATCGCTTGAATTGCGTTCTGGATCAGGTTGCGCAGCACCTGCTCGATGCGAGCCGGATCAAGCATTGCGCTTGGCTCCCCCTCGATTTTCAACTGGGCGGCGACTTTTGCCTCTTTAAAGTATGGTGCGAGGGCTTGCATCAGGCGTTCCAGCATTGGGCGAAGCGGCACCAGGCGCCAATTCAGCACAAATGGGCGCGCGAACTCCAGAAACTCATCCGCAATCTCGTTCAGGCGGGCAACCTCTTGACGGATGATGTCCACATAGGTCTGCACCTGTTCGGGCAGGTGCTCCTCTTGCATCAACAGGTCAGAGGCGCCCTTGAGCGCCGTGAGGGGATTGCGAATCTCGTGCGCAATTGTGGCGGTCATCTGCCCAATCTCGGCGAGACGCTCCATCTGGCTCAACCGTGATTCCAAACGGTAATACTCCGTGACATCTTCAAACACGACCACGGCCCCGCCCGCACCCTCTTCCCCACGCACCATCAACGGCGTGATGGTGAAGTTGAGGATTTGCGTTTCGTCTTGTGCGTTGCGAGTTTTATGGAACGGCACCTTATACAGGGAGCGTGGACCGCCGCCTTGCAGCACCTCGTCGAGCGCACTCCGCAACGCTTGCAGCGAGGCGTCCGCAATGTGCCCGTCGACCAGTCGGCAAAGCTCGGCGTAGTGTTTGCCGATGACTTCCCGTGCACGAATGCCTGTAATGGTCTGGGCAGCTCGGTTCCATGTAGCGATGTAGCCGTTCGTACTGAGGGTAAACACGCCTGCCCCCAGACTGCGCAGAATGTTGTTTCGGAAGGCAGCCAAGCTCTGAATCTCGCGGTAGCGTTGTTGCATCTCACGATAGAGGCGCGCATTTTCGATGGCGATGCCCGCCTGCATGATGAAAAGATTCAGCAGGTCCACCTGCTCCTCGCTGAACTCACCGCTGCGATCTTCGTTATCGGCGAGAAGCACTCCGATGCAGCTGCCATGAATGACGATAGGGAGCACGCAGTAGCGGTTCGCGCCGATGGCACGTCCGAAGCCCCGCATGGGCTGAAGCTCACGGCGAGCATCCTGCACCACGAGCGGCAGCTTCTTCTTTGCGACGATGCCGATCACGCCCTGACCTTTGCGAAAGCCGCGGGGCGGAAACATTTCCCGGGTATAGCCCCGCAGGAGATAAGGCTGATAAGCGCGTGAGGACTCGCTTTGCAAAAACAGGGCATAGCGCGAGAAACCGACCACCCCCTCAATCTGTCGGCCAACCAGTTCGAGCAGGGTCTCAATATCCAGTACCGCACTCACTACCTGCGAAAGGTTTACCAGTGTGGTTAGCTCCTGAATGCGCCGATTCAGGTCCGTGTACAGGCGAGCGTTTTCGATGGCGAGGGCAACTTGACTGGCAAAGAGGGAGAAGGCGTTCAGGTCCTCCTGGGTGAAGGGTGGTGCTGGCTGCAGGCGTCGCAGGGTAAGCACGCCTAACAGCTCCCCTTTGCGGTTATGTAACGGAACACAGAGGGAGCTGCTGATCTCGGGGCGCGGCACAATCTCCAGGAGGTCTGGATGCTGGGTCGGGTCGGTGATAATCATCGCTTCGCCACGGAGCGCCACGCGCCCCGCAATGCCTTCACCCAGCGGGATACGCACCTGGGGCGCCAGCTCCGGAGAGAGCCCGTAGCTTGCCGCGATGGTGAGCGTGTTCTGATCTGGTTCCAGCAGCATCAGCGTGCAGGCTTGCGCATCCATCGCGTGCGCAGCGCGTTCGGTGACGATTTGTAAGAAGCGTTCCAGTTCGTGATGGGAGAGAGCAAAAGCGGTCTCATGCAGCGTGGCGACGGTGAGTAGCCGTCGCTCCGCCTGATGACGCAGCTGGTCGATTTCTCGATGGAGCTGTTCCTGTCTGGTGAGCAGGCGCACCAGCGCGATCAGGGCGTCCCAGAACGGGTCGTCTGCCCTTTCAGGCGACAGGCGCAGCACATAAAAAGTTTCTGGCATTGGTAGCGGTTCTACACGCCACAGAACAGCAGCGTCTTCCCCCGAACCATCTTTAACGAGCAACCCATTCTCTCTCCGCTCTGGGGAGAGGGAATGGGTGAGGGGGATCGCCAGCAACTCATCCGGAGGCAACGGGGGCGCCTGCATCAGCACGAGCGGCGCTGCGCCGACACGCCGCTGGAGAATACCGTTCCAGACCCCCATCCGCTCGGCGACACGCTGCACCAGCTTTGCCAGGCTCTCGGTGCTCGCGCCACCAACAGCGTCCTGCATGAACTCCACAAGCGGCTCCAGCTGCGCCATGGCTGCCCTGCATGATACCGCATGGCTTTTAGCGAACGGTGAGAGAATGGCTTAATGCGGTGCGTATCGCCTGAATCTGCCCCATCAGTTGTGCGAACTCCTCTGGGCGCAGGGATTGCGCCCCATCGGACAGGGCACGCTCCGGAGAAGGATGCACCTCTATCAGTAAGCCATCTGCCCCCGCTGCCACCGCCGCCAGCGCGATGGCAGGCACATAGCGTGCATGCCCCACACCATGACTCGGGTCCACAATAATCGGCAGATGGGAATGAGAACGCACGATGGGCACAGCGTTGATATCTAGGGTATTGCGGGCATAGGTGCGGTCGATGGGCACGATGCCCCGCTCGCAGAGCATCACCTGCTCGTTGCCCTGAGTGAGCAGGTACTCGGCCGCAGCGAGCCACTCATCGATGGTGGCGTGGGGGGAGCGTTTGAGCAGCACAGGCTTGCCCGAACGCCCCGCCGCCACCAGCAGCGGAAAGTTCTGCATGCTGCGCGCCCCAATCTGCAAGATATCCACATATTCCGCTATCAGCTCCACATCATGTGGGTCCAGCACTTCGCTGACGGTTGGGATACCCACTTCTTGGCTGACGGTTTTGAGGATCTCCAGCCCTTCGCGTTGTAGCCCCTGAAAGGCATAGGGGGAGGTGCGTGGTTTATACGCGCCGCCACGCAGGATGCTCGCACCTGCCGCCTTCACGGCACGCGCTGCGCTCAGTGTCTGTTCGTAGCTCTCCACCGCGCACGGTCCCGCCATCACCACGAAGTGTCCGGCACCGATGCATACCTCTCCTACGCGCACCTCTGTATCGTGCGGATGAAAATCGCGCGAGGCGAGTTTGTACGGACGCGACACATGCACCACATGGTCCACGCCCGGCATCGACGAAAGAATCTCGTCCAGCAGTGGGCGCAGGTTTGGTGGGATCGCGCTCGGAATGCCTATTGCCATACGCTCACCGCCGGGCAGGGGCAACGCCTTCAACCCGTGCGACTCGATGGTCTGCGTCACCGCCTCGATCTGCTCCTCGGTCGCTTCCTTCCGCATCAGCACAATCATCCCGCTATCTCACCCTGTGCAGGGGATTATACCCCTTGCATAAAAGGACGAAGGGGTATAATGGTGGAGGTGCGAGTGCGATTCGAACGGTTCTATCAGGGAAATACACGGCTCTTTTATGACGAACCGCTTCAGCAGCAGCGGTATGAAACCTGTCTGCTTGCGAATCGGTCTATGCACACCATCACCCTCCCGGAGGACTTGCCCGCCCTGGTCAAAATGGCGAACGAAGTGAACCGACGCTGCTACGCACAAATAGCTATGGTCGATGAAGATGATTCCAGCCCCGACTGGTCTTCGGTCCTCGATCTGATAATTGCTCGGATTATACTTCGGTATGGCAATTCGTCGGAGGGACGCCGCGCCTTGCGGTCGCTGATCATGGCGGACGATGTGTTGGCGTCCACTGTTTTCGAGCAGATTGCCCTGATGGAGAGGCTCGAACTCGTCGACTGGTGTATTGACCTCGCCTTCGTAAGCCGTTCCACGGATGAAATTGTTGGATATGCAATTGAGGCGCTGGTCAATCTGGGGGCTGATCTACGTCCTTTCCGCCCCCTGCTCCATCGTTTCGTTCGTCAGAATGCCCTCTACAGCCCCATGGCTGCCCAAGCACTGTGTCAGATGAACGATATGCGCGGATGGAACTACTTGGTTCAGGGGCTGTTCTCAACCGATGAGTGGCGATTCGCATCGTCCAGCAACAGCTTATGCGAGCTTCACCACCGGATTATCCCGCCACGATGGGTGGTGAATCGCATCCTTCACTGGATACGCTGTCTGCCACACGCGATACCTCCGAAACTCCGCATGGACAGTTTCGAGGTGTTTATTGTCAAAAAGATCGTGCGCTTCATCCTGCAATATCCGCTTGATTTTCCCCAGAAGGTGTCCTTATTGCTGGTCTTGCAACAGAGAATAGCCCAGAAGCCTGATGCCTACCACCCGGCGTTCCGCATGTTGGCACACGATGTGCTGATATGGGCACGTGCGTCGCGCTATCCCTATCAATTGTGGCGACAGTTAGAATGGCCACCCGCCATTCGCCCCTATATCCATCCCTCCAACGCCCCGGTGGCAGGACTCCTGCGAATGCTGGTTCAGGAATATAAAGGAGTTGATATTTTCGAGGAGATTCGGACCTGGAAGCCGCAATCATGAAGCGAGGTCTCTGGCTGGGCTTAATAGGCAGTCTGTTTCTAACCATTACGCTGATAGGGCGCTGGTGGTTCACCACAGAAACTCACTCTTTTCAGGAGGCACGAACGATGCAGGAACGGCTGACCGCCCCCGATTTTCCGCAAGGGCTGGAATGGCTCAACACCGAGCGACCACTCAGCTTGCGCGACCTGCGCGGCAAGATCGTGCTGCTTGACTTTTGGACATACTGTTGCATCAACTGCATGCATATCTTGCCCGATCTGAAGCGGCTGGAGAAGAAGTACGCGCGTGAGCTGGTTGTGATCGGTGTGCATTCCGCCAAGTTCTTCACCGAACAGGAGGCGCAGAACATCCGCCAGGCGATCCTGCGCTATGAGATTGAACATCCTGTGGTGAACGATCACCAGATGGCAATCTGGGACCTGTACGGGGTACACGCTTGGCCCACGCTGGTGCTGATCGATCCGCAGGGCAAGATAGTGTATCGCCGTTCTGGCGAAGGCGTTTACGAGCCGTTTGACCACCTCATCGGGCAACTAATTACGGAGTTTGACAGGCGCGGGCTGCTGGATCGCACGCCGTTGAAGTTCAAGCTGGAGCGCGAACGCAAGCCTGCTACACCACTCAACTTCCCCGGCAAGGTGCTGGCAGACGAGGTGACCGACCGCTTGTTTATCGCCGATTCGAACCATCATCGAATCGTGGTCCTGTCACTGAAAGATTACACCGTGCAGATGGTCATCGGCAATGGTCAGCCCGGCCTGCGCGATGGCGACTTTCACGCCGCCTCTTTCCGCAATCCGCAGGGCATGGCGTTCGATCCGTCGCAGGAGTTGCTCTATATTGCGGACACCGACAACCATGCGATTCGCCGGGCCGATTTGCGTTCGCGTAAGGTGGAGACGCTCGCGGGCACGGGCGAGCAGAACCGTCTCTATCCACCGCCATCCGGAGCGGGCAAACAGACTGCCCTCAACTCGCCCTGGGATGTCGTGCTGATGGGTGAAACGCTTTATATCGCGATGGCTGGCTCACACCAGCTCTGGCGGCTCGACCTACGCACCGGGCTCGTTGAACCGCACGCGGGCACAGGGCGCGAAGCCCTGATCGACGCACCCCATCGCGCCGCTGCGCTGGCGCAACCCTCTGGCATCACCACGGACGGCAAGCGGCTCTACTTCGCCGATAGCGAGGTCAGCAGCATCCGTGCCGCCGATATCGACCCGAACGGGCGCGTGGAGACGCTCGTCGGAGGCGACCTGTTCGTGTTCGGCGACCGCGATGGCATCGGGCGCGAGGCCCGTTTGCAGCACCCTCTCGGCGTGGTCTATTATCAGGGTATGCTCTATGTCACGGACACCTACAACAACAAGATTAAGCGATTAGACCCGCGTACGCGCCGCATCGAGACCCTGTTCGGCACGGGGGAGGAAGGCGCACGCGACGGTGAGAACCCCACCTTCGATGAGCCAGGGGGCATCACGGCGGCGCACGGCAAGCTCTATATCGCCGACACGAACAATCACCTGATCCGAATCGCTGACCTCAAGACGCGACGCGTGGAAACACTGGTGATCAGAGGGCTGGACAAACTGAACCCACCTCCGCACGCCATGCGCACCGAGCAGATAACCCTCCCCGAGGCCGCCGCGGCGGAACAGAGCCAGCTGCGCCTGATCATTCAGCTGCCCGAAGGCTATAAGCTAAACCCGAACGCGCCCTCGCGCCTGACCCTAAAAGCGAAAGGGGCAACCATTGAGGGGCAGACCGAGCTGACATGCTCACTGAATACCCTCTCACTGGAGCTACCCCTCAAGCTGACCGCTCCCAGCGCCATGCTGAAAGCACACCTGTGGCTCTACTACTGCCAAAGCGGGCGTGAGGCACTCTGCTTCATCAAAGAAGCAGAGCTTACTCAACCCTTGCGCCGCACCGAAACCACTCACTCCGTGCAGATAGAATACAGGGTGCAGCCATAGAGTGTCCAGGCGCCGAATCTGCCCCTGCAATCAGCAGCCGCTGCCGAAATTAAACAACACAATCAGCAGGTCGGCGTCGTCCACAATGCCATCCTGATTGATATCGGCGCCGGGATCGCTGCTGCCGAAGACGAACAGCACCGCGAGCAGGTCGCTATCGTCCACACAGCCGTCGCCGTCTACATCGCCCTCCTGCCCCACTCGTGCCACCGCCGCGATGCGCAGATTATCGTAGAAGGCGGCGTCGTTCGAGTTGCTCCCCTCGTTAAAGTGCCACACATCCGCGTCGCTGAACACCGGTCCCGCCAGACTACTAATTCGCCCACTGCCTACTGGCTGACCATTCCGAAAGGCTTGAAAAGTGCCTGTATTGTAGTTGATGATCAGGCGGAAGCGGTTCCACTGGTCGCGCATTGCAAACGCACCTGTAGATACCACGCGCTCGGTCGTGCCGCCGACAAACTCAATGAACTGCACCTCGTTGAGCGGACTGACTCTCAAGGCGCAAACGCGCTCCACCGTATCGGAGTAGACATCGATACCATAGTAGCCATGCCGCGAGCTGCTCACAAGGTACATATCCCAGCGGATGTCAATAATCTTGTTGGGGCTTGTGCGCGTATCGTGGGGCGCCGCTTTCCACCACCAGCTGTTTGCGCTTCCGTTGACAGGTGTGATTTTGAGCGACTGGGTGCCGGAGAGAGCAAGTTCAGTGCTAATCTGCCCCAGATTGGGTGTGCCGAGGTGAAACTCCTCCCAGCCATCCTGCCCGGCGATATTGCCCTGTGTGAAGGGCGGATTCTCAAAGTCGGTGCGATAGAGCACCTGCGCCTGCAAGCAGGCAAGGCTCATCATCAACCCCAAACTCCACAACACCTTTCCCTGCATCGCTTTAACCTCCAGTCATTGGTTTAGACCAAGTGACACTTCCAGAAGTTCTGCCCTATTATAGCACAGCGCGCCTAATACGACCCACCCGATTTGTACGGGGTTTCGCGAAGTGTGCCCCCTCGCGCAATGTCCAGACGGCAAGCGTGGAGCGTGCCCACTCCCAAAATTAAGCAGGAATCCTCCTCATCGGCGCGAATCCCCCTGATACGGAGGGCAACGATGCCTGCCTTGCAGGCTGTCAGGCGACGGGGTGCATCCGTGCAACGCCCTGCGGGAGTGCGTTTTACAGACCCGCAGGCAATCCTGCACGGGGGGGCACCATGAACGACACCCTTCTCTACCCCGACGAGCCACCCCGCGACCTGCCACCCGACCTGCAACAGGCAGTACGCAAAGCACTCGCGGCAACCCACCGCTTGAACCCACCACCCCGCTACGACACCCACTACTGGCGCGAAGAGCGAGAAGCTATTGCCAACTGCGCCGTGTGGCAAGCGGCCCAAGCCTACCGTGCCGACACGGGAATCTCGCGGGAAGCATTTGCTTTGCTGTGTGCCCTCCGAGCGATTTATACCGAATGGAGGCGTTTACGGAAGCTGGACGAGCCGCTGGTGCCGATGCCTGTGGATGCCGAGACGGGCGACGAGGTGGAGTTTGAGGATGCAGAGGCGTTGGAGGCGATAGAGGGACATCTGTTGTGCGTGCAGGTGCGGGAGGCGTTGGGGCGTTTGAGTGCGGAGGAACGGCAGTTGGTGGCGTGGTACTTTGGCGAGGGGTTGAGCGAGCGGGCGATAGCGGCGCAGTTGGGCTGTTCGCACATGACAGTTCACAGGCGGTTGCGGGTAGCGTGGGCGCATTTGTGTAGGGAGTTAGGTGTGGAGTGTGAATTTGCTGGGCAAGAAGGCAAAAAATCCCCGAAAAGGGGGAAAAATTGGGATGAAAACGGGTAAAGAAGGGGAAAAGGGTGTTACAAAATGGCGGGTTTTGACTACATGTATTATAGGAGACGGTGAGCCGAACGCAAGCGCAGACCGAACGAACATCTCGCCCTTGGCTGGGGCTGCTCCTCGGTGCAGGCTTCGGGTGGCTGCTGATGGTTGGCTACGCCGAGCGCCGATTAGAAGGCAATCGCCTCTGGTTAGCGGGAGCGACCTATGACGCAGGTGTGGTACGCGCGGGAAGCGTGCTGGAGCATCGGGTATGGGTGATCAATCCGATGGCTCAGACCCTGCAGCTGGATGTGGTGCCGCACTGTGGTTGCACCGTGGTAGAGGAGGCGAAACAGGAGTTGCCGCCTTTCTGGATTGTGCCGTTGACAGTGCGGGTGGACACAACGGGCAAGTCGGCAGGAGAGCATCTCCAGCGTGTGGAACTGATTGTGCGGGATGGTCGGTACAGTTGGCGTGAGGCGATTACGGTTCGGTTCACGGTGCAATCCGCCTCCAAATCACGATAGGAGGCGATGACGATGAGGAGACAATTGTCGGTCGTGGCGAAGTGGCTGATACTGGTCGCAGGGGCTGCAGGGGTTTTTCTCTTCACTGCTGCCCCAGGAGGAGGTTGTGGCATATGCACGACCCAGCGAGTATTGAGATGTGATGTGTCGGTGTGTGGTCCCTTCCCCGCTTGCAGCGGTTGGTGCGAGTGTGAGGAATGGAACTGGCGATGGTGCCACGGAAGTGGTAAGGATTGCTCTGGAACCCATGTGGGAAATGTTCCCGTTACTGTCCATGACGGCTTCTGCGATGTCGGGTCTTCATCCTGCATCTGCAGAAGAACAGGAGTATCAACGAAGGTATTGCGTCCCAAAGATATCTGCACACCCTGTCCTTGACAGGAGAATAACATGCGTCTTGTTAGCCTCGCTGTACTGATAAACCTGCAGTGGGTTCTCGCGTGGGCAGGCTCCTTACCAGAGGAGCTTGTCCATGCCCTTCAGCGGCGTGAGCAATTTTATCATAATCGCCGCATTCTCTTTCGTGTCGATCTCCAGCACCGTATCTTCAAACCACATCCTAGGCAGCACGAATCGACCTATCTGTTAGAAATCCTGCGCACCTCCAACGCAGTCAAGGTACGACAACAGCCTTTTCACGGAGAGCCAGTTCGCACAGCACAAGGCGCCCTGGTACGTTTTAGCTTGCAGCATGGGTGGACCTCGGAATGTTATCTTGATCAGCGGGTGACCGTGTTGAGTGAGCCGAGTGTGCTCTTCCCACCTGATGCCCAATCGGTAAGCCAAGCAGATATGATAGCAAACATTCAGCGCAATGGCGCCGCAGATCTTTATGGAAGCCCAGGCTGGGGAAGCCTTTGTCAAGAGGCGTGTGGTGTGCGTGGTATTTTTACAATCGGATTAGATGCGACCAAGCTCTATCGTGCCTCATGGGAGCAGGTAGAGGTGCTGGGCGATCGATGGGTACTACGCGGGCGAGCGAAGGCAAAATCGTTTGACCCCTCATTGCCCACAGAGGACTTTCCCGATGTTTTGCTCAGAGTGGAGCTGCGCAAACCCGACGCACTTGCATTGAAGTTAGAGGTGCTGGTTCCTTTCAGGCGCAAGGATATGTGGGTACGGCATGTTTTTCGCACCATGCATTTCAAGAGGATTGAGAAACTCGCGGTTCCCAGCGTAGTTCAGTATACCATAGACGATGCAGAACGAACCAGAGAGAGTCGAATAACCTTTGAACTGGTTCATTTGGGTAGCCTAAAGGAGCCACTTCAGCTGGATTTGCCCTTAGGAACAAAGGTATCCGATGAGCGGCTTGGTACTTTAATCAATTACCCATGGGGTGGTCAATTACTCAGCGAGGAGGAACTCAAGCAACTCGCCTATCAGCAGGGCAATCTAATCCCACCGAACACGCCCCGACGCCGCTACTCGCTCTGGCTCTTTGTGCCTGCTGCGCTCTTCTTCCTTGCCGCTGCGTACCTTTATCTGAAGGGGAAACGGAGATGAAAACGCACCAACGCGCGTTCACACTGGTGGAGCTGCTCGTGGTGTTGGGCATCCTCTCCCTGCTCGCTGCCTTGCTCTTCCCTGTGCTTGCCGAAGCCCGCGAGAACGCCCGCGCCAAACGATGCCTGACCCAAATCCGACAACTCGCCCAAAGCACCCTGATGTATCTGAGCGACTGGGACGACGCCTACCCCTTAGCCGCCTACATCAGCCAGCACAATCGGCAACCGTGCCTCTTTACCCTCTATCACGAACTCGTGCCCTATATCAAAAACAAAGAGATTGTAATCTGCCCCTCTGACCCCGACCCGATGGATGTGCAGGCGGTGTTCGCGCAGGTAATGACGCTCTGCCCCGCGATGGGTTTCCGCCAGAGCAGTTATATGGCGAACTGGTGCCTGTTTGAGGCGGGTAGCTTGCCTCCGAACGCTTTTCATCCGCCTGTGCAGAGTGCGCAGGTGGAGTTGACTGCCGAGACGGTGATGTATTACGACGCGGTGATGGCGGGCTTGCCAAGCCTGACGCCTTATATTCAGGGCAGGCACACGGAGCGGGTGAATGTGGCGTTTACGGACGGGCACGCGAAGAGCTGGAAAACGCGCCAGGGCGATGGATGCTTCACCCGTGGCGATGGCAGATTGGCAAACCAGTATTGCCTACTGGAGGTTTCGGCGTACTATCAGGGGGGACCGCATTGCGAGAGCAGTCTGTTTGGGTTAGCGAGTCGGGACGGTCAGGGGCGGTTGTGCTGGCGTTGTCCGAACCGTCCGCGAGGGAGTGCGTGGCATATTGCGGGTAACTGTGGGGACTGAAAAGCGGGTTGTGCACGAGTTTGGGTGGCTTACCATCAGCGCGGTGTTGACAGGGCTGGCGTTTGCGCCTGTGGGGTGGAGGTGGACACTGCTTTTTGCGCCTGCGCTGTGGCTGGCGTGGTTGCGTGGGGGCGCTGGGTGGCAGAATGCGTGGCGCGGTTTCTGGTGGATGCTGGTCTACGGTGCGACGGTCAGCTGGCACGCGTCGCCGATTTTTGCCCAGCAAGCGCACGCGGAGTGGCTGGGAGGGATCGCGTGGGCGCTTGCGTTGCTCTGGTTTGGGCTGTGGGGCGCGCTGTTCGGTGGACTGATAAGCGTGCTGCGCCTGCAAGGGTGGCGTTGGGTGTTGGTGGTCGCAAGCCTGTGGACAGGGGTGCAGTGGGCGCGGAGTTTAGGCGCGTTAGGCTTCCCGTGGGCGATGCTGGCGTTGGGGCTGGCAAAGACGCCTCTGCTGATGCAACCTGCCGAGCTGGGGGGTGTCTGGCTGGTGGAATGGCTGCTGATAGTGTGGAATGGGGGGCTGGTGCTGGTGTGTCAGAAACAGAGCCGTGTGGCAATCTGGGGACTGGGGAGTATCGGCGTTCTGTGGGTGGGGTTCAGCGCGTGGAGTCTCGGGCGATACCGTGATGCGACCGAGATGCAGATGCCTGTTGCAGTGGTACAGCATCAGGCGGAAACACCCTTGAAAGTCTTCGCGCCAGCAATCTTTGATGAACAGGTGTCGCAATGGTTGCAGCAGGCATCGCAGCGAGGGGCACGCTGGGCGGTCTTTCCTGAGGTTGCCGAGCCATACACGCTCACCGAGACCGCGGGAGGCACGGCATCGAAACGCCTGCACCGCTGGCGGCAGTGGGCCGAACACCATCGGCTTTCACTGCTGATGGGTGCGAGCCGATTCGACGGCAAGGACTACAACAGTGCGCTGGGGTTTGCCCCTTGCGGAGCCTTTGCCTGTTATGACAAAGTGAAGTTGATGGCGTTTGTGGAATGGTCGCCTCCAGAGCCGTTTGCGCGATGGCTTCGCGGATTAGGCGTGGCGAAGCGTTCGCTGCAGAGGGGGGAGCAGGTGCGAGCACTACGGCTAGGGCAGGAGCCGCCTGTCGGGACGCTGTTGTGCGTGGAAAGTTTGTTTGGCTGGGTAGCGCGTGAGCAGGTGCGTACAGGGGCGCAGTGGCTAACGGTGATGGCGAACGACCAGTGGCTGATTGGCGACGCGGTACGCCAGCAATACGCCGATTTCTGCGTGGTGCGGGCGATTGAGACGCGGCGTTGGATTGCGCGGGCATCGTCGGTGGGGATTAGCGGTTTCTACGCGCCGACGGGGGAACTCGTCGCCTCGCTGCCGATGAGCAAGCCGGGCGTGTTGGTGTACCCGATTGTGCCCTGCACCGATCAGACCATGTATGTCCGTTGGGGCGACTGGTGGGTGTACTTGTGCCTCGCCATCGTGGGGGTATCCTCCCTGAGGCGTTTGGCGCGTGGGATTTTGGAGGAATGGGGGTGAAAGTGGTTATAATTTTTGCGGCTGAGTGGCATGTATTCAGTAGGGGCGGGAATGTATGAAAGGGAGTTAAGCGAGCTGCGTCAAAGGTTAAACAAACTCGCAGCGGAGCAGACCTCTCTGCCTTTGGACACTGAGCTGGCTTGGGGTGAGCTTCCAGAAGAGATTTGTCAAGAGATTGTGCGCAATCTTCAGGCAAATGGTTATGCGGTTTCATTAGGGCATCTGGCTCGTTCGAAGATCAAGTTAGGCATAATGCTTCGCTTGCAAGTGGCGTCTGTGTTCCCAGACAAGGCTCTCATCGAGTGGCTTCCTTTTGGGGGAGACTAGAGACTATGGACCGATTCACAGTTATGAGGTTTCGTTCAACTTGCCATAACTTAGCCGAACACTGCCTGATTCCAGGGTGGGCATAGCGTTTTGTGGTGGAACTTTGCTTTGCCCTACCTGACCGTTCAAGGGAGCTTATGAAGTGCACCGCGAAAAAGGATTGGGGACGGCTTAAGCGATTTCAGCGAATAGGGCGCCAGCCAAGTAGCTCTTCCAGCCGGCGCACGAGGGTGGGCAGGGGTAAGCCGACCACATTGAAGTAGTCACCATGCACATGCTCCACCAACAGCGCACCATATTCCTGGATGCCATACGCGCCCGCTTTGTCGAACGGCTCTCCTGTGCTGATATACCAGTCGATCCACTCGTCGCTCAAAGGGCGGAAGGTGACGCGCGTGCGTGGGGCATCCAGGGTCATTTGGCGTGTGGTGCCATCCTGCCGTAGCAGCAGACACAGCGCGGTGATGACGGTGTGGGTTTTGCCTGAAAGCAGGCGCAGCATCTGGCGAGCGTGGTCTGGGCTTTCAGGCTTGCCCAACACCTGCCTGTCCAGCACCACCAGGGTGTCTGCCGCGATGATGAGCGCATTGGCATAGATGGGCGCGACCGTTTCCGGCTTTGGCACGCGCCAATCGCTTGGCGAGGCGGG